>Ga0070665_100005047_pt1 | contig 13694 bp, 9 predicted proteins | sample KBSS13metaG_FD_65862 | JGI IMG/M metagenome (GOLD analysis project Ga0070665, IMG submission 65862) | Switchgrass rhizosphere microbial communities from Kellogg Biological Station, Michigan, USA - KBS S1-3 metaG | ecosystem: Host-associated > Plants > Roots > Rhizosphere > Soil ... | reverse complement strand
GTCAGCTTCAGGTCAGATCGTCATTTTGGGAACCCTATTTCCGCGCACGTCCTCGCCAGTAGAAGAGGGCCTCTCGAAGGCTACGGTGATAAACGACAGAGATGCAGGGATGATTCTTGACACGCGAGGGCAGGCGCTCGTGAGCCGATGGTGGGGCGACTACGTGGCTTTCTTGAGCGACCGGGATCGGGGCAGTCTGCAGGTCATTCGAGGACCGGCCTCGACCCTTGCGTGCTTTCACACTCGGACCGAGGGAGTCGACGTTTTCTTTGACTCCATGTCAATTGCCAAGAGCATCCTTACGCAACGGCTTCGCATAGCGTGGCCTCACCTTGCACGGTCATTCATGGGACCGGTCTGTGATGGCAAGACCGATGTGGAGGAGATTCATGAGGTGAGACCAGGCCAGAGTGACACGGTCTACCGTGGTGCCCGGACCGTTCAGGTCCTCTGGGATCCTTTCGACCCCTCAAGCTGCTGTCCTGTTGATCGCTCATCGGCGGCGAGTTTGCTGCGCGAGACGATCCGGATGTGCGTGCGGACCTGGGCTAACGCTCATAGGTCCGTTCTCGTCGCGCTATCCGGCGGCCTCGATTCGTCGGTTGTCGCGTCTTGTCTGGCGCCTGTGCGCCAGCGAGTCGTGTGCCTGAACCAGTATGCGGAGGACTTCGCAAGCGACGAGCGCGTGTTCGCGCGAGCCGCGGCGGGCCGTGTTGGTTGCAGGCTCATCGAGCACCTGAGAACAGCGGATGAGGACTTCGCCAGCGCCGTGCATCAGGTACCCTCCGCAAACTGTCCGGGACTTCGCCTTCCTGAGGTCGACAGAGTGGAGCCTGACTATGCACGCAAGTTTTCGGCCACGGCGATATTCAGGGGTGATGGTGGGGATGAGCTCTTCTGCCGTAATCAGCTCGCGCTCTCCTTGCTGGATCTGGTACAGGATCGTGGACTGGGTGTCGACCTCGTCGCGCTTGCAACGCACGCAGCGGCCGCAGAAGGAGTAACGGGGTGGCACATACTCGCACGCGCTCTGAGGCACCGCTTGCGACCCCGTAGAGTCAGTTTCGCTTCGGCGCTGAGTGCAGAGCTCGATCGCTATAGCTTGCTCACGCGCGAATGCCTCGAATCCATACGCGCGGAGTCCTCGGAAGAAAACTCTACCGCAGTGACGCTCGCGCCGGGACGTTCCTGGCAGTGGAATCTCCTTAGAGCCTCGCGCACATTCACCGGCCCGTTTTCTCGCGAAAACGATGCGGAGTACGTGGCGCCTCTGCTCTCGCAACCCGTTATCGAAGCCTGCCTTTCGATCCCGACGTACTATCAAATTGCTTCGGGCCAGGATCGTGCGCTGACAAGGGAGGCTTTTGCCGCCGAGTTGCCATTGTCGATCTTGCAACGAAGCGAGAAAGGTGCGGCCGAGATCCTTGCGTCCCGGACGGTGTTCCGCAATTTGCCCTTCCTACGCACGATGCTGCTCGACGGCGTCCTCGCGCGGCAGCCGTTCATCGATCGGCACAAGCTGGAAATGACCCTGTCGGACTCCCCATCGACTCAGGCCGCGAGTTCAGCGCCTGTGTTCAGCCTCCTCGGAGCTGAAATATGGGCGCGTGCGATGGGTGAACGTTAGTCCTGTGACATGCGCACCGTGAGGCTCGCCTGCGGCAGTTCGCCCGAGCCATAGTGACTGGACAGATTCTGATCGGCGGCATCGAGCCTCGGTCGAGTGCGCAGCACGTTCTTTCCCCCAAGCACCACTTGAACATGACTGAATGGCCCGAGAGTGTGCTCGAACTCATACCCCACCCAGAGGTCATGAAAGTGCTGGAATTTGACGTTCTCGCCGCCCTGGTCTTCTTGAATGGCCTCGTCGTTGGAGACGCGGGAGCGCGAGGTGATGCGGGCCGCCCAGCCTGCGGACCACGCGCCTCGGCCCCAAACCAGCGAGAGCGTGCCGCGCCAGCGTGCTTGGCCCGCTGATCCGATACCGGATTCGTTGACCCACGGCGCCAGGGAGGAAATGCGTGATTCGAGCACCGGCTCGAAGCTGGTGAACGACGACAGATGAAAGGTGCCCAGACCAGTTGGGGGAAACCGGTAGTCTGCGGAGAAATCGACTGCCTTCATCTTGCGATCGGAGACATTCAATGTAGTGGCATCAACGATGAGGATTCGGTCCGTGATCGGATCGCGCGTCACCCGAAAGGGAAGGCTCTGAACGATATCCTCGAAATGATTGAAGACCGAGTCGGCGGGCGCATAGATCGCGTCATGCTGCCAGATCTTGGTGAAGTCGACGGACGACCGAAAACGGCCATCGTGTGTCTCGGAAACAATCCCGGCTGTGCACTGCCTCGAATGCTCAGGTCGCGTGGCTCCGTTGCCACCGACGATGAGCAGAAACTTGCCAACGGGTTCCCGATTGAGCTTGGGGTCGCGCAGAAGGGGAGTGTTCAAGGTTTGTGGTATCGGTGCGGACAGGTCGATCGCTGTGGGCGGCGTGAATCCTGTGCCGCATCCACTTCGGAATGATAAGCCCTCGATCGGTTCGAAGCGCGCGGCGGCCGTCCAGGCCATCGCGGAGAACGAATAGCTAGAGTAGTTAAAGGACGGCGCGGTGGGCGGGCCAAGTGGCTGCGCGGTTTGGATCCGGTAGTCATCGCCGCGAACCGTCAGCTCCAGGCCAAGCAAGCTATGGCCGGGCGCCAGGTCGTGACCGGCCATCAGCGGCAAATGCGCCTCTGCATAAGCACTTGTGGTGTTCTCGTGTTGCGGAGGGATTGGAGCCTGTTCTGCTAGCACCGAGCCATCCAGACCTAACAGTGCTGTGCTTACGGGCCGATCTACCAGAGCCTGCTTACGACGCTCGAGTAGCAGTGTCCAATCCGCTTCTCCCGCGGGCAGTCGCCACGCGCTTCCCGCCATACGGAGCGAGAAGTTGCGCATCGTCGAACTCAGGTCCGGGAGGCGGTGTGTCGCCATTCGGCTCTTGAGCGGGGCTTCGTTAATAGGGCTTGCAAAAAGATCGACGCCTAGCGAACTGAGTTGCTCCGGCGAGACCAGCAGGATGGGTCGCGTCAGCGTGAACTTTGTGGCCCATTGTTCGTACTCGGCTATGGCACTCCAGTCAGACGTGATATCCCACTTGAGACTGGCCCTTCCCCGCCGTAGGCGCTGATCGCTTCGCATGAGGCCGTTGGCGACCGAGAACGGCGCCGTCACCCAAAGCGGCTGGTCCAACGGGTTGCTCGGGTCGTTGGCTTCCAGGCGGATGCGGCGAAGGTTCGCTGTGTCCGCACCGTTTGAATTGGCCTGCTGTTGGATTCGTGCATACGCAAGTTCGAGGTCTGCTGTGAGATTGGGAATGATCTCGATATCCGTCGAGGCATGTGCCGATTCATTCACACTCTTCGGTCGAATGGCTGAGAGTGCGCCCTGGTTTTGACTGGTCTGCGCGAGGCTTGTCGAATATGAGCTGGGACCGTTGAGCAAGGCGAATAGATCGTCACCACTCTCGGTGCCCGCCGGAATGGCAAACTGCTGGCCGCGCTCGAGTAATACGGTCGTGGTGTTCGAGAGCGGGGGGCCGGTCAACGATTGAGCATGCAGCGGGTTGTTATGAAGGACCTGCTTCCGTGCGGGCGAAATGACATCCCAGTCTTTCATGAGGAGCATGGAAGCCGAAGAATAATCGAGCCAGACAGAAGCCTGGCCGAGGGCGTGGTGGAAGCCGTATTCAGCGAACATCTCTTTCTTGGTGGACGGCGTGTCAAAGACGCTATCCGCGGTAGCGGCAATGCGAAGGCCGGTGGCGGCAGCTCGTTGCACGACATTCACGACCCCACCGATGGCGTTCCCGCCGTGCCGCGAGGTAGCGCTGGTACCCAGGATCTCGATGCGCTCGATCGCCTCTGTTGGAATCCCCAGAGTTCCCTGCAGTGGGTCCCCACCGAGCGTCCGGTTTCCCGTGCGTCGGCCATCAAGTAGCAAAAGCGTTTGCTTGCGGCCCAGGCCGCGCGCATCAAGCTGGCTGAACTCTCCAGTCATTGAGCCGTAAGCGCCAGAGAAAGTTGGAACGCTGACGTACGGCACGATATCCCTGATGATGTCTTCGAGTGATGCACCTCGTGCGCGTTCGACCTGTTCGCGAGATATAACGATGCTCGGTTGCGCGTCCTCGGAAGTGCGCGGGATATCGGCATTGTTGATGCGCGATGTCGTTACCAGCATCTCGGGGATCGATCGCGGCGAAATCTCTGAGCCGCACTTTCTGTAGCAGATTTCGATACCATTTTCCCCAACGTGCTGAAAGACAAGCGCGGAGCCGGCCAAGAGTGCTTGTAGGTGTTCATCTCCGGTGGAGTTGCCGGAGATCGCCGGTGCACGGCCCGCGTGTTTCTCTCCCTCCCGCGTGAGCCAAATGTCTGCCCCGATGACGTCGCCGAGCGCGAGGATTGAGTCGGCCAGCTCCTGCGAGGGTAGTGTGATTGAGTAGGTTTCTTTCTGCTGTGCAGCGAGTGTGCTGGTCGCGGCACAGAGCGTCAGGAAAGTGAACTGCATGCATGATCCGATCGTTCTTCTCATCCGGCGTATCCTCACCAGTTGCGTGCGTATGCGATGTGAAGTTCGCTAATCGAACCCCGCAAAAAAGGATTTTTGCGGGATTCTTCATTCTGCTTTCACTACTGCTCCTGAGGGACGCACCGACAAGGACGTTTTGCCGACCACCGCGGTATTCGGTTTGCGGATAAGGCAATGTGGTCTCAAGGAGAGGCCACCATGGTCGGGCGTGCCTGCTGCGGCAGGATGTTCAGCAGCAGGCAATTTTTTCAGTCCGTGGTGCGTGTACTCACATGCCTTAGGGATTTGGCATTGCGAGGTAAGCGCAGCAGCATGGTTCGAAGTCCTGACAACTCGACTGTATTTGCCGTTCTCGTGCGGCAATCGACACGCTCGCTACACATACGTAGGCGGACCACTCAGGAGACCATGCCTACGATGTCATCTAAAGATGTCCCTGAAGTTGCACCTGATAAGAGAGCTGAATCGGAACTGGTGCGAGCCCTCGAATCTCCGAATCTCACGCGCCATGAGATCACCGAGCGCCTGTTTGCTGAACGCGGAGCGTGGTTGATTAGCGCCTTGCGGCGCCGCACTCACGGCGCACCTCAGGACGTGCTGAACGACCTCGCGCAGGAAATCTGGGCGCGCATGCTGCGTGAGCCGACGGGGCCCGTGCAAGGTCAACTGCGGTTCTTCTATGGCATTGCAAAAAATGTCGTCTACGAATACTGGAAGAAAGTAAGGCGCAACAAAGAGATGCCTGAAAGCGGCGTCCTTGAGCCTGATGAAGAGAGCGGGGAGCAGCCAGGCTCATTGATCGAGAACACCGCGGACCCCACGCCGGGAGTCGATGATCTGGTCATCGACCAACATAAAGGGGATCTGTTCCTCAAGGCAGTTTCGAAGCTTGACCCGCGTCATCGAGCCGTTTTCATCGCGCGCGATGTCAAGGAGTTGTCGACGAAGGAGACTGCGGTTCTGCTCGCCATTTCCACTGACAAGGTGGAGCGACGTCTCGCTGACGCACGGATCTATGTTTGGAATTACGTCACAGCCAGGGAACGGGAGTTTCTATGAAGGTCATACGCAATCTGCTTGGTAGGGATGCCCTAAGTGCAAGTCGGCATTTCGACGAGTTGAAGTCCGGTAGTGACACGGAAAGGGCCTGGGAATGGGCCAGAAAGTCAAAGAAAAATGTGAAGGCCTTAATGCAAGTCGCGATCGTTTCGGAGATCGCGCGTCAGTCCGATGTGCTGAGGAGCTTGGATCTGACGGAGTTGGCGAGAGCCGCACAACTAGAGAGTACTCCTTCCAAGGTGACGAAGAGTCTTCGCGTTGCTGCGTGTGTACTGATCGTCGTGTTGGGTGGAGTAGGGTTCTACTTCTATGAGTGGAACCCGACGAGCAATGGCTGGACTACGTACAGCACGATCGGCATGCCCGGCACGTTCGTCTCGCTAGCGGATGGATCGGGCGTTGAAATGGCTTCCGATACGGTCTTTCGTGCCCGTACCACTGGCACGGAGCGTGCCGTGTTGCTTGACGCCGGAGAAGCAAGTTTCGACGTACGGCATCTGGATTCGGCGCCGGTTTTCCGCGTCCGTTCGCGGGACTTGATCGCCGAAGTTCGCGGAACGCGCTTCACCGTAAAGGTTACGGACGAGCAGTCTAGTGTCGGCGTATCTGAAGGCGTTGTCGAAGTGCGCGGAACGGAATCCGGTGCGGCGGTTCATCCCCTGAGAAGCGGTGAAGGGCTGGCTTTCGTGCGCCACGGCGTCAGCGATCGCAGTACACCGGGCCCTGATGAGGTCCCAGTGGACAAGGCTGGAAGGAGCCTCTTTAGAAAAACACCCTTGTCCGAGGTCGCCTTGGCATTCAATCGGGCGACCACCATCCGGCGCGTTATCGTTATCGGCCCTGCGCAGGCACAAACGCTTACCGCCGCAATTCATCTCGACGACCCGGACAAGCTCGCGCAGATCCTGGAGCGGCGTCCTGAGCTATTAGTGCGTCGCGAAGGAAATGATGTCGTCATTACGATGAAGGGCGATCAGTGAGGCGTGTGCTTGCGCTTACGATGATGGCGATCTCGTTATGCGGCGCTATTGCGGCTCGCGCAGACGCCCCGCCACCGGAACTCCCGCTGGAGGTGGGGGCATGCGCCCCGGACTCGGCTGCGGGGGTTCGCTGGGAGCGCGGGGTTCTGCGCTTCGAGTGTGCGCGTCTCGAGGCTGTTCTCGCTGAGTACAATCGACGCCATCGGTCCTTGAGGCTGGTGATTGTCGATCCAGCGCTGGGGAATGTACGCATTGGTGGAGCATTGCGTGCGGTGAGTCCCAAGGTGTTCGCAGCGTCGTTACAGGCGATTCTCGGTTTGTACGCGGGCGGCCGTCAAAACTTCGCGACAAACCCGATCGTGTACACCGCCCCCCGCGCATCCCCAAACGGACTGAAGTAGTTGTAGCTCCCTGCATCAAACGGCGGCTCCCGATCAAACACATTCTGCACCGACGCCTGCAGGTCCAGCCCATCCAGCTGATAGCTATGCAGCGGCAGCTCATACGATAGGGCGACATCGTGGTACGTCTGGTGCCCCACCTTCCGGCCGCCCTGATTCAGCAGCGTGATGGCATTGCGACTCACCTGATACTGACCGAAGTACCGCGTCGTCCAACTGAACTTCGCAGGGCCACGTGTGAGCGTCATCCCGCCCATCGCTGCAAGCCGTAGCGGCGCATCTGCGGTGACCGCCACATCGTTCTCGGCCACCGAGTCCGGCGTCGCACGCGTCGAGAACTCGGGCTGATACGTCACCTTGCTGAAGAGATCGACGCGCTGGAAGGCCGTCCAGTCCGGCTCGAAGCGATACCTCACATTGAGATCCCACGCCCGGATCTTCGCCTGCGCGACGTTGATATCACTCGCGTCTATTGCGGTAATCATGCCGATGCCGTATCGGTCATCCTGACCGACTGACGACCGTGTGACCCGCTCCGGATGACGCTGCTCAAACACAGAGACGTTCATCCTTGCCAGGTCAGCGGGGCTCACGATGTCATCTGTCTTCCGGATCTCCACGAAGTCCAGCGATGCCTGCAGGCCGCGAAGGGCCTCGGGTTCCAGGGCGATCCCAGCAGACCAGCTCCGTGAGCGCTCCGGTCGCAGCGTCGGATTGCCACCCGCCTGGAAATCAATGCGGCCCGGTGTAGGTTCATTACCGCGTTTCGGATCTCGAAAGCCCGAGCGTAGGAACGTTCGGGCCGGCGGTGCCAGTTGGTCGCCCGACGGCGGTACAAAGCCCGTTCCGAAGCTCGCCCGGAACGTCACCTGAGAGAACGGCCGGAACAGCATCCCAAGCGTTGGGTTCACCGTCTCGAATCGTGACGTTTGCCACTCGAGCGGAGCCATGGATCTCGCATCAACGCGCAGTGACGTCGTATCCGTCACGTATTGATCGATGCGCCCGGCGAGCTGGAGCTCGACGAGCGGCACGTTCACCGAGCGGGTTTGCGGCGAGAGGGACGACGGCGCGTCTTTGCTATCAGGTACGAGCCGCGTCACCGCCCGAGATCCCATCGGAACGCGAATCTCAGCATAGGCGGTATTGATGCTGCGGGTCTGTGGTGTCAGCAAGCTCATCGGGGTCGGTGCTGTGCCCGGGCCGCTATCCATGTACTCGAATCCGCCATCAAACCTTTCCTTTCTGCGCTCGAGCAATCCGGTGAAAATGACTTCGTAGTCCCTGAAACTCGCCAGCACGCCCTGGGTGCGCAACGAGAAGGTCGACGTTCGTGACACGAGATCCGAAGAAGACAGAGTGCTGGCGAATGGGCTGAGCTCGAGCCGCTCCGTGCCGAGGTCGCGAAACACATCCAGCTGTCCGGCAATGACCGCGTCAGCCGCCGAACGGCCGACGGACAGATTCCATTCCTGCTTACTCAACGCATGCGCGAACTCGAGATCGATGCTCCACGAACCCGGCAGCTGATACTTCATCCCGGCGATCGTTCGCTTGAGATCGACGCGGCTCTCCAGCATTCCATCGCCGCCAACCGCCGGCACGCTTACATACACCGCCTGATCAAACACATTCCCGGGTGCGCCCTTCGGAATGAGCAAGCCGATCAAGCCGGCATAGGGAGCGATGCTTGCCGCGTTCTGCACTTCGAGCCTGGAGAACGTGAAATCCACATGCCCCGTGAGCTTGTCGGTGAATTTGTGCTGTACGTTGCCGTCGAGGTATTGCCTGCGTGGCCCGCTGCGAATGACCGACCCGCCTCCGGCATCGAGCTGCGACGAGTTGGCGAGGTCGAGGTTGTAGTGCCCGAGGTTCGCCAGCAAAGGGCCGAGACCTTGCGAACGCGTGTACCCTTCCGGAACTGTCAGGAAAGGCGACGTTCCCTGTCCGCCCAGGCCGCTACCGTCGACGGAGTGCACATTGGTTTGCTTCCCGACAGGCGGAATGACGCCACCCATAAAGAAGGACGGGTTGTTATTCAGGATGGAGTTACGGCCGCGCATTGCAAAGTCGCGGTCTTGTGCCTGCAGCGAAGAGTAGTCCGCCTCATTCGCAGAGAACGACAGCTGCGTATGGCCATTGAACGCGTCTATGCATTGGGAGACGAACACGTTGTGATTCAACGTGTCCGACTGGAAGCTATTGCCGTACGACGCGGCAACCCGACCATCTGGGCAGTCACGCCGCCTGACGACGTTAACGATCCCTGCCGTGGCGCCACCGCCATAGCGTCCAGCGGCTGAGGCGGGCAGGAGCTCGATTCGCTCGACCGCGGCGGCGGGAATCGCTCCCAGGAAATCGGCTTGCCCGCGCGTTCCACCCACCAACAGGGTTCCCGCGTACCTGTCATCTATCAGGACCAGTGTCTCGCGGACGCCTAGCCCGCGGAAATTGATCTGGTTCTGCGCGACGTCGACCGTGGCGCCTTGCGTTCCGTTGGCGTGCGAGATATTCGCGGTGATTAGCCGGTTGATCACACTGTCGAGGTCCGCCACACCGAGTCGCTCGATCTCGTCGCGCTCGATCACCGCGTAGGGCTGCATCTCGGCGGAAGGGCGGAGTTTTTCATGCTTCGGCCGCATGGCCTCAACGCTGATCTCGTCTATTGGCTTTTGTGTGGCAATGAGACGGGAGGGAGCGGTTGAGTTCTCTGAAGGCACGTGCTCCGGGCGCGGAACGACGATCACCCGATAGGGCAGGGTGAACTGCGCATCGAAGCCCGAGCCGGCCACCATGAGCTGAACCGCCTCGGCGACGCCGTACACGCCGCGGATCGGGGGCGTGATGATGGCTCCGGAACGCTCGTTCTGCTTGAGCAGGTGTCCGACCGGAACGCCTTGCACCTCGGCCTGTTTTGAAAAGAGCTTGAGCGCTTGCGGCAAGGGCATGGCCGGAATCGCAAACGAGCAGCGTGTCAGATTGGCGAGGGCGGCAGGATCTTTGATGGGGCCGCCCATGCTATTCGCCGCTGCGGCCGCGAGCCGTACCTCGGAGCCGCCATTGGCTGAATCGACAGCCGGCATGCATTTGGGTGCAGTAGCCGCCGTATCGGTCTGTGCATCCGCAGCAGAAGCACCCAGTGCGTGCTCTTCAAGGGATGCCATCGACATCAACACCACAACCGTGTGTCGTCTAAAGGTACGTTTCATACGTCCCCGGCTATTTTTCATGTCGGACGCCGTGACGCGCTGGGCGCCGGCGTCCTACCTTGTTAAGAGCGTCATTTCCGGCTTTGCGAAAAAAATAGTTCCCGAAATTTTTTCGAAACGCCTTTTCCGATGCTCTTACACAGATATGACACTTTCTTTAGAACGCGCGATCGATGTGCCGTCCCCGAGCGGCGCAGATAAGGCAGTGTGTGCCAGGAGGGCTCACCACGAGCGCGCGAAAACCTGCTGCGACAGGGGAGTCGCGGCAGGTTGCACGGATGGCTCCGTGGAGATTCGGCCGGATTCAGTTGCAGCGCACACATCGATGCCACCATTTCCTATGTTGTATCGAAGTGAGAACCGACTTGATCCGGTTGCGCGCGCCGACGGCCGGCGGTCCGCGACTTTCCAGCCTCGTTGCAGCCAAAATGCGACTGCAACGAGACCCGCGCTGTGCTGCGTACAGATAGTAGACGGGCCACACGGTGACATCCGCTATGCAGAAACCATCGCCGGAGCAGATTGCGTTCGTCGCAGAGGTCCGTCTCAGGCATCACGCGGAGCTCGTGAGTTACGCGATGGGCCTGGTGCGCGCTGCGCGATTGCCGGGCGATCTCAGGCAGATCGCCGAGGAGGTTGTGCAAAACGTCTATTTGAGCCTGCTCGTATGCCGGCTTGCGACGCCGATCAAAGTCCCGATCGCGTACCTGAAGACTTCGGTGCTCCGTGAGTTCCTCAGGTGCAGAGAGCGGCAGATGAAAGACCGGTTCTGGCACGCGGAGCCTGGAGATGCGGTGGTGGGAAGTGTCGCTGACGAGCGCTCCGCCGAGCCGCCAGACGTTCTCGCGCACGGAGCGCTGGAGCGGGCGATTTCCCGCCTGTCCCCAGAGGATCAGCGAATCATCAGGATGTTTGCTGATGGCATGAAGCCCCAGGAGATTGCCGATGCGCTCGGCATCTCCCGTTCTGCGGTAGCGGAGGCCATCAGGAAGCTTCGTAAGTCCGTCAACGACGTAATACACGGAAGGGTACGCTAATGGCACGACACGAGATCTCGCCGCTCGAGGATGAGCCGGGCAGGGCGGAGGAAGCCCTGATTCTGGCCGGGCGTCTGGAGTCCCCTGCTGACGACCAGGAGTTCGAAGAGTGCGTCAACGAGCTGATGGAGTCGCCGGAGAAGCGGGCCGCGGTGCTGGATGTGCTGGATCTCCAGGGGATGTTGATCCTGGACAAGGCGATACAGGAACAGGAGGCGGCCGCACGGCGTGCTGAAGAGGCCTCCCGACGAGAGGAGTCGAGACGCCGAGGTTGGGAGTTCCCCGGTGCGCGCGTAGCTGTGGGTCTCTTCGCGGCCGCTATTGTCGCGAGCGCTTCCGCTTCCATCTATTTGCACGAAAGCGCTGAAGTTGGACGGATGGCCGTGCCTGAGCGTCTGATGCTTCCCGATCGCTCAGTCATGACGACCGATCCCAACACGGAGGCCAGCGTTCGCTACACCCTTCTGAAACGAAAGGTCGAGTTGCACGCCGGTGGTGCGGACTTCGAGGTGGATTCAGGAGGGCGCCCGTTCTACGTGGATACGCCCTTGGGAACTGCCAAGGCGGTGGGAACGCGCTTCTATGTTCGGCTCGTCGGCACAGCGGATGACCTCAAGGCCATTGTTCGCGTTGGGCTGGGGAAAGTGAGCTTCGATACTCACAGGCCCTCCGCGGAACCGTTGACTCTCGTGGCGAACCAGCAAGTGCTCGTGACTTCGGAGGGCCACGGTGTCGTGGCCGACCTGTCGAAGCCAGGGCAACTCACCGAGTTCACGAGCGAACCGCTTGCGCGTCTGGCCGCCGAGTTCAATCAGCGCGGGCGAGGGCCCAAGTTCGTCGTCGAGGGGAAGGCATGCTGGTTCACGGTCAGCGGCAGCTTCGACCTCGACGACTGGACCTCGCTCGTCGATTACGTCCGCCTCGATACGGCGTTGAAGGTGAGCGGGAGCTCGGATGTCATCGTTGTCAGGGCTGTGGCCGAGACATCGTCTGTACTCAGCGCCTCGCAAAGTGGGTGTGGGCTGGACTCCCAGAACGCCCCTGTGGCATCGCCTGCGAGTCAACGACAATGAGCCGGGGATATGCCGTGCGGGCGGCGATGCTCGCGATATTGGGGATCATTGTCTCCGGCTGCGTCGGTCAGCGGGAGATGCCCGATCCCGGTCCCTCCGGGTGTCCGCTCAACGAGCTGCCGTTAGCGTCGTTCATTGAGGAGGTCAATCGTTGTGCCTCGGGGCCGATCGCCGTTGCGAGCGCAACTGATACCGGCAATCCCCAGCTCGGGGGTTCACTTTGCATCTGTACGTCAAGTAACGTCGCTTTTGCATTGAGATGGCTTGGAATTGAGGCGGATGACGTGAGCCGGATTCCGCTGGCGCAGGCCGGACATCGCACGCAGCGGGCACTGCAGCAGGAATCTCAGAAGTGACAATGATTCTCAGCTTTTCTAGTCTCGGCCGGTGCCGCCCCGGCCGGGCCCTCTTCGGAGAGCGGCACTTCGATTCTTAAAATCCAGGACGACATGGAGAACGTCATGAAATTTACGATAGTGGAAATCGGTTCGGTCACCGGGCTCACGCAGGATTATTCGGGCAACGATGGCTGGGACGCCTACGTCTACGACTTCAAAAAGTGGCTCCCCTGCTGCTGATCGCTGACTGCCCCGCGTGACGTTGACCCTGCAACGTCACGCGACAAAAGCTAAGTCAACCCGCTACAGGGACGTTCCATCATGCTCGCCTATCGCCTCGCGCCCCGGACGCATGTGTGCGCTACCGATGACGGCGCTGTGCTGCTGGATGTCGAAGACGACAAGTATCTGAGTCTCGATCCCAATCAAGCTTGCGCGCTGTCCCTCGTTGTCGACGAGTGGCCTTCAGTGAAGGGTGGAGAGCCATCGCGTATTGACGAGGGATGTGCGCTCGAGCTGGCGCGTGGGCTCTACGAGCGCGGGCTTCTGGTGCCGGCAACGGCACCTGGCTCGCAAGATGTTTCGCTATCGGCGCCGCCGCGATTGGCCCCGCTGGAACTGGAGCTCATCCCCTGGTGTGAGATGAGTTCGTGTCACGTGAACTTGCGCTATGTGTTGCGCTTCCTGCAGTCCGTGCTGAGCGCTGCACTCATGCTCAAGTTCATGCCGCTCTCGGCGATTGTGGAGCGGGCGCGGCGGCGTCGTGAATCTTGCGCGGAAGGTCGGCCGTTCGATGCCGAAGCCGCGCGGAAACTGGTGGGCGTGTATACGCATTTGCGGCCGTTTCTCTACGGCCAGAAAGGGCGGTGCCTGCTCGATTCACTGGCGCTGCTCGAGTTCCTCGCACGCGATGGCGTGTACCCGACGTGGGTCGTCGGCGTGCGCGTTCATCCGTTTGGATCGCATAGCTGGCTTCAGCATCAGGCCTTCATTCTGAACGGCACTCCGGCCTACGCGCG
>Ga0070665_100005046_pt1 | contig 13695 bp, 9 predicted proteins | sample KBSS13metaG_FD_65862 | JGI IMG/M metagenome (GOLD analysis project Ga0070665, IMG submission 65862) | Switchgrass rhizosphere microbial communities from Kellogg Biological Station, Michigan, USA - KBS S1-3 metaG | ecosystem: Host-associated > Plants > Roots > Rhizosphere > Soil ... | reverse complement strand
TTCATCGTGACGGCGGTGGGTTCGGTCGCCGAGGCGCTGGCCCAGACGGCGCGACCGCCGGCCTTTGCCGTGCTCGACCTGCGGCTGGGTGACGGCAACGGGCTGGAGCTGGTCGGACCGCTGCGCCAGGCGCGGCCCGACATCCGCATCGTCGTGCTGACCGGCTACGGCAACATCGCCACCGCCGTCGCCGCGGTGAAGGAAGGCGCCGTCGATTATCTCGCCAAGCCGGCCGATGCCGACGCGATCGAACAGGCGCTGACCGCGCACGGCCGCAAGCTTCCACCGCCGCCCTCCAACCCCATGTCGGCCGACCGGGTGCGCTGGGAGCACATCCAGCGCGTCTTCGAGCAGTGCGACCGCAACGTTTCGGAAACGGCACGCCGCCTCAACATGCACCGCCGCACCCTGCAGCGGATCCTGGGCAAGCACGCGCCCAGGGAGCATTAGACCCGGCGATACTGCGCCGGCCAACCGACCGCCGGCACGGCAATGTAGAATTGAGAACGATTCGCATTAGCGCTATTCTCCAAGCGAAGGTCGTTTGGGGTTTCGAGTGTCCATGCATGAATCGATGCTGTTGCAGGCCTATCGCGAGCATCAGTGGGAGCTGCGGCGGTTCCTCGCACGACGGCTGGGCTCGACGCATCTCGCCGCCGACATTGCGCACGATCTCTATCTGAAGCTGCGCGGCGGCGGTGGCGATCATCCCGAGATTCGCGACCGTAAGGCCTATCTGTTCAGCATGGCAGCAAACCTCGCCACCGATCACCTGCGCGTCGAGCGCCGGCGCGGCGAGATTCTGGAGCAATCGGCTGGCTCGGTGTGGCGGCAGTCCGACGAGCTGACGCCCGAGCGCCATGCCATGGCCCGCGCCGAGCTGCGCTATCTCGAGGCTGCCGTCGCCACGCTGCCCGAGCGCTGCCGGCAGGTGTTCCACCTCAACCGTTACGAAGGCAAGTCGCAGGCGGAGATCGCGGCTTTGCTCGGTCTCGGGCTCACCTCCGTCTATCGTGACCTGAAGCTCGTCATGGTGACGCTGCTCGACGCCCGCCGGCGGTTTCGTGCCGGCGTGGACAAACACGAACAAGAGAGTTAGCCGGCCCACTCGTCTATAGATTGGAAGAATGTCCTGACGGGTAAGCAGTTGACGGTGAGCGCACCAAAGGAAAGCGAGCCAGCGATCGCCAACGCGATCGACGAGGCGGCGCAGGACTGGCTCCTGCGCCTGAGCGAGCGCGACGTGCCGGTGGCCGAGCGGCAGCGCTTCGAGGAATGGCGCGCCGCCGATCCGCGCCATCGTGCTGCCTATGAAGAGCTGCGCACGCTGTGGGCCGGCATTGACGCCCTGGAGCCCGCATTCGCTCCGACTCGCAATGAGCCGACACCGACGGCCCGGCGCCGCCGGGTCTTCTGGTCCCGGCCACGTCTGGCACTGGGCGCGGCATTGGCGACATGCCTCCTGCTGCTCGTCCTCGTGCCGTCGGCCTCCCATCTGCCGGCCCGGTTGCTGGCCGACTACAGCACGGTCACAGGTGAGCAGCGCGCAGTAGCACTGCCCGACGGATCGATCGTTACCCTCAACACCGACAGCGCAATCGACGTCGATTACGGCGGAGAGCGCCGCGTGATCAGGCTGCTGCATGGCGAGGCGCACTTCGAGGTCGCCAAGGACGCTCAACGGCCGTTCCAGGTGCTGGCCGTTGGCGGAAGCACGACCGCCCTCGGCACGGCGTTCGCCGTTCGTGATGCCGATGGCGTGGCGATCGTTACCGTCACCGAAGGCATCGTGAGCGTGGCGTCACCCGACTCATCGGGCGCGCTCATCGAGGGCCAGAGCAGCACGCGAGTCGAGGCTGGTCAGCAGGTGCGCTATCAGCGTGGTGCCCGACCTGATCCAGTGCATGCTGTCGATGCGCCGGCGGCCGTTGCATGGCGGCAGGGCGCCATCGCCATCCGCGACCGTCCCCTTCCCGAGGCGCTGGCCGAGATTGGCCGCTACCGCGCCGGCCGCATTGTGCTGCTGGGAGACCCCTCGCGCTACGGCCGAGTGACGGCACGCCTCGCCCTCGCCGATCTCGATGGCGGAATCGATGCGTTGGCGGCCACGCATGGACTCTCTGTCACGCAGGTGACCGGCTTCCTCCTGATCGTCCGTTAAGAATCTTCGCGCAACCGGCACCGGTTGCGCCGGCCTCACTCGGTCTATCAATGAGGGGAGAACGCGCGATTGCCGCCGCTTGCGCCGATGCCCGGTGTCGAGCTGGGGGGCGGAAGAGATGGTGCGTAGAAGAGTTCGGCCGGCGATATCGCTTCGGCTGATCACGGTAACGGCGGCAGCATGCATCGGTGTTGGCCCGGAGCTGTCGGCCCAGGCAAGCGATCCGGCGCAAAGGCCAGGGCAGATCGCGCAGGTCGACAGGCCTCGCAGCTTTTCTATTCCGCCACAGTCCCTTGCTGCGGCCCTCGATCGCTTCGCCGACCAGGCTGGCGTTTCCTTCGCCTACCGCACGGGCGATATCTCGGCGCTGACCTCGCCCGGCGTGACCGGCACCCTGTCGCCGCGCGAGGCGTTGCAGCAGATCTTGTCCGGCACCGGCGTGACGTTCGCCTTCACCGGCGCGACCACCGTCACCTTGACGAAGGCTGAGGGTTCGTCGGGAGCGACGGTGCTCGACCCTGTTCAGGTGCAGGGCGTCCATGTCCCGTCCCAGGCGATGATCGGAAACGTGCCACCTCCCTATGCGGGCGGCCAGGTGGCGACAGGAAGTCAGATCGGCTTGCTCGGCAATCGCCCCGTCATGGATACGCCGTTCAATCAGACGAGCTATACGGCGCAGAAAGCACAGGACCAGCAGGCGAAGACGATCCGGGACGTGCTGGCCGATGACCCGTCGCTACGTGCTGTGTTTCCCAACGGCGGTGTCGGTTCCGACGACGTCATCATCCGCGGTCTTCAAGTCGCCAACCAGAACATCTCCTATGGCGGCCTTTACGGGATGCTGCCCTTCGTCTCGATCATGCCGGAGCTCGCCGAGCGGGTCGAAGTGCTCAAGGGGCCGAGCGTCATGCTGAACGGCATGCAGCCCGGGCAAAGCCTTGGCGGCACGATCAATCTCGTGCCCAAGCGTGCCCCCGAGACGCCGCTCGCGCAACTCACTGCGACTTACTCCTCGTCCGCGCAGTTCGGCGGCCATGTCGACCTCGCCCGGCGGTTCGGCGCCGACAACCAGCTCGGTGTCCGCTTCAACGGTGTCTTCCGTGCCGGGGACACCGACGTCGCCTGGAATTCCGACCGGCGTGGCCTCGGCGTGCTGGGCCTCGACTTCCGCGGCGATCGCGTGCGCCTGGCCGCCGACCTGGGCTATCAATCGCAATACATCGGCGGCCTGGTTCCGTTCATAGCGCTCGCCAGTGCCGTGCCGCTGCCGTGGGCGCCGGATGCGCGCAAGAACATCGGCCAGCCTTGGGGCTATTCGAGCCGCACGGATCTGTTCGGTGTCGTGCGCGGCGAGTTCGACATGACCGAACGGGTCACAGCGTACGCCGCGCTCGGCGCGCACGATTCGCGCATCGATCAGCTCGCGGGCTTCACAGTCACGACAACCAATTTCAGCGGAACCGCGATGTCGACGCCGATCAACCAGCGTACCTACAATACGTTGCTCACTGCGCAAGCCGGTATCCGCGCCCTGCTCGACACCGGCCCGTTCGGTCACGAACTCGCCTTGGCCGGGAGCACCTTCTCCCAGTCGACCGGTAACGGCACGGTGCTCGGCACGGCGTTCGCCACCAGCATCTACGGAACGAACGTCATCGCCCGGCCCAATCTCGCGACGCCGATCGCCAACAAGACCTCGGTCACAACGCTCTCGGGCATCTCGCTCGCCGATACCGTGTCGATGGCGGAGAAGCGCATCCAGCTCACCGTCGGCGGCAGGTTCCAGCAAGTCAGCGCGGAGAACTTCAATGTCGTGACCGGGGCGCAGACCTCGTCGTACAGCCAGAATGCGTTCAGCCCGGCGGTGGCAGTCCTCGTCAAGCCGCGGGAGAACGTGTCAGTATACGGCAACTTTATCCAGGGGCTCGAGCAGGGCGACACCGTTGGGCCGACCTTCGCCAACGCTGGCACCGTCTTCCCACCGTACAAGACCACGCAGTACGAAGCTGGCGTAAAGGTCGACTGGGGCAAGCTCACGACGACGGCCAGCATCTTCCAGATTACCCGTCCGACGACTATCACCGATGTCGCTACCAACACGGTCCTACCTGCCGGGGAACGGCGCAATCGCGGCCTCGAGTTGAACTTGTTCGGCGAGCCGGTCGACTCCGTTCGCCTGCTGGGCGGCGTGATGTTTCTCGAGGCCGTGCTGGCCAGGACGCAGGGCGGCCTCACCGACGGCTGGATTGCGCCGACCTCGCCCGGCATGCAATTCAACATCGCGGGCGAATGGGATCTCTCCTTCGTGCGCGGCCTGACAGTGAGCGGTCGCGTCACCTACACGGGCGCGCAGTACATCGACACGACCTTTCCGCGCCGCTCACTACCCGCATGGACGCGCCTGGATCTCGGCTTCCGCTACGCGTTCGACAATCCGGTGGCAGCGGGCCGGCCTCTCATCGCGCGCTTCAACGTCGAGAACGTGCTCGACAACGACTACTGGGCGTCGGGCTCGTCGGCCGTCCTGGCGCTCGGCGCGCCGAGGACATTCCGCCTCGCGCTGACCGCTGACTTCTAGTGGCGTGCCCTGGCTGATTAGGCCTTGCGATTCTGCGCGTTCCAGAACAGCTCGAGGTTGGAGATCAGCGCCGGGCTGAAATGGCACTGCGCCTGCTCGCGGGCGTAGAGCGCCGCGTACTGGCGGAAGAGGTCGAACGGCTCGGCGGCGAGCCGAAGCGCGCGACGGTTGCCGATCGCGCCGACTGCGCCCGAGCCGGTCAGGCGGTCGATCACGCGCTCGATCGTGGCGTCGATCTCGTCCGGCGCCACGACCTCGTCGCAGATCATGCGGCCGACGTCGGAGTCGCAGTCGATGCGGCGTTCGTACATGATCGCCTGGCGCGCGATGCGGTCGCCGACGAAGCGCGCGAGTCGCAGATTCGCCATTGCCGGGATGATGCCTTCCTTGCGCGCCGGCAGGGTCAGGTAGGCGTCGCGCGCGGCGATGTTGAAGTCGGTCGCGAGCAGGATCTGGCAGCCGCCGCCGATCGCGAAGGTGTCGACCGCCGAGATCCACAGCTTCTCGATCGAATCGCCCGCGACCTCGTCGGGCGGCACGTCGGGCTTGGCCAGCCCGCGGAACATCTTGTTCACGAAGCCGAGGTCTCGGATCAGGAACCACAGGAACGGGATCCTGCCGTGGTAGAGATGCGTCAGGTTGATGCCGGCGTTGAACACGCGGCGGCCGGCATACTTGCCGGACGGCACCACGTCGCCGCGCAGCACCGCGACCTGGCTGTCGGGATCGAGGATGCAGACGTCGGCGCCGATCTCGGTCGCGGTTTGCGTCGCATTGTCCTCGGCATTGAGGAAGCGCTTGTTGGACAGGAGAAGCACCGCGGCCTTGCCGTGCCGCTCGACCCGCGCCGTGCCGAGATCGAGCACGCCGTCGCGCCGGAACGTCGCCAGCGCCTCGGCCGACTCTTCGCGCGGCAGCAGCATGGCGTGGCAGAGGTGGCGGCCGCACTCCGGGTCGGCGAGGAACTGGTTGCACAGGATGCCCTGGTCGATCTCGACGCCCTGCTTCTCGGACTGTTTCAGCGCCAACTCGGCGTCGACCTGTGCCTTCGTCGGCGCGAGACCGGGCACCGCCGCGGCGGCGTCGTAGACCAGCCGCTCGACGCGCACGAACTTTTGCCGGCCGTCGGTCAGCCTGTCGTAGAGCGTGCGTGCATGGCGGCGCAGGAACGCATAGCGCGCGTCACGCGCCGCCTGCTCGTCCGGCGCGCCCCGCCAGAAAACGGAAAAGGCCGCCACATCGGCGTCGTAATCGCCGCTTGCGGCCGGCGCTGCCACGGGCGCGTCCATGGAAACCTCCCCTCGTTGACGATACCGGTATTGGACCGGGATCCTTGCCCTTTCAACCCGGTGAGAGGCCCGGAGCCTACCAGGCCGGCGTCGGGGTGAAGCTCGCTTGCGGTGGCGTCACGCGCTGGGCCGGCGGCGCTTCGGCATCGAACCGATACCGGGTGCCCACGGCGGACTGGCTGACGCGCTCGCCATAGGCATTGGCCAGCGCATGCAGGGCCCGCCAGCCCGTGCAGTGGCCGGCGATGATGTAGCCGATGTCGAAGGGCTGCAGCCCTTCGACGGTCTGCGGGATCAGGCTTTCCATGACGCCGCCAAGGTGCAAACCGCCCATCACCGCATGGATGGGCTGCCCGGGGAACCGGCGGCGGACCTCGGTGCAGACGTTGACGATGCCGGCATGGGAGCAGGCGCTGAAGACCACCAGGCCGAGACCGCGCACGTTCGCGACCAGCATGCGCTCGTCCATCAGGTACGGGTCGGGACGCCACTCTTCCTCGTTGTTCGATCGGCACAGATGGTCTTTGCGCCCGGTCTCGAACGGCGTGACCCGGGGAATCTCGCCGCTGTAGTGGAAATGACCGTCGAGCAACGTGCGCTCCCGGCCGTCGCTGACGACGCGGGCGCCGCGCGCTTCCATCTCCGGCGGCGTGGGCACGCGGGCGGCGGGAAAGATCGCCCCGTCCGCCAGCAGTATGCCGCGTTCGTTGAACATGCCGGGATTGACGTGCACGTCGACGCTGTTGCGCCCGCGCCGGGCGGCGATCGCGTCGAGTGCTGCCGGCAGCGCGCCCATGTGATCCCAGTGGCCATGGGTCACGGCGATCGCCTCGACGTCGCCGAGATCGATCGCAAGGTTGCGGCAGTTGCGCAGGAACGCCGCCCCCTCGGTGCCGGTGTCGAAGAGAAGGACGTGCTCGGTGGCGCCGAGCCGGGAGCGGAGCCGCAGGCCATAGCCGAGGTTGGCGACGAGCAGGGTCTCGCCCGATATCTCCTTCGCGCCTGCCAGCATGACGTTCGCGAGCTCCGACACGGCGAAGGCGGGCTTGCTCGCGTAGGTGTCGCTCACGTTGTCCGAAATGACGTCGACCGTGAGCGAATCGATCGTGACGAAGGGAACTTCCGGCACCTGTTTCCTCCTCGTCCGTTCCCGTTCCGAGGCGTGGCCCGGCCGGATCCTATTGTCCCTTGAACACCGGCGGCCGCTTCTCCGCGAACGCCCGCCGCGCTTCCTTGGCGTCGTCCGAGCTTTGCAGGATGCCGCCGGCATTCGAGGTGAGGACCATCGTCGTCTCCATCGTGCTGTCGAGCGCGGCACGCATCACGCGCTTGCCGACCCATTGCACCAGCGGCGGCACGGCGATGATGCGCCGGCACAGGGTCCGGGTCGCCTCCTCGAGCTGCTCGGACGGAACGAGATGATTGAGGATGCCCCAGGAAAGCGCGCGATCGGCATCCAGCTCGCCAGTGTAGGCGAACTCCAGGGCCCGGCCCAGGCCCACCATCTTCGGCAGATAGTACGCGCCGCCGTTCTCGATGATCTGTCCCGCGTTGTGATAGGCGACGAATCGCGTCTTCTCGCAGCCCATCCGGATGTCGCAATGCAGGGCCATGTCCATGCCCGATCCGACGGCCGGGCCGTTGATCATCGCGATCGTCGGCTTGCGGATCAGCGAGATGTCGCGGTGGAGCTTGGTGAAGCCGTGATAGAAATGCTGGCGCGCAGCGTCGGGACCTTCATGCGAGCCGCGGGCACCGGCGAAGTCCTGCCCGGTGACATCGGCGGGCGCTTTCGAGCGCAGGTCGGCTCCCGCGCAGAACACGCGACCGACGCCGGTGAGGACGATGACGCGGACGTCCGGATCGTCGTCGCCCGCGCGCATGTATTCGCCGACCTTGGCGACGGTGCCGTTCTCTTCGGCCGTGCCCACGAGCGCGTTCAGACGGTCCGGACGATTGAACCTGATCCAGAGGATGCCGCCCTCTTCCTTTTCGTAGGTGAGATAGTCGACCAGCTTCGGGCCCATGTGCTGCTTCCTTTGCGTTACGTCACGTTGCTCGTGATGGCGAATGCCTGCGGCAAGACAGGCGTGCTCGCCAACAGTGACGAAGAAAGGCATCGAGGGTAAGTCGGGCCTGCCGCAAAGCGGACCATCCGCATTTGGCGCCCGGCCGGATACCCGGCTCCCTCCAGAAGGGGACAAGCGAAGATTTGTTGGAGCGGGCGACGGGATTTGAACCCGCGGTCAAGCGTACCAAAGGACGTAAGCCGAGTCGGTTTACAGTGCGGCGAAGGCAACTAAGCAGCCCCCATCCCGCTTGATTTCTGCTGCGGCTTCAACCCAAACTAGCGTGGCATACTTGGTGAGTACGCCCTACCGATGATAGAGTCTTTGAGACCAATATCATGAACTCTCCGTTCTCAGCGCCTCGACAAGACATAGTTCTGCATACTGAGTCAGCTTCACGTCGCAGAACGGGGATCGGGGTATGCAGGTGAGGGCGAATTGGGTGCGTGAAAAGTGCGTCGTGGCAATCGTCGAGCCGTACCGTGAGTGACGGGGTTTCGCCACCAACGCTGATCGGTAACCGTTACATGCTGACGGAGATCGTGCGCAGGGGCGCGCAGGCCACAGTCACGCAAGCCTTTGACACCAAACTGGGGAGGATGGTCGCTGTTAAGCGCGTGAAGTTCGGCCCCGACGACACTCGCGGACAAGCTGGGTTTCAGCGCGAAGTCGAGTTACTTCGAAAGCTCAGTCATCGAAACATCGTCGAGCTATTGGACTTCGATAGGGATGCGGACGGTTGCTGGTTCCTAGTGCTCGACTGGATACCCCTCAACCTTGAGGACGTCATCCGGCGCGACGGGGCGATGTCGTGGCAAGAGTTCTGGGGCAGGTTCGGAGAACCGGTGCTAGACGCGATCGCCTATGCCCACAAGAGCCGTATCGCGCATCGTGACATTAAGCCTAAGAACATCCTGGTGACGGATGACGGATCGGCCAAGCTCGCGGACTACGGGATTGCCAAGCTCTTGGATAATGGGGGCTCCTGGGCGCCAGTGTCTGGATATACCTTCCGTTTCGACTACACGCCGGGGTACACACCCAAGATTCCCGAGGAGGACCACGCACTCACCCGCGACTGCTACGCTTTTGCCGCTGTTGCCCTGTCCTGCGTGACCGGACGGACGTTCGACACGGACGAAGACCTACGAGTGGCTCTGCAGGAAGCGACGCTTCCATCTGCGGTCCGTCCTATCATCGAGCGTTGCCTTAGTTTGGACGCCGCGCTACGGCCGCCGCTTGCGTCGTTGTTGTGCGAACAGCTGCGGGAGGCCGACGCGGAGGGCGGACGGCGCGACACCGCCGCTTTGGAAGTTTTCTTGCAGCTGAACGACAGAACCAGGATCTCGCTCGAGCGTAGATTGGATGCTGCCGACCTAAACGTGATCGAGCGCTTCGTAGCCGAGGAGCTTGGCGACGTGTGTGGTATCATCGCCCACCCGGAACGCGATGGGGAGCCCACACGTCTCGACCTAGTGGGTAGCGCCTGGAGGTTCGAGGTCCTCTTGGCAGGCAGGGACCAAGAACTCCTTCATGTCTACCGGGCAAGCGAAGTAGGCGCAGCCCTCGCGGCCGATCTTAGGGAAGGCGCGTTGATCCGCAATGTTACAGTCCGTTTCTCGCGTCCTAGGGACGAACGGCGCGCCGGCCAGCAGATCAGGCTGCTCATCGTCGAAGCACGCAATCTCGCCGCACGATTGAGCGAGGAGCGGGCCGCGCGAGGGACCCAGCGCATCTTCCGGGTATGGCGCGGATATCTGCGGGATCGGGCGGACCTTGAGGCGAAGCGCAGCAGCGCGATCCATTACCTCGACTGCAGCGTCGGTGATGGACGGGTACTGTTCACGGCGGAGATCGCGCAAGCTGAGGAAATCGTCGGGCAGGAACGTATGGTTTCGGGACCTCTGGGTAAGGTCAGCGGGCGGATCACGGCCACCGCGTTCAACCTTATCACGATGGAGGTGACACACGGCAACGAGAGTCGTTTGCCGCGCAGGGGCGTACTCGCTATCAACACAATTGCTGCCCAGCGCGCGCTCAATCACCAGACTAGGGCGCTCAACGACATCCTTTACGGACGCGCTGTCGAGGAGAGGCTGAAGCCGATAATCCTGGATCCTCGTACCGCAACGCCGTGCATGCCAGTGCATGATGTGGAGCCCACCGATCCAGACTTCGACGGAGAGAAGCTCAGCATCCTCAAGCGTTCCCTCGGCGTTCAGGACATTCTCGCCATTGAAGGTCCGCCGGGCACAGGCAAAACCAAGCTAATCACAGAGATCGTTGTTCAATGGCTCCGTCGGCATCCCCAGCATCGAATCATGCTGTCATCTCAGACGCATATCGCACTCGACAACGTACTAGAGCGCGTCACCCAGCTCGACACCGGTCTTGACGTGATCCGGATCGGTAGGGCTGACGAATCACGCATCTCTGACGCGAGCAAGGAACTCTTGCTGGAAAGGCGGGTCGAGCGATGGATCGTGGAAGTCCGTCAGGCGGCGGAAGCGGAAATGAACCGCTGGGCCGAAGAGAAGGGGGTCGATCGCGCGACCGTCGCGGTCGGTATGAAAGTCGAGCGTCTGCTCCAGATGCGTCGACGTCAGGGGGAAGTGGGGGCCGCGATGACCCGCCTTCAGGAGGAGAAGGAGGGCGTCCGCGTTGAGGCCGAGCGGGGCTCGGCCGAGCTTGATCAACAGGAGGCAAACGAGGAGACAACGCAGCTCGAAAGCGAGATCGGCGACCTACAGCGCACGCTTGTCAAGCTTAAGGTCGACGAGCGCGTCCTGCGAGGTGAATTGGAGAGCATGGGGGGGGGTACGCCGCGGAACTCGCCCAGTCTGGCGACATGAAAGAGCTTGCCGACTGGGCGGAGCATTTCCTGCATGGAAGCGACATCGTGCTGGCCTGCCGTGACCGGCTCGCTCTTTTGGAAGACTGGCAGTTGCGCGCCGGCCGGTCGCCGGACTTTAACGCCGCTTTGCTTTCATCGGCGCAGATAATCGCCGGCACGTGTGTCGGTATCGCCGGGGTGAAAGGTATGGAGGACGTAGCGTACGATCTTTGTATCATCGACGAGGCATCGAAGGCCACAGCGACCGAGATCCTCATCCCGATGGCGCGAAGCCGTCGATGGATCGTCGTGGGCGATCCCAAGCAGTTGCCCCCCTACTTCGACGAACTGGGCGATGAACTCCTGAACTCGTTCGCTGAGGAGGAGGTGAAGGAAACACTGCTCGACCGGCTCCTTGCTCCCGAGAACGGCTTACCGGACGGCTGTCGGGATAAGCTTCGCAACCAGTACCGCATGGTGAAGCCCATCGGCGACCTGGTCAGCCACTGCTTCTACGATGGCGACCTCAAGAGCCCGGTAAAGTCCCACGGGCTTAAGCTCGAACTCGCCTTTCCTAAACCCGTGACATGGTACTCCACACACGCGCGAAGGGATGCAGTCGAGCAATCTATAGGATCGACATATCAAAATCCCGCGGAGGTGTCAGTCGTGCGCGGCCTCCTCCACAAGCTGCAATTCCTGGCAAAGGCGCAGAAGCAACGAGTCTCGGTAGCCGTCATCTCGGGATACACTGCGCAGGTGCAGGCGCTCACGGACATGATCTCGCAGGGTATCGCTGAGTGGCCGGACCTGGAGGTCTCAAGCAATAGTGTCGACGCCTTTCAGGGACGGCAGGCGGACGTTTGCATTTACTCGGTGGTGCGGTCGAATCCGCACGCCCAACTCGGCTTCCTGCGTGAGCCTTCCCGGCTCAACGTCGCGCTGTCGCGCGGCAAGAGCGCGCTTGCGATCGTTGGTGATCAAGCGTTCTGCCGGACGGCTAAGGGGAGAAATCCGTTCCGCAAGTTGCTCGACTACATCGACGCCCACGAGGATACCTGTGCCACGGAGACCGTCTCGTGAGGGCGGAGGATATTGCGCGCGAGCACCAGTTCCGGGAAGGTTTCACTCTGGTCGATTTCGCCAATGTTGGGCTGCCGATCTTCCGACTGACGCTTGAGGCTATCACTACTTCGACGCGGTCGTTGCCAACCATCCAGGAGTTCGCCATGCGTTGCATGGCGCTCGGCGAGCGCGAAGAAGCGAGCATCGCGAGAATGCTCGGACTTAAGGAGAACATCGTCCGCGGCGCGATAGATTCGCTTGTGCTGGAGCGACTCGTTGGCCGGACGATCGTGACTGACGAGCATAGCAGGTTCCAGCTTACGCCGCTTGGCGAGGAGCGGCTGGTGCAGGAGGCACAGGAAGTCGTTCAGGAGGAAATGCTCGTCATCGATTACGACGCGATCCGGCGCATGCCTATTCGTCTTGCCGGCGAGAACGTCGTCCGGGCGGCGGAGCTGAAGGCGTTCGGAGCGGTGGAGATCCGACCTTATCCGGCGGAGCCGCCCGCAATCTCGGCGCTCGCCATCCCAGAGGTCAGCCGGGCGATCCGTCGTCAAGGCGGAGATGAATTCCGTCGAACCGTTCTGGCGCTGAAGAGACTAGTCAGGCGCAACAACGTTTTCCGAGAGGCCGTCGCGCTTGTGTTCGCTGCGGACAAGGGCGACGAGGTGCAGGTCGCGTTTGTGATCGACGGCAAGCTTTCTGACACACATGAGCGCGCATTCGCGCTACACGGCGGGCCCAGAAAGATGGGCTTTGTGAAAATGATTGCCGAGGGCGGCGCACGGCGTCGCATCGAGAGGTTGGTTGGACGCGAATTGGTTCGGACGATGCCTGACACCTTTTCGATGCGCAAGGTGCGGAAGGAGGACGCCGAAGCACGAGCGCAGGTGCGGTCGATTGAGCCCGCCGTCGAACGTAGTCGAGTGCGGAAAGCGGCTAATCCGGCTGTCGCGGCGCTCGCAGCCGCGCGTGAGCGTTTGGCGCTAGTGAAGCACGATCTGGACGCAATGAAGCTTAGACCGCTTGCCTGCTTCGAACAGGACGAACTCCTGTTCGAGGCAACGACGAACGCCACCCGATCGCTAGTCGTGACTAGCGCCGGACTGCAGCCGACGATACTCACTCAGCACATGATGCGCGATTTGGACCGCCTCATGGGAGAGCGGGTAGCGGTGCACGTCGCCTCTTTCCTCAAACCACAGAACGAGCCTCGGGGCGGCGACTACTACGATCCACTGGCAGAACTGACGAAGCGGGCGCGGAAAGGAAGGATGCAGATCTTCCGATCGCCGCGCACAGACTTCTTCTTCCTGATTAAGGACGACGACCTCGCCGTGATCTCCAATCGCGCATTTCTAGGAGACATTGTGAGGCAGTCGAGCTTCCAGCGGGTGGAGGGTATCGTGACCCGCCATCCCCCAATCGTGGAACGGATTAGGGAGTTGGCGGCAGAGGCCTGCCGGCCTAGCAAGGAATGACCAACGACCTTCCGACTTGGGCCCCGTTTCACGTCGACTTGAACAGGCCGCAAAGAGCTTCGTAGTCCCGGCGTTGCGGGACCGAACGGGCTATTAGTGCACCGTCGCATTAAAAAAACATTGAAATATGGATAAATTGGAGCGGGCGACGGGATTTGAACCCGCGACCTACGGCTTGGGAAGCCGACGCTCTACCCCTGAGCTACACCCGCGCTGGCG
>Ga0070665_100005045_pt1 | contig 13696 bp, 9 predicted proteins | sample KBSS13metaG_FD_65862 | JGI IMG/M metagenome (GOLD analysis project Ga0070665, IMG submission 65862) | Switchgrass rhizosphere microbial communities from Kellogg Biological Station, Michigan, USA - KBS S1-3 metaG | ecosystem: Host-associated > Plants > Roots > Rhizosphere > Soil ... | reverse complement strand
CTTGATCCCGGCGCCAGCGATCGCACGCCGACCACAGAGAAAGGCTTGAGGGAGGCCGATCGTGCGCGAGCGAATGATCCTACAGACAAGCCCTCCAGCGCCGCCCAACCAGAGAAGACGAGGGGTGCGAAGGCATCATCGGATGCCGCCCCAATCCCGATTGCGTCGCGCCCGGGACCGGGGTCTCGCAGCGATCGGACGACCGCCGAAAGTGATCCTGAACGGGACGCAAGAGAAGCCGGGCGGCCTGACGCCCCACCGGCCAAGGCACCGGCAAGCCGGCCGACCGATACCGACAAGGCGGCAGGTCGAACCGGTGAGGCCGAGGCCCGTCGACTGATGGTCGAGGACGGATTAACTGAGCGCGATACCGCGTCGCGCGAAGGCCCTGATCTCGGTGATCTGGAACTGTGATGCGTGAACCAAGCGCCGCACGGCCGGGCGGGGCATCATGCTCTCGGTAGCCAATGTCCGCACCGCTGGCGGCGCTGCCAATTACTTCGCCGCCGACAATTACTACACCCGCGCCGATGCCGACCGATCGGGCGAATGGCTTGGCAAGGGCGCCGACAGACTTGGTCTTCGTGGGCCTATCGAGGCGAAGCAGTTCGAGGCCGTATTGAAGGGAATGCTGCCCGACGGGAGCCGCGTCGGCAGCGACAATCGTGTTCATCGTGCAGGCTCGGATCTCACCTTTTCGATGCCCAAGAGCTGGTCGATCCTTGCGCTCGTCGGCGGAGACAAGCGCATCCTCGATGCCTATGCCGCAGCGGTCAGGGAGACCCTGGCCTGGGCCGAGAAAAACCTCGCTCAGACGCGGATGGAGGTGCGCGGCAAGGAGCGGGTTGTCACGACGGGCAATCTCGTCGTGGGTCTGTTCCAGCACGACACGAACCGCAACCAGGAGCCCAATGCGCACTTTCATGCGGTCGTTGCCAATGTGACGCAGGCTCCGGACGGCAAATGGCGGGCGCTCCGGAACGACAAGCTCTGGGAGCACAATACCTTGCTCAACGCGATGACCATGGCGCGCTTTCGCCTGTCCGTCGAAAAGCTCGGCTATGAGGTCGGCGAATATGGCAAGCACGGCAATTTCGAGGCCGTGGGCGTCCCCAAGGCCATTCGCGACGCCTTCAGTTCCCGGCGCGAGGAAATTCTCGATCGGCTCGCCACGATGGAGGGAAAGGGGCTTGCGGCACGCAATGTCGCGAACCTCATGACGCGGGCGGAGAAAGGCCGGATCGTGGATCGCGATGCGCTTGCGCTGCAGTGGGGAGAGGCCGCGGCGAACCTCGGGTTCGATCCGGCGCAGGTGATCGCCCGGGCCAACGCGCGCGCGGCTCACGACATCGGCAACGTGGCAGGTTTCGGACAGGCGGCGCTCCGGCTCGTGCGGCAGGGCAGCGCACTTGCCGCGGCCTTCGCGACCCATCTCGGCCTCAAGGACAGTGACCCGCTCGTACCCGCGCGGATGGGGAACCGGACACCGGAGCAGATCGCCGCTGTCCATGCTGTTGCCTCCGCCATCCGTCATCTCGGTGAACGCGAGGCGGCCTTCACACGCGCCGATATTTTCCGCGCAGCACTCGGCTTCGCACTCCCCACATCGATCATGGACATCGAGAACCGTGTCGACCAGTTGCTGCGCCAGGGGCAGCTCCTAAAGGGCAAGGGCGCCGATCGCGATCTTGTCACGACCCGCGATGCGCTCGGCCTTGAACAGCGCATCATTGCCGCCGTCGAAAGCGGGCGCGGCCTCGCTCCCGCGATCGTGCCGCCCGATGTTGCCGGGGAGCGGTTGCAGGCCCTCTCCCAGCTCAAATACGGCATGACGCTGAACCCGGGCCAGGAAGGTGCGGGACGCCTGCTGCTGGCCTCGCACAACCGGATCGTCGCGATCCAGGGTGTCGCCGGCGCAGGCAAGAGCACCGTCCTGAAACCGGTTGCCGATGTGCTGCGCGAGGAAGGCAGGGCCGTGCTCGGCCTCGCGGTGCAAAACACGCTGGTCCAGATGCTCGAGCGTGAAACCGGCATTCCGTCCATGACGGTGTCGCGCTTTCTGCGCCAGCATCGAGACCTGCTCGAAGGGGCAGACCCATCGCGGCTCGCCGAGGCAAAAGCCGCGATGCGCGGCACCGTCGTGCTGCTCGACGAAGCTTCGATGGTCGGCAATGCCGACAAGGAGAAGCTCGTTCGTCTCGCCAATCTGCTGGAACTGGACCGCTTCGCCAGCATCGGCGACAGAATGCAGCTTGGCGCGGTCGATGCCGGCAAACCCTTCGACGTCATGCAGCAGGCGGGCGTCGAAACCGCGATCATGAATGTCAATCTTCGCGCGCGTGAGAAGGCGCTGCGCGACGCCCAATATGCCGCCCAGGGCGGTCATATCGACGAGGCGCTGCGGCATCTGGGAGCCCATGTCGTGGAAGCCGCGAATGGGGCTGCCGTCGAAGCAGCTGCGGCGTGGCTTTCCCTGTCGCCGGTGGAGCGCGAGACGACGTCGATTTATGCCTCGGGCCGAGCGCTACGCGGTGAGGTCAATGAGGCCGTCCAGACCGGCTTGAAGGCCAACGGCGAATTAGGGCCGGGGACGATGCGGCTCGGAACCCTCTCTCGCATCAACGTGACGCGCGAGGAACTGCGCTATGCCCGCAGCTACGCAGCCGGGATGGTGGTCGAGGTCGATCGGCGCCAGCGAGCCCAGGGTCTGCGGCCCGGGCGCTATCGGGTGGTCGAAACCGACATAGCACGGGAGCGGGTCAGCCTCGAAAACGAGCGTGGCCGCCGCTTCGAGTTCCGGCCCGGCCAGTTGCGGCCGCAAGGCGAGCAGGATCCGCTGCGACTGTTCGAAGTTCGCGCCCTCGACATCCACGCGGGCGACCGGATTCGCTGGACCGAGACCGATCACAAGCGTGGCCTCCTCAATGCCGATCAGGCGCGCATTACCGCCGTCGATGGCAAATCCATCACGGTGAAGACCTCGCTTGGAGCCGAGCATGTGCTGGGGCGCGATGATCCGATGCTCGAGCGGCTCGATCTTGCCTATGCACTCAATGCTCACATGGCACAGGGCCTGACTTCCGATCGGGGGATCGCGGTCATGGACAGCCGGGAGCGTAATCTGGCGAACCAGCAAACCTTCCTGGTGACGGTCACCCGCTTGCGCGACGGTTTGACCCTGTTCGTCGACAACACCGGCAAGCTCGAGGCCGCGGTCGAACGCAATCCGGGAATGAAGCGCTCAGCTCTCGAGACCCTCGATCTCCTGCGCGATGCCGCCGCGCGAGGCCAGGCGAAGGACCGGACGCCGGCACCGGCGCGCGAGCCGCCGGAACTGGACCGCTCCCTCACCAAGCCCTTCGAGATCGGAATCTAGCCAAGGTTCTTCCTCTTCCGACCCCATCCCTGTCGATGAAGGCCGTCGTTTCATTTCCCGACGGCCGACATCAAGCCGCCAATCAACCGGATTTCAGAAGGACACATACGTCGTCGTTCGGCGTCATGATCGTGGTGCGCGATTTTGCCCTGGTAACGCTTACCCGGAAATTCTGTCGAGCCTGGGATATATCTCCATCAGCTTTGTTCTCCCGCACGATCCGATCCGGGTTTGCTTTGATCTCCTTGCCAACCCGCATGGGCCAACCCTCGAAGATGATCACTTCGTCGAATTGTTTCCCTTTCGCCTTGTGCATATTCATGACGACGATGCCCGTCTCGGGACGCTGAGCATTGGCGAAATGATCCTGCACGAATGCCAGCCGCGTAATTTCCTGCGCATCGGCGTAACGTCCGCGTTCCCGCCAGTTCTGCTCCAACGTATTGCGCAGCAGGTTGCCGCGTTCGAGCAGGCGCACGTTGCGTGCATCGTTCGCGATCGCCTGGAGGCGCGGGCAGGCTCCGTCGGCAAGCGTGGCGCGGACCGCGATCCAATCCTTATCGGGGTCGCCAGCCATAACGATCTGTTGGCTCGCGGCAAGGACGCCGGCGATCGCGTGGAGGACGCTGTTCGCGTGCGGGGCTTGCGCGGCGGCAATGCGCTGGTTCCATTTCGTCAGCGCGCTCTCCAGTCTGGCAGCCTCGGTGAGATCGCCCTTGCCAGGGCCCGACCCGCCGCGACCTCGAAAGTACTGGCAGATGAGGTCGACGAGCCGGTCGAGGTCATTTGCGTCCCGGGACTGCTGGAGCAGATAAGCGATGACGTCGGCTCCGAGCACCGGGCCTTCCATGTCGATTGATGCAGCGTGCGCGATGGCCGGCACGTTGCCGAACGGATCGCGTAGGACATCGGAAACCAGCCGCATTTTCCGCTTGGTGGGAACGAGGATGGCGAGCGACCAGTCGCGCTTGCCGGTGGCGATCAGCCGTGTGCGGGCCTGGAGCACTTGCGTGACCAGTGTTGCGTAAGCCTGGTTCCGGTTGGAGGGAAAAGCGCAGAACGCAATTCCGGCATAATCCGACTTGCTGAACTTGGCGGTCAGCACCTCGTTGCCGAACATCAATATGTCCGTGCCCTTGCTGCGGTGATTGTCCGAGCCGAGCTCGGTGAAGGTTGGGACGAATGCCGCCATGAAATGGTCGAGCCGGGCCGGATCGGCGCCGATAAATTCAAATATGCGCTGCTCGGGATCAGCCAGGGCGATCAATGTGCATCGGTCGCCCAGCGCTTTCACCACGCGCCACTGATCCGCGCTCGTATCCTGGAATTCATCGAAGATGATGCAAGGGTAAGCGATGGCCGTCAGCGCGCGCAGCTTCGCCGAACCTTCGAGCAGGCGTGCCACGAGATCGGCGAACAGATCGAAGCAGACCTTGCCCTCGATGAACGCGAGCCGGTCGCGCTCGGCCTTCTCGCTGGATCGCTTCTCCGCCAGCGTGCCCTCGTCGAGCTTGTTGTCGCGGCCATATTCTCGCCTGATCGCGGCTAGGGCGATTGCTTCGCCCGGCGGCGTGAGGATCGATAGCCGTCTCGGCAGGCCGACCAGATAGCCGTGCGTCTTGAGCAGCCGCCAGAAGAAGCTGTGATAGGTGTCGACCTCGATCCGGCTTCGTTCGCTTGCCGAAACATCCGCTTCCTCGTCTATAGCTTCGAGGACGCGGGACACGGTCGCGCGCGCGAAACTCAGGAAAAGCACACGCTGGCCGGGCTTGAGCGTCTCACGGGCGATCTTCGCGGCCTTCAGGATCGAAACGGTCGTCTTGCCCGAACCTGGCCCGCCGGTGACCAGCTGGTGGCCGTCGGTCACAAGCACGATCTGCTGTTTCGGCGTCAGGTCGACCATGGCAACCGCTGTCAGCCCAGAAGCTCGTCAAAGTCGGCGTCGGCAGCGCCCTGGCCCGGCGCCAGTGGCAAGGGCGGCGGGGGCGCGGCTGGCGGTGGATCGCACAGCATGCGCAATTGCGAGCAGGTCTGACGGAACCACAGGGGAATCTCGTCCTCCGAGCATTGCGCGAGGAAGTCGGCGATGCCCCAATTGCCCTTCGACCATTGAAAATAGTCCATTAGCGCGTCGCTCATGTTGACGTTGCCGCCGCTGTGCTTCGTCGCGAGGTGCGGCGGCCATGCCAGCGATTGCGAGAATCGATTCATTGCCTCCACCGTCGTGTTCTTGAGGACGAGATCTTCGATGCCCTTTTCGGGATGCATGAATAGCTTCTCGACCTGGGCTTCGATCGCCTGCTGCGCTTCGGAGGTCTGCAGGTCACACAGCGCGAACACCCGCTTGCCAAGCCCCGCATAGAGCTTGCCGAGATCGGCGATCTGGGTCTCGGTCTTCGCGTTGATCACAGTGATACCTAAAGCTTCGATCGAGCTGTAGGTCGCCGGGTTGAGATCGGAGAGACGACGAGCCACGACTGGAAGCGACGCCGTCTCCGAATCCCCTTCCGCGATAAGCACTCTCCTGGCGAGCAGACCTTCGCAGAATTTCGTGCGGAAGTCCTGGCGATATCTCTTGTGCTTCACGCTGTCGGGAAGGGTGATCGACGATTGACCCAACACTCCGTGGTTGGTTCGCGAAAGAATGACGGTCTCGTCGAGCCCGAACTCTTCCAGCACATAGGGAGAGTGCGACGTGATGATCGACTGGGCCGAAAGCTTGCGAAGCTCATGGACGATCCGCTTCTGCGCATAAGGAGGAATTGCAGTTTCGACTTCCTCCATAGCAAAGATCACGTTCTGCTTGTCCTCGGCGATCTGAGAGAGAAGCGCCAGGACGAGCATGTTGATAGTGCCGGTACCCTGCCGGTAGAAAGGTGCGGCATGGTCGCCGTTGCCGGTGGCAATGAAAGCGGTGATCACCTTGCGCAGATTCTCGCGCGTTAGGCTGGAGACGCGCAGATGCGGTTTCGCGCCCCATTCGCGCGGCACATATTTCTTGAGCGAGGCATTGAGGCTTTCGAGGACGCCGCTGATCCCCATTTGAGGGTCGCTGGCAACATCCAAGCTGGAAAGCGCTTCGAGCGTGCCTTCCCACAGCCGCGGCCGGATCTCCTTCAAACGAAGGATGATGTCGAGAAGGCTCCCATGCTCGAGGCTGAGCGCGCGCGACCCGGTCCGCAGCGAACGAAGGAACAGGAAACCGCAATGCTGCTTGTCAGTCTTCCTGAACTGCGTCGGCGTGTCATCTTCAGTCAGGCTACGCGTGAAATAGGTGGCACCGCTAAAGTCGTCCTCGTCGGGGTCATATTGGCCGATGAAGGTCACACGCAGCGCAGCGACGACAGTCACCGCATCGATGCCTGCGGGGTTTGCCTCGGCGAACAGAGTTCCATCCACGGTGTTGAGCCACTCGATGCTGCCGCCGAAGCGGGCAAGCTGCTCTTCTGACAGATCGGTGATCGTCACCTCGATCTCGATCCGCGGCACCACCGCTTCCGCCGGTTGATCATCCGCGCCGTCTCCAGGCGCTACGGGAACGGGAGCGAGATAGCGTCCTTCGAAGAAGTCGTGCTCGTCGACCGGCGGGCGACGAGAGAGTCGGTCAGGCCCAAGGACCAAATCGATGGCCTCGAGGACGGAAGACTTGCCGGTGTTGTTGTCGCCAGTGAGCACCGCGTGCGCGGGCAGGCAGATGGTCGCGAAACTGATGCCGCGAAAGTTGGTGATCGATACCGAATGAATTCGCATGGCTGCCTTCGACTCCCCGTTGCTGTGCAAGATGATGCAACGCCGGCAGACTGGAAAGAGCAGGACGCATTGCTCCAGTCATTCTGGACGAGTTCAGTTGTTCAGCCGCGTCATTTGGGCCAGGATGTGAGCCCAGATAATGCCTAGAGCGATCTGTCAGCACCGCGCTTGGACCTGTCCGCATGAGCGGAGCGGCAAGCGCCAGGGCGCCAATCTGTTCGGCGACATGTCGCCATGCGTCGTCAGCACCTGATTGGCGCAAGCCCAGAGTTCCCACTCGCTGAGCATCAGCGGGAATGTCCGGTGAGGCCGAGGAGTAAGGCGATGAAGCCATAGCCTACGAATGCTGCGGTCAGCAGATATTCGATGTTGAGCCTGAGCCTGAGACGGCGTGGGCGGGGCTGTCCTGACGGCCAAATCTGATCGCAGACGATGCCGTTGAACCCGGCACGCTGGCCCGTGACTTCGACCTCGCAACCGATCAGACGACGCGGCGGGCGCTGCGCGTCCAGTTCCCACACGCCGCCGCCGCTCCGAAGAAGCAGGCCATATGGACCTTCCTCCAAGTATCCGGTGAGATGCAGATCGGCGCCTAGCGGCACGCCGGACCCTTCCAATAGCGATCCCAGCGAAGAACTGTGCCGGTGCGGACCATGGCGCAGGAGAGGTCGGCACCCGAAGGGAGGCGACACCAGCCGGCTGTCCTGCTGCCTCCGGCAGACCCTTCGGAGCGGCATGTCAGCCTCGGACCTCGAACCACGACATGGCCCGTCGGGATGATGCCGCGCGGCCCGCCCAGCAGGCTAACCAGCGCATCACGGGCTTCTACCGCCGAGGCAGAGGGGCAGGGCTGGTTGGAGCGGCATGTGCCATCCATTTCGCGGGCCGCGATCCCCGCGATGCGGAGATGCGGTCCCTCGGCGCACCAGACGGGGCCATCGCCGTCCCAGACATGGGTGGGCGTGCAAGCGAACGTCTGCCCGGCGGCGACGATCGAGGCGGCAAGAATGACAAGCATCGGGATGGTGAGCCTAGCGTAGCGCTCGGCCGAACCACAGGACACGGCCGACGATATTGATGGTGCGCTTTTCGAGACCGCGCCAGCTCGGATAGGCGGGATTGTCGCTCAACACCGAGACCCGCTTGCCTTGCGGTTCGATCGCCACACGCTTGACGTTGAGCATGTCATCCATGCGCATCACGTAAATTCCGTCGCGAAGGCGCGATTGGCCATCGCCAAGATCGACCATCACTTCGTCACCGTCATGCAAGGTGGGCTCCATCGAGTCTCCATGAACGGCGATGATCGACAGATTCGTTGCCTTGCTGGCTGTCAGCCGTCGCAGCCATTTTTCATCAAATCCGAATTGGGCGCATTTGGCTTCCATTTCGGCGAGCGCCCCGTGACCGGCGGAGGCCTCGACCGCGAGCACGGGCACATGGACCAGCTCGACAACGGGTCCTGAACGCCGTTCAGGGGCGCCGAGAACCTTCTCATCCACGCCAAAGAAACGGGCCAGCACAGCGCGATCCTGCTCGTCCAGTTGCCTGGGACTGCCGCGCCGGATGTACTGCTGGATATAGGCGGCATTGCGTCCCAGGAGGCGCGATATCGAAGAGTAATTGACCCCTCGTTTCTGGATCAGTTCGTCCAGGGCTCTACGTGCGTCTTCCATCGCTGGCAGTCCTATCGCATCCATCTAGGAAATTCGATCCTAGACTCTAGGAAGCCTTCCTAGTAGGAACATACCAAGAACGCAAGCGTAAAGCGAGTCGAAGGCGATGGAGCTACTGGAGCAGATCGAGGCATATTTGGTGCGTAGCAGCGTTTCGCCCAGCACGTTTGGCAGATTGGTCATTGGGGATCCGAGGCTCGTCGGGGATCTGCGATCGGGTCGCCGTCCGCGGCGCAAGACCCTTGAGAAGGTGCAGGCCTACTTGGCGGCTGCCGGCGAGGATTGCCAACATACTCCACGAACAATCTGCAATGGATCGGCTCGTCCGAGGACAGGGGAACGCCTTGCTCACTCGCTGCCGATGACGCGCAAGCGCATGCCTCTGGTTTCCAGCAGGTAGGTCTCTACCCCGGCGACAAGATGCAGGCCGTCTTCGGAGATGGCGGTCCGCGAAAGCCCAGGCTGAACGATGCGAACGTCGAACTCGTAGCGATAGTCCTGCCAGCTCGCCTTGAGCTTTTTGAGGAACGCTGGCGTTCCCAGCTCGAAGCGCGTGCTTTGCGCCTTGTCGAGGCGCAGCTTCTCGCGTTTGAGCATATGGGTGAACATGCGATTGGGGCGATCCCGCCAGCGTGCGGATTTTTGCGCCTGGCCGCAGACCTCGTAGAGATCCTTCACCCGAGCACCGGGCTGATCGGCACTGGAATACTTGCAGTGGAAGAGTGTGACCTGGACCAAGCCCTCGGTAACGCGCAGCGAAACCACGTCGGCGATTTCCCCTGCACCATCATCGTCGAACACAAGATCGTAGGCGTCGCGGTCGGCCAACAACATGTCGATGACGTGCCGCTGGACGGAGTCTGCCCGCTTTTCCAGGCCCTGTGCTTCGGCGCGAATGTTGACCTTGGACCAGTCCCAGGCCTCGATCTGGTCCGCGGGATACGGCTCGACGGAAACGCCATCCGGCAAGGCGTAGAGATGACTGTAGATCAGAAGCGACCCATCACCGAAGTCGATCTGGGGCGAATCATCGCCGAAGGATTCGGACAATGACTTGACTTTGCCTCCCACCTTGATGGTGGTCTTCGGGCCGGACTTTTGCGGATAGCGTGCGCCGCCCTCGCTGAACACAATCTCGAATTCGGCGGACTGCGTCTCGCTGCGCACCGCAAACCTAAGCGGCCCGGTCCGTTCGTGATCCAGCAGCTCGATGTCGCACTCCGTGAACAGCACGGGTTCGTCGTCAAAACTGATCTCGATCCGATCCTCGATCTGGGTCAGCAGCGATTCCGGCCAGTGGATCGCCACCGGAGGTACGTCCGGCCGCTCACTGATCTGACGGGGACGCATCGCGCTTTTGAAGACTCCGTCGGTCGTGATCCCGGGGTCGTTTACGGCTTGGCCAATATCCGCGCACCATTCGACCCAGTCGGTGAGGTCGCGAACAGGCGTGATGGACCAGAATTTTCCCTTAGCGGAGCAGCCGCGGGAGGTCGGTACTCCTCCCAGAAAGCCGGAGGCGAAGACATTGTTCTTGATCCGGGACTGAGATTTGGCGTTGTCGAGACCATCGGCGACGTCGACGCCCATGTACATGGAATAGCGGACACCGCGCCCCTGATGGTGCGTCAGGCCGAGGTTGCGAAGGATCAGGCGGTTGAAGCCATGAAGGCTGCGGAATACTTCCTCGCCCTCGACACGTCGTGTCGTCTCACCACAGACAGCCTTTGCCAACCTATCGTAAGGGCCTTTTGACGAGCTGCTGATATAGAGAAGCCCCTTTACGGGATCCCAGTGCATCATATGCAGATCCCAGACGACGTTGATCGCGTGTTGGGCCGTCGTCCAGACGGCTAGCTCCTCCGAACGCGTTACGAAGATGGCGACGCGCTGGTGCGGATTGACCTTCATGCCGAGATAGACGCCGGCGTTGTAAAGGTCCTCGGCGCGTAGCGGCTCCCAGGCATCGCACGACGTGCGGTAAACGACGGCGTTCATCTTCGGCTCGAGTGTCTGCAAGGGAATGTCGCTGAGATCGCCGACAAACCCTTTGAACATCTCGGCGCGACGAACTTGCCGATCGATTTTGGCAGTGCTCAGCGCTTCAACCAGCGCATTCCAGTCGGCGTCCTCCGCGTAAAGCTTTGCCAGCGACCGATCGATGTCGTCCACGCCGGTGTTGGCGATCACGGTGGCATCGCCCAATCGCGGATCCTGCCGGGTAAAACGGCCCACGAACTGGATAGTCACCGCAATGCTCTTGTGCGGATCGTGCAGCGCGGCGATCTTGAGCTCGGGCAGGTCAAACCCTTCGCCAAGCATGTCGACGCAGACGATGATCCGGCTGTCGAAGCGCCGGAGCGCGGCGAGATTGTCGCGGCGGTCCCTCGTCGATTGCTGGCTGTGGACGATGACGGGCCGGAACTCGGGGTACATCGCGCTGTAGATCTGGTGCAGTTCCTTGGCCCGATCGATCGTCGAGCAGCGCGCCATCGCGAGGTGATTGAGCCCCTGGTCAAGGTCGGCCTGAAGAACTTCGCCGAGCTTCTCGGCAATGGCGAGGTCGGCATCTGCCTGGTCGAGACCAAAGACCGCTTCAAACCGGATTGGTTTGAAGTAGCCTTCCGCTTGCGCCTTCTTGAGCGGGTAGGTGTAAATGAACTCGCCGTCGACACGGCGACCATCTTCACGGAACGGCGTGGCGGTGAACTGAACGATCGGCAAAGGCGGATCATGTTCGACGAACAGGCCTCGAAAGCGTGCCCATGTCGGCGCGCCGATATGATGGGCTTCGTCAATGAACAGCGCCGAGGCCCTTCCGGCCATCCGTTCCTGAACCTCGGCTTCGGCGCGCCCTGCTATCTGCATGGTCGTGACCACGACGTTCGCGCTGTCGAAGATCTCGTCCACCTCCTCCGGCGTCCGGGGGATGTGCGAAAGCCGCATGACGAGCGGAAATGCCGCAGTTGGATCAAGGCACCTCTGTTGCTTGAGGACGCCGAAGGTCTCGAACTTGCTCGCGATCTGTTCGCGAAGCGCATCGGTTGGAACTACAACAAGCAACCGGCTGAACCGCTGATGCGCATTCAGGGCAAGCATGGTTTCCGTCTTGCCAGTGCCCGTGGGCATCACGATCGTGGCAGGATCGGTCGAACGCGTGGAATGGGCCAATGCGGCGTGCAGAGCGCCTACTTGGGGCCTGCGAAGCCCATATTGGGCTGGCCTGTCGTCGGTGGCCGCCTTGCCCTCGCGCAGATGGAATGCGTCTTGCCACGAACTTGAAACCGCGACCAATCGCTCATTGCGCGCATTCCGGTCGAGGGCGGCGATATTGGCAGGCGTGATGTTTACCCAACGGCCCAGACCTGCTTCAAGCGCATCTACGATTGCCTTGGGATCGTCCGCCGCGGGCACCAGCATGACAAGATCTGCGTCCAGCTCGGTGGTCGTCTTGCTGTTTATGATCTTGAGCGTCTCCCCCGAAGACAATGTGGTCTCGTATCCGTTCACACGGCGAACCGCAAAGGGACGCAAGCGGCAGGTTTCCAGGGATGCGGGAACATCCAGTTGGCGCACGGGGCTCCCCAGAACCTTGCCTTCGACGGCCAGCCGCTGGGGAATGAGCAGCCGGACTTCGTCGTCAAAAAGCCCCGCTTGCCCATTCACGGTCTGCTGCCTGCGCGACGCCATCCGTCTTTACCTCACGTTGATCGCCGGTTCGCCCGGCGCCGGCTCTCAGTGCTTCTTGTCCTTGGGAGGATTGGGATCGTTACCCGGCGCCACGGTGTCGGAGTCGCGCCAGCGACCGTCGCGACCTTGAATCCGGACTTCCCCTCCTCCCAGGTTGCGCACGGTTTGCTTGGCGGCCTGCTCGGCTGCCCGCTGCGTCGTATGCACACTGCTGGCGCGACCCGCGTTGGGGGCCTTTACGGCCCAGCCGTTGGGGTGCTTGGTGACGTACCTGTCTGCCATGGGATGCCTCCTTTCGCGTTGACTCCGGAATGGCAGATGCATATAGGAACTATACTGACTATGATGTCAAGTAGGTATAGTTTATAGTCGTATCACGAGGTGGAAATGCGCTGGGGTGTCGAGCAGCGGCTTGAATTCATCGAATTCCGCCTGTTCTGGGAGGGGGCGATCAATCGCGCTGACCTGACGGAGTTTTTTGGCGTCTCCGTTCCGCAGGCGTCGAAGGATCTGACGCTCTACCAGGAGAGAGCGCCTGGAAACATGGAGTATGACAAGCGGAGCAAGCGCTATGTGGCGGCGAAGCGGTTTACGCTTCGATTCATGGATCCCGATCCCTACGCCTACCTGTCACAGCTGCGTTCAGTAACCGAAGGCGCGATACCTCCGGGGGAATCTTGGCTCGCAACTATGCCCGCAGCCGATGTTGCGATGACCCCCAAGCGGGACATTAGCATCGAGGTTTTGCGCAGGACTCTGAATGCCGTCCGCGAGCGCACGTCGACCGAGGTTTTTTATCAATCCATGAATTCAAGGCGCCCAGATCCGACCTGGCGCCGGATCACTCCCCATGCCTTTGGGTTCGACGGTTTCCGCTGGCATACGCGTGCCTTCTGTCACCTTGAGGAGCGCTTCAAGGACTTCCTCCTCCCCCGCATTCTTGAAGTTCGTAACGAAGGCGAACCTGGTGTGGGCGGTGAGCAGGACTGGCTCTGGAACAACTATTTCGACGTGATAATCGGGCCGCATCCGGAGCTGACCGAAAGCCAGAAAAAGGTCGTCGCAAAGGACTACGGATTTGAGCAAGGTAACGGACACATGTCGGTCCGTTATGCCATGCTGTTTTATGTCCTGAAGCGTCTGGGTTTGCTCGGTGATGCGTCGAAATTGAGTGCCCGCACCCAGCATATCGTGACTATAAATC
>Ga0070665_100005044_pt1 | contig 13696 bp, 17 predicted proteins | sample KBSS13metaG_FD_65862 | JGI IMG/M metagenome (GOLD analysis project Ga0070665, IMG submission 65862) | Switchgrass rhizosphere microbial communities from Kellogg Biological Station, Michigan, USA - KBS S1-3 metaG | ecosystem: Host-associated > Plants > Roots > Rhizosphere > Soil ... | reverse complement strand
GCGCTCGGAGCGCAGGTTCAAGGCCTGGGCCTGGAAGTCGAGCGCATCGGTGAGTCGATTGAGCATGGCCGCCCTCGCGGTGGATGGATGTATGGAACTGTGACGGCATTGTGTTGAGCGCCCTGCTGCAACATAAGCGCGAATAGAGGGCTGATTGCCAGCCATCTCGAACCGCTGTCGTGACCACTCGCCAACCACAATGGGCTACATGATGATGAGGACGTCGTGGATTCATGTTTGCCAGGTGTTGGCCGCACTGCTGTTTGCGGTCTACACCACGCTGGCGAGCGCCCAGGTCGCCGAGGCGACCGGAGTGCTCGACAGTGAACTCGCGCAACAAGTGAAGGAGTTGGCACTCGGCGGCGCGAAGGGCGCCGCAACGGCGGGTGCGCCGCGCGTCGAAGTCGTGGTCGGCCAACTCGATCCGCGTTTGCGCCTCGCGCCGTGCCAGCATGTCGAGCCCTACGTGCCCGACGGAATGCGGATGTGGGGCAAGAGCCGCATCGGCCTGCGCTGCACCCAGGGGCCGAGCAGGTGGAACGTCTATCTGCCGATCACCGTGAAGGTGTACGGCGTTGCCCTCGTGGCCAGCAGCGGGCTGCAAGCCGGCGCCGTGCTGACCCCGGCGGACGTGGCCTCGGCCGAAGTCGATCTGGCCGAGGACTCGTCCGCGCCACTGACCAACCCCGATCTGGCCATCGGCCGGACACTGGCACGCCCGGTGAAGGCCGGCCAGGGGCTGCGCCAGGCGCATCTGAAACTGCGGCAGTGGTTCGCCGCCGGTGAAACCGTGACGGTTTTGGCACAAGGCAAAGGCTTCAGCGTCGCAGGCGAAGCCCAGGCACTGAATCCCGGCATCGAAGGTCAACCGGTGCGGCTGCGTACCGATAGTGGCCGGGTACTGACGGGCCTGCCGATCGGCGAGCGCCGCGTCGAGCTCCCTTTGTGAACGGCTTGGCCCGGCGTTTGAAAGAAAAGGGCTAAAGTCCCCTCTCCTCGGGCCGATACAGGGTGCATATTGACGGCTTGGAGCCCTTGCCCCGGCCCTTGGAGAGCACCATGAAGATTGGCAATCCTGCAGACAAACCGGTCGTCGTACCGGCCACGAACAACGGCGCGCTCACCCCGAATGCCGCTGCAGGCGCAAACGCCAGCGCCATCCCGGTCACCGCGGACGACAGCGCCAAGATCGAGTTGTCGAACAGCGCAGCCACGCTGATGTCGGGCGATGTCAGCGCCGATTTCGATGCCGAGAAGGTCGCCCGCATGTCCGAGGCGATCGAAAACGGCACGTTCAAGATCAACCCCGACGTGATCGCCGACAAGCTGATCGCCAACGCCCACGAAGCACTGGCCAAAGTGCAGCCCTGAGATGTCTGCTGAACTCGAAACCGTGGTCGCTTCCGTCGAAGAGCGGCTGACGGCATTGGGCGATGCCCTGCGCGAGCGCGACAGCGCAAGCATCGATCTGCATGCCACCGAACTGCATCGCGCCCTGGCCGATGCCGTCGATCATTTCGCACGCGCTGCGCGCAGCGGGGCCCTGCCGCCCGCTCTGCGCACACGACTGGCCCGCGCAGGTGGCAAGGTCGCCGCGCACCGCGAATCGCTTGCGCGCGCGATGGCGGCACTCGATCGAGCGATCGACGTGCTGATGCCGAGCGACAGTGCGATCTACTCCAGTCTCGGCGGCGCGGACCGCGGCGGTCGCGGCGGCGCGATCCAGGCTTGATCAGCCGGGCACCGCCCGGCCCACGCGTAGATTCTTCGCCAGGCGGACACACGCCTCGCGGCCTTGGTAGTAGCCGGCCACCGAATCGATTTCGCGATAGCCCAGACGACGATAGAACGCGCGCGCTCTCACGTTGGTCGCGCGCGCTTCCAGTTCGATCTGCGCCACGCCCGCCACCCGCGCGACGTCTTCCAGCCACTCGACCAGCGCTGAACCGATGCCCCGCCGTTCGCTCCCGGGCAGCACGGCGAGCAACAGCAGGTGCGCCACCTCGTCGTGGTATTTCATGATGCCGAAGCCGTGCACCTCACGCGCCTCCGCAGCCACCACGACGTTGGTTTCGTGGTCGCGAATGCTGCGCAGGACGCGCGGTGTGGTCCAGCTCCAGCCCAATCCTTGTTCGATGCGGTCGCGCGACAAGCGCGCAATGAGGTTCGCATCGTCGCGCGTGGCCAGTCGCAGGATCGGGCCGCCGGTGCTCATCGCAGATCCTATTTCACCGTGACCTGGTAGACCATGGTCTGAACCGCGGGCAACAGGCTGCGCGGGCGGCGCAAGTCGAAGGTCAGCGTGACCCGTCCAGCGGCCAGGGGCTTGAAGTGAAAGACGCTCATGCCGTTCGCTTCTCCGATGTTGCTGTTGCGGGGATCGCGTTCGAATCTAGAGCCCATTGGCGTCAAGACGCCGGGCGCGAGATCGACCACCGACCACTCCAGGCCGTTGGTGGGCGCGAGAGGCAGGCTTACAACGAGCTCCTGGGCGGACTCGAGCGTGACGCCCGCACCGTTGTTCGCATCGGTCACCATCACCATTTTCGCGCCCGGCTTGTCGATAACGGGCGGTGGCGGGGGCTCCTTCGGCACGGCCGGAGGTGCTGTCGAGCAAGCGACCAGCATCGCAGCGGCTGCGCACATCAAGAGGGTTGTCGGTCTGGTCATGGTTCAGTACAGGCTGGTGCGTACCCGCTCAGGCAACTCGCGGTCGTACGTCTCTCCGCCGAGTTCGGCCTGCGTCACGGCAGCGAGCATCGCGCCGGGCGACGGCAGACTGGCGCGCGGCACGAGGCTGGCAGCATCCCACAATTTCGAACGCACCAAGGCACGCGAACACTGGAAATAGACCGCCTCGATCGCGATCACCAGCACCGAGCGCGGCAGCTTGCCCCCGACCCCGAAACGTTCGAGCAATGCGGGATCGACACTCACATGCGCTCGGCCGTTGATGCGCAGCGTCTCGTTGACGCCCGGCACCATGAACAGCAGCGCGACACGCGAATCGCGGATCACGTTGCGCAGGCTGTCGATGCGGTTGTTGCCACGCCGATCTGGCAGGAGCAAGGTGTGCTCGTCGTGCACTGCGACAAAGCCTGGTGCATCACCGCGCGGCGAGGCGTCCAGGCCATCGGGGCCGCAGGTCGCGAGCACCGCGAACGGTGCCGCCTCGACGATCTCGCGATACACCGGATGCAGGCTCGTCACCTCCTTGCGCAGTGAGGTTGGGCCGGCTTCGCCGTACAGCGCGGCGAGCACGTCGACATCGTCGACGCGAAACGGGTCAGGGCGCGAATCGGCGTTCATCCACGGAAGCGTATCAAAGTTTCCCTTGGCGCTATGCTTGGCGCCCCATGGCCGCACTGCACATCACCGACATCGAAGCCGCCATCAACTGGTGGCGCGACCGGTCGCCCTCGCCTGACGGGATCACCGCCTGTCCGGAAGTGCGCGCGCTCGGCACGGTGTATGCGCTCATGGTGTACTACCACGAGACCGAATGCGACGAACCGTCGATGCCCGCGAAGGCGCGCGACGCCTGGCTGGCATGGTACGCGAGCACGCCGGACGCGCCCTGCATCGCGATCTGTTCGACGAGTCAGGGCGACGGCATCTGCAAAGGGTGCGGGCGAACCTTTGAGGAAGTGCAGCGCTGGCCACAGATGTCACCGGCCGAGAAGCGGGCAACGTGGCGCCGCATCACGATGGACGCGACCGCGTGGCGGTTCAATCGCTATGCGGAGCGCGCGCGCGAAGGCGTCACGCTTGCTGCCGACCCGCCGCGCGCCTAAGACGCCGCCGGCAGTGTCAGCACGAAGCTGCTGCCGCCGCCCTCGCGCCCTTCGCACCGAACGCTGCCGCCGTGACGCTCGGCGATCTGCTTCACGAGGCTCAGGCCGAGGCCGACGCCGCCGTCCTGCTCGGCATGCCCAGGTAGCCGGAAGAAGGACTCGAAGATGCGCTCGCGCATGCGTTCGGGGACGCCCGGCCCGCGATCGCTGACACGCACAATCGCCTGTGCACCTTCGCGTTCGACGTGCACTTCGACATCGCTGCCGCCATAACGCCGCGCGTTCTCGAGCAGGTTGCGCAAGGCGCGACGAAGCAGGCGGTCTTCGCCCATCACGGTCGTCGGTACACCGTCGACCGCCGCGTCCACGCGCGCGGCCTCCTCCGCCGCCATTCCGAGCAACTCGACCGCCTCGTTGCGCTCAGGCGTGGGCGCCGCATCGAGCCGGCTCGCGAGCAGCACCTCCTCGACGAGCGCGTCGAGTTCGGCAACGTTGGTGTCGATCTCCTTCTTGAGCCGCTCGCGCTGCGACGGATTGGCTTCGTCGATCATCGACACGGCCATCTTCATGCGCGCAAGCGGCGAGCGCAATTCGTGGCTCGCATTCGCGAGCAACGCCTGATGCGACTGCACGAGCGCCTCGACGCGCGAGGCCGCGACGTTGAAGCTGCTTGCAACCGCGGCCACCTCATCGCGCCCCGTCACGGCCACACGGTAATTGAGCTTGCCCGCGCCGAACTGTTCGACACCGTGCTTGAGCGCTTCAAGCCGCCGTGTCAGCCGCCTCACGACAGGATAGGCGCCCGCGGCAACTGCGATGAACAGGATCACCAGCACGACGAAGAGCCCGACACCCTGCTGCCAAGCCCCGGGGAAGAACGGCATCCATGGGCCGAACGTCGGGCCATCATCGGGGCCGCCGAGACGCACCCCCGGCGGCGGACCGTAGTCGGGGGTGCCCTCCCTGGGCGGCGGAAGAGCCTCGCCGAGGCCGCGTCGCGACGCCTCTGCCGCTTGGCGCAAACGCCCCGGGCGCATGATCCACAGCGTGCGCCCGTCCTCGATGCGGACCGCCAGACCGCGCGTCACGCCATCGGCCTGGCGGCGCGCGAAAGACTCGGATTGGGCGATGCGCACGCCTTGGGCGCTGTCAAGCGCGAGCGGGAGGCGCAGCCGCTGCGACCACTCCTGCAAGGCCGCCGCCTGATCAGCCGTCGGGGCGTCGGGCCCGGGAATGGAGCGCTGGATCAGCAAGCCCCATGCGCCCATTCGTTCGGTCAGCACCGACTCGGCACGCACGCGCTCCTGCTCCATGTGGCGCTGGAACACCCACCCGGAGCCGGCCGCGAACAGCAGCAGCACGACCACGACGGTGACGTAGATGCGCAGGTACAGGCTCTTCATGCCTGCATCATGCCCCGCGCCGCACGATCATCAGGTGGGCGACTCGTCGGCGTCCTGCTTGCGCGCGAAGACGTAGCCGGCGCCGCGAACCGTCAGCACCCGGCGCGGCAACTTCGGATCGTCCTCGATCACTGCGCGGATGCGCGAGATGTGCACGTCGATGGACCGATCGAACGCCTCGAGCGGATGACCTTTCAACGAATCCATGATCTGGTCTCGTGAAAGCACGCGGCCGGGACTCTGAGCCAGCACGACGAGCAGGTCGAATTGATGACCGGTGAGATCGCAGATCTGCCCGTCCAGACGCGCTACCCGCGCGCCCAGATCGACCTCGAGACGCCCGAAGCGCAGTACGTCATCAGCCGCGGGTTGCGGCGCAGCCCGGCGCAGCAGCGCCTTCACGCGCGCCAGCAACTCGCGCGGCTCGAACGGCTTGGGCAGGTAGTCGTCGGCACCGAGCTCGAGGCCGACGATGCGATCCATCGGCTCCCCACGCGCAGTAAGCATCAGCAGCGGCAACTGGCGATGGCGGCCGTCGGCGCGCAGCTCACGGCACAGGTCGAGGCCATCGCCATCGGGCAGCATCAGGTCGAGCACCAGCGCGTCGAAGGTACCGACGTTCAGCCGCTCGCGGCCCGCCGCGAGCGAGCCCGCGGTCTCGACCGTGAAGCCCGAGTTGCGCAAGTACTCGCCGACCATCGCAGACAGGCGGGCATCGTCGTCGATCAGGAGCAGGCGCGCAGTCATGGCAGGCGTGTTGTGTGTGGGCCGAGAGTTTGACATCACGGCCGATTGCAACGCCAGCGCGGCCAAGCCACTGTCAGAAGCTAGCATAAACTTTCCTTGAGTCATGGCTGACGCGGACGCATGCCGCGCTCGCGTTGTTCACGTTGCATGCGTTCCCGCATGATCTCCTGGCGCTCCTTCGCGCGTTGCGCCATTTTGGCCCGCTGTTCCGGCGTCAAGACTTTGCTCACATCCAGCATCGCCTGCAGCATCCGCTTGCTCGACTGATCGTGCTGCGCCAGCATCCGCTGCCGCAAGGATTCTGCTGCGGACGCGTCTACCGTCGGCGCCGCGAAGAGCTGCATGCCCTCCTCGTGCAGAGCCCGCCTGGCTTCGCTCTGCGATCTGAGGTCAGCTGCGGCGGACGTCGTGATCTGCTTGATCTGCCCCCGCTGCGCTTCGGTGACGCCCAGCCCGTCGAGCATGCGATCGATGCCGCGCCCCATCTCTCCCGACGCCCCGCCGAACATCATCCCGCCGCGCGGCCCCGGTCCCTGACCGCCCATCCCGCCAACGCCCTCCATGTCCTGCGCATGCGCGCCGATCGCGGCACCGACAGCGGCAATCGCAACAACGCTCATCGCGACCATGTGGCGTCCGATTTGCCAGTCGCTGGACCGTCCCGCCGTCACCACCAGCCGCATTCGCTGCTCCATTGTTTTGGCGCGCCTTGCACGCCACACCGTGATGATTGACACCACCAGTGAAGGCGGATTGGCTGGCCGGTAAAGATGTGTGAATCGGCGTATTGACAACGCGGGCGCCACCAAAGCCAGCATTTAGGTCGAACGGTGTTGGAATCGAGCGCTGGCAAGTTTGCTGACGGTCCGAGCGAAAGAGAACAGAATGTGTCAAGGAGGAGGTCCGCATGCCCGTTAGCGCATCAAACGCCGATGACGCCCGAGTTGACAAGACGTTGCGCTACCGTGATCGCTGGGGGTTGATGTCCGCCATACGACATGCCTTCGTGCAACGTCTGGCATCAGTGTTCGGCATTCGCATCTACGGTATCTACAACCGCCCCGTCGAAGCGCACACGGGCCCGGATCCCGTCGTTCCTGGATTCAGCTTCAGGGTGTACTCGGCCGGCGAGGAAGCAGAGCTGCTTGCCGCTGCGGTGCGCCCGGAACTCGAGATCACCGATAAGTTCGTCAAGAACGCATTCGGCAAGGGCGACATTTGCAGCGCCACTCTCTACAACGGTCAAATCGTATCGTTCCAGTGGTCTTCATACACTCCGACCCACGATCACGACGGCGTGTACATCGAATTCGGCGCAGAGTCACAGTACAACTATTTCTCGTATACGCTGGCGGAGTTTCGGGGACGGCATCTCCCGCGAATATTCAAGCCATTGCGAGATCGGGTGAGCGCATCTCGCGGATGCACTCATTGCATCGCATACATCTCGATCGACAACGACGCTTCGATTCGATCGGCGATCGCCAATGGCAACCGGCGTGTGGGATTCGCCGGCTACATTTGCCTCAGATCGCTGTTCTTCGCATTTCGCACTCCGGGTGCCCGAAAGTGCCCCATGCGCTTCTTCAGGCCGACGTCAAGCACGACGACGCAGAACTGATCGTGGAGCAGGCCGAAGGGATCGAACCTCCATCTGCGGTCTTGGTTGGCCGCTGATCTTCCATTGACCTAAGCCTGCGTTGGAATGAACGATAGCAACGTGAATTCGTGCACTCCATCCCTCAATTCGGGGTCAATCGATCGCGGACTTTAGGAACAGCGTCGCCGAAAAGGTGACCACGATTGACTCGATGATTCGCCGCCAGCGCGCCCGAGGTTTCAACCCCCGAATTCTCGAGGCGGCTCGCTTCTGATTGCGCAAGTGCGGAAAGAGGTGGATCGATAGATCGCTGGCCCGGGTCCAGCGCCGATGCCTCGAGCGCTTCCCAAGAGTCTCGATATGGGCGCAGCGCGTCAGCGGTGGTCGAAGTCCGAACGGTCATTGGATCCGGGGATGCCCGGTGCGCCAGCTGCTGGGCAAACTGCTTCCACGGAGGAAGGATCCATGAGACTCGAGCAAATGATGGGCCGCTACTTTCGGCTGGCCCAAGAGCTTGCAATCGCGCGCAAGTCAAAGCCGTGGCAGACCGGATTGATCGCGCGGCTCGCAAAGGAACTGACGCTTGTCGAGCGGGAGATTGCCGGGTCGCAGCACCCCCAGGCAGCCCCCCTCAATGTCATGCGGCGTGCCGCCTGAGGGGCAAGGCCTTGACCTCTGGTGCCCCGGCGCATATCTTCAGGTCAGCAATGACCAAGATCGCCTACCTCCTCGCTTTCGCGGCTGCCGCGAGCCCTGCCTGGGCTGAGCCTGCCAAGCCGGCAGTTGCGGCACCTTCGTCGGCATTGCGCAGCTACGTCGACCTTGCCTCGTCAGGCAGTGGGTTCGACTGCGCCCCGGCTCCGATCGGAAGCGGCACCGCACCGACGTTTCGATCGAATGCGGCGGGCAGTGTCGTCTGGTGGTATTGCGCCACCCCCAATGGCCAGTGGCGCGTGAACTGGGCCGCCGCCACCGCCGAGCAGATGAGCGCGCGCAACCTGTTCGCGCAGGTCCGCGCCGTACTGACGGCAAGCGATCAGAAAGCCGCATTCAACGCGGCGGTTGCGAGGAATGTGACGACCCCGGTGAACGCGCCGGCCTTGATGGCGGTCTGGCAACCCTTCGTCGCCGAGATGAATGCGGGTAAGCCGACCGCGTTGCCGATCGCTACGCTCACGGCGCCCGTGGCGGGCGGAACGATGTCGACGATGCTGGCCTGGGCGCTTTGAGCAGCTGGCCTGCGCTTCTCCCAGAGAGCGTAGTCAAGTCGCCATCAAAGAGGCATACACGCCAATCGCGATCAAGATGAGAAGGTAGATGCTGGTTGCCAGGAGTTGGCGACTCAGCGCGTCCTGCCCGCTTGTCGCGTTTGCAGCATCACCCGTCACATGGGGGCACGAACGCCCCTGCTGGCATCGGCCCGTACAAGGCGGGCAAGACCCTTGAGCTTTCGATGCAACCGTTACCGTGGCGGTTGGATCGATCCGAAAGACTGCGGGAAGCCTGATCTGCATCTCGAATACCTCCGTGACACAGAGCGTGCACCCTGGCGCTCGATCACGCGTCCCCGCACTCGCAGGGGCGGCCCTCATTCAGGGGTCAGTGCAGCGCAGGCGCGTCAGCTCACCGGGGCCTCGTTCTGCAGCATTGATGAACGAGCCACGGCCGGTGGTGGCTCGACGAAGCCACTTTCGAAGTTGATCCTGTGCACGACGGGACGGGTCGCCGGTTCACCGCGCGGCTCGCAAAGGGCCGTGAGCGTGTCGATTTCGCGCTCGGTTATCGCCAGCTCCCGTGAGAGACGATCGATTCGACCACGATCCAAACCACCTCCGATGCACGCCGTTGCCAGTTCCCTTTCCAACTGGCCACGCCGCGCTTGAAGTTGAGCAAGCGTCATCATATTGACTTCCCCGGAGAACTCTTTCCGACCAGTATCCTTTCGCAGGCTGCAAGGCTCGACTGTAGGAAGGATGCGCAATTTCACGTCGGCACAGGGAGCACTTCGTAGGAGCGCGCTCACACCAGAACAGGCAAGCCACCGGTTCTGCTCTTCAGGCCGCGGCGATATCGTCAAGTCTCGAACACTTCCGATGGAGCGTCCCCTTGAACACCACCAAACTTGCAATCGGCGTGCTGTTGACGATGTCGTCTCTCGCCGGTTTCGCCGCGGATCAATACGCCGACACGACGCGGGAGCAACGCATGGACGAAGCGCTGGAGCACTATCGGTCAGCGCATCCGGATGCAACCGACAGCGCCGGGACTCGGTCTGAATCGGGCTTCAGGCGCGGTGTGCGCAAGACCGGCAATGCCATCGAACGCGGCGCGGAACGAGCCGGCAATGCAGTCAAGCATGGACTCGAGAAGACCGGACAAGCGGCACACCGCGTCGGCGACAAGATCTCCGAAAAGGTGAACGGCAGCAAGACGCCGTAATACGACAGGCCGTTGAAAAGCCGGCTTTTCATGAGAACGGCCGGCGATGATCGCCGGTACGCTTGCGGGCAATGCTGTGCTCTGCTCGATCGCTGGCCACCTGTCTGCTGGCATTCACCTCAACCCTGGCCGCGGCCGACCCTGGCTACTACGTCGTCACTGCCTACGACAACGAGGGCCAGCGCAGCATCGACTTCCGTTACTGGACCGTCAAGTCTCCCGGCTCGCCGGCAGTGCTGTGGCCGGAGGTCGGGATCGGGTATGGCGTCACCAGCCGCTGGTACACGGAGATCTTCGGGAGCTTCATTGGCACGATGGACACGGCGTTCAAACGCAGTTCGCTGAACTGGCAGAACGAGTTCCTGCTGACCCAAGGCAATTTGCCGATCGACATCGCCCTGCACGCCACCCTGATCCGCTATCCCGAGGCCGACGAAGGCACGACGTTCGAGTACGGACCCGTGCTGCAAACCGACATCGGCCGGACTCAGCTCAATCTGAATCTGTTCTTCGAGCACACTTGGAGGAGCGAATACGCCTCGGCGCGCACCCAGATGAAGTACCAGTGGCAAGCGAAGTACCGCTGGACACCGGCCGTGCAGTTCGGTGCGCAGGGCTTCGGCGAACTGGGCGACTGGGCCAAGTGGGCGCCTCGCGACGAGCAGTCGCATCGCGTCGGGCCGGCGCTGTTCGGCCGCTGGGACTTCGGACAAGGCCGGTCGCTGCTGTACCAGGCGGCGTGGCTGGTCGGCTCGACCTACGGCCAGAACGGCAACATGTTCTCGATGCGCGCGCAGTACGTGTTCTGACACACGCAGCGACTACGCTGAGAGCGCGGGAAGATCTCGCCGCGGTTCTCTCCAAAGCCGATTCGCGCATGGCCGCAGATGACCGTGTGTCGCATCACTCGGCTACCTATCCAGAAGCAGTAGCAGCCCGCGAAATCGAGTTGCCGACGTGACCTCGCGGCGCGCAGGTCGCTCAACCAGTCAAGACGATGCATTCGCTTCCGTGTCACTCGACATTAGCACCGCCACGCGAGCTGGACCAGCGGGAATCTTGTGCACACTGCAAGTGCGCTTGTTCGTGGTGCATCGTGGACTTGAGCAGGACTGCCTCCGTCGATCCGGTCAAGGTATGAAGACCTCGACGACATCGAAAGGGTCGTGCAAAGCTGGTAGTTGGCACTGCTGAACACCTTTGTCGGTATTGCGAGGACATGTCAGTGGCGTGGCCACGCGGCCAAGCGCAATCCGTCGTCCTCCAAACGCGGGTAACCCGCAGCATCCGCTCCCAGCCACGGCCGCCGTGCGAGCCGATAAACCTGATGCTTCCCCATTGGGCTTGCGAGGACGGCCAGAAAGATTGACGGAGGCAGATGTTTCCGCGATAACCGATACGGCGCTTGATTGTCCGTACAAGTTCTCCACGGAGGTCACCATGTTCGCAGGTCATGTAGGCGCGGCAATGGCCCTCGGACGAGTGGAACGGCGCCTCAATCTCGGCGTTCTGGTGTTTGCCGCCGTGTTCCTTGACTTCGTGCTATGGCTGCTTGTTCTCCTTGGCTGGGAGTCTGCAGTTATCCCCGCCAACTTCAACGCCACTCACCAGCCAGTGTTTGTCTTTCCCTATTCGCATGGCCTGCTTGCAAGCATCGGCTGGTCGGCGCTGGCGGGCATTGCAACCTTCCTGTGGTATCCACGCCTGAACCATGCGAAGGTTCGGGCTGCGATTCTCGTTGCCGCAGCCGTCTTCTCTCACTGGCTGCTCGACGCCCTCGTCCACTCCCCTGAGTTGCCAGTCGCCGGAGCAAGTTCAGCCAAAGTAGGGTTCGGGCTCTGGCAAGTCATGCCGGCGGCGCTCGCGGTCGAAGGATTCATAGGATTGGCGGGCCTCTACCTGTTTCTGTCAGGCGCCAGTCTGTCGCCAGCGAAGAAGTTCTGGCTCGCAGCACTGTCCATGCTCACCGTCGTGTTCAGTGTGGTTGGCATGACCATCGCTCCACCCCCGCCCTCGATCGTCGCCATGGCCGCGAGCTCACTGGTCACAATCATTCTTGTCTGTGGCCTGACATTCTGGCTCGGCAGGTCATGAAACTCGGCCAGCAAGTCCAAGAGCGCAGCAGGCAACGACTCCACAATGCATCCACGATGGATCGACGTGAAGTACTCTGGGTCGCAGCCTCGCTGCTCGTACCGGTCGTTGCCATCGCACAGCCTGCGACTCGCTTGCGCCGAATCGGCGTGATCGGCAACTTGCGACCCGGCGAGGTCGCCAGCGATCCATTGCAGCGGGCGTTCGTGGAGGCGCTTCGAGATCAGGGTTGGATCGAGGGCAGCAACTTGATCTTCGACTACCGCGGCGGGGCGCTCCGCGGTGAATCGTTGCGTAGCGCCATCCGCGAACTGGTCGCGCTCGGGCCTGATCTCATCATGGTCTCCGCTGGGGTAACTTCGGCGCTCGCCGCCAAGGAGGCCACCAGCACGATTCCGATCTTGGCCATCGGCGTCGCCGACCCGGTGAAGTTCGGGCTGGTTGCGAGTCTCGCCCGCCCTGGGGGCAACGTCACCGGAATTGCCGGTCCAGTGCCGGACTGGGGGAAGTACTTGGAGCTGGCGCGCGAGGCCGTGGCGGGTGCGACGCGTGTGGCGGTGATCGCCAATCCGTCCAGCGTGGTCTATTCGGACTACGTGGCGCAGAACGAGGCGGCGGCGCGCCAACTCGGGCTTAAGCTGCAGATGATCCCCGTGGCCGAGGCGGCCGAGCTGGCGCCGGCCTTCGAAGCAATGAAGCGCGCCCGAGCCGAGGTGCTTGTGTTCGGGCCGGACCGCCTCTTTCTGGCCAATCTGCCCGAGATCCTCGAGCGCGCGCGAGCCGCCGGACTGCCGGCGGTGTCATCGATGCGACCTGCCGTCCTCGGGGGTGCTCTCCTGCACTACGGCATCGATGGGCGCGCGGTGGTTCGCGAGGCGGCGGCCTATGCCGGGCGCATTCTGCGGGGGACCAAGCCGGCAGATCTGCCCTTCGAGCAGCCGATGCGCTATGAGCTGGTGATCAACTTGAAGGTCGCGAAGACGCTCGGGCTGCAGATTCCAAAGTCGTTGCTGCTGCGTGCGGATGAGGTTATCGAATGACGTGACTGTCACGATGGAGGGGCGCCGACCCATCGCTTTTCCACGCTCAGGGGGCGGGTCGCGCCGACTCCGGCCTCAGCCGCGCGATCCTCAAGGACGCGAAGGCATCGAAACTTCCGATCGTGCAGCCGCGGGAGTTCGAGTTTGTGATCAATGAAACGACTGCGAAGACGCTCGGCCTTACCATATCGCCGACGGTTCGGCTGCAGGTAACTGCGGCAAAGCGCGCACAAGCAGCGCACGCGCTTGCCATCGCGACCCGGGCGCAACCCCTCGCAGTCCCTGCCGTGCAGCCGTGCAGCCGTGCAGCGTCTGACCGGCTGGATCGCGCTTGCGCCGTTCAGTTCGTTGGCGCCTGTGCCGCTGCCGCATACCTGACAGCAGTTGGGCATGTGCCACACACGCGCTACTCGCAGATATGGGCACCTCGACTCCATGCGCTGCCAGCGCGTCGACGACGGAGCGTGTACGGCGAACCTGACGATCTATCCCGCGAAAGTGGAAGGCGGCATCGTGCGAATCTGCACCTGATTCAGCGCCCGCGGCGGTCGCCCGTACCGTCCTCCCTGCACCGACGGA
>Ga0070665_100005043_pt1 | contig 13699 bp, 11 predicted proteins | sample KBSS13metaG_FD_65862 | JGI IMG/M metagenome (GOLD analysis project Ga0070665, IMG submission 65862) | Switchgrass rhizosphere microbial communities from Kellogg Biological Station, Michigan, USA - KBS S1-3 metaG | ecosystem: Host-associated > Plants > Roots > Rhizosphere > Soil ... | reverse complement strand
CGGCAAGATCGACCGGCGCGCCCTGGCAGAGCAGACGCACAGAGCCGGGACCGCGCAGTCCCCGAAGACCGGGCCGCCGGCCGAAACCCCACTGCTTCGGCTGTGGCGCAGCGCGCTCGGCCCCGCCGCGGATCCCCACGCATCGTTCCTGGACAACGGCGGCGACTCACTCACCGCCGGCAGCCTGGCCGCCGCGGTCTCGGGACGGACCGGACGGCACGTGCGGATGACCGATGTCCTGCTGGCCGGCAGTCTGGAAGAACTGCACCGCATCGTGGACCGCAGGCCGCCGGACCACACATCGGCGTCCGGCCGGCGGCACGCGCCGCTCACCCCGGCACAGCAGGGTCTGCTGTGGGACGAGCAGTTCTGGGCGACCGAAGCCGCGTACGCCGAGTCATGTCTGTTCGTCCTCCCCCGTCCGGTCGCGGTCGGCAGGCTCCACACCGCGGTCTACGCCGCCATGCGCGAACACCCCGCCCTCGGCGGTCGGATCGAAGGGGCCACGGACCCCTCCCGCGCCCTTCTGCGACTGGGAGCACGCAATCCGGACCTGCTCACCTACCGGCTCGACGCCGCCCCGGCGGACATCACCGCGCTCGCCGACCATGTCCGGCGTGAACCGCTGAACCTGGAAACCGGTCCCCTCGGCAGGGCACGGCTCATCGCCACCCCCGAGGGCTGCGTCGCGCTCCTGATCACCGTGCACCACGTCGTCTGCGACACCTGGTCACTGCGCCTGCTGGTGCAGGACATCACAAGGGCCTTCGACGGCGCCGCACCGCCGGCCGGGCCTCCCGCGACCGCATGCGACTACGCGGTCGCAGAGATCTCCGCGCTGTCCCGGGCGGCGGTCGCCCGCCGGGCCACCGCGCTGGCCCGTGCCGTGGCGGGCGATCGGCATGAGTGGTTCTTCCTTCCTCCTTCCCCGCGCGTCTCGACGGTTCGGGCCACCCTCGACACGCAGATGGTCCGCCAGGTCAAAGCCGCCGCCGCGCGCCACGGCGTCACGACGGCCGCCGTGATGTGCGCGGGCTTCGAGTCGGCACTCGCCACCGTGCTGGGCCTGGGGCGGTTCCTGTACACGACCCCGGTGGCCCACCGCGAGAAGCCGGACTTCGACCGCGTGGTCGGCTGCCTCGTCAACACGGTGCCCGTGGCTTCGTCGTGGTCCCCGGCAGCGCCCGGCGACACCGGACAGTTCCTGACATCAGTCAGCCGGCAGATCACCGCCGCCCTGGCTGCTTCACACCTGCCCTACCCCGATCTGCTGTCGGGACTGCGCTCACGCGACGTGCACCAACCGCCCCACCGGTTCCTCCTCGTGCACGACGCCTCCCAGAGGCTGCGACTCGACGGCCAGGAATCGACCGGCGTCCCGCTGCCCCCCGTCACCGCCCGGTCGGAGGTCTACCTCTCGCTCGTCGAGGACGGTGAACGGTACGGCGTCCACCTCCACGTGCACCCCGCCCTGGTCCCCGTAGCGACCGCACGCTCACTCCTCGACGCCTTCGAACACGCGCTGAGGACGATGACTGCCTGACCGTCGGGCGACGCGGGTCTGTACGGTCCGAGGGCGTCGGACTTTGTGGACGGCTCGTCTCCTGCGGGTCCTGTCGTGTGAAAAGTCTGATCGTTCAAGGTGAGGCCGCTGGCTCTGCCGCCGGAGGAGAAGGTCCGGATCGTGCTGTCGATCCTGGCCGGTGAGATGACCGTCGCCGAGGCTGCGCGCCGGGCGAAGGTCCCGGGCAGTGATCGGGAGCTGGAAGCGCCCTTCCTGCGGACCTGGCGCCGTCGCCGGGCGTGCGCCCGTAGCGGCACGCGGGCCAGGTGCCGCATGGGGCCCCAGGCAGATCCTCAGACCGGATCGCGCACCGCTTCAGCGAGTACCGCGAGTCCGGCCTCCGGGACGGCACACGGTTCGAGGACCGACCGGTGCGGCCACGCGGTCAACTGCCCATCCTGGAGCCCGACGACCCCGTGGCCGGCGCCGTCCTGCGCCTGCTCACCGTCCCCGGCCCTGCGACGGACGGCGACGGTGACACCTCGCCGCAGGCACGGCCTGACATGAAGTGCCGTGCCTGCCGGGCCCGATGACAGATGGTGCCGCCGGGACCGGCCGGTGGGCCCGGCGGTGCGGGGGCGAGGCAGGTCAGAGGAGGGTGACGCCGTATGCGCTCAGGGCTTCGGGGACGGGCTGGTAGAAGGTGGTGCCCCCGCTGGAGCAGTCGCCGCTGCCGCCCGAGGTGATGCCGAGGGCTTTGCTGCCGTCGTACAGCGGACCGCCGGAGTCGCCTGGTTCGGCACACACGTTGGTCTGGATCATGCCGCTGACGCTTCCTCCGCCGCTGTAGTGCACCGAGACGTTCAGCGCGGTGACGGTGCCGCTGTGGGTGCCGGAGGTGGAGCCGGTCCGCTTGACGTTCTCCCCGACGGAGGCGTTGGCCGCGGAGAAACCGCCGGAGTGGCTGAGCGCGGTGTTGTCGTAGCGGACCAGGGCGTAGTCGTTGCCCGGGAAGCTGTAGCCGATGGTCGGGCCGATGAGTGTGGTGTGGGTGGAGTTCGTGTACCAGGTGCCGGCGACCTTGCCGCAGTGGCCCGCGGTCAGGAAGTAGTACGTGCTGCCGCTGACGACATTGAAGCCGAGCGAACAACGGTACTGGCCGCCGTAGATGGCATCACCGGCCGACAGCAGGGGGGTGAAGACGCCTGCGGAGCGCTTGACGGTGATCGCGTCCGTCCGGGAGCCCGCGGCATTGTGCAGTTCAGTGATCCCGGCGGGCGGGACCGTCGCGTCGGCGGTCACCACTACGTGCCCGGTGGCTTGGTCGGTGTACCACGCCGTGCCCGGCACGTCTGCTCGGGCTACCGCTGCGCTGACCGCGGCGAGTTGTGCCGCGGAGTAGGCGTGGGGGGAGCCGGTGGACGACGCGGCCTGGGCGGCGGGGCCGGTCACGGCGGCGACTGCGGCCATGCCCACTCCGGCGGCGACGGCTATGAGGCGGTTGCGCCGGGGCCTGGGACGGCGGGCGGGGGACAAGGCGGTACGGGTGGTCCTCACTGGTCTCCTCCTGGGGTATGGAGGGCGCGCGGGTACGAGCCCGTGTGGTGCGGCACCGACGCTGATGGCGTGCACCTGCCATGCTGTGGATTTCCTGAGTATCGGCTCACGACGCCATGCCGACAAGGGGACCAACCTCCGGTCGCCGCTGACCCGTTCTGCCGCGCCGCGAGGCGGCCGAGGCCGCGGGCCGGGTGCGACGGTCGGGTGGAAGTGTTCGCGGTCTACGAGGCCAGCGGCCCAAGGACAAGGCGATCATCAACGTGAACACCGGCGTCGACCCGCCGGCCTGACGTGCGGCTGTCCGCCGTCGGGCCCGCCGCTCACCGGAAGGGCGCGGCCGTCCGTACCGGTGTAGGTGGCAGCGAACGGCCGGGCCGAGGTGATGCGCAGGGTTCCGCGCCAGCCGTCGTGGTCCCTCTGCCAGTGGCCGAGCCAGAACGCGTCCCACTGCGCGGCCGCGTCCACCGGGGCCACATCGGTGATGCAGCGCCCGGCGAGGACGGGCCGGGTAGGGGAGTTGTGGGGCACCTCGAGGAAATGACCCTCATCCCAGGAGTTCTTGACGAAGTACACCGACCGCGTACGGTCGAACCCGATGATCAGTGATTCCCAATGTGGTTTGTCAAGGCCGATGTGACGTGTAGTGAGGGTGCTGTGCCGTTGCGTGTACTGGTTGGGGCGGTTGCCCAAGCTGTTCCGCCGCGTCGCCGGCTGCATCCGGCTCTTCGGTCCGTCTCTCGCCTGTCTCCCCGCCTATCTGGCCGGCGGTGCCGACGAGTTCTTCATCGCGGCTTACGCGTGCTCGCGGCAGTGCTCCCAGCAGCCGCATGTGCCCTGCGAAGACCGCGCCGTGCAAAAAACACCGGACGACGAAACGGAACAGGAAGAAATCATCCCATTGATCGGCCATAAAATTATCAGCCGGTCGTGCCACCGCCTTCCGCGTGTGCCGGACGGTCCTTGTACCGCCAGTTCGCAGCAGTGTCAACACTCCCCGGGGTGGCAGGAAAAGTGACATGAAACCCGGTTTCATGGCGAACATACCTTTTGGTCATACCCTTGACCGAGAATATGCAAGCTCGCTATCTTCTCGTCGGCCAAGCGCCACTGGATGCGAGCGGATACGGCCGTGCCTTCCTTCGAAAGGCGCAGAGTATTCCTTTCTGCATTCCCGTGTGGCTCAGTTTTGCCGAGCCGGAAATTTCCCCAAGCGCGCGTCATCCCCCCGCACCGCCAACAACACCGGCGTCCCATCCCACTGACGCCGGTCGGCAACCCGCTTCGACACCACGCCCTCGAAGGGACCCACGTTGTTGCCTGCCTCGCTTCTCAACCGGATCACCAGGCGCCGCCGCACGGCTGCCGCCGTCGTGGCGGCCGCTGCCCTCGCCGGAGCCGCCCTCCTGTCGGCGTCCCCGGCCGGGGCCCAGGTGCCGGAAACCGCTCCGCACGCCAGCCCCGTCGCCTCGGCCCACGCGGCCCAGCCGGCCGCCTCAGGCACGGCCAACCTTTCCTACGGCGGCGGACCCGTCGTCACGAGCCCCACGATCTACATCGTCTACTGGGGTTCCCAGTGGGGCACCGGATCCACCGTCACCAACGACCCGTCGGGCCTCGCCCCGCTCCAGTTGTCCTTCTTCCAGCACGCCTACGGCAGCGGTGACACCTGGTCCCAGTCGGTGACCCAGTACTGCCAGGGCGTCCCGGCCGGGACCACCCAGTGCAACGGCGCCGGGGTGCCCGTGGGCCACCCGGCCTCCAACCCCGTGGGCGGAACCTGGCTGGACAGCGGCGTCACCGCCCCCAAGCGGGCCAGCCAGTCGCAGATCGCCGCCGAGGCCGTACGGGCGGCAAGCCACTTCGGCGTCTCCGGCACCAACGTCCAGATCATCGTCGACTCGCCGCACGGCGTCACCCCCAGCGGCTTCGGCACGCAGTACTGCGCCTGGCACTCCAGCACGTCGACCGGCGGCTCCTCCCTGCCGTACACCAACATGCCGTACGTGCCCGACGCGGGGACGGCGTGCGGTGCCGGCTTCGTGCCGACCAGCGGCGGCGTGGACTCCGCCTCCGAGGGCGTGACCATCGTGGGCGGCCACGAGTACGCCGAGACCGTGACCGACCCGGTGCCGAACAGCGGCTGGCTGGACTCCTCCGGCGCCGAGAACGGCGACAAGTGCGCCTGGATCTCCAGCGGCCAGGGTGCCTCCGCGGTGGTCACGATGAACGGCGCCAGCTACGCGATCCAGTCGCTGTGGAGCAACAACTTCAACGGCGGCGCCGGCGGCTGCGTGGTCTCCTACACCAGCGCCACGAACCAACACTGACGGCCCGTCGTCCCGGCACCGATGTGTGACCGCAAAATCCCTGGGGCCGTCCGGCCGGACGGCCCCAGGGCTGTCCCGTCACCAGGAGAGATCCCTCATGCCGCAGCCCAGACCCGTCCCGTCCGCCGCCCGCGGCCTGCTCCCGGCGGTGGTCCTGCTGGCCGGAGCGCTGGCCGCCGGGTGCTCCTCGACGCACGAGACACACGCCTCCCGGCCGTCCCCGGGACACACCGCCTCCGCCACGGCGTCCCTCTCCCCGGGCGTCACGGCCCTCCCGTCCTCCTCCGCAGACTGCTCGCAGCCGCCGCCTGCCGACGTGCCGGGCGCGGCCGGTGCCCTGACCCAGGCCCAGTCCGGGACCTTCTGCCTGGCCGCCGGACAGCAGCTGGACGTGTTCCTCACCGCGCCCGGCGGCCGCAAACCCGGCGTGCCCCGCTGGACCGCGATAGCCACCTCCGCGCCGACTGTGCTGTCCCGGCGCAGCAGCGGCATCCTCACCGCCCCCGTCGGGGTCACGCCCGGCACCTTCCAGGCGATCCAGCCCGGTACCGCCGAACTGACCAGCAGCGTCCCCGGCACCGGCAGCACCTGGCACGTGTCCGTCCTCGTGCGCTGACGGCCGCCGCCGTGTACGCCGGCCGGTGACGGCAGACACGGCATCGGGGGCGGGCCGGGGGCCCGCGTGGTTCGGGGCCGGTGCCGGCTGATGTTGACGGCGGTGCCGTCGATCAGGAAGGAGACGGCGAGTGAAGAGTCCTCGGTGCCGGTGAACTTCAGGGTGAAGGTCTTCAGCTTCGCGATCAGCAAGCATGACGGCAATCCGGTCGGCGTCTCGTACGTCTGGCTCACCCGGCCACACGAGCAAGCAGCGGGCCCGCCCGCTCATGGAGACGTTCTTCATACGGTACGGCGCGGGGCGCGGTGTCGCGCGGGAGCACGACGTACCCGGCAAGCGCAAGCCGACGGTCCGCCCGGTCGCGGTGGACAAGTGCACGGGTGAGGTCGACCCAGCGGTGCTGGCGAGACCGTACGGCTTCGGGATCCTGTTCTCACCCGGAGGGTTCCCTCTCCGCGTCCTGCAGCGTCCGTTGGACCAGCTCGCGCAGGGCGGGAGCGAGGTCAGGGTGATCGCCTCGGCCGGCGGACAGCAGCAGGTCGGCCGCGACGACCAGGAGTGCGGCCCGCCCGTCGTCGGGGTCCTCGGCGAACACGTCGAGGATTCGGGCCGCGGTGTGCGTGGCGAGCAGGCTGCAGGCGCAGGTGAAGGCCAGCCTTGGGATCCGTGCGGTCACAGGGTCTGTCTGCCACTCGCACGATCCCTGCTCACCGCCGTTTCCACGGCCACGGTCGGACGACCCGGAGCCGGACCGGTTCGGCGGACCCTAGGGCGCGAGGATGTCCAACTCGCGTAGCGCACCCACGCAGATCTCCCGCATCAGTTCCTCCGCGGCGCGGGCGTCGCGGGCGCGGACCGCCTCGGCGACTCGGACGTGCAGGGTGACGGCCACCGGGTCGGGGGCGGTGAACATCACGTGGTGCTCGGTACGGCCGGCGAGGACCTCCGCGACCACGTCGCCGAGCCGGGCGAACATCTCGTTGCCCGACGCCTCAAGGACCACCCGGTGGAACGCGATGTCGTGCACGAGGTACTCGGCCAGGTCGGCTGCGCGGCCCGACGCCGCCATCTCGCCGGCGACCACGGTGAGTTCACGGCACTGCGCAGGGGTGGCCGCCGCAGCGGCCAGGCCCGCGGCGACGGGTTCGACGGCGGTGCGCAGCGTGGTGAGGGAGCGCAGCTGCCGGGAACGGTCTGCGCCCGCGAGCCGCCAGCGGATGACGGCCGGGTCGAAGACATTCCACTCCTCGGTGCGGCGCACGGTGACGCCGACCCGCCGCCGGGACTCGACCAGGTGCATGGCCTCCAGGACCCGGACGGCCTCGCGCACGACGGTACGGGAGACGCCGTAGCGGTTCTCCAGTTCGTCGATGCGCAGCACGGTGCCGGGCGGGTGCTCGCCCGAGGCGATGGCAGGGCCGAGTCCGGCCAGCACCCGGGAGTGCAGTCCGCCGCCGCCCGGCTCGTCCCGGTTCCGCCGGTCGCGCGGCGATTCCTGCTGAGGCATGGGGCAAGCGTAGATGCCAGGTCCCGGACGTCGGACGATCACCATAGTCATATGACTTTTAGAGCACAGACTCTTGAACAAGTATGACCAATGGGTGTTCAGTGGTCCAGCTCGCACAGGAGGGCTGCACGGCTCCGCACCGGGGCGGCAGCCTGCGTGGCAGGGCCGTACCCAGGAGGTGGGAAGCCATGGCGGCCGCACCCGCACCGTGCCAAGTGATCGTGGTCATGGGGGTGTCGGGCTCGGGCAAGTCCACGGTCGGCGGGCTGCTGGGGGAGCGGCTCAGCGTCCCCTACGCCGAGGCCGACGACTTCCATCCGGCAGCGAACATCGCCAAGATGTCGGCCGGCCGTCCGCTGGACGATGCCGACCGCGCGCCGTGGCTGGACGCCATCGACGCGTGGATCGCCGAACGCGGCGACCGGGGCTGCGTGGTGAGCCGCTCGGCGCTGCACCGCCGTTACCGCGACCGGCTGCGGGCGGACACGCCCGACCTGTTCTTCCTCCACCTGGACGGCTCGCCGGAACTGATCGCCTCCCGACTGGCGGCCCGCATGCAGCACTTCATGCCGCCGGGGCTGCTGCCCTCGCAGTTCGAGGCACTGGAACCGCTGCAACCCGACGAGGCGGGGGCGGTGGTCTCCATCGGGGGCGGCACACGGCAGATCCTCGAACGCGCGCTGGCCGTGCTCCCCCGCTGACCCGCCCGCTCCGGGTCCCGTCACCGCCCGGCCGTCTCCCCGGCCGGCCCCCGACCCGTCCCGTTTCCGTTCCCACTCCTGTTCCCGTCCCCGAGGAGAACGCCGTGTCCGCACTCAGCGTCGAGCTGCTGGCCGCCGACCCACCGCCGATCGCGCACGCCGGGGACACCCGGCTCGCGATAGCCGCGCTCGTCGGCATCGCCGTCATCGTCGTGCTCATCACCGGCTGGAAAATGCACGCCTTCCTGGCCCTGACCATCGGTTCGGGCGTGCTCGGCTCGATCGCCGGGGCCCCGCTCGCGGCTACCGTCACCAGTTTCAGCACCGGACTCGGAGCGACGGTGGCGAGCGTCGGCACCCTGATCGCACTCGGGGCCATCCTCGGCAAGCTGCTCGCGGACTCCGGCGGCGCGGACCAGATCGTCGACACGATCCTGGCCCGTACGCCCGCCGAGCGGCTGCCCTGGGCGATGGCCCTGATCGCCGGTCTGGTCGGACTGCCGCTCTTCTTCGAGATCGGTGTCGTGATGGTGATCCCGGTGGTGCTGCTCGTGGCCCGGCGCAGCGGCCAGTCGCTCATCCGCCTGGGCATCCCCGCGCTCGCGGGCCTGTCGGTCATGCACGGGCTGGTACCGCCGCACCCGGGCCCGCTGGCCGCGGTCGGTGCGCTGCACGCGGACATGGGCATCACGCTGGCCTTCGGCATCCTCGTCGCGATCCCGACGCTGGCGATCGCCGGACCGCTGTTCGGGAAGGCCGCCGCCCGCTGGGTGGACGTCCGTCCGCCCGAGCGGCTGACCCCGGCCCGCCCCTCGGACGACCTCGGCCGGCGGCCGAGCTTCACCGCCACGGTCTGCACGATGCTGCTGCCGGTGGTGCTGATGCTCGCCAAAGCGCTGGTGGACGTGATCGTGGACGACAAGAGCAGCCTGGCCTACCGGATCTTCGACGTCGTCGGTACGCCGCTGGTCGCGCTGCTCGCCGCGGTCGTGGCCGCGATGTTCACCCTCGGACGGGCGGCGGGCTTCAGCAAGGAGCGGATCTCCGAGACCGTCGACAGGTCGCTGGCACCGATCGCCGGGGTGATGCTGATCGTGGCCGCGGGCGGCGGCTTCAAGCAGACCCTGGTGGACTGCGGGGTCGGGAAGATGATCCTGGACTGGTCCGACAACTGGCACATCTCGGCGCTGCTGCTGGCCTGGCTCATCGCGGTGCTGATCCGGGTCGCCACCGGCTCGGCGACCGTCGCCACCATCTCGGCGGCCGGCCTGGTCGCCCCGCTGGCCGCGACCATGTCCGACACCCGCACCGCGCTGCTGGTGCTGGCCGTCGGCTCCGGTTCGCTCTTCTTCTCGCACGTCAACGACGCCGGATTCTGGCTGGTCAAGGAGTATTTCGGGCTGGACGTCCCGCAGACGTTGAAGACCTGGTCGGTGATGGAGACGCTGATCTCCGTACTGGCGCTGGGATTCGTGATGCTGCTGTCGGTCGTCGTCTGAGCGTTTTCGCTGGAACTGGTGCACTGGCTGCGGGCCGGGCAGGGCCGGCACCGGGCTTCGGTGAACTTCGCCACGATCAAGGGAGCCGCAGTGGGTGACGAGGCTGGGTAGGGCCCGTGCCGGCTGCTACTGATCCGGCCCTTGGGGCAGGTCACCTGTCGGTGGTCGAAGCCGATGTGGAAGTCGTCGCGGCCGAAGCCGGGGCTGCGGCCGCTCGTCGGCGGTCCTCCCGGGGTTGTGGGCGTGCCGTTTCGATATCAGCGAACCAGGGGAGTGGTCGGGGTGGCCGGCCGCAGGTTCAGTTCGCGGTGCCGGAACGGGGTCGTCAACCTCCTGGGCGTCCTCGTCCTTCGCCGTCCCGTTGGGCCTGCCACGCCCCCGGCCGCGGGGCTGCGGGGCCCTGCCCGCTCACCTGCGGGCTTGGTCAGTGCGCGCGCACTTCTGCGGCGATCCGCTCTGTGGCCGGGCCTGCGCACGTGGACGCCGCTGGACATCGGCACGGCCGTCATCCTGCGTCAGGACACCTCCGGTGGCCATCGGGCATCCGCCTGCTCGTGCTATGCGAATGACCGGATCACCATGCTGGTCACGGCTCGCCGGACCACCAGTGATCGTGTGACGAAGTCATGGGGCTGACGTCTGTGGCGGCCGGAAGAGGCCGGACCGTCTTGCCGTTGTGCGTTACGCATGGTTCCATTCCGTACATCGCGAGTTACGATGACGTGTACGCGTCAAAGTCCACACATCGCGGAGGACAGACGAATGTCCATCAAGCAGAAGTCCGTCATGGCTGCCGCCGGCCTGGCAGCAGGAGCCGCCCTCGCGCTGGGGGTTCCCGCGCCCGCTCAGGCCATGCCGCAGTTGGTGCACCATGCGATCACCGTGTGTCAGACCACGACGTTCTACTACGGCTGGAATCCCGGGATAAACGGGACTGCAGGCGATGCGAACTACACGCTCCTTTACGGCAACAAGGTTGGTTGGCAGGACGCGGCCCCCATCTACAACGGCTGGGTCAACGTCATCGACTACGGCGGGGCCCAGACCTGGGGATGGATACGGCAGGAGTGCCTCGGCGGCATCGATTCCTGGTAGTGCGCCCGGACAACGACACCAGCACCGACGACAAGGAGCCAACGTGATGCGCAAGAATCGCCTGACCAGGTCCCTGCTCGCCACTGTCGGTACCGCCGCGGTGGCAAGCGTCGCGATTCTGGGTACGTCCGGCCCGGCGCAGGCGGCGAACGGCGTGGTGGGCCAGCGAATGGAAATCTGTGCGCAGTCGCTCTACCTGCGGACGGAACCTGCGGGGGCGGTCATAGACACCCTCCCCTACGGCTCCCACTTCGACGTGCGCCAGATCAGCCCCAGCGGCGACTGGGTGTATGGCTTTTCGGTGTGGGACAGCAAGGTCGGCTGGGTGCAGAACGGCTGGTTCTGCTGACCGGTCGAGGGCAGGGGGAGTTCGTGGGAAGGGTCCGGCACCGGACCCTTCCCACGAACTCCCCCTGAGTCCTTCAGTGAGCTTCTTCAGCGTTGCCGCTCCAGGGTGAGCACAGCTTTGGCGACTGACGTCATGCGGTTGGGGCTGCATCGGGATCTGCGGAAGATCCGCCAGGACTTCAGGCGGGCGACGCCGCGTTCGACCGGTGCCCGTGCCGCGGCCAGGGCCCGGTTGACGGTCTTCTCGGTGGATGTGAGTTCCCGCAGGGGCCTGCGTTTGATGCCGGTGCTCACCCAGGGGCCGCCACCCTGGTAGGCGAGATCGGCCGAAATGGGGACGCCCTGGCGCTCGCAGATGCGGATGATCTTGTGGGTGCGGGCGGCGGTCAGGTCGCGGGTACGGCCCGGCAGCGCGGGTGGAAGCCACAGCAGCCGGCCCTGCGGATCGGTGACCACCTGCACGTTCACCCCGTGCCGACGGTGCTTGTGGGAGTAGTCGGCCCGGCCGTCGCCGACGCGGTCGCACTCGGCGAGGGTGCCGTCCACCAGGACGAAGTCGGGATCCGCCTCGCGCAGAGCTTTCAGCAGTCCCGGCGCTCGTTCGGCGAGCAGACCGATGATCGCGCTGGTGTAGGCGTGGGCGGTGGACTCGCTGATCCCGAACCCGGCAGCGATCTTCGCCAGGGTGAACCGTTCCGGGTTCGGCGGAGGCTCGATTCTTTGAGTGGATCGAGTCACGGCACGTCCCTCCCCTTATCCCGCTGGGCTGGGGCGTCGTGCGGTGCGTGTGGTCGCCGAGGTGCGCCTGGACTACGAGACCGAGTGGGCTGCGGTGAAGACCGTCGCGACCAGGCTCGGTATCGGTACGGCCGAGACGGTGCGCCAGTGGGTCCGCCGGGACCAGACCGACTCCGGGGCCCGGCCCCCTTGCCATCCGGCGCCGCGCAGGCCCGGTGTCGTCGTCCGGCACGACAGCCTCCGGCTCCTGGTCATCCGAGGAGATCGGGCGGATGAACGCTCCATCCCCTCGGCCCCCTCGACCTGGAGCCAACACATCCCCGCTGGCCAGAGACCTGAACGAACCACCTGCGAAGTACGGAGCTAGAAGGTATCGGCAAGATCCGCTGCGTCGACGGTGAAGGCGTTCGGCAGTTCGGCCGCGGCCTGCGCGGGCGAGGCCACGCGGACGTTCCAAGTCCCGGGCGCCACGCCGTTGAGGTCGAAGGACACGTGCAGGGTGGTGCCGTCGGAGACGCTGAGCACGCTTCCGGCCACCGGAGGCGTCCCGGCGCACGTCAGCCACACGGTGTCGCCCTCCTGGAAGCCGCTTCCGGTGACGGTGACCGGCGCAATCGTGCCTGCCGGCGCCGTCGCCGGGCCGACCGCCGCGACGGTGGGCGCCCCGGAGGAAACAGCGCAGGACGCCGTGCACTGCCCGGCGAGGGTGTACGTGTAGGCCGTGCCGTTCGGCGGCAGGTTGATCAACAGCATGGCCGTCGGGTCGGTGTAGTTGAACGCGAGCTGACAGTTGCGCGTGTCCTGTCCGACGGATGCCGTGCACGCGTCGGTGCCGTCCGTGCCGAACAGATGGGCTTCCACTCCCGCACCCGGTGACGTCGCGCCGAGCCCGCTGAGGGTGAGGCGCTCGTTCTTCCGCACCGGGACTGTCACGCAGGTCGCGGGGTGATCGGTGCTGAGCGTGCCGGTGAGCGGCCCGAAGCCGGCCGGTCCGGCAGCGAGCGCGGCACACTCGGACGGGAACATGCCCGCGGTGATGTACCGCCATGAGTCCAGCCGGTAGGAGAAGGGTGTGCCGTCGTAGTTCGAGGCGATGATCACGGCCTGGTAGCTGGTGGAGCCGGTGACCTTGCAGACGGCGCCGGTCCGCGCGCACAGGCCCTTGCCCTGCGCGTCGGTGACGAGCAGCTCCGTCTTCATGCCCGTGCCGGCGGAGGACAACCACAGCAGGTCGGAGGCGGACGCCGTGGTGACGCGCACGCAGGCCGTCGCCAGGTCCGACCCCAGAGTGCCGCGGGTCGGCGGGCCGCCGATTGTGGTGGACGTGGGAGACACGCAGGTCGCCGTCGCGCCGACGTCCCGGTGCACCAACTGGTAGCTGTCCGCGCCCGGGTTGCCGATCATGACCGCGGTGTACGCCGTTCCCGGAACGAGGTTGCAGAACATCATCGAGGAGACGCCCGCGTGGGACACACACAGCTGCTTGCCGCTTGCGTCCGCCAGGAACACGCTCGCGGTGGGGCTGTTGGCCGTGTCGGTGTAGTCGAACATCTCCGCGGCGGAGTGCGCGCTCGCCCCGATGCTCAGACACTGGAAGGGCATGGCGGCGGTGAGCGTCACGTCGGCGCCATGCGCGTCGCCGAAATCGGACTGCGGGAACGCGGTGCAGCCGGCCTCGGCATCGGTCCGGCTGATCGTGAGGGCGTACGGGCCGGTGACGGCCTCAGTGGCGGAACCGGACACGTGGTCGTCCCCGTGCAGCAGGACGCGGAACGGCGCCTGGCCGGTCAGCGCGCACTCCGTG
>Ga0070665_100005041_pt1 | contig 13703 bp, 14 predicted proteins | sample KBSS13metaG_FD_65862 | JGI IMG/M metagenome (GOLD analysis project Ga0070665, IMG submission 65862) | Switchgrass rhizosphere microbial communities from Kellogg Biological Station, Michigan, USA - KBS S1-3 metaG | ecosystem: Host-associated > Plants > Roots > Rhizosphere > Soil ... | reverse complement strand
GAGTTGCTGCGCGGGCCGGGCCCGTAGGCGCTGACGAGTACGTCCAGCATCGGGAGGATGGCCGCAATGCTGTCGGCCTGGAGAACGTCCGCGACTTTCCAGGTCACCGCGCCCTGCGGCCGCGGGATGTGAGTTGGATCGTGGGTCAATGCGGTGACCGTATGATTTCTGTTCAGTGCCTCCGTGACGACACGTTGACCGATCATACCTGTCGCGCCGACGATTCCGATATTCATGCATGATGCTCCGTTGGGGTGACTTATCGGTGCAGATTTGTCCGGGCCGCAGCTAAGGCGTCCTGGTTCAACAGAAGGTAGTCTTCGAATGTCATCGGTGCCTTGCCGGTCACCTTTTCGATGATGGTGTCGGTGCCGCCGAATAGCCCTTCGCGGTATCCAGGCGCCACCCCGCAGAGGTGTTGCACCAAGAAGGGTGGCAACCTGGCTTGCTCACGCCACGCATCGATGTCGACAGGCTGATAATGGATCGTTTTGCCCAGCGCCTTGCTCAACGCTGCCGCGATTTCGAAGTAATCCATCTCTCGCGGACCCTGCAGCGGGTAGGTTTTACCCCGGTGCGGGCCAGGATCGGCGAGAATTGCGGCGATCATCCGGGCTTGATCTTCCGCGGCGATGGGCGCGTGACGGCCATCGCCGAACGGAAAGCTGATAACCCCGCGTTGCGCAATTGCCCCGAGAAGCGCCGGGTGTAGGAAGTTTTGCGCGAAGAAGGTGGGCCGTAGGTGAGTAACGGGAATGTCCGATCGATCTAACAGGCGTTCAGCCACCCAGTGATCCCGCGCCGCCTGGCTCTTCGAGTCCCGCCGCGCCGATATCTGGGACATGTTGACGATTGACCCGACCTCCGCCTCCTTGGCCGCTTGGGCGAAATAGACTGTCGCTTCAATCAGGCGTGGAGCAATCGGATACACGAAATAGGCCAGCATTTCACCTCGAAGGATCAGCTCGTTGCTGAAGCGTGTAAATACGCTATCGATTCGCTGGCGAAATGGTTCGTTGCGACGCCCTCACCTGAGGGCAAGCGGGGTGCACTGCAGGCGCTCGCGGCGGGCTATCTTTCCGCCGGCCATCGGGACAATCCTTCCGGAGGGTGTCCTTTCGCCGCGCTTGGGAGCGAGCTCGTGCGAGCGGACGAGAATACGCGTGTGGTCGCGACGGCGGGTTTGCTGAAGATCATTGACCTCATCGCGCAACAGTATCGCGATGTCCGGCCTGATGTTGCCAAACAGCGAGCGTTGGTGGCGTTTTCCACCCTGGTTGGGGCGTTGACGCTTGCGAGGCTCGTCACTGACCCCAAGCTATCTAACTTGGTGCTCCGCGAAGCCGCAAGAAGCGTAGGTGCGAGTAAAGCTGCCGATGACTGACGATGCTGGTTTGTTGCAGGAACAGCTGCGTCCCAATGGGGCCGCGCGCCCAAAACAAACCGAATCCCATCGCAGGAAACATCAGTAACCAAGGAAACACACTCGTCGCCAGACCGAATGCGACTGCGGGAACTGCGTACCGGGGTGAGACACCAAGCTGCGATGTCACATAGAGATACAACGCGGCAAACGCGAAGCCGACCCCATGGTGCGTCAACAGTGCGCGAGAGTGCTCAAGATATCCATTGTGGCCGTAGCCACTGGCGGACTCGATGAAAAATACACTCGGCCACCATGCTCTTCTGTTATACAGAAATGCATGGACTCCAGAAATCATGGCTGGGACCTATACCGCACCTTCTTGGCGGTGGTACAGGAGGGCAGTTTGTCCGGCGCTGCGCGTCGAGTCGGCATAGCCCAGCCGACAGCGGGCAGGCACGTCAGGGCGCTCGAAAGGAGCGTCGGAGCGTCTCTATTTACGCGCTCGCAGCACGGGCTTTCAGCGACGCAAGCCGCTCGCATCCTGGTGCCGCATGCCGAGGCGATGGCCGCGGCCGCGACGCGCTGACCAGGGCATCCTCCGGAGAAGCCCGCGGCGAATCCGGTACTGTGCGGCTGACGGCCGGGGAAATGATGGGATGCGAGCTGCTGCCACCGATGTTGGCGGAGTTCACGCGTCGCTACCCGCGGATTCACCTGGAACTCACACTGTCAAACCGCAACCTCGACCTACTGCGGCGCGACGCGGACATCGCCGTGCGCATGGTACGTCCCACACAGAAAGCGTTGATCACGCGTCGTGTTGGCGTCGTTCCGATCGGGCTGTTCGTGCATCGGCGATATGTCGAAGTCTTCGGTCTGCCGAGAGGGCCCGAAGAGATCTCTCGACATTGTCTGATCGGATTTGATCGCGATCTGGATGTGATGCACACGGCCAGCGGACCCAGGATACACCTTACGCGGGAGCAGTTCCGATTTCGGTGTGATAGCGTGACGGGGCAGCTCGCTGCGCTGCGCGCTGGTGTTGGGATCGGGGCGTGCTTCGTGACAGTCGGTCAGCGCAACCCCGACCTGATACGCGTGTTTGAACGCACTTTCAGCTTCCAGAGGGAAGTGTGGCTTGCCATTCATCGGGACGCCAAGACGACTCGGCGTATCCGACTACTCTTCGACCACTTGGCCGAGCGATTGAGCGTTAGCTTGCTGGGCACAACGGGACCCAACTCCGTTCATGGTGGAGATAGAGCGAGTAACATCGTCGGAGTCGGATGAACCATCGAACTTGAGCTCGTAAGACTGGGATTCGAGCTGGCCAGGGCCTGAACAATCGCGCCCGCAATCAGGCACCTACATCACCTCACACGCAGTCGTATTCCTTGCCGCTGCAGATCTCCTCGATGGGCACGCGCTCCTGGCGCACGCACCCATCGCACTCGGCGAATCGGGAGCGGCTCAGCGTTAGGCTGCTCGGACTACCTCATAGGTGACCAACAGCAGCCCTTCACCGAGGGTCTGGCTGCGGACGAGACGCACTGGCGTTTTGTCCGTGGTCTCGCCGAAGAGTCGCTCGCCAGCTCCAAGGACGACCGGGAAGACAATCAGTCGGAATTCGTCGACGAGACGATGCTCCATGAGCGTTCGCACGAGCTGATAACTGCCGTAGACGAGGATGTCACCGTTCACCTCCCGCTTCAGCCTGGGGACCTCCTTGACGACATCCTTGAGCACGGTCGAGTTGGTCCACTTAGGCTTCTTCAATGTGGAAGACACGACGTGTTTGGGCAGGCTGTTCATCCGGGCCGCCCATGGCTCGGTCCGACCTGGCGTCCGCGTCGCAAACCACTCGTCGCTCTTGCGACCCAACAACATGGCCTCGGCGTGGAATGTCTCGGCGGTCTCGTTTTTGGCCCAGCCTTCGAAATCCTTTCCTACAAACTCTTTGAACCAGCCCCCGTGCTTGAAACCCTCTTTACCGTCCGGGTCCTGAATGACCCCATCCAGTGAGACGTTGCTCGAGACGACAATCTTTCCCATCGTAGGCTCTCCTCGTTTCGGCGTTGTGTACTGCCGCTGATGGAGACACCGCAATTTCGAGAAATTGGGCGCTCGGCGCCGCCGAGTTCAGTGCGTGGTGTCGGCAGATCGAGGACCCCTGCTCATCTCGCGCGCGAATCGGATGCGGACGTCGGTAGCGACAAAGGTAGGCCGAACCACGAGAGGGCGCTTTGCTCGAAGAAGGTGAGAGCGCAGATCCGTTCACCGCTGAGGGAGACCGCGATGACGCCTATCCCTTGGGAGACGCCCGAAGCGGAGTGCACGTACGCGCCGAACGCCGGCTGACGGTTGGCTCTCGTCCGCGCCAGGCTGAACCTGCGACCCCCGAGGAAGAGTAGATCGCAGAAGCGAGCCACGGGATCTCGACCCTCGTATTCGAGGGGGTAGGGCGGCATCGACATGAAGACGTCGTCCGTAAAAAGGGCCACGAGAGCTTCCAGATCCGCGCTCTCGTACGCTCGAACGAACTTCGTCACGATCGCCTCCTCGCCGGGCGAGCCCATCGCGGGCGGCCGCGGGCGCTCGGCACTGGTCTGCATTCTCTGTTGCAGGTTGGCGCGTGCCCGTTTGAGAGCGCTGTTCACCGAATCGACGGTCGAGTCGATCATGCTCGCTACCTCGCTCGCCTCGAAACCGAGGATGTCGGACAGGATGAGAACGGCGAGCTGGCGTCGAGGTAGGACCTGGAGCGCTGCCACGAATGCCAAGGAGATCGATTCGGTCTGTAGGTAGCGGACGTCCGGACCGGGCGGCGCGTCGGTTACCCGCTCCTCGAGAAGGCTGTCAGGAAACGGATCGAGCCACGGTACCTCGCCGAGCCGGGTCGGCTCGGGCGGCTCCACGCCGGGGACGTCCCACGCTTTGGCAGGTCGCCGGCTCGTCGACCGGCGCGCGTTGAGGCACCGGTTGGTAGCGATCCGATAGAGCCACGTGCGGAGCGAGGCGCGCCCCTCGAAGCCTTTGAAGCCTTGCCACGCGGCCAGCAGCGTCTCTTGGAGGGTGTCCTCCGCATCCTGGAGAGATCCCAGCATCCTGTAGCAATGCACATGAAGCTCACGGCGGTGGGGCTCGATGAGCTTTTGGAACGCGACGGCGTCCCCGGCCCGTGCCCGCGAGATGAGCTCGTCGGTCATGACCGATGCGGAACCAGTTACCTGCCCAGAGATCGTCGACTCCCTCACTTTACGCTTGCCAAGTCGCCGCGCCTCCCGTGCCACGACGTCGCGGAACACCATACCATGACCTCGGGCTACTCCTCTCCGAGAGGATTCCCCGCTGTAACATCTTCGTCTCCCTTTCACGAGTCGATGTAGACACCGCGGCGCGTGGAAACTGGGCGCTCACGCCGCCGATTCCTTTCAGCTCGCGATTCGTTGCGAGCGGTACGAGGTCGCGTCGACGAACATGGACTCGATCGCGGAGTCAGTTCCACCGGTCGCGCGCGACCGCCCGCCGCGCCACGAACAAAGTTCCCCATGCCGCCGCCGTGTATCCATGGTTGCGCCGCGACGTGCTTCTCTCAGGACTATGTGCGTTTGTGAAGCGCGTAGTACGGCTGGTTGCTCCAGGCGGAGTTGAAGGGCGGGTGGAGGCTGGCGTCCGAAGCCGTACGCAGCTCGAAGTAGTACTGGAGCGGGTAGAGCGAGTTGGTGTAGTCGGCGGGGATGGCGGCCGAGTGCGAGCCGGCGGAATGTTGCATGGAGGCAGAGCGCCAGCGCTCACCGTGGTTTACATGACGATACCAGAGGACTGCGTCGGTCACGGTGGGTGGTGTTGAGATGGCGAGGACGAGATCGCTTCCGGGGTGGAAGGAGTCGGCGGGAGTGTGGTGAGCGTCGATGGTCAGGCGGGGAGAGGGTGCGGCCCGGCGGAGACTATCGACTGCGGAGGCGGTCTTTGCGGGTGCTGACGCGAAGGACTGTTCGAGGGCGGCGAGATCAGTGTCGATGTCGGGGAGGCGGTCAGCCCAGTTGCCGCGGCGAAAGGGAGGCCGGCCGTAGCTGACATCGGCGGCGTAGACCGATTTTGCGCGCGCGGAGAAGTCAGCCCATCGCTGGCGGGCGTCGCGAAAGGCGGCGAGTGATTGCTGCGCGGCGGCGGGATCGCCTGTCTTCTCGTGGATGGAATAGAGAAGTCCGGCGCGGAAGAGCCCTGCATAGAAGCTGCCGAGGCCATTGAGGATGAGAATGTCTTCTTCAGCGCGGCGGAACTCGAGGCTGCGGGCCTTCGCGCCGGCGGCAGTGCGCGCGCTGGCGAGTGCGTTGTTCGATGTAGTGACAAGGGACTCGAGCCAGCTGATGACTTCGCTGGTGTTGTAGCGCGCATCCGGTTTGTTGTTGACGAGGTTCTCTGCGTGCTGATCGATTGTGGTGAAAAGCTGAGGATCGAGCGGCGAGATGGCTGAGACGTTGTGCGGCGCGGGGTTATCGCCGTAGAGCGGGTTCTTGGTATAGGGGAGGATCCGGACGGTAGTCAGCATCTCCGGCCAGAACTCGTGGTTGGAGGCCGAGGGCAACCAAGCCGTTGTGACGAGTGGTAGGATGCGGCTGGAGGCCGCGAGCGCGGTCTCGAGCGCAGGGCCGGCGGGGCCGAACTGCCGTTCGAGCGTGCGCTGATAGAAGTTAGGGTCGGTGTCCGGGTTGTAGAGATAGCGGCCCCACGCCAGGTAGGTGAGGACAAACTTTGCGCTGTCGAGCTCGGCGCCCAAAGACCTTGCAACGTAAGAGTCGCGGCCGCCGGGATGGCCTGAGCCTTCGCGGCCCTTAAAGAAGAGCGGCTCCATGATCTCCATGCCGGCGGCTCCGCAGAAGTTGGCGGAGCGGCCATAGCCGGAGGCGAGCGCGGGGTCTGCCCACAGGAGATGGCGCTGCGTGCCGGGCCAGACGCGGTAGAGCAGCTCGAGACCGAAGTCTTTCTGGTAGAAATCGCCGTAGCCGTAACGGGTAAAGTTGCGCGCGCCGTTGGAAACGGCGAACGTGCCAGTGACGCCGCTGCGCGGGTACTCGGTAGCACGTATGTCGGCCTGGTGGTAACCGAGGCCGCAATGCTCCGCCCAGAACTTGGCACCGGCTTTGACCGGCATACCGGTGGCGCGGGCGATAGCGATAGTCTCGGAGTCGAGACCTTTAGCGTGCAGGTCGAGTTCGATCAAGCGCGGCTTGCCTTCCGGCGTGCGCGCGGCGACGACGGCCTCCCAAAGGGTCCTCCAAAATGGATAGCTGCCTTCGGGGATGCCTGATTCGCCGTGAATGCGCATAGTGAGGCCGGTGATCTGCGGGCAGGCCTTGAGGAGCAGCGCTAACGCGTCGCGGCAGTAGGCGGCGTGGGTCTCAGGTGTGAGACCGATGATGTGGTGGTCGGAGTTAGGTGAATCAGTCCACTGATAGGCGTGGGTCCATAGGCCGAGTTGGAACTCGAGGCCGCGGCGGGTGGTCTCGGCGGCGATGAACTGGAGAGCCTCCAGATTGCGCTGGCGCTCGCCGGGTTGGAGGGCGGGCTCGACGTGTACCTCCTCGTACCCCGGGACCTCCACGAGGTAGGGGTAAGGGAAGTGGAGGTAATCGCCGGTGACGCCGCGGGGAAAGTCATAGCCGAGGCCGAAGGTGAGGGCGAAGCGGTTGAAGCGTGCGGCGGCTAGGGTATCGAGGTAACTCGTCCAGAATGCGCGATCGTAGTACCAGGGCTTGTCTTCGACCTCCGAGCAGAAGCCGCGCGAGACACTGCGGACCTTGTTGGGAGTAGTCTCGATGAGCGGCATGGCGAGATGGACAGAGGAGAGAGGGTCGGGCGAGGAGCGGACACGATCGGCGAGTTCGAGCAGGCCGTAGACAATACCGCGCGCATCAACACCGGTGACGAGGATGGCAGGTTTGCCCATGTGGGTGCCGGGGATGAGCGCGACGGTCTCGGCATGTGTCACAGAGGACGAGCGGGAGAATGGTTTCGCGAGCAAGCTGTCCGGCAGCGCGATGTGAATGTGAAGCGCGGCTGCGGCTCGGTCGTCTGTCAGATGTACGGCCGTGATAGCCTCACGGAGCACGTCGAGCGCATACTGAACCGGCTCGCTGCGAACCAGCGCAGAGTTGTCACTATTGATGGCGATGTGGCCGCGGCCGTCTCCACTATGAGCGAGTTTGGCCGAGGATGCAGCAGCGACCGCGGCGGAGAGCTTGAGGAAAGCGCGGCGTGAGGGCTTATGAAACATGGTCAACTACCGCCCGGAGCGCACCATTGCGGCGGACTTGATCCGCACCTGCTCGAACTCTAAAGATCAAAGCGATCTTGTGCATCTTGTCCCGCTTCCATGCATGTGGGCTTGCGCCCGGAACGCCCGCGTCTAACCCTCATCCTGCCATACGCTGTAGCGAATCCCAAGCGCTGCCTTTGTTGCCACATCGATTGTCGTCGATGGCGGTGTGATCGCATGGATTAGAACCGACCCTCTCCAAGGCGCCAAAACGCCGACACAAGCCCCGAACGCTGGAAGATTTGCCTCGCCTCATCCGAGGTCCACTTGTGCCAGCTCACATCGCCATGCGTGCCATACCAGGCCTGAGCCAACCGCGCGACTTGATGGAGGGGAACTGGCTCTCCCCGGGGGAGTTTGTGCCGCTCACACCAGCTCAATATGTCCTCGTGCGAATGAAATGGGAGCACCATCGAGCAATGCTGGTGGACATTATCCCAGGCGCGTGCCGGAGGAATTGCAAAGTGCACCAGCACCTTTTCGAGACCTACCGGCTGGCCATTTAAAACCTGGATGACCAACGGCTCTGCCTCGCCACCTATCCGGGTGTGTATCTGGGTCTCGCCTCCCACGAGAGTGGTTATTCCAAAAGCACACCATATGCAGGGAGCCCACCAGCTCACGCCGCGACCTTCAACCCAGTGCGAGGTCGGGGTCGTCGAAAAAGGGTGAATGACCCATGGCTCGCACACATGAGGATGCAAAACAACTCCGCGCTGCTCAGCCAGGGAAGCGAGAGCTCGCTCGATCTCGTCGACGGCCATGTTGAGCTGTGTCGACAGCTCCGACCTGTTTGGGCAGCCTCCTGTATTGATGAGGCTTGCGATCAACTCGTGGTGGACGAGCGATAGCGTGTTCTTTCCCACCGGTCTTTGCGCATCCACGGTTATTCCTCAACGTGAGCACCAATTGATCGGAAACGATGTCCCCCTTGAATAGAGTGCAAGGAGCGCCAGTCGCCGTCTTGCGCAATCTTGCTCGTGTTCCCGAATCAAACGCAGCCGAATTCGTCCGGCGAGGAGAACGTGAGACTGTAGGCAGTATTCCAGTATTATTGGTGCATGCCGCAGTCTGAACAATGGGTCCGAGTTCATCGTTTCAGCGGTCCTTTCCCGGGCGAGACTGTGCACGCCCATTACGTGCAACACCGGTTCGCGCGTCATGCGCACGAGCATCTGGTGATCGGCCTGGTGGAAAAAGGCGTCCAGCAATACACGTACCAGGGCTCCCGGCACAGAACCTGTCCTGGCCAAATCTTTTTTGTTGATGGCGGCGAACCACACACCGGAGAAGCGGCCGATGAACATGGCTACGTTTACCGAACGCTGTGTCTCAGTCCTCGAGTACTCGTAGGCCTTGCCCGGGAGGTGACCCATCGAAAAGAACTGCCGCACTTGCGCAATGCAGTCATTACCGATCGCCTGCTCTTTACAAAGCTCCTCGGGTTGCATCGTGCGGTCGGCAGTAGCGGGTCGACAATGTATCGTGAGTCGCTTTTGCTCGAAGTCGTCGAGCATTTGATGCGGACACACGTCGAGCAGCGGCGACCGGGTGTGACGGTCGGACGGGATGAGTTTGTTGTCCGGCAGCTTCGCGACTACCTGGAAGCACACTACTTCGAGGACGTATCCCTAACCCAACTCGGCGCGGTTGTGTCGCGGAGCGCCTACCACACTGCGCGGGTCTTCTCGAAGGTCTGCGGTCTACCGCCTCATGCCTATCTGGAAAGCATTCGGATACAGCGTGCACGAGAGCTGCTTGCATCTGGTGCGAGTGTGGTTGAAACGGCGCTGGCTGTCGGCTACCCGGACCAGAGTCATTTCACGCATAGATTTCGTCGGCATACGGGGATTACTCCGCGCCAGTATCGAGACGCAGCGTGCTGACACTGCTGCCGCAGTCTCCTGCGGCCCGGACCATGAGGCAAGAGCGGACTGCAAAATGATCGTGCGACTGTGGACGGCTCGGGTGGAGAAAGATCGGATCGCCGAATACGAAGCGAACGAGCGTACTCGTTCAACTCCAATGTTTCGCAGACAGCCGGGTTGCCTGGGAGTTATGTTCTTACGTTCCGGCGAGAATTGCTGTGCGCTTACTTTCTGGAAGGATCTCGAATCTGTGCAAGCGCTCAAAACATCTACATCCTATCTCGAAGCGGCCGCATTTTACTCAAACTCGGGAATGCTGGTCGGAGACCCCTCGTTGGAGGTATTCGAAGTGAGCGGTGGATTTTTAGATCTCGAGGCACTTGCCCACACGAAGCTCCGCGTGGAGCCACGCTCGCGGTTCCCGGTGACCCGAGAATTCGATACCTGATTCAGCGTGGAACCGATGGAAGGGTGATTCGGCTCATCCAGCGGCGGGAGTCGTGGGATCTCCTGTGGGCCAGGGAACAATAATAGAGCGCTAATCGATCTTTACTGAAAGATCGGCCAGGCGCGCTGGCTCCATGACTATCTCGATTGCGCTGATCCTCCCACCCTCGATCGTGAACACGAACGCCGCCCGCACTTGGCCGCCCGCAGCCCAAACAGCTCCCGGTTCACCGTCGATGAGTGCTGGCATGGCTGCGCGCGCGCGGCCCTTGAAGACGGTCGCAACTCGAGTTGCCCCGTGCTCTTCAGCCTTCAAAACAGGTGCTCCGTGCCGTTCGTTCGCGGCGGCCATGCGCACGGCAAGATCATCGGCACGCAGCACCACGTCAGGAGATAACGCAGCGACGAGTCGTTCGAAGTCGCCGTCGCGTGATGCCGCCAGAAACGCACTCACCAACTCACGTTGCCGCGCTGTATCGGGCGCTGGGGCGGTGGCGCCGCGGACCGTGCGTCTAGCGCGACTGGCGAGCTGGCGAGCCGCTCCGGGCGTGCGATCGAGAATGGGCGCGATTTCCTCGAACGACACATCAAACATGTCATGCAATACGAAGGCGAGGCGCTCAGTCGGAGTCAACCTGTCGAGAACAAGCAGAAGCGCTGGGCCGATCGCATCAGCAAGCACGAAGTCGGATTCGGGGTTGCTGTCACTGGGTGCGTCGGCCGCGGTCGTGAGTGGCTCCTCACGCCGCGACCGCCGGGAGCGCAGAATGTCGAGACACACGCGTGCGACGACGGTCGTCAGCCAACCGCCGAGGTTCTTCACCTCAAAGGCATCAGAGCGGCTGACTTTCAGCCAAGCCTCCTGGACGGCATCCTCGGCCTCACTGGCCGAGCCCAGCATTCGGTGCGCCACCGCTCGCAAGCGGTCGCGACTTGCATCGAATCGCGTGGCTAGCCAATCGTTCTCATCCATGAACATCCTCCAGGTGCTTACGCTTCCGCCGTCGCAAGCGCGTGGATCACCAGTACTGCTCAGCCGGGCGAATTTCGACTGCTCCGCCCAATCGCGCGGCCGGGATACGCGCGGCCACGGCCACCGCAGCCTCCATGTTCTCGGCCTCCAAAACGCAGTACCCGCCAACGCCTTCGGGTAGGTACGTCCTGTTTGTGACCTGGGGCTTTCCATCCTGCACCCGCACAGTCCTGGCGGCGTCAGGCAGTCCCAGTGGAAGCCCGGGGGTGACTCCCGGAGCCTTGTTCAGCGCCGCGTAATCCGCGTAGATCGCTTGCTGCTCCACTTCCGGCACGGCCTTCCAGGCCTCAGAGCCCGGCAACGGTGTGGTCCCCTGATAAACCAATAACACGAATTTCACGTGGTCCTCCTCGGGTAATTAAAGAGCTGCGAATTCTCTTCCGTCATTGCCATGACGTATTCGCAAGCGAGGAATGTGACGAGTCCAGGACTGAAAATCCGCCTGTCGGTGGTTCGATTGCGCCCTGGTCAAGCCTGGTGTGCGCCAGCGGCTCGTCCGCTCTAGCTGGCCTCGCTCACGGACAAGGCGCGCGAACTCAGGCAGTTCACGAATGCCGCGCAGTAGTGAGCCCTGCGAGGCCGCCTCACCGTACGTGCGCAATCAAGCCGCTCTGCCCCACCGCGACGTTCTCCGCCAGCACGTGCCCATCCGGATAATCCCCACCATTTTGAGGCCGGAATGGAATCGGAGCCTCCTGAAAGAGGGTTCCAAGTCGCAAACGCCACCGCTCCTTTGCCGCCGCCATCGACTGCGCATCGATGCGCCCGGCGTCATAGACCGCGAAGGTGGGCAAAACATCCATGCCAGTAAAAAAAAGCGTCCCGTGGGTGATTGGGAAGAGCAATTGATCCAACGGCCCGTTGATTCCCCGCCGTGAATAGTCCGCGGCCGGACCGCCCACCATGACGGATAGCAATGCCCGCTTTCCTTTGAAGCCGCCATCGCCATATCGATAGCGATTGCCTGCATCTTTGTAACCATACGCGAGACCATAGGCAAACACCCGGTCGATCCAGCCCTTGAGGATGGCGGGCATACCAAACCACCACAGCGGAAATTGAAAGATCACCGCATCAGAGGCAAGCAGCTTCTGCTGCTCGGATATGACATCGGGTGTCTGAAGCCCGTTCAGATAGGCGTGTCCGGACTCCGTAATGAAAGACAGGCGGCTCGGATCAACACGGCTGGGGAAGTCGTGCTCATCGTAGACCGCTTTCCAACCCATGCCGTACAGATCCGACTGCAGCACTTCGTGCCCATTGCGCTGAAGTGTCTGCACCGACACCTCGACGAGCTGTCGCGTAACCGACGTGGGCTCCGGGTGTGCGTAAACCAACAACACTTTCTGCCTCATCCCTCGACCTCCATATACTGCGGACCGGCAGAACACCCGCCGGTTTGAGCGGAATTGTCGGGGCGGCATGGGTATTTCCAAAATTCGCGATCTTTTGGTCTACTATCCACTGGATGAATACCAGGCACCTGAACCTCAATCTGCTGGTTACGCTCGAGGCGTTGCTCATCGAGCGGAACGTGACCAAGGCGGCCGCGCGGCTTCATTTGAGCCAACCTGCGGTCAGCGCCCAGCTGGGACGGCTCAGGGCGTTGTTCGAAGATCCTTTGCTGATCCCCGCGCAGCGGGGAATGATCCCAACAGCGAAGGCGGTCGAGCTGCTCGAGCCTCTGCGGCAGGCGCTCGACCAGGTGCGAGCTACCGTTGCAACACACGCGAGCTTCAACACCTCCAAGGCCAAACTGGTAGTCACCATAGCGTGCACGGACTACCTCCAGGCCGCCATCGTCAGGCCGCTCGTTTTGCAGCTCCGCGATGAAGCACCAGGGGTACGAGTAGCACTGCGCAATCTGGACTTGCCCCACTTGGAAATGCAGATGGAGCGCGGTGATGTGGACCTGGCGCTGATGACTCCGGAAGGAGCGCCATCTGGACTTCGCGCACGCCATTTGTTCGATGAACGTTATATGCTCATCTGCCGACGCAATCACCCGCGACTGCGAGCCAAGATCGACATCGAGGAGTTCGCGCGGCTGGAACATGTGATTGTCTCCGTCCGCGGAGGTGATTTCACGACACCCGTCGATCGCACGCTGGCAGCCCTTGGACACCGCCGCAACGTGGTGCTGTCCGCGGCTTCATTCCTATTCGTACCCGAAATCGTGCGCTCGTCCGATTTCGTAGCGCTGGTCCCAGAACGGCTCGTGCGTGACCGCGGCGGCGAGCTGAAGTTGATTGAGCCCCCCTTCGCGGTGGACGGCTTCGCAGTGGGCATGGTGTGGCACGAGCGGAACCATGGACACGCCGGCCAGCGCTGGGTTCGGGAAAAAATCGCTGCACTGGTGCGGTAGCAGAGCCGATACGCGTCGCACTTCAGCTCCATAGTAGACTCGAGAACTCACAACTGAACGCTACACGGAGTCCACGATGGAGCTCATCGGAATGCTCGATTCTCCCTACGTACGGCGTGTTGCCGTCTCGCTTCAATTCCTCGGTATCCCGTTCGAGCACCGCTCAATTTCGGTCTTTCGCCAGTTCGAGGAGTTTCGAGCCATCAACCCGGTGGTGAAGGCGCCAACACTCATCTGTGATGACGGAACCGTGCTCATGGATTCCACGTTGATTCTCGACTATGCGCAGGCTATGGCGTCCCCGG
>Ga0070665_100005040_pt1 | contig 13704 bp, 16 predicted proteins | sample KBSS13metaG_FD_65862 | JGI IMG/M metagenome (GOLD analysis project Ga0070665, IMG submission 65862) | Switchgrass rhizosphere microbial communities from Kellogg Biological Station, Michigan, USA - KBS S1-3 metaG | ecosystem: Host-associated > Plants > Roots > Rhizosphere > Soil ... | reverse complement strand
GTGCGGAAGCAAGGCCTTCAGAGGCCCTATGATCGGCGCTGCTATAATCGCTCAGGCCCGACATGCGCAGTCCCCAGACGCGCGGGCCATTGATCCGAACACGTCAGTGGTCCGCGTGTCCTAGCGAGATAATCTCACCATCGGGTATTTGGGGGCAAGTGCGAACGGTGAGGCACGACCGGCATAGCCGGTCAAATCGGTCCAGTGGACCGATTTGAGTGCCGAACGCCGCGAGCTTAAGCGAGCGGCCGATGAGCGCGCGACCGGAACTGCCCAGTCGCGCGCCATGCATAAAGATCAGCCTTTTCGACTTGCTTCGAACAGGAACCAATTTCTCTTCTCGGCCGCATCGATGAAATTCTCCAGAATCGATGCGGTCGCGACATCTTCGTGACGGTCGGCGATTTCATGCGCCACCCGCATGCGCTTGATCACCGTCTTGTTGTCGTTCATCAACTCGGCCAGCATATCCTGAGGCGACACATAGTCCTTGTTGTTGTCCTTGATGGTCTGAAGCTTGGCGATCTCGCCGACGGAATGGACGGTCCTGGCGCCCAGCTTGCGCACCCGCTCGGCCAGATCATCGACCGTGGCGAAGATTTCCGTCGCCTGCTCATCGAACAGAAGGTGATAATCGCGGAAATGCGGCCCCGACACATGCCAGTGGAAGTTCTTGGTCTTGGTGTAGAGGGCGAAGGAATCGGCCACCAGCCCGTTCAGCGCTTCGGCGATCTCGGGGACGGCGTTGCCGGAGAGGTCGGTCTGGGTGGTCAGGTGGGAACTGGCTTTGGAAGGGGCGGATTTCTTGGCCATGGGAACCTCTTTAGAATAATTCTAAAGACAATATACGCCCGTTTCCCACCCTTTTCCAGCCCCAAAACCGCCCCAGCCAAGGCCGCATCCAAAGAGACCGGCAACCCGTTATCAGTTCCAGAGGGTCCTTATGGGAGACCAGCATGAAAAACATCGCACTTGCCGCAATCGGCGTTACGGTCTTGGCGCTGTCGGCCTGCGCGCCGAGCTATTACGACCGATACGACCGTTATGACCGCTACGGCTATTATGGCGACCGTAGCTATTCCGACCGTTATTATGACCGCGACCGGGACAATGACGGCGTGCCGAACTATGCCGACCGCCGCCCGTACAATCCCTATCGCTATTGACGGCCGTCCTGAAAAGAGAAAGGCCCGGTGGAAACCGGGCCTTTTTCATATCCTACGCTTTTTTAAGCCTGGGCCCCGCCGAGGTAGTCCGGCTTGCCCAGCGCCACGCCGCGATTGCGCAGGATGCCGTAGGCGGTGGTGATGTGGAAATAGACATTGGGCAGCACGAATTTGCCCACATAGTCCGCGCCGTTGAACTCGAAAGTCGTGTTGGGGAATTTCAGCACGATTTCCTTATTCTCGGAACCGGCAAAGGATTTGCGGTCCAGGCTTTTGAGGAAAGCGATTGTCTTGTTCACGCGTGCCTTCAGATCCGCAAAACTGGTCTCGGTGTCCTCATATTTGGGGATCTCCACGCCGGCCAGCCGCGCACCGCAGCCCTTGGCGCCGTCGGTGGCGATATAGACCTGCGCCTTGAGCGGCAGCATGTCGGGCGCCAGCCGGGCGTCGGCCGGGTCGATACCGCCATGGGCCTCGCCCTTGGCCAGGATGTTGGCCAGGCTGCCCAGCATGTGGATCAGCGGCGGAATGGTGGCGTCGTAGATGTCGTAAGCCATAGGTCTTCCCTCGAAGTTGTGTGGTGGCCGCATATGGGCGACGGGAATTGAAAGGGAAACGGGGCAGGTTTCAACCGCGACGTCATAATGGACTTGAGGTGTAAGGGTATTTGGGCCTAGGAAGCAGGGCTTTCTCGCAAAAAGACGTTTCGATGACCGACGAAAAGACCGAAAAGACCGAAACCCCGGAGCTGCCCGACCGGCTTTCCACCAATCCCAAAAGCCCCTTCCACAATGCCGAGCTTCTGGAGCGTGGCGTGGGCATCCGCTTCAACGGGGTGGATCGCAACAATGTCGAGGAATATTGCGTCAGCGAGGGCTGGGTGAAGCTGGCCGTGGGCAAGACGGTGGACCGCAATGGCAATGCGATGACGGTGAAATATAAGGGCAAGGTCGAGCCTTATCTCCGCTAGACCAGGTCACGGAAAGCTATCTTCGGTTTCGGCGTCGATTGGTTCATCGATTTTCAGCCGCGGCGGTGGATAGAGATGCTTTTCGCCCCATGGAATAACCGAAAGCCGAACGGCGGCGTGCGCTTTTTTCCTGGCCCGCATGTCGATTTCCAGCAGCATGTAACGATCATCGTCTTCCAACTTACGGCCTTTCTCATCCGTGCGGATTTGAAAGCTTCCCTCGCGGACATGAAAATCATTCGCGTATCCGGGAATTTTCCAGCCATAGCAACGCAAAATATCCATCGGCAGGTTGGCCTGGAATTCCGTACTAGTGTTCTCCGGCAGCCAGGCGCATAGGACTTTACCCGCCGCGGTGCCGCCATCGCGGCATTGTTTTCCAAAGCCATTGTCGAGATCCAGCCAGGCACCGATCCAATGGAGCTCAATCGCGCGGCGCAGAGGCTTGCTCTCTGCATCCTTCTCGAATGGCGCTGTTCGAAATGCATGTAATCGGGCGCAAAGCTCGTTTTCCGCGTGAACCGGTGCGGAAAGCAGAACCAGCGACATGGTCAACAGAGCTCTGGTCGGATAGCCCATTTGTCCCCAACAGGACAGTAAGCGATGGGCAGCCGGCTTGTCGAATGCTCTCAGGGGGCACTCGATGCTTTTTCGAATTTTTGTTGAGGTGCCCCGTGAGCAACTGGTGGCAGCAAAAAAAAGACCCGGCGGTGGTCCGCCGGGTCTTTCCATTTTCGCGGGCGCTGAGATTTAGCGCGTGATCGTGGTGCCGCGGGGCGAAATCACGGTGCTGTCTTCATAGATGGTGACATGCGGCTCGCGCGCCCAGCGGTCTTCGCCAATGCCTTCAGAGACGGCCGACAAGGCGACGCGGGCGCCATCGATACTGTGGGCCTTGCAGGCAAAGTCCACATGCCGCATGCGGCTGTCGCCTTCCGGGAATGTCACCGTCTCGATGGCACCCATGGGCAGTACGCCGCGGAACACGGTATGGGTGGTGCCGTCGCGATAGGTCACGCTGATATGGGCGCAATCCAGGGCGTCGCCTTCGGCCACGAATTGCAGTTTCTCAACCGCACCTTCGAAATGTTCCCAGCTGATATTGGTATAGTGATCGGCCGAGATATTGACGGACCCGATCTGGTGGACATCGGCTTTGGCGGCCTGTTCGCTGGCCGCGACCAGAATCGCCGCGCCTAAAATCGCCAGCGGAATCTTGGAATGGAAAAGCGTGCGCATGGAACTCTCCAATCAAGTTTCACCCCTGTTCCCGTCCATTGAAAATTTCCAGCGCTGTCAAGCGTTCCCGCCCCAATTGGGGCGATGTGGTGGCGGTGCGCAGCGGTCCGGTGCGGGCAGTCGGCCATCTAGGGCTTTGCGGCGGGCCTGCCGGCTTCCGTTGCGAGCGTGTTAAAGGCCTGAATGTCTTCCGGTGTCGCCCAGCTGCTGAGGCCTTTGGCGACATCGGGATTGGTCATCAACCCGCCCATTGCGATCTGGCCCAGCGCGCCGAAGCTTTGTTCCAGAAAGCCGCCACCTTCATATTTCATCGCATCGACGGTTTCCGTCCGGCAGGATTGCATGAGCAGTTTGCGCACGAGCGTGCTCATTTCCTTGTCCGCCTGGCTTCTTTGATCGGGCGTGACGCTGGAATATTGCTTGATTGCGGGATGCACGGACATGCCCACGAAAATCCACTTCACCAGAACCAGCTGGTCCTCGTTGGTCATCGATTTCACAAGGCATCGCGTCGCGTCGTCTGCATAGACGCCCGCGAATGCGGAAGGCGAAAACAGCGCTACCGCGGCGAGAGCCGTCGCGCCCAGAACCCGATTTTTCATGAACCACCCCTTTTAAACTTTGGGCGGATGGTAGTGCAAAAACAGCCGGATTTTCCACCGGCCTGTTCCGCCGTCCGCCTTGTGTGACAGGGCGTCAGCGCGGCGCGGGTTCCGGCACCTGCTTGTGCACGAAATACATCAGCACCAGCGACGTCAGCGCCACTGCGATCACGATATCGCCCAGCCAGTTGAAATGGCTGAGCGCCCCGCCGGGAGCCTGCATGATCACCGCTCCGGCCACCGCCGCCGACACCCCGCCCGCAAGCTGCTGCAGCGAAGCGCTGATGGCGTTGAAGGCGCCGCGCTTGGTGACTTCGGGAATGGCCGACAGCAGCGCCTGGGACGGGATCATGCGCGAAAAGATGCCGATGAACATCGCGACATTGACGATGATCACGACGGCAAGCGATTCGCGCCCCAGATTGGTCCAGATCGCCACCATCGCGATGGTGAGCAGGGTGCCGAAGCAAAAGGTGTTGAACTTGCCGAAACTGTCGCTGGCCTTGCCCACCAGCGGGCCGACAAAGACGGTCGCAAAGCCGGTGACCAGATAGATGGTGGGCAGCGTGGAAAGCGGCAGCCCGATATTGTCGACCATGAAGGCGGTGCCGAACGGCATCAGCATGTAACCGCCGGTGGGCAGCAGCATGGTGAGGATGAAGGCCAGGGTGTAGCGCGGCTCGGTGAGGGTATGGCCCAGATGGGCCCAGGGGCTGCGCTCCTGCGCGAGGGTGAGGTGCGCCGCCACCGGCTTCATCCACAGCGCGATCACCACACCGGCCGGCACCGCCACCGCGACGATGGCGAAGAAGGGCGCGTGCCAGTCCCAGCGGTTGGCGAAATAGAGCCCGGCGGGCAGGCCCAGCACCTGGGCGCCGGCAAAGGCGGTTTGGATGAAGCCCATCACCCGGCCGCGCATCTGAAGCGGAAACAGGTCGGTGGCGATGGCCAGTACCACCGAACCGATCACGCCCCCGAACAGCCCGGTGACGATCCGCGCCGCCAGCAGCAGCGGATAGGTGGTGGCGAGCGCGCAGAGCAGGGTGCCGACGATGAAGCCGCCATAGAAAAACAGCAGCAGGCGCTTTCTGTCGAAGCGGTCGGCAAACCCCGCCGCCAAGAGCCCCGACACCCCGGCGCTGAAGGCGTAGGAGGAGACCGCCAGGCCGAACTGCTGCGGACTCATGCGCAAGGTCGGCATCATGATCGCGCCCAGCGGCGAGATGATCATGAAGTCCAGGATGATGGTGAATTGCAGGAAGGCCAGAACGGCAATGACGAACTTCTCATAGCCTGAAAATTTCAGGCGGGGTCTGGTGCCGTCCGTTGTCGCCTTGTCCATAGCCGCCTCGGCCCCAAATCAGATCGCGATCTGTCTAGCAGAGTGAGGCATGACCGGCGAGGCCGGTCAAATCGGTGCCGCAGGACGTTGTCGCTAGCGGCGGACCGATTTGAATGCCGAATGCCGCGAGCTAAGGCGAGCGGCTGGACCGGCGATTGCGCGCCGGCCTTTCAACATTTCAGGGCTGAATCGGGGACAGAAGCACCGAGCTGCCTTTGCCGCCGGCCCCTATGGATTGGTTGCCCGCCAGGACAGCGCGCCGCGTGTCGTGGAACAAACCGCTGGAGGACAAGCCTGGGAAGAAACAGTTCATTGCAGTCCCACGGACTGGTGCTCGCCATCCGAAGCAACGGCCTCTCGGAGCGGCCGCCTGGAGAGGGAAGAGGCCGAGATCCAAGCCAGGCCATACAGCAGAACGGCAATCAGATACAGCGACGAAAATCCGAATCGCATGGAGTTGTATTCGAGGACGCCGCCCAGCATGGCCCCCATCAAGTTGTAGGACATGACTGCAGATATGTTTTCGGCTCCTTTGAGGAGAGTTGAAAATACGATGCCGGAAAAAAGCAATGGCCCGACCAGAATTGTCACCAGCAAAAGCTTTTCCGAAAGCGACGCGGCCTTGATGCTTTCATGGAGTGAAACGCCATAACCAAGCAGCAGGACACAAAGCAGCCCGCCAAAGGCAAGGGGCAGGACCTGCCGCCTCAATCCGGCGGCAAGCAGGTTCGCGAGATAGGCCATCACCAGCACGCTGACAATGGTAATCCCCACCACCTGCCATGTGTTGCCGAACAGCAGGCCGAGTTCGGTGATGGCCTTGGTTTCTACCAACATGAAGCCGGCACCGAGGAAGAAGAAGGACAACAGGGACGGCTGCCAGGTCTGGGCCGGCAGCAACTGGCGCACCAGCAGAAAAGCGGTCACCAGCACCAGGGCCAGCAACAACAGATAGGTTTCAGGGAACATCTTCTTTTCCAGATAGAAGAACGGCCAATCGTCGCTGGGCAGGTCCATCCCCTTGGCGGTGGTGGCGGCATAGTCCGACGTCACATCCTCCAACTGATGACTGTTCATGAAGATTTCCGGCAGGCGAACCGCCGCCTGCTTGCGTACCATGAAAGTGGTCGTGTTGTTGTTGTCGTAGCCGGTCAGAACGGCCACGGGCAGGCCCGCATCCGGAAGCGTTTTGAGAATGCGAAAGACCTTTTCGCCCATCAGATGGTTGGGCAAGGCAAACGACACGCTTATCAGACCGCCCGGTTTCAAATGATCGAAGGCGTCCTTCAGGCCCTCCTGGGTGTAGACGAAGGAATCCACACGCATATTGGCGCCGTGGGAAACCACAACATGGGAGTCCAGGACTCCATAAACGATGGCGTCATAGGAACCCTGGGTCGACCGGAAGAAATTCCGCGCGTCGTTGATGATCGAACGCACTCGTGGGTCGCTATAGGGATGCTCGGGATGGTTTTCCAGCCCCAAGTCGCGGATGGCGGGGTCGATCTCGACCGCATCGACATGACCGGCCTTGTTTCTCAATGCTGCGGCGATGTCGTTTCCGCTTCCCGCGCCGACGATGGCGACCTGGTCCAGCGTAGCTGCGGTTTTGAATGGCAATTCATAATAGCCGACGATTTTCCGCAACCCCGGGGCCGCCTCGCGGTTGGCGTTGCCAAGACTCAAATCGAAGACCTTTTGATAATAGCTGCCGGAGATCAGCAGCCCCATCAGTCCGTTGGGCTGGACGCTCTTCTCGATCAACTGATAGGGCGAGTAGATGGTCTGGGTGAGTGGCGTGACCGGCCAACCAGCCAGCATCACGCAAGCGATGGCCGATGTCGATGCGAACAGACGCGCCGAACGCGAGCGCAGTTGGAAGAAAGCCAGCCCCGCCGCCCCAAGGGAAAACCACAGGACCGGTCCAGCCCAGGCCCAACTGAGGGCGAACAACAGCACGACGCCGGCGATGCTGCCCAAAAGGTTGAAGCCGTAGCTGGGCAAGGGCTGCAGGCGCTGCATCAGGTGGCCGCAAAATTGGCCCACCGGCAACAGCACCAGAACATTCAGCACGAAGGAGACGGCGAGCAGCAGGTAAACCGGTATCGAATAGACGACATGCATCAGGGGCGTTGTTTCGGGACGGAAGGCAAAAAACACCGAGGCCTCTTCGCGCACCGGAACGACCTGGAAGATGGTGTTGCCCATGTCACCGGTGCCGTAGCGCAGGAACAGGAACAGTCCGAGCAGCAAGGCGGCCATCGGAAGGCTGGCCGGCAAGGCAAGCTGCCTGTCATCCGCCTTGGCATATCCGATTCCAAGACCGCAAAAGCAGGATAGCAGCGTGAAATTCTTGTAGAGAGCAAAGACGGCAAAGATGCTTGCCTCCCAGCGTATGATCAAGAGTTCCAGGAACAGGCTTAAGGCCGCGGCCGCGATTACCAAAAGCTGAATGGCCCGCACGGGAGCTCTGTCCGTCCAGTCCCGGATTTCCGCCGAGCAGGAGGTCATCCAGGCGTCGATGCGGGAAACGGCCTGTTTGAGGTGAGGCCTGCCAACCAGCCAGGCTGCCGCCAATCCGGCAGCGATCATGGAAATGGGGGCCAGGAGATCCTTGGATATGGCGCCGGCCAAAAGGACCCTGTTCAGGAAGCTGAAGAAGGACAGGCTGACCAGAAGGGCGCCAGCCAGCGCCAACAACTGCACGGTCGACGCCATGATCCTCACATATGGCGACGCCATCCGGCCCCCAGCTTCCGATCCCCGTTGCAACCTATCATGGATCATGAGGCAAGGGGTTAAGGGCTGGGATGACAGTTAATGGCCTGGCCGATGCCCCTGGCGCTCCGATCAACATCATTCCCCGGAAATCATCCTGCAGACCTGGACAAGTTATCTGCTGGAGCTGCGTGGAGTCTGAAGACGAACGAAATGGTCCAGTGGAGTGAGGTACGGCCCGCGTAGCGGGGCAAGACGATCCGGTGGATCGTTTTGACTGCCGAACGCCCGAAGCGTAAGCGAAGGGCTGGAGCGACGACCGCCGCGAGCCCAAGCGAGGACGCAATAAGCGCTATAATCGCCCACGATTCTCTCTAAGGAGATTCCCATGATTTCGCGATTGCTGATTGCCGGCGTCCTGTCTGTTTGTCTGGCCGGAACCGCCGGCGCACAGGCGCAAACCGGTCATGCCGCCACGCCCGATCCTTTCCGGGTATTCGGCGATAAAGAGCTGGCCACGCTTTCCTCCGGCAAAGGCCCGCTGACGCTTTCCACCCTGGTGGACCATGAAAACCACTATGTGCTGATCGCAGGCCGCACCGGGCCGGGCGAGGTGGAGGTGCATGAACACTGGATCGACTATATGGCGATCCAGCAGGGCGAGGCGGAATTCACCTTCGGCGGCACCGCCACGGGCATGCGCGACACCGGCCCCGGCGAAAAGCGCGGCGGCGCGATCACGGGCGGTACGGTGGTGACGATCAAGCCCGGCGATTTTCTGGTGGTCCCGGCGGGCCAGCCGCATCTCACCATGATCAAGCCGGGCAGCAATTTCCGGGCAATTGTGTTCAAGGTGAGACAGTAGCTTCACGTCTCATGCGTTAAGTATTGTGTCCCCGGGAGTTTTTTGCTGACGGAATATCAGCGGGCCCGCTGGTTTTATTAAAGTTCATGAACGCCCAGCCGAAGCGCAGCGCAGCCGGTCCCTCGTTGCACTGACGGCCCGACAGGATCACTATCCGCGCCGTGCTTGGGGGGCAGGCCTTGGCGGGTTCATCGGCAGATGTATACAGCCCGGCGGATAGCGTGGATTTTGGAAAAAATCTCGCCATCGCCCTGGTCCTGTTCGGGTTGGGAGCGGCCGGCATCCTGATCGGGCAGGTGCAGTCTCCGATTTTCCATACCATTCTCGACACCAGCGCATTCCTTTCGAGCGGGCTGATCGCGCTGCTGCTCTGGGATATCAGCAAGCGCACGGACCAGCCGCTGGCCTGGTTCCTGGCCATCGCCGTCGGCGTCGTTGCGGCGGCGGAGCTGGTCCACACCCTGATCGCGCTGGAAAGACTGAGTTGGGAAAGTGCCGCGGAAGCCGAAATTCGCTGGCGTGCCGGAAGCTGGGGACCCTCCGGCTATATCGGGGCGGTTGGTGTGGGCACGGCCCTGCTGCTTCGCGTCTATCCGCGCCGGGTGGGCGCCGTCTTTGCGCTGGCGCTGATCCTTCTTTACGCCGCCTTGTTTGCGATTTTCCAGGCGGCGCCAAGATACATGCTGCCCGGCTTTTTCGGCATCACCCGGCCCACCCTGATCGGCGTGCCGTTGCTGTGGGCCTGTGTCGCGTTCGGCTATTGGCGCCTGGAAAGAAGCTCGCAGGTTGCCCGCGCCGTCTTCGCCAGCGCCGTGGTCATGGCGCTGGCGCACTGCTTCATGCTGTTCTCGCAACCGGCCGACGATCCCACCGCGATCATCGGCACCGGCATGGTGGCGCATTTCGGCAAGGTGGCGGCCGATCTGTTGATGCTGCTGAGCCTGACGCAGATCGGGGCCGCCGATACCGCGCGCCGCTTGCGGGCCGAGGCCGAGCTGATCCGGCTGAACAGGAGCCTGGAGCAACGCGTCGGCGAACGCACCGCCGAACTGGTCGCCGCCAATGCGCGGCTCAGCCAGGCGGTGGAGCAGCGCGATCTTCTATTGCGGGAAGTCTATCACCGGGTGAAAAACAACCTGCAGCTGATCGACAGCATCTGCACCCTGCAGGCCCGCCGGCTTGCCGATCCGGAAGCCAAAACCGCCCTGAAGGGATTGCGCCGGCGCCTGTATGCGCTGGGCCTTGTCCACCAGCAATTGATGAGCTCCGCCGACCTGAAAACCTTTGATGTCTCTCCCTTCCTGATGGAGCTTTCGGAAAACATCATCGAGGGCACCGGACAGCGCGACATTCGCCTGTCGGTCAATGCCATTCCGCTCTATGTCGGCCTGGATTTTGCGATTCCCTTAGGGCTGCTGGTCACCGAACTGGTCACCAATTCGCTCAAGCATGCCTTTCCGGACGGCAAGGGGAATATCGAAGTGGTGCTCGACCGCAAGGAGGACGGGACCATGGTGCTGGTCGTTTCCGACGATGGCGCCGGTTATGACATTCATGAGGCGTCACACAAGGGCAAGACGGCCGGCCTGGGCACGGCGCTGATCGCCGGATTGGTTTCCCAACTGAGGGCCGTTATAAATGTGCGCCGGATGAACGGGACGATCAGCGAAGTCCTGTTTGCGCAAGACGAGGCCTCATGACCGCCCTGGAAAAAGCCGTGCTGATCGTGGAGGACGAGCATGTGATCGCGCTGGGCCTTGCCGTGCGGATCGAGGATATGGGCCTGGAGGTCTGCGGCACCGCCGACACGGCGGACGACGCGGTGGCGCAGGCTAGGCTGCATCGCCCCGCCGTCATCCTGATGGACATGCGCCTGCGAGGTTCAAAAGACGGCGTCGATGCCGCCCAGGCCATTTATGAAAGCGTCGGCTCCAAGATCATTTTCGTCACCGGATCGCGGGAGCAGAAGACCATCGACCGCATCAGCCAGGACCATCCTTTCGCGATCCTGTTCAAGCCGGTCTCGGACGGGGCGCTGGAGATCAAGGTCAGCGAGGCGATGCTGGCGGCCGGCCACGCCTGATCCGCCGGCGCTGCGCCGCTCAAGGCCGAGTCGGGTACAGTGTCCCTGGAATTTTGCGACACCGGCCCCGGCGAAAAGCGCGGCGGCACTATCACTGGCGGGACGGTGGTGACGATTAAGCCCGGGGATTTTCTGGTGGTTCCGGCAGGCCAGCCGCATCTCACCATGATCAACCCGGGCAGCATTTTCCGGGCGATTGTTTTCAAGGCGGGGCGTAAGGGGCGAGGAACGCCTCTCGTGTGACCACGTTCCCTGCTCATGCCTGGTGTCCACCAAAGCTGGACCGTGTTGCCCCACGGCCCCGTCACTGCCATCGACGATGGAATTCTCACCGTCACCGGACGGGTTCATCTGCCACTGGTCGAGCTTGAACGCCGCATGACGGCAGTGCGCCTGGATGATGGTTCCTGCATCATCTACAGCGCGGTTGCGCTTGACGAAGACGGGATGAAGCGGATCGAGTCCCTGGGTCCGCCGCGCTACCTCATCGTGCCGGGCGATGCGCACCGCCTGGATGCCAAGATCTACAAACAACGTTACCCGGATTTGTGTGTCCTCACCCCGCCGGGCGCCCGCACACGGGTGTCGAAAGCGGTTGAGGTGGATGCTACCAGCGCGGACTTCGGCGATCCGGCGGTGACCTGGCATGTTGTTGCCGGGGCCGGCGGCCATGAAGCGGCGCTTCTTGTGCATCGCCGGACCGGCACCACGATCATTCTCAGTGACCTTATCGGCAACATGCGCCGCAAGGACGGGTTCGAGGGCTGGATGCTGCACGTGATGGGCTTTGGTGACGATGCACCCACAGTGCCCACGGTCGAACGCGTGTTGATGGTCAACAGCAAGGCGAAGCTGCGCCGGCAATTCCTGGACTGGGCGGCGATCCCCGATCTCAGGCGCATCATCATGTCCCATGGCGAGCCCATCGAGCACGGAGCCGCCGAGGCCCTGCGGGGCCTGGCCGATACCCTGAATTAGAGTTGGTTGCGCAAACGGGGGCGGGTGAGCAGGTCCAGTGGACCTGCGAAAGCAGCGAACGGGACGGCAGCAAGCGCGAATGGCGCCCGTAGCGGCCGGAAACAGGGCGAAAATAAGCGCCGGCCCCATCCTTCCATATGCGCTGGCGATGTCCCCGTCTTGCAATCGGTCCGGCGGCATATTGGAATGCTGCGGACGGTCAACAGAAACCGGAGGGGTGGCATGGTTAGGAAAATCCTAATCCTTGGGACGATAATGATCCCGCTGCAGGGCAGCGCGCAGGACCTTTCCTGGCAGCCCGACCTCACGCGCCAGCAAAGCTATGTCTCGCACCGAATCTCAAGCGCCGATCTCACCGGCGCGAACAGGGATGCGCGCGGGGTTGCGCCGGGCGCGACCCTCACCGTGATGGACGCGGACGGGCCGGCAACCATCTCGCATATCTGGTTCACCATCGCGGACAATGAGGCGTTCCACCTCAAGCGCATCGTCCTGCGCATCTATTGGGACGGCGAACAGACGCCCAGCGTCGAGGCGCCCATCGGCGACTTTTTCGGCCTGGGGCTGGGGGCCTATCATTCCTGGCAATCGCAAATGCTGTCGGTCAGCAGCATCAAGGCGCTGAATAGTTATTTTCCGATGCCATTCGCGCGCCATGCCAGGATCACCGTCACCAATGAAGGCGAGCAGGCGATCAACAGCCTGTACTACAATATCGACTATCGCGGCACGTCCCGGCCGCTGCCGCCCGACACGCTCTATTTTCATGCGCAGTATCATCAGGCCCAGCCCAACCATGGCTGGACCAGCGACTGGAAGACCAATGGCCAGCCCTCCATCAACACCAAGCCCAACCTGATGGGCGAGGACAATTATGTCTGGATGGATGCAAAGGGGCACGGCCAGTTTGCCGGCGTCACCATGTCGGTGCTGCAGAACCAGGATGGCTGGTGGGGCGAGGGCGACGACATGTTCTTCATCGATGGCGCGGCCGCGCCCACCATCACGGGCACGGGGTCGGAGGACTATTTCCTGGGGGCGTGGGATTTCGGCGGCGAGCCGTTTTCCTATGCGCTGTATGGCGCGCCTGTCGTGGGTGCGGAAGTGGCGGGCAGCCGCTCCAGCGTCTACCGCTTCCACCTGGACAATCCGATCCCGTTTGCCAAGTCGCTCAAGGCGACCATCGAACATGGCCACGCCAATGTCCGCTCGGACAATTTCTATTCGGTGGCCTATTGGTACCAGGCGGAGCCGCATGCAGCGTTTCCCGCGCTGCCGCCGGTCGAGGCGCGGCTGCCGGTGCTGGTGCCGGTTGGGGGGCCTGGCAGTACCAATCCTGGAAAATGAGGCTCGGTAGCGTCACCGGATTCGCCGGATTTCGCGAAACGCCCGGAACGGATCGGGTATAGTGTCACCCAAAATCCACCGTCACAGAATTCATAAGGGGAGGAATTATGCGTATTTCAAACACCAAACTCAGCGCCGTGACCGGTCTTGTTGCCGGCCTGGCGGCCGCCACGGCTCTTGCTTTCGCCGCTCCGGCCAGCGCCCAGACCCGCGAGGTCATCGTGGGCACGCCGGGCTTCACCAACGTTGGCGGGTTGGAGATCATCACCAAGGCATTCGAGGCTGAGACGGGGATCAAGGTCACCGTCAAGGGCGGCGGCATGGATGATGTGAAGAAAATGGCCACCGACGGCGCGGCCGACGCCGTGTTCCTGCCGGCCGACGAAATGGATCA
>Ga0070665_100005039_pt1 | contig 13705 bp, 15 predicted proteins | sample KBSS13metaG_FD_65862 | JGI IMG/M metagenome (GOLD analysis project Ga0070665, IMG submission 65862) | Switchgrass rhizosphere microbial communities from Kellogg Biological Station, Michigan, USA - KBS S1-3 metaG | ecosystem: Host-associated > Plants > Roots > Rhizosphere > Soil ... | reverse complement strand
CATCTCGTCCGCGCCAAGCTCGTTCACGATCTCCTCCTCGCGGCGGCGACGCGCGACATCACTGCGCAGGTGATCGCTGAATCGCCGGCGCGCAATGCGATACAGCCAGCCTCCCGGGTTTTCCGGGACGCCTTCGAGCGGCCACTGCGTCGACGCGTCGATCATCGCCTCCTGAACCGCATCCTCTGCGGCGGCAAAGTCACGGTAGCGTCGCGTCAGCGCGCCGAGCACCTGCGGCGCTATCTCGCGCAGCAGGTGCCCGACGTCTTGCGTGCTCGGGGCTTTCATCCTTCGTTGGGCAACGGTGCACCCATCACTTCCCGCAGCTCGATCGGGATCACCAGCGGCTTGCCGTCCGGACCCGGCGCGGACGACGCGATCGCGGCGATCTCGTAGGCGCGCTCCGGTCGCTCGACATCCACGATCCAGTAGCCCGCCAGAAACTCCTTGGTCTCGGCGAAGGGACCGTCGGACACGACCGGCGCTCCTCCGCTTCCGTAACGAACGATCTTCGCCTGTCCCGGCGGGGTCAGGGCCTGGACGTCCACGAGCTCACCCGCCTGGGTGAGATCGCGATTCAGATCCTTCATGAACTGGATGTGCGCGTTGAACGCCTCGGGCGTCCACTGATTGATCTGATAGTCGCCGGTGTCGCGCGGCACGTTCATCATCAACATGAATTTCATCGGCAGGTCCTCGGGTTCGTGGCGGACGGGATTCAAACACGGCTCTGGCGATATTGCAGGAGCCGGGCCCCCAGCCAGGCGCTCGGCAGGGTCACGGCGATGATCGCGAGCGAGTACCACGAGGCCCAGGTCTGCCACGTCGCCACCGCCCCGATGACGCCAATCGCGAGGCCGATGCCGCCCAGTGCCATGGCATGCGCCATGGGCCGATGCGATGAGAGCCGCGCCGTGAGATAGCAACCGAGCACGCCGTAGACGGTTCGGTAGAACAAGGCGAGCAGCAGCAGGGAATCGCTGAAGGAGGCGGGATGCCCGAACTCACTCAATGGCGGAAACACGCCCATTGCGACGAGAAGGAAATCAGTCGCACTGGACAGAACGGCATTTGCAACCAATCCCGCCAGCACCGCGCCCAAGCTCCCGTACCAGCGGTTGCGGGCAGGGACTGCGGTTGAGCTCATCGTGACGGTCGTCATGGCACTTCTCCTCGATCAGTGACGCCCTCCGAAATGGAGCGCTCTGCCGGGAAGTCGTAGCCGGATGCGAGTTCTCGACATCCGCCGCCACAATTTTTTCAGATTCTCTAAGTCATTGATTTATCTGCTTGCCACTCGCTCATAGACCCGCTTGCCGCCCAGGTAGGTCTGGTCGAACTGCAGGGTCAGCAGCTGATCCTCCGGCACGGTGAGCGGATCGCGATCGAGGACCACGAAATCCGCAAGCTTGCCGGGCTCGAGCGTGCCCTTGATGTTCTCTTCCCAGGAGAGGTACGGCCCGTTGGCGGTGTACATGCGGATCGCGTCCTCCCGCGACACCGCCTCCTCTGCAAAACCGTGCTGCACGCCGCTGGGTCCGCGCCGGGTGACCGCGAAGTACAGCCCCACGCGCGGATCGATCGGCAGGTTGTCGGACGCAAACGCGATGAAGAGACCGAACTTCTTCCACGGCGTCTTGACCGAGTTGTTGTGCGTGACGCGCCAGTCGTCCATGGTCTCGTTGTAGCGCGCCTCGAGGTTGTAACCGAAGTTCGGCTGCTGCGAGATGTAGATCTTGTTCTTGGCCATCAGTGCCATGGTCGCGTCCGGCGGCATGATGGTGAAGTGATCGGTGAACCAGCGGCGGTTGTCACCCTTGTGATCGAGACCCGGATACTTCGCCAACGCCTTGTCATAGGCAATGACGGTCTGCTGGATCGCGGCGTCGCCGATCGCGTGCAGGCCCATCTGCCAGCCGAGGCTCGCGGCCGTATCGACCATCTCCTGCAGCTCCGCGTCGGAGTAACGGCCCTTGCCGCGGAAACCCGGCTGACCCTTGTAGTCGGCTAACGTCCAGGCTGTCGGGCCCGTGAAGCCGCCATCCACGGGATTCTCACCGATCGGTCCGAGGCGAACATTGATGTCGCCGTACCCCGAGTGATACGGGAAGGCCTTCAGCCGTTCGGCGCCGGGATAGGAGATGTAGCAGGTCACGCGCGGAATGTCGGTCTCCGCCGCGATCTCGCGCAGACGCTTGAAGGTGAGTCCGGGGACGGGATTGGCCACGCCGCCTTTGCCCACTGGCTCGTCATCGATACTGGTGGTGGCGGATTGGAAGCTCGTGATGCCCACCGAGAACAGGTGCTTCAGCGCCGCGACGTAGCCGGGCTTGAGTTGCTCATACGTATCGTTCGGCACCAGCTTGCGATAGAGGTCGCTGCGCTCGCGGATGATGCCGTTCGGTTCGCCGTCCGGGAAATGCTCGATCACACCGGACTTCGGGTCCTCGGTGGTGCGGGTGATGCCCGCTGCCTTCAGGGCCAGCGAGTTGCCCACACTCGAATGCGATCCCGCTCTCGTGAGCACCACCGGGTTGTTTGGCGTTGCTGCGTCCAGGTCTTTGCGCGTTGGATTGCGCTTCTCCTTGAGCAGCGCCTCATCCCAGCCGAATCCGGTGATCCACTCTCCCGGGCCGAGTTCCTTCGCTTTCGCACGGAGCTGGTCCTGGATTTCCGCGATGGACTTTGCGCTGGCAGGGTCGATGTCCCGATGCGACTTGTCGCGGATATGCAGATGCGTGTCCGTGAAGCCCGGCATCAGCGTGCGGCCCTTCAGATCCACCACGCGCGGCGCGGTGTAGGTCCTGGCGAGATCGTTGCCGCCGACGGCCAGGATCTTGCCGCCCTTCACCACCACGGCCTGCTTGATCGAGAAGCTCTTGTCGACCGTGAGCACCTTGCCGTTGTACAGGATGAGATCGGCCTGCTCCGCCGCGTCCGCCGCGGTGGCAAGCAGCAGGGTTGCAGCCACAGTCGCGATGACTTGGCTCTGCCTCGTATTCATGACGCCCTCGTCTCGTAGCCCGATGCGCGACGAAGCGTATCAGCCCATCCCCGCACGCAGGAGGCGGCAAGGCGGATCGTCGTGGTGACTCGCAGGCACCACCTGCGGAAACGCCGTAGTGATCGCGTCACGACGTAGTATCCTGCCTGGATCACAATAACTAGAACGGCCCGCATGACCGCCACGCTGCCCGTCCGCAAGGCCCTGATCATCGGCCTCGGGAATGCGCTCGAGTTTTACGATTTCCTGACGTTTTCGTATTTCGCGATCCAGATCGGGCATGTCTTTTTTCCGGAGAGCCAGACCTCGCACGGCCTGCTCTGGTCGCTGGCGACGTTCGGACTGGGGTTCACGACGCGCCCGCTCGGCGGCATCGTGATCGGCACCTACGGTGACCGGGTCGGTCGCAAGCCTGCGATGATGCTGTCGTTCTCGCTGATGGGCGCCGCGATTCTCGGGCTGGCGCTGACGCCGTCGTATGCCCAGATCGGTTTCGCCGCGCCAGCTCTGCTGCTGGCCTTCCGGCTCGTGCAGGGATTCGCGCTCGGGGGCGAAGTGGGCCCTTCCACCGCGTACCTCATCGAGGCCGCGCCGGAGGGTCGGCGCGGGTTTTACGTTTCAATCCAGTACGCCACGCAGGGAGTCGCGATCCTCACCGCCGGTCTCGTTGGCTTCGGGCTCTCGACCGCCCTCTCAGCTGAAGCATTGGAAACATGGGGCTGGCGCGTGGCATTCCTGCTGGGCGCCGCCGTCGTGCCAGTGGGTCTCTACATCCGTCGCAATTTATCGGAGACCCTGCATGACGCACCGACATCCGCGGCTCCGGTAGCGCGCCAGAAGATCTCGCTACTGCTCATCGTCCTCGCGCTCCTGATGCTCGGTGCCAACACGATCGGCACCTACGTGATGAACTACATGAACACGTATGCCCAGGACGCGCTGAAAATGCCCGCGCAGCTGGCCTTCGGCGCGACGATCACGCTCGGCAGCTGTTACGCCATCGCTTCGCTGGTGGGCGGATGGCTTTCCGACCGCATCGGCGCGCGTCCCGTGATGCTGGGTGCCGTGACGGGCATGCTGCTGCTCGCCGTGCCGGCATTCGTCTGGCTGAATGAGCTTCGCACGCCCGCGGCGCTCTACGCGGTCACGGCCGTTCTCACGTTTCTCGGAACCGTGGCGTGCGTCGGCGTGATGATCGCGATCGCGGCGACGCTGCCACGAGCCGCTCGTTCGCGCGGCATCGCCATGCTGTATGCCGGCGCCGTCGCGCTTTTCGGCGGCACGGCGCAGCTCATCGTGAAATGGTTGTCCGATGTAACGGGCAGCCCTATCGCACCGGCGTGGTACCTGTCGATCGCGCTCGTCGTTGGCGGCCTGGCCATGTTTGCCTTCAGGGTGCCCGTGGACCCGCGAATCAGTGGTGCAGGTGCTCCTGTGCCGCCTCGAGATCGCAAGGCGGTTGTTTCGGGAAAGTGGAGTCGTAAGACTTCGTGAACGTGCCGTTCGCTGTCACGGGCGCGGTGAAGTACTCCGGGTCCTCCTGCGTGTAGCTCAGGCTCATTCCCAAGCCGCCGTCGATGAGCCGATAGCGCTCGACGATCTTTTTCTTCTCGCTCGAGTCGACTCCCGGCTGATTGCCCCAGCGCACCGGGCCGAACCGCGTCGTCTCGACGACGAGCGTACCGTCCGGCTCGAAGCGGCCGACGGAGAATCCCATCGGATTCGGCTTGTAACCCGCCGGCGGCGTCGAGCGGTTCAGCCAGATCGTCCGCGTCATGTCGGTGTATTGCTCTTTCTCGATCACGATGCGATCTGCATGGCGGATCCACTTGTACTCGTACACCGTCATCAGGATCGCGGGAATGCTGATGGGCTCGCACGTGAGCGCGGGGGCCTTGTTCGCGTCGTACTTCGCGGCCTGTGCCTTCGCGGTGGTCGTATAGGGAAGGTCAGTTCGAGGCCCACCGGAACCCAGCAGCACCCGGCGGCGCACCTCTTCCGGCGTGCCGGGGAACTTGTATTTCCAGTTGCCGGAGAAATCCTTCGAGGGCTGGATCGGCGCATGCTTCGCCACCTGCTCCGGCGGCGGCACGCCGATGGAGTAGTACGTCTTGCCGTTGGCCAGAATCACACGATCCAGCAGCGCGAAGCGTTGTGACGGATCGCGATGGCGGTTCACCATCACCTCGACCTCGTCGCCGACCTTGATGAGATTCGGCGACCAGCCCTGCCTCACGAGTCCGGAGATCGAGTGGCCTTCGAACACCCACTCCTCTGCAACACCCTTGTCGTTCGTCACCATGCCGGCGTAGAACACGTGGGGATTGCTCCACCTCACGCGCGTGATTTTCGCTTTGAGGGTCGTGAGCTGGTCGAGACGGAACTGGGCGCGCGAATGATGCGCACCGGCGTCCGATGCGACTGCGCCGAAGGCAAGTGCCATGGCCAGCGCGGCTGCGCGGATCGTAATGGTCTTCATCGCGGGTCCCCCCATCCTTAAGTCAGGCTTCAGTCCAACGACCGGGCCACCCTGAAACCCAGATAATTTCGCCCCCGCGTCGTCGCCGGATAAGGCGCGCCACGCCGGGCGGATCGCTGCATGTACGGGTTGCTCATGAACGTGCCGCTGCGGAACACCCGGACCGAGCAGTCCCCTTCCGTGCTGGCGCCGCCATCCGCCGGCGCATGCTTCAGGTCCGGCTCGTAACAATCCTGCGTCCATTCGAAGACATTGCCGTGCATGTCGTAGAGACCCCATGCATTGGGCGGAAACGAGCCCACGGGTGAGGTCTCGTCGACCCAGACGTCGCGGCCTTCGGCAAAGCCGCCGAGCTTGCCGTGCTCCCGCAGGCCGAAGTTGCCGTAGTTGTAATCGAGCGTATTTCCCCAGGGGAAGGCGGTGGTGGTACCTGCCCGAGCCGCGTACTCCCACTCGGCTTCACTGGGCAGGCGATAAACGTCGTCGCCACCGATCTTCCAGTTGAGCCACCCCACGTAGACCTGGGCGTCGTACCAGCTCATGCCCACAGCGGGACGAGTGCCCCGGCCGTAGTCGCGGTAGCCTGGATTGCGCGAACCGTCCTCCTTGGTCCGGAGCGCGACATCGATCGCGGCCCCTTCACACCACCGATCGCGAACGCACGCCTCCCACTGATTCCAGGTGATTGGCGTCGCCGCCATCGCGAACGGGCGCGCGATGGTGACGCGGTGCTGTGGCTCGGTGTCGCGCCGCTCGGGCTCGTCCGGCGGGGATCCCATCACGAAGCTCCCGGCCGGCAAGACCACCATGTCCGGGCAGTTACGGCATTCCTTGATGTGCTGACCGGGTTTGGTGGATGCGCTCGCTGTGCGTGTTCCGTGAACAGACGGCGCCGCGCAGCCGGCGAGCAAAGCAAGAAGAAGCATCGGGAAGAAACTGGCGAACGTTGGCGCCCTTGTCGTGCCCGGCTCGTGCATACCCCGCCCCCTGACCGATCGTTATTCTTTCGAGCGGATCCAGCATATATCAGGCAGGTCGCGGCGCCAGTCCAACGTGAATCCTGACCGCACTGGCGGCCGTGGAGAGTTCCTGATCCCGCCGCGTGATGAGCCCAACGGCCTTGCGCACAATCGGGCGTTGCAGAGGCAGACACTGCGCGCCCAGAGCGGACATCTGGCGCTCGCACAGGGACGGCACGACGCTGACGCCGAGTCCGGCGGCGACCAGTTGCCCCACCGTTGCCAGCTGATGGCATTCGAGGGCGACGCGTAACTCAATTCCCTTCGCCGCCACGGACTCCTCGAGCAGGCGCCGCATCGAGGACGGCCGCTGCAGCGTGATGAAGTCATGGCTCAGCAGCTGCGCCCACGATACCGACCGCGCACGGCCGAGCTGCGACTCCCGGGGCACGATCGCCATGAAGCGATCGACGAACAGCGGCTCGAAGCACACGGCATCGCGCGCCCCGGGCTCGAATCCGAATCCGATCTCGACGCGACCGCTTTGGACCAGCTCCACCACCTGCTCGTGAATGACATCCTGCACGGTCACTTCGACGTTTGGATGGCGCTCGCGATACGCACGCAAGATGCCCGGCAGAACATTACTGGCGAAGGACGGCATCGCCGCGATCGTCACGTGCCCGCGTCGGAGCGTGAAGCGTTGGTGCATGCGTTCACGCACGCTATCCCAGTCGGCCAGCAGCTGCCGCGCCTGCGGAAGCAGGGCCGCACCCTCGGGCGTGAGCCGCACCTGTCGGGTCGTTCTCGTGAGCAGGCGGCCGCCCAGACCTTCCTCGAGGCTCCGGATCGCGAGGCTCAGCGCCGGCTGTGACAGGTGCAACCGCTCGCACGCGCGCGCGAAACTCAAGGTCTCGGCGACGGCGACAAAAGCCTTCAACTGTCGTGGTGTCATTGATTTACAGAACGGATCAATCGGCAGGTATTTCAAACTTAACAAGCATGATCCGCCGCGCCAAGCTCGGTCTGGTTTTCGGGCATTCGGGATCGCACGTGGCGGGCTTTGACAAGCGAGTCGGCAGCAATGAGGAGGCACTGGCGGGCCTCGTCGACGGAATGACGGTCGTCGTCGGCGGCTTCGGCCTCTGTGGCATTCCAGAGAACCTCATCGCTCAGGTTCGGACGATGGGCGTCAGGCAGCTGACGGTCGTCTCCAACAACTGCGGCGTGGATGACTTCGGGCTCGGCGTGCTGCTGAAGGATCGTCAGATCCGGAAAATGATCGCCTCGTACGTCGGTGAGAATGCGGAGTTCGAACGCCAGCTGCTCTCCGGAGAGCTGGAGGTGGAGCTGACACCTCAGGGCACGCTGGCCGAGAGGATGCGTGCAGGCGGCGCCGGCATTCCGGCCTTCTACACCGCCACGGGCTACGGAACACCGGTGGGCGAAGGAAAGGAGATTCGCGAGTTCAAAGGACGTAAGTACATCCTCGAGCAGGCCATCACCGCGGATTTCGCGCTGGTCAAAGGATGGAAGGCCGACTGGTACGGCAACGTCGTCTATCGACACACCGCGCAGAACTTCAACCCGGCTGCGGCAACCGCCGGGCGGGTCACCGTGGTCGAGGTCGAGGAGATCGTCGCTCCCGGCATGCTTCGGCCCGACCAGATCCACACGCCCGGTATCTACGTCGATCGCCTGATTCAGGGTCGCTTCGAGAAGCGCATCGAAAAAACAACCGTGCGGAGTCGCTGATGGCACTGACTCGCGAGCAGATGGCCTGGCGCGTCGCGCGTGAGCTGCGGGATGGGTACTACGTGAACCTGGGCATCGGGATTCCGACCCTGGTCGCCAACTACATCCCGGCGGACATCGATGTGATGCTTCAGTCGGAGAACGGCCTGCTCGGCATGGGCCCCTTCCCTGCCGCGAATGAAGTCGATGCGGACCTGATCAATGCTGGCAAGCAGACGGTAACCGCGCGCCGGGGCGCCTCGATCTTCTCCTCCGCGGATTCGTTCGCGATGATCCGCGGCGGTCACATCGATCTCACCGTGCTCGGCGCCTTCGAGGTGGACGTCGAAGGCAACATCGCTTCGTGGATGGTGCCGGGCAAGCTCGTGAAAGGAATGGGCGGCGCCATGGATCTCGTGGCGGGCGCCGACAACATCATCGTCACGATGATGCATGCCTCGAAGGACGGCGAGTCGAAGCTCCTGCAACGCTGCTCGCTCCCGTTGACCGGGCGTGCGTGCATTCGCCGCGTGCTCACGGACCTCGCCTATCTGGAGATCGAATCGGGCGCGTTCGTGCTGCGGGAACGTGCCCCGGGCGTCAGCATCGATCAGGTTCGGGCCGCGACGGCTGGAAAACTCGTGGTCGCTGGCGATGTGCCGGAGATGAGCTTCGACGACCCACCACGGTGAGCCGCACTGACCTATCTGATCGGGCGGACCTCGATCTGCTCGATCAGATGCGGTGGCGTGGCGGATGAGTCGTCGGGCACGATCAGGGCGCTGGCCGGGCGATCTGCCGCGCGCCATCGCCGAGGCACACGATCGATGCCGACCGCATAGAGGGTCAATCGACCCGCCGTGTCGATCCGCATGCGCAACCACCCTTTGAAGTCCTGAACACGAAGACTCGAGAAGCCATGCTGATCGTGACGCCCGAATATCTGTAGCGACACTAATAAATAGAGGCCCACGAGCCAGGCGCCGAGGAGGCTACTCGCGACGAACGTCATGGCACCTGTCATCAGCACACGGCCGAGCGCGCCCGAAGGCAAGCCCGTGACTAGCCCACTCATGTGCCACGCGACCGAACCGATGGTGAACGCCAGCAGGAGATGCGCTATCGCGTGGATCGCGCCACCCGCCACCCGATACCACTTCACGTGCGTATCCGTGAACACGACAAATGCCGCTATGAAGATCAGAAGCCACAGACCCAACACTGGATCGAAGACGGCGGCGCTGAAGATGTAACCCAGGGCTCCGCCGGCAACACTGGTCTGGCGAAGGTACGGCAAGGCGAGCCAGGCCGAGAGCGTGTACAGGACGCCCGGAACCCACAGGAACGTCGCGTTGAGGAACGGGAAGAGCAGATTGCGCCACGCGATCCGCCACGATTGCTGGGGCGACGGATAGAACGCGCGCGGCTCCGAGCCATCCGCAAGGCGCTCCCGGTGACGCACATGCGTGGGACGCAAGAACGCGCCGCCCCCGCCCCACACGATCTTCTGCACGCCATCGGGACTTTCGTGACGCCGATAGCAGTGCAGGTCCCCGGCGACGAACACGGAGATCTTTCGCTTGAGGACGCTCTGCTCCAGGAACTGCGTGGCCGCCGACTCGGGACTGGATGGGCCCGATCCGTGGCCCTCGTAAATCCATTGAGGCTCGGGAACGCACAGGATGATGCGAGCATCTTGTTCCAGCGTTTCCGCGACTCGCTGGAAGTACTGCACTTGAGGCTCATCCAGATCATCGCCGAGTTGCAGGTCGACCCCCAGCAACCACCAATGATGTGGCAGGCGCAGAGCGAAATAGCTGCGCGTCTGCTGCACGCGGCAGGTCGCGAATCCTCGCTCGGGTCGGCAGAACGTGCGCGAAAACGCGACCAGGCTGTCATACCAGTCGTGATTGCCGGGCACGGCAAACACGTCCGGTCGCGCGGTGCGGGCGCTCAATGCCGTGGCGTAGGGCTTTGTCGTCTTCAGGTCGTAGGCATTGCCAGAGGGATACGGATATACCTCATCACCCCCGAAGAGCAATACGCGGGCCGCCTGCGTCGAGACTTCTTCGCCCGCCCTCGAGCGGAGCGTGAGAGTGTCCTGCGAAAGCCAGTACGCAACGGCGTAAGTCGAGTTCCATCCATCACCGACGTCCGCGACATAGTCGAGCCAGAACTCGCCGTCCTCGCGGGAATAGTCGAAGGAGCTCTGGGCCTGACCGCCGAGCGCCTCGATCACCCGCCGATCCGAATGACGTCCGAACACCTGCGAAATGACAGCGTGCAACCCCGCGCGGAACAGCACCGCGGGGTCGTACCAGCTGGTCATCGGCGAGCGGGTCGGATCGGCGAGGAGTCTCTGCAGCTGGGCGGGGTCCATTCAGCACACAACTCATGCCGTACCGCGCGGTTCCGCCGGACCGGGACGCACTCGCCGCGGCCGCGCCAGGGCACGGAACACGCCGCAGCACCGTTCGTTGCTAAGGTTCCATGGGTTCCGCGATTCGACGTGCCCGAGAGCTGCTCATTCCGGCCGCTGTCAGCTGGAACGACCACAATTCCTCCACCACCGGCGCCGCCCTCGCCTTCTATTCGGCGTTCTCGCTGGCGCCGCTCCTCGTCATCATCCTGACGATTGCCGGATGGGTGGTGGGCGCCGAGTTTGCCTACGGACAGGTTTCGGCCCAACTCAACGCCCTCTTCGGCCCGGCGACGGCCCATACACTGATGGGCGCCGTGAAGAGCTCGCAGAAGATGCAGGGCGTTGTCTCCACGATCGTCAGCATCGCGACCCTCGTTCTCGGCGCCACGACCGTCCTCAGCGCGCTGGAAACCGCGCTGGAGCGGATTTTTCATTCCGAGCTTCTGGTGCCGAAGGGACTCTTCGGATGGATACGTTCGCGACTTCTGTCGCTCGGCTTCATTCTGACCCTGGGATTCCTGCTGCTCGTATCGCTCGCGATTTCGACCGGACTGTCTTCACTGCGCGAACGTATCGCCGCTCACTACGCTGCGGCGGTGGGTGCGCTCGGGGTCGTGGATCTCATCGTGTCACTCGGGCTCGTCGCGGTGCTGTTTGCGCTCATCTTTCGATACATGCCGGTACGGCGCACCCCGTGGCGAGCATCCCTCGTCGGCGGGCTTCTGACCGCGATGCTCTTCAATGTGGGGCGGTGGGCCGTCGGGCTCTATCTTGCGCACTCCACGCAACCGTCCGCGTTTGGGGCAGCGTCCTCGTTTGTGGCCCTCTTGCTGTGGCTCTATTATTCTGCGCAGATCTTTCTCTTCGGGGCGGAGTTCACGGCGCAACTGTCCGGCGCCGCGCGCGATACCGCCCCGGATCAGCCCACGCGGGGGGCACGCACGACTGAACGGCCTCCTGCCCGTGCGATGACTCACTGAGAGTGACCCAACCATGATCGCCCGTCTGCCAAATCTCGCCCGTCGGTGCTTCGTGCTCGCGGTGGTCGCCGCCTGCTTTGCAGTGAGCGCGCCCATTCGAGCCGATTCTCTCGAGGGTCCTGCGCTCATCAGCTCGCTGCGTCAAGGTGGGTACGTGATCGTGATGCGGCATCCGAGCTCACCTTCCACCATTCCTGACAAGGCGCAGGCCGATCCTCGCAATACCAAACTCGAGCGCCAGCTCGATGACGAGGGCCGCAAGACGGCGCAGGAAATGGGCGAGGCGTTCCGCAAGCTCCACATTCCAGTGGGCGATGTTCTTTCGAGCCCCACCTTTCGTGCTACGGAGTCCGTGCGACTCGCGAAATTCGGCGAGCCGAAGACGCTTGCACAGCTGGACGATGGCGGCCAGAGCATGCAGTCCAATGCGGATAACGAACGTTCGACGTGGCTGCGCAAGAAAGTGACGGAGTCACCGCGCTCAGGGACGAACACGGTCATCGTGACTCACACCCCGAACCTCACTGGTGCCTTCGGGCAGGACGCTGCGGGCGTGGCCGCCGGCGAAGCACTCATCTTCCATCCGACCGGGAACAAGGCCGATCTGGTGGCTCGCCTCAAGATCGAGGAGTGGCCCAAGCTCGCCCGCTCGCCCTAGCGCGCGAGAAGGATCCCAGCGGGAGCTGCGCTGGCGCAGAGCCCGCGTGCGCCTCGATCACACGGCGAACCTCGAACTCCGGCAAACCGGTCTGTTCGCTGATCACTCGCGGATCGAAACCGCGCCACGCAAGTCTCTGCAAGGCAGATTGCCGTGCCTCGGGACTCAGGGTGCGAAAATGCAGATGGGACGGGGTAACCATGGCTGCGCTCCTCTTTCTCCCAGTTCAAAGTGGAAGTATTGGCGCCGTGATTTGCAGCGCCTGCGGTGCGCCGTATTCTTTCAATCGCGATCGCCATACCTGCGGCGTGAGGTTCTTTTCCAGGCGCCCGCTCGGTGTATCGAGGATGAAGTAGCGACAATCGGCCGAATCCGGGAAGGGACTCTCATTGGCCATGGCAAAGAAGCGCCGCGGCCACTCACCCACACAGCCGGCGACAATGTTGTTGGCGACCGAGTATGCCGCGATCGGTCCCGGAATGAGGGTTCGACCCCCTCGTTTTACGAGAGCCACCTTTGAGGCGTGGTCACGTTGCAGGTAGTAACCGTTAGGCAATGCGACGACGAACGGCGCCGACGTGGCGCAGGCACTGACGAGCAAAAACACCACGAGAGCCGCCCAGCGAAGCGACCGGATGTGAGAACGACGTGAATACATGCTTGCCTCTCCGCACAAGTTCACGCATGCGTGCTCGACTTCACGCGCGAGAACGCGAGGGCACGAGCCCGCACGGGAATGCGGGCTCAGTGCTTTCAACCGTTCACTGCACCTCGATGCGTCGAGGCCGCCATTCGGGTTTCTTGGGAAGGGCTATGGTGAGGACGCCATTCTCGAGGCGCGCACTGATGCGTGCATCATCGACGTCAGGCCCCACTCCAACGACCCGCTCGAACGGGCCACTCCAGCGACTGCTGTAGCGGGCCTCCCCGCCGGCGGCGCGACGCTCGCCTTTCAGCGTGAGAATCCCTTCGCTGAAGGTGAGCTCGATGTCCTCGAGCGGGACGCCAGGAAGATCCACCGCCACCCGATACTCGCTATCGAGTTCCTGGATTTCCACGGTGGGCAGGAAGGTCAGCGAGCGACCGCGCTTGAAGCCGAAGCCATTGAACGTGTCGTCGAGCCACCGATCCATTTCATGGTGAAAGGATCCCAATGATCCGGGGGTGATTGAATGAGCGGCGTTGCCGTTGGACAGCGGATTACGGTTCGAGAACGTGAGCGCTTTCATCTTAAAGGCCTCCGAGTCAGGCAGGCGATCCTCAAACGCCTGCGGGGTTTTCCGGTCCCGAAAATAGGAATCGCAGTTTTCAGTTTCAAGAGCCCGGCCTGCGGCGCTGTTCGCAGGGTGAAAACCGCGAAGCTGCCGAGACGTTAGCGTGGCTGTTGACGCCGCACCGGCATATGGCGCTGCTGTGGGAGGCCGCGAACCGAGCGCTGCATCGGGAAATGAATCGCATGTTCGATGATT
>Ga0070665_100005037_pt1 | contig 13707 bp, 10 predicted proteins | sample KBSS13metaG_FD_65862 | JGI IMG/M metagenome (GOLD analysis project Ga0070665, IMG submission 65862) | Switchgrass rhizosphere microbial communities from Kellogg Biological Station, Michigan, USA - KBS S1-3 metaG | ecosystem: Host-associated > Plants > Roots > Rhizosphere > Soil ... | reverse complement strand
GACGAGCCGCAGGGCCTGCACTTCGACTCCGTCCTCGCCCTCTCCGACACCGCCTTCTACATCCGCGGCTGGGCGCGCGACCGGCAGGCCGAGCCAGTGCGGCTGACCGCCGTCAGCCCCGAGGGCTCACGGGTCGAGCTGCTGCCGGGGATCTATCGCGACCCGCGCCCCGACGTCGACTCCTTCTACGAAGAGCCGACCCGCACCGGCGCCGACGGCACCGGCTTCCTCGGCTACTGCGAGACCCGCGCCCCCAGCCTGCTCTCGACCGGGTGGCTGCTGGAGATGGAGAACGCCCTCGGGGTGAGCCGCGAGGTCCCCGGCCCGCAGGTCAGCCGCGACCTGCTCGCGGCGCGCTCGGCGATCCTCTCCGACCTGCACAAGGAGCGGCGCTGGGACACACCGCTGATGGACCACGTGGTCCCCGCCGTGAGCCTGATCCAGGAGCGGCTGGAGGCCGGGGCGAAGATCGAGCGGGCCTGGCAGTACGGCGAGCCGCCGGCGGCGCCGGCGGTCTCGATCGTGGTCCCGCTCTACGGCCGGATCGACTTCCTCGAGCACCAGCTGGCGCAGTTCGTCCACGACCCGGAGATGCGCGAGGCCGACCTGATCTACGTCCTCGACTCGCCCGAGCTGGCGCCGGCGCTGGAGAGCGCCGCCGGGCAGCTGTTCGAGCTCTACCGCCTCCCCTTCCGGGTCGCAGTCCTCTCCCGGAACGGCGGCTACTCGGTCGCCAACAACCGCGGCGCCTCGCTCGCCGAGGGCCGGCTGCTGCTGCTGCTCAACTCCGACGTGCTGCCCGACGAGCCCGGCTGGCTGGGGGCGATGACGCGCTTCTACGACGAGCACGAGGTCGGCGCGCTGGGGCCGAAGCTGCTGTTCGAGGACGACACCCTGCAGCACGCCGGGATCCGCTTCCAGCGCCCGCCCGACGGCGGCGCCTGGGAGAACGAGCACTTCTTCAAGGGCCTGCACCGCGACCTGCCCGCGGCCAACGTCACCCGCGAGGTGCCGGCCGTCAGCGGCGCCTGCATGATGATCGCCCGCGAGCTCTTCGACGCGGTCGGCGGCCTGCGCGGCATGTTCGTCCAAGGCGACTACGAGGACACCGACCTCTGCCTGCGCCTGCGCCAAGAGGGCCACGAGACCTGGTACCTGCCCGAGGTCGAGCTCTACCACCTCGAGGGCCAGTCCTACGCGCTGGAGACCCGCACCGCGATGTCCCGCTACAACGTCTGGCTCCACACCCGCCTCTGGGACGAGGAGATCGAGCAGGCGATGAGCAAGTGGACCGCGTAGTCGTCGACTCGGTCGAGCGCTTTCTGCTCGCCAAGGACCAGCTGCTGGGCTTCGAGCTCGAGGTCCCCGCCGCCGGAACCGCCTCCAGCCTGCAATCGCTGCCGATCGACGGTTGGCTGCTCGGCCGGGCCGCCCAGGCGGAGGCGGTGGAAGTCCTGCAGGAGGGCCAGCCGGTGCTGCGCCTGCCGGTGAGGACGCCGCGGGAGGACCTGCGCGGTGCCTTCCCCGACGCCGAGGACGCGGGCAACGCCGGCTTCTCCGGCGCGGTCGGAGCGCTGCGGCTGCGGACCGAGTTCGAGCTGCTGCTGCGGGCCAGGCTGGCGAACGGGGCGACATTGCCGCTGGCGACGATCCGCGGCAGCCGCGTGCCGCTGCAGCTTCCCGCCGGCGAGGGACCGCGACCGCTGATCGTCACCACGCTGGGCCGGACCGGATCGACCTGGTGCGTGTGGATGCTGCAGTCCCACCCGGCGGTCGTCGCCCACAGCCCGTTCGAAAACGACGCGCGGGTCGGCACCTACTGGATGTCGGCGCTCCAAACGCTCGCCGACCCGACCAGCTACCTGCGCCAGGTCTTTCCCGGCGACGTGCAGGACCCCCAGTGGTGGGTCGGGATGGAAGCCGATACGCCGGCGCGCCTCAACGACGGGGCGCTCAACAGCTGGCTCGGCGACAGCCGCGTCTACGAGCTGGCGCTCGACTGCCGCGAGCGGATCGACTCCTTCTACGGCTTCCTCGCCGAGCAGCAGGGCAAGCAGCCGGCCTTCTTCGTCGAGAAGTTCCTGCCGCGACAGATTCCCGCCGACCTCCTCCGCGAGATCTACCCCGGCAGCAGGGAGGTGGTCCTGGTCCGCGACCTGCGCGACGTCTTCTGCTCGGTCCTCTCCTTCAACCGCAAGCGCGGCTACCAGGCGTTCGGCCGCGAGGACGTCGAGAGCGACGAGGACTACATCGACAACGTCCGCCGATCCGGCGAAGCCCTGCTCGCCCACATGCGCTCGAACGGTCGCGAGACACACCTGATCCGCTACGAGGACCTGATCGGCGAGCCGGTGCCGACGCTGGAGCCGCTGCTCGAGTTTCTCGGCCTCGACCCGGCCGGCGCGCCGGCGATGGTCGAGCGGGCCTCGGTCCCAGCCCACGGCATGGACCACCACATGACCGCCCCAAGCGCCTCGGCCTCGATCGGCCGCTGGCGCAGCGACCTCGAGCCGGAGCTGGCGGAGCGCTGCGACGCGATCCTCTCCCCCGTCGCCGCCGAGTTCGGCTACGCGGCCGAGGGGGACACCCCGGCCCCGGCCTGATGGGTGAGCTCGTCGCCGTCGCCGGCTCGCTGGCGCAGCGCCCCGGCCGTGGGGGCCACGCCTGGGTCTTCCTCCAGTACCTGCTCGGGTTCCGCCGGCTCGGGTTCGACGTCCTCTTCCTCGACCGCCTGGCGGCGGAGATGTACCCGGGCGGCGAGGCATTCCCGCCGGCCGAGCCGGTCGAGTGGCTGCAGGAGACGATGGCCGCGCACGGCCTCGGCAGCGACTACTGCCTGCTGCTCGAAGGAGAGGGCGCGCCGGAGAGCGTCGGCCTCTCGCGCACCGAGGCGCTGGAGCGGGTGCGTCGCTCGACGGTGCTAATCGACGTGATGGGCTTCCTCGGCGACGAGGATCTGCTCGCCGCGGCGCCGCGCCGGGTCTTTCTCGACATCGACCCCGGCTTTCCGCAGATCTGGCAGGAGCTGGGGCTGCACCGCTCCTTCGGCGGCCACGACGCCTACGCGACGGTCGGCCTGCGGGTCAGCAAGGAGGGCAGCCGCGTCCCCGCCTGCGGGGTCGACTGGGTGCCGACGCCGCCGCCGGTAGTCCTCGACGAGTGGCCGCGGACGCCGCCGGGAGCGGCCTGGACGAGCATCGCCACCTGGCGCGGGCCGTTCGGGCCGGTTGAGTTCGAGGGCGAGACCTTCGGCCTGCGGGCGCACCAGATGCGCCGCTTCGCCCAGCTGCCGACGACCAGCGATGTGCCGCTGGAGCTGGCCCTCGACATCGACCCCGCCGACGCGGCCGACTCGGAGCTGCTCCGCGAGGGCGGCTGGCGCCTCGTCGCGCCGGCGGACGCCGCCGGCTCGCCGGACGCCTACCGCCGCTATCTGCAGGGCTCGCGCGGCGAGGTCGGTGTCGCCAAAGACATCTACGTGCGCTCGCGCGGCGGCTGGCTCAGCGACCGCAGCGTCGCCTATCTCGCCTCCGGCAAGCCGGTGCTGGCGCAGGCGACCGGATTCGAGCTCGAGGTCGAGACCGGCGTCGGGCTGCTCGCCTTCGCTTCGCCCGAAGAGGCGGCCGCGGCGGTCGCCGAGGTCGAGGCCGACTACGAGCGCCACAGCGACGCTGCGCGCGAGCTGGCGGCCGAGCGCTTCGGCTCCGACCGGGTGCTGGGCGAGCTGCTGGAGGCGGTGGCGTGAGCGGCGAGGGCGAGGTCAGGCGACTCAACTGGGGCTGCGGCACCTCGCCCGACCCGGGCTGGATCAACTCCGACATCAAGGAGGACCCGGCGGTCGACATCGCCTGCGACATCCTCGAGGGACTGCCGCTCGAGAGCGACAGCATCGACTACGCGGTCAGCATCCACGCCCTGCCGGAGCTGCGGCTGGAGGACCAGGTGCCGGCGCTGATGGAGCTGCGGCGGGTGCTCGTCCCGGGCGGCGTCCTGCGGCTGGCACTGCCCGACCTCGACCGCGGGATCCGCGCCTACCTCGACGGCGACCGCGACTACTTCCTGATCCCGGACTCCGACGCGCGCACGCCAGGTGGCAAGCTGATCACCCAGATGCTCTGGTACGGCTACTCGAAGTCGCTCTTCACCGCCGACTTCGTCGGCGAGCTGCTCGAGCGCGCCGGCTTCCGCGAGATCGTCCCCTGCCGCTACCGGCAGACGGCCAGCCCGTACCCGGGGATCGTCGAGCTCGACAACCGCCCCGAGGAGAGCCTCTTTGTCGAGGCCCGCAAGTAAGACCGTCTCCGTCCTCGCGGTCGAGCGGCCCGAGCCGGGCCCGCGGCTGCGCGGCGGCTACCTCGGTGTCCCCGCCGTGGGAGACGAGGTCGACGCGCGGGAGCTGCTGCTGCGCGGCTGGGCGCTGGGCGCCGAGGCGCCGGTGCTCGCGGTCGAGATCCTCGCCGGCGGGCGGGTCGTCGGCCGCGCCCCGGTCGAGCAGGAGCGCCCGGACATCGCCGAGCCGCACCCCGATCTCACCCACGCCGGCCGCTCGGGCTTCGAACACCGGCTCAACCTCTGGGCGCTCGAGGGTGATCTCGAGCTCGAGGTGCACGCCGTCCTCGACCCGGTGGCGCGGGCGCCGCTGGCGACGGTCTCGCTGCGGGCCGAGGCCGACCGGGAACTGAAGCCGGTGAGCGTCGTCATCCCCTGCTTCCGCCAGGCTCACTTCCTCGGCGAGGCGATCGAGAGCGTGCTGGCGCAGACCCACCCGCGGATCGAGCTGATCGTCGTCGACGACGGCTCCCCCGACGACGTCGAGGCGGTCGCCGGCCGCTATCCCGGCGTCAGGTACCTGCGACAGGCGAACGGAGGGCTCGCCGCCGCCCGCAACGCCGGCCTCGCCGAGGCGAGCGGGGAGTTCGTCCTCTTCCTCGACGCCGACGACCGCCTGCTGCCGGAGGCGGTCGAGACCGGCCTGTGCGAGCTGCGGGGAGCGCCCGAGGCGGAGATGGCGGCGGGGACCTGGAAGCTGATCGGCGAGGAGGGGGAACCGGTCCCGGCCGCCGCGCCTGAAGTCCCGGCGGAGGCCTACCCGGCGCTGCTGGAAAGCTGCTTCATCTCGACCCCGGCCGCGGTCCTCTACCGGCGCCGGCTGTTCGAGCGGATCGGCGGCTTCGACCCCAGCGTCAGCGCCAGCGCCGACTACGACGTCTACCTGAAGACCGCGGCCCGATTTCCGGTCCGCCTGCACGGCGAGCTCGTCGCCGAGTACCGCCGCCACGGCGCGAACATGACCCGCGACCCGGCGCTGATCATGAACGCGGAGGTCGCCGTGCTCGAACGCCAGGCAGGCGCCGTGCGCGACCAACCCGCTTTGCAGGCGGCGCTGGAGGCCGGCATTGCCCGTTCGCACGCCTACCATGGCGAGCGCATGCGAGCCCTGGACGGGGAGTGACCCCGGTGAAGACGGCCGTTGCGGAGCTTGCCGCGCTCGGCGGCGAGCCCGCGTTCGCCCAGCCGCTCCACGTCGGGCGGCCGAACGTCGGCGACCGCGAGGCGATCCTGGCCGGGATCGGCGAGGCGCTCGACGAGCGCTGGCTGAGCAACAACGGCCGCAAGCTCGAGGCCTTCGAGCGCCGGCTCTCCGAGCGCCTCGGCGGGCTCCACGTCGTCGCCACCTGCAACGCGACCCTGGGGCTGCAGATCGCGATGCGGGCGCTGGGGATCGAGGGCGAGGTGGTGCTGCCGGCGCTGACCTTCGTCGCCACCGCCCACGCCGTCGCCTGGGAGGGGCTGACCCCCGTCTTCGCCGACGTCGACGCCGAGAGCCTCTGTATGGGTCCGGCCGAAGCGGCGGCGCGGATCGGTCCAGAGACCGGGGCGCTGCTCGGCGTCCACCTCTGGGGACGGAGCGGCGACGCCGGGGGGCTGGAGCGGCTGGCGCGGGAGCGCGAGCTGCCGCTGCTCTTCGACGCCGCCCACACGCTCGGCGCCGAGCGTGTGGGGAAGCCGCTCGCCGCCTGGGGCGACGCCGCCGTGCTCAGCTTCCACGCGACCAAGATCGCCAACTCCTTCGAGGGCGGGGCGATCGTCACCGCCGACCGCGAGCTGGCCGAGCGGGCGGCGACGATGCGCAACTTCGGCTTCGTCGACGAGGACGAGATCGTCGGCCTCGGCACCAACGCCAAGCTCAGCGAGGCCGGGGCGGCGATGGGCCTCGCCTCGCTCGACGCGCTCGACGGGTTCCTCGCCGCCAGCCGCGCCAACTACGCCGCCTACGCGGAGGCGCTGGCCGGCGTCTCCGGAGTGACCCTGATCGCCTTCGACCCGCCGCAGTCCTCCAACTGCCACTACGTCGTGATCGACGTCGACCCGGCCGCCGCCGGCCTCGGCCGCGACGAGCTGCGCGCGGTGCTGGTCGCCGAGAACGTGCTTGCCCGGCGCTACTTCTACCCCGGCTGCCACCGCGTTCCCCCCTACGACCGCCTGCCCCAGCCGGCACTGCCGGTCACCGAGCGCGTGCTCGACCGCTGCCTCTCGCTGCCGACCGGGACCGCGGTCACGCCCGAGGACGCGGCGGCGGTCGGGCGGCTGATCCGGCTGGCGCTCTCGCGGCCCGACGACGTCCGCGCCGCGATCGGGAGCTAGGCGATGGGGCAGCTGGTCGAGGTCCTGGCGGTCGCGGTCGAGGAGGTCCCCTCCAAGCTGCTGCTCGGAGCCAGTGTCGACACCCCCACCGCCGGCCGCCGCCTCTCCGCCCACGCGGTCGAGCTCGGGGGCTGGGCGCTCGGCCTCGAGGAGGTCGTGACGGCGGTCGAGGTTCTCCACGGCGAAGAGGTGCTGGCGCGAGCCGCGGTCGGCCAGCCGCGTGACGACATCGGTGCCGCCTACCCCGACGCCGAAGGCGCCGCCAGCGCCGGCTTTGAGGTCGAGGTCGAGACTTCCAGGCTGCTTCCCCAGACGGATATCGAGGTCAGGGTCCTCGTCGGCTCGGCCACGGTCCCGCTCGCGCGGCTGCGCCTGCGCCGCTACTGGCGCGGCCACCGGGAGGAGAAGCCGCCGCTGGTGAGCGTCGTCGTCACCCGTGGTTCGGCCGGGCAGGAGGAGCTGGACGCGACCGTGGGCGGTCTCGCCGGCGAGCGCTATCAGCTGACCGAGCTTCTCCTCGATCCCGGGGACGCCGAGAGCCCCGCGACGGCGCGCAACGAGGCGATCCGCCGCAGCGAGGGCGAGCTGATCCTCTTCCTCCCCGCCGGCGCGATCCTCGCCGCCGGCGCCCTCGCCAGCGGGGTCGGACGCCTGACGGCCGCCGTCGAGGCCTGCGCGCTGATCGACGCCGAGCCCGGCGGCGAGGTCGGGGCGGCGCTCTACCGCCGCTCGGCCTTCGAGGAGCTGGAGGGGTTCGACGAGGCGGCCGCGGACTGCGACCGCGAGCTGGCGGAGCGGGCGCGGCGCCTCGACGCGCTGTTCGAGCCGGGATCGCTGCGCGCAGGCGGGGTCTGAGTTGGAGACCGTCGTAGTCGCCGGCGCGCTGGCCGCCAAGCCCGGCAACGGCGGCGAGGCATGGGTCCGGCTCTCCTGGGTGCTGGGCCTGCGGAAGCTCGGCTTCGACGCCTGGCTGCTGGAGGAAGTCGACGCGGCGACGGCCGACGCCGGGCGCGAGTTCTTCGCGGCGACCGTCGAGCGGCACCGGCTCGCCAACCGAGCGGTGCTGGTCGAGCCAGGCGGCACGACGGGCCCGCTGGAGCGCCCCGACCTGAGCGACCTCGCCGCCGAGGCGGTCGCCCTGGTCAACGTCAGCGGCAACCTCCGCGACCCGGACCTGCTCGCCGCCTTCCCGCGCCGCGCCTACGTCGACCTCGACCCCGGCTTCACCCAGCTCTGGCACGCCGAGGGCCAGCTCGGCGACCAGCTCGAGCGCCATGAAACCCACTTCACCGTCGGGCTCAACCTCGGCGCTCCCGACTGCCGCATCCCCACCGGCGGCCTGCGCTGGGTCCCGCTGCCGCCGCCGGTGCTGCTGGAGGCGTGGTCGCCGGTTGAGAGTCCCGCCTTCGACCGCTTCACCACCGTCGGCACGTGGCGCAACCCGCTTGGCTCCCTCGAAGCCGACGGTCAGACCTACACGCTCAAGCACCACCAGCTGCGCCGCTTCGCCGCCGTCCCGCGGGGATCGAGCCTGGCGTTCGAGATCGCGCTGGCGATCCACCCCGACGAGGCGGCCGAGTCGACGAGCCTCGAGGAGAACGGCTGGACGGTGGTCGAGGCGGCTTCCGTCGCCGGCGACGCCGAGTCCTTCCACGAGTACGTCCGCGGCTCGGGCGCCGAGTTCTCGGTCGCCCAGGGCGTCTACGCCGAAGCCCGCACCGGCTGGGTCAGCGACCGCACCGCCCACTATCTCGCCAGCGGCCGGCCGGCGGTGATCCAGGAGACGGGAATCCCGGCGCCCTGGCGGCCCGAGGCGGGGATGCTGACCTTCGCCGAGCCAGCTGAGGCGAGCGCCGCGACCGAGGCGGTCGCCGCCGACTACGCCCTTCACTCGCGCGGCGCCCGCGACTACGCCAGCCGCACCTTCGACTCCGACCTGGTCCTCACCCGGATGCTGGAAGCGGTCCTGTGAAGGTTCTCGTCAGCGGCATGGTCGCCGGCGAGCCGGCCCAGGGCGGCGCCTCCTGGGCCGTCCTGCAGTACCTGCTCGGGCTGCGGCGGCTTGGGCACGACGTGGCCCTCGTCGAGCCGGTGGAGAAGATCGAGCCGGTCAGCCTCGCCTACCTTGAAGCGATTGCCGCCGGCTTCGGTCTCGACCAGGTGGCGCTGCTCGCCGCCGACGGCGAGAGTGCACCGCTGCCGCGCGAGCGGCTGGTCGAGCTCGCCGGCGACGCCGACCTGCTGCTCAACGTCTCCGGGATGCTCGCCGACCCCGAGCTGCTCGCGCCGATCCCGGTTCGCGCCTACCTCGACCTCGACCCCTTCTTCAACCAGCACTGGCAGCTGCAGGGAGCGGACATGCGGTTCGACGGGCACACCCACTTCGTCACCGTCGCCACCGTGATCGGCGAGCCGGGGTGCGAGGTGCCGACGCTGGGCCTGGAGTGGACGACGACGCTGCCGCCGGTGGTGCTCGAGCGCTGGCCGCTGGCGACCGCGGACCCCACCCTGCCCTTCACCACCGTCGGGCACTGGCGCAGCTACGGGCCGATCGAGCACAAGGGCCGCCGTTACGGGCTGCGGGCGCACGCGCTGCGCGAGCTGATCGAGCTGCCGGAACGCTCGCCGGCGGCGTTCGCCCTCGCGCTCGGCATCCACCCCGGCGACGGCGAGGACATCGCCGCGCTGGAGGCGCACGGCTGGGAGCTTCTCGACCCGGCCGAGGTCGCCGCCACCCCCGAGCTCTACGGCGAGTTCGTCCGCGCCTCGAGCGGCGAGCTGGGGGTCGCGAAGGAGGGCTACGTGCGCTCGCGCTCGGGCTGGTTCAGCGATCGCAGCGCTTGCTACCTGGCTTCGGGGCGGCCGGTGGTCGCCGCCGACACCGGATTCGGTGCGGCGCTGCCGGTCGGCGAGGGCCTGCTCGCCTTCGGCGACGTCGACGGAGCGGCGGCGGCGATCGAGAGCGTGCTCTCGCGCCCGGCCGAGCACGCCGCCGCGGCGCGGGCGATCGCCGAGGACCTGCTCGACTCCGACCGCGTACTGACCCGGCTGCTCGAGGCACTGGGGGCGGCGCGGTGAGCGGCGCGCTGCGAGCAAATGGTGACGACGCGGTGTGGGCGGCGCTCGAGCGGGCGCTGACCGCTGTTCGCGGCGAGCCCATTGCAATCGCCGAGCTCTTGCGCCGGCCCTTCGCCTACGAGACCAGCTTCGCGATCGACGAGCTCGACGTCCGGCTCGCCGGCGGCGAGCGCCTGGCGCTGCTGGTAAAGGACGTCGGTACCGCCGGGCTCTCGGCCGAGGCCGCCGCGACCAAGCCCGCACACACCCTCGACCCCGACCGCGAGATCGCCGTCTACCGCGACCTCCTCTCCCCCGCCGCACTCTCCACGCCGCGCTTCCACGGCGCCGACGTCGATCCCGAGGCCGGCCGCTGGTGGCTCTTCCTCGAACGGATCGAGGGCGAGGTGCTGACCGACGTCGGCGAGGTCTCGATTTGGTCCGAGGTGGCGGCCTGGGCGGCGCGGGTCGACCGCGCCGTAGAGGGCGACTCCGACCTCCTTCTCCGCCGCGACGCCGACTGGCACGGGCGCTGGATCGACGCCGCGGCCGCGGCGCTTGGCGACGCCGCCCTCGCCGAGCACCTGCGCGTCGGTCGCGCCACGCTGATCGAACGGCTCGAAGCCCTCCCGCGAGCTTTCGTCCACGGCGAGCTCTACCCCGCCAACGTCCTAGTCGCCCGCGGCGAAGTGCCGACCCGGATCGCGCCGGTCGACTGGGAGCTGGCCGGCGACGGACCCTACGCGCTCGACCTGGCGGCGCTGGTCAGCGGCTGGAACCGCGATGATCGCGAGGCGATGTGCCGCAGCTTCCACCAGTCGCTGCCGGCGGGCGCGCCCTCCTTCGCGAGGCTGCTCGCCGACGTCGAGCTCTGCGAGCTCTCGCTGGCGCTGCAGTGGATCGGCTGGGCGCCCGGCTGGGCGCCCCCCGAGGCGCAGCGACGCGACTGGCCGGGTGAGGCGTCGCGGCTGCTGGGGGCGGTGCTGCCGTGAGCGCCCCCGAGATCAGCGTCTACGTCCAGACCTACCAGCACCGCGAGTACATCGCCGACGCGCTCGACAGCGTCCTCGCCCAACGGGCGCCGCTGGGCGAGATCGTCGTAGCCGACGACTTCTCGACCGACGGCACGCGGGAGATCCTCGCCGCCTACCGCGACCGCCACCCCGACCTGATCCGGCTGGTGTTGCCGGACCGAAACGTCGGCCCGACCGAGATCTTCCGCCACGGGGTCGCCGGCCTGCGCGGCCGCTACGTCGCCTGGCTCGACGGCGACGACTACTGGTCGGACCCGGAGAAGCTGGCACGCCAGCTCGGTGCGATGGAGGCCCATCCGGAGTGGTCGGCCTGCTTCCACGACGCGACCGTCCGCCAGGTCGACGGCGACGCTCCCGACCGCCCCTACGTCGCCGACGTTCGCGGGCCGCTCTCCTTCGCCGACCTGCTGCGTTCGAACCCGATTCCCTCGCTCTCGGTGATGGCCCGCGGCGAGCACGTCCGCGACCTCCCGGAGTGGGTCTGGGAAGGGCTCTGGGCCGACTGGCTCGCGGTCCTCGCCTTCGCCCGCCAGGGGCGGATCGGCTACCTGCCGGAGGCGATGGGCGTCTACCGCGTCCACCGGCGCGGGATCTCCTCCGGCCTCTCGCGCGCCGAGCAGCTGCAGGAGGACCTGCGCCTCTTCGAGTTGCTGCGACGCTCGCTCGGCGGCGAGCACCGCGAGGGGATCGAGGCGGCGATGCGCTCACGCCGCGCCCAGCTCGCTGTCGAGCGGGCGCAGGTCCCGTTCTCCGGCGCGGTCGCGGTCCTGGCGCTCGGCGAAGAAGCGCCGGCCTACCTGAACGGACGCCAGGTCTGGGGCCTCACCGCGGCCGGCACCCTGGCCGACCTCGGCGGCCGCGACCGCGACGGGGGCCTCGCGACACGACTCGAGCAGATGCGGCAGGCGGCGGCCGCGGCGACGCCGGGACGCGCCCATTTCCCCGACGGCGACCACGTCCCCGCGGCGGACGGGGAGGGAAGGCTCTTTCTCCTCGTCGTCGGCCCCCTCGTCGACTGGCTCGAGCGTTACAGTCGCCTCGGCCGCCAGCTGGAGGGGTCCGCCAAGCTGGTTTCGCGGGACGACGCCTGTGCGCTTTTCGAGGTGGTCTCCAGTGTGGGCGCGCCGGCTCCGATGGGCTCACTGGTCGAGATATCCGAGGTCAACCTCTTCCCCGGGGGAGCGGGCCTGCTGGGCTGCCACATCGACCTGCCGAAGCCCGGCGCGGTGACCGACGCCCACGCGCTCGAGGTCGGCGGCTGGGCGCTCGGCAACGGCGCCCCCGCGGTGGCGATCGAGCTGGCGATCGGCGACCGCGTCTTCCGCCGCGTCCCAATCGGCCTCCCGCGGCCCGACCTCGCGGAGGCCTTCCCGCAGAGCGACCAGGCCGGGACGGCGGGCTTCCAGGAGACGGTCAGCCTGGTCGGGACGAACCCCGAGGTCGCGGTCGAGGTCCGCGCCGTGCTGAAGAACCAGGAGCGAGTCCCAGTCGGCTCGATCCGCGGCCGCCGCCGCTGGCGCGAGACGCTGGCCGGGCCGGCGCCGCTCGTCTCGGTGATCGTCCCCTGCTACGAACAGGCGCCCTACCTGGAGGAGGCGATCGAGAGCGTCCTCGCCCAGACCTACGCCCAGGTCGAGATCGTCGTCGTCGACGACGGCTCGCCCGACAACGCGGCGCGGGTGGCGGCGAGATTCCCGGGCGTCCGCCTGGTCCGGCAGCCAAACCAGGGCCTGGCAGGCGCCCGCAACACCGGGATCCGCGAGAGCGAGGGCGAGCTGCTCGTCTTCCTCGACGCCGACGACCGCCTGCTGCCGCGGGCGCTCGAGGCGGGGGTCGCCGAGCTCCGGGCTCACCCCGAGGCCGCCTTCGCCTTCGGCCGCTACCACCGGATCGGCGCCGACGGGACCCAGCTCGGCGACGACGACCAGCCCCGTCCCGACGCCGACCCCTACGCCGTCTTCCTCCGCTACAACTACGCCGGCGTCCCCGCCGACGGCGTCTACCGCCGCTCGGCGCTGGAAGCGGTCGAGAACTTCGACGAAGGCCTTCCGGGGGCTGAGGACTACGACCTCGGGCTGCGCCTCTCGCGCGAGTTCGCGGTCCGCCCGCACGAGGAGTTCGTCGCCGAGTACCGGGTCCACCCCGGCGGCATGAGCCAGAACGCCGGGGCGATGCTGAAGATGACCCGCCGCGTCCTCCGCCTCCAGCGCCGCGCCGCCCGCCAGCGGGGCCTCCGCCGCGAGTACCGCGAGGGACACCGCTTCTGGCGCCGCTACTACGGCGACCCCCTAGCCGCCCGCATCCGCTCCGCCTTCGCCAACCGCGAATGGCGCCGCGGCTTGAGCCTTACCGGGTCACTGCTGCGAGCGGACCCGCGCGCGCTGCTGCGCCGCGGCTCCTAGGCCCGCCTAGCCACGTAAAGACCGCGGTTCCAGACTTCGGATTCGCGGTAGGTCGGCTCGAGGCCAACGGCGCTGAAGGCTTCGCTCATCTCGGCCGGGGTGAAGAGGCCGAGGTCCTGACGTTCGCGGATGTATTCCGGCTGGCCCTCGCCGCCGACCAGGTAGTGGATGTCGAGGACCGCCATCAGGCCCTCGCGGTACTGGCGGTACATCCAGGCGAGCTTGGTCTCCGACTCGGTCTGGAAGTTGGCGGCGAGGTGGCCGTCCCAGAAGCTTTCCGGCGTGAACCAGGGCTCGACGATCAGCAGGCCGGGCGAGCGCAGGTGAGCCGCCATGCGCTCGATCGAGCGGCGCATCGCCTCCGCGGTTTCGACGTGGCCGATGGCGCTGAAGAGGCAGGTGACGACGTCGTAGCTGCGGTCCAGCTCGAAGGTCCGCATGTCGTTCTCGTGGAGCGGGATCTGCGGGCAGCGGGCGTGGGTCTGTTCGAGCATCGCCGGGTTGATGTCGAGCCCCTCGCCCCGGTACCAGTTGCCGAGCACCTCGAGGTGGCGGCCGGTGCCGCAGCC
>Ga0070665_100005032_pt1 | contig 13709 bp, 8 predicted proteins | sample KBSS13metaG_FD_65862 | JGI IMG/M metagenome (GOLD analysis project Ga0070665, IMG submission 65862) | Switchgrass rhizosphere microbial communities from Kellogg Biological Station, Michigan, USA - KBS S1-3 metaG | ecosystem: Host-associated > Plants > Roots > Rhizosphere > Soil ... | reverse complement strand
GGTTGCCGGAGACAGGGTTGGAGCCGCTGCGGCGGAAGCGGAAGCCGGTGACTGCGGAGGTGGACTCCCAGTCTTCGGGGATGTCCCAGAAAGGTTCGAGGCGGTGGATGACGATGTTGACGCCTTGCATGCCCTGTCCGTTGGGGAAGGTGACGGTGCCGTGAAGACGGCCTCCGCGAGCGATGGTATCGGTTTTTCCGGGCGGGGCGGGGGGAGCAAAGTAGGAGACAGGGTAGAGGAGGCCGAGGCCGGAGATGTCGTCGTCGCGGAGGGTGAAGGGGTTGGGCATGCACTGGTAGGTGTAGGGGCCGCAGATGATGTCGATGGGGTGCATGACGGGCCAGTGCAGGGCCTGCTGGTAAGTGGGGCGTGGGTTTCCGGTGAAGACATTGTCGTTGGTCTGTGACCAGCCGAGGCCGAGGATGCGACCGAAGGCTCGCATGACCTGGTACTGGAGCTGAAGCTGCTGTTCGGGCGCGGGGCCGGTACAGCGGCCGTTGAGGACGAGGATAGCGTGCTGGATGTCGCCCCAGTGGGTAAGTAGATCGACGGATTCGGTGACAGCGTTCTGGAGGCAGCTTGAGGGGTTGCTTGCTCCTGAGCCGAGGAGGAGATCGGTGATGGAGCCGTCGGAGTCGTAGAGGACGGCGATTTGTTTGTTGAGGTAGTTGGAGCTTTGGATGTCGGTAGGGAAGACGATGCCGGTGGAGGAGGCGTAGACGTTGGTGGAGGAGACGTGCTCGTCGAGGTGACCGCCGTAGGAGAGGATGATGCGGGCGGTGGGGATGGTCCAGACAGCAGCCGCGGCAGCGACGATGGCGTCGGCCCGGGCTTGGTTGACGTAAGGACTAAGGTCGCCGGAGTCGGTGAAGTAGTGAGGGGTGTCGGTGTACCAGACCATCATGCGGCCGGGAGGGTAGAAGTAGGGATCGCCGGTGACCCAGCGCGGGCCGCTGGCGAGGGCGCTTTTAGAGGCGAGAAAGAGTGAGGCGCAGATGAGAGTGCGCGCGAGGGTGCGGAGGCTCATTGCCTTGCCTGCTGCCAGGAGGCGAGCATTCCGACGACAACGTAGACAGGGGCCTGTTGGGCGGCGGTTGAGGTGTCGGCGACAGAGGGTGAACCTTGCGCTGTGACGAGGACGGAGGAGGTGTAAGGGAGCGGGCGTTGGAGGCGTATTCCGACCCAGCGGAGGTCCGCGATGAGAGGTGCAGAGGCCGTGGTTGCGGAGGCGGTGTCCGGTGAGGTCGTGGAAGCACGGACGGGGATGGCGCCGGTCATGCCGCCGACGGGAGAGGTGATGCCTGAGGGGCCGGGTGCATGGAGAAGCATGAGCAGACGCTGGCCGACGCGGTAGCGCTGATCGCCTGCGGCCCAGAGACCTGCCCACTCGCGCAGAGTGTAGGTGGTGTTGGGTGTGCATTTGCGAACGGCCTGGTCGATGCGGAAGTCGACTTCGACGATGCCGGAGGAACCGTTGGCGCCGGTAACGGAACGGATGGCGGTGACTTCGCCGATGAAGATGACGCCGGCGGAGTCTGACATCTGGTGAAGGGCTTCTTCGATGGTCTGGGGTGGCTGAGCGGATTGCTGAGCTTGTGCGGGAACGCTAAGTATGGAAGCCAGAGCGAGCAGGGTTGTTGCGGGGTGGAGATGCCGGATTGTCGTGTGAGCGGAAGACACACGTACTTCTTCGTCAGAGTGACCCGGATTGAGGCATGTGACCTGTTATGAGACACGCCCGCTTAATCGGATTCTGTACGAGTCAGAGTCGATGGAGGAGGGCGGATTTTATCGGAGACAGATGAAAAAGAGGAGAGGAGGAGGCAAGATTTTTCGTGGTTTCTTCACCTATTTATGAAGTGAGGATTCCTAGATTTTCGTGGTTACCTTTTTCAATCTGGTGCATCCTACCCCAATACAATAGTCCGAACAGGAGACATGTTCCATGATCACGCACGAAGTCATCGACCTTAACCTATTCGATCCGAGCGCATTTGCCGCATTTGATCCATTTCCGAGCGAGGAGGCTTATGCCTCGCCGCGTAGTGTCGACGATGATGACGACCTCGACGAAGAAGATGAGGAGGATGACGAGGACGACGAAGACGAAGACGAGGACGACGAAGAAGACGACGATGAGTTGGGGGAAGACGACGAAGATGACCTCGACGACGAAGATGAGGACGACGAGGACGAAGACGAAGAGGATGAGGAAGACGAGGGATATTACGACGACGATGACGATGAGGACGAGGAGGAAGATGAGTACGACGACGATCTTCCGAGGATGCCTCGTACTCGCCGGATGTAGCGAGGCCGGAGTGATCTCAGGGTGATAGAAGGTAGGATCGGCAGCCGCGCCTGATGTTCGAGGCGCGGCTCTTCTGTTTCAGTAGCCGATGTCGTTGACGAGGTTTTCGAGTGGCTGGCCAGCGATGTAGCGACGGACTTGATCGACTCCGAAGCGGAAGGCGCGGTGGATGAACTCGGGTGTGGATCCGGCGACGTGTGGGGTAATGAGACAGTTCGGAGCGGACCAGAGCGGGTGATCGGAGGGGAGCGGTTCGGGGTCGGTGACGTCGACGGCAGCGCGGATGTGGTGGGCCTTGAGGGCTTCGACGAGGGCATCGGTGTCGACGACGGGGCCGCGCGCGGCGTTGATGAGGAGCGCGCCGCGCTTCATGAGGGCCATCTCGGGTGCGCCAATGAGAGAGCGGGTCTCAGGGGTAAGGGGGACGATGAGGACGATGATGTCGGCGGTGGGAAGCAGGTTGTGTAGCTGCGAGATCGCGAAGACGGGCGGCTGCTGTTTGGGCGTGCGGGCGATGCGGGTGACGGAGACGCCGAAGGGCGTGAGGCGCGCCTCGATAGCGGCGCCGATGGAGCCGTAGCCCACGATGAGGACGGATTTGCCGGCGAGATCTTCACCAAGGATGCGGTACTGGCCGACGTTGGTGCCGGTCTCGTTGAGGAAGTCATCTTTGAAGGCAGCCTGGCCTCCCCACTCGTGGCGGAGTTGGAGATCGCGATAGACAGGGAAGCGCTTGAGGGCAGAGAGGATGGCGGTGACAGTCCACTCGGAGGTGGAGATGTCGTGGATTCCGCGGCCGTCGCAGAGGGTGATGTCTTTTGGGAGCCACGGCCTTATCCAATCGACGCCGGCCATCAGGGACTGGACGACTTTGACTCCGCGAAGCTGGCGGAAGGTCTCTGCGGTGTCGCGGCGCGCGAAGACGAGGAACCAGAAGTCTACGTCGAGGGTTGTGGAGGGCTTGCGCGGGACACGGACGATCTCAACTTCGGGTGGAAAGCCGGTCAGGAGTTCGGGGGAGAGGTTTTCATCGACGCCAACACGCACCATGGTTCGAGTGTAGACAATGTGCTCAGGCTTTGGTGGGGTTCTCTATACTGGCGTGCGGGAGCAGGTGACGATGCGTGGATGCGGTGTGAGGTTTGGGATTGCGGCGGTTGTGATATTGGCGACGGTTGCGAGTGTGGCGCAGGAGGTGAAGCGGCCGCGGATAACCGGGATATCGCACGTGGCATTCAATGTTTCGGATCTGTCGAAGGCGATTGCGTTCTGGCATGACTTTCTGGGTTACGACGAGGCATACGACCTGAAGAAGCCGGATGGCTCAGTACGCATCGCGTTTATTAAGCTCAACGATCGGCAGCATGTGGAACTGTTCAACGAGCCACCTCGGGTTCCGCACAATATGCTGAGCCACCTCTGCTTCACGGTGGACGACATTGAGCAGATGCGAGCGTATCTCGGTTCGAAAGGTATTGCAGTGCCGGCGAAGGCGGAAAAGACGCGCGCGGGAGATTACGCTTTCGAGATCAAGGATCCGGATGGAACGCTGGTGGAGTTTGTGCAGATGCTGCCCACGGGGATGGAGGCGAAGGCAGCAGGGAAGTTTCTGCCGGACACCAGGATTGCGGAGCGCATCTATCACGTCGGGTTTCTGGTGGGGGACAGCCAGAAGGCGCTGGATTTTTATGGAGGGATTCTGGGGTTCATGGAGACATGGCGTGGGGGCGGTGATCCAAAGGTGCTCAGTTGGATCAACATGAAGGTGCCGGACGGCGACGACTATATTGAGTTCATGCTGTATGGAGCGTTGCCGGATGTGAGCACATGGGGTGGAAGGAATCACGTCTCGCTCGTCGTGCCGGATGCTGCAAAGGCTGTGGAGATTCTGGAGGCGCGGCCGGCGTTCAAGGAGTATGGCAAGCCGCTGAAGATTGCGACTGGAGTGAATCAGAAGCGGCAGGTGAATCTATTCGATCCGGATGGCACGCGGGTTGAGTTGATGGAGCCAAGGACGGTGACAGGGAAGCCGACGCCGCCATCAACCGCTCCTCCGCCAGTGCCGGTACCGAGATAGTGCGATTCACCTGCTAGGCTAGGGTGGAGCCTTCCCGAATGAACCAAACTGTCCTGCTTCAGTTCTCTGGCCCAGACCAACCTGGGTTGATTGCGGTATTAACGGCACTTTTGGCCAACTATGACGCGTGCGTGCTTGATATCGGGCAGGCAGTCGTCCATGAAACGCTTGTGCTTGGTCTGCTGATCGAAATACCGCCCGATAATTTCCCCCGCCTGCAAAGCGCTCTTGCCGCGAAGTGCAGGGAGGTGCGCCTGCAGGTGAGCTTTACGCCTGTCACCAAGGCGGAGCTCGAGCACTGGATCTATTCGCAGGGGAAAGACCGGTTCATCATCACTGTTCTCGGACGCTCGATTTCAGCGAGCCATCTTTCCCAGGTGAGTGCCATCATCGCGGAGCACGGCCTAAATGTAGATCGCATAGAGCGACTCTCGGGGAGACGGTCGCTTGCTGTGCATACTTCGACATCGAATGCGTGTGTGGAACTGCGGGCGAGCGGGCGCGCCACGTCCGAATCATCCATGCGCGCAGCTTTTCTTGCGACTGCTCATGACCTGCGGATTGATATTGCCTTTCAGCGCGAGAGCATTTTCCGTCGCAATCGCCGACTATTTGCGTTCGACATGGATTCGACTCTGATTCAGGGAGAGGTGATCGACGAATTGGCGCGAATGGCAGGAGTCGCGGACAAGGTGGTGGCGATTACCGAATCAGCGATGCGGGGAGAGATCGAGTTCCAGGAGAGTTTCAGACGCCGTGTGGCGCTGCTGCGCGGGCTTCCGGAGCAGAAGGTTTGTGAGCTGCTAGGCACGATCCCGCTGGTGGAGGGGGCGGAGCAGTTGATCGGCACTCTGAAGAAGCTTGGGTATAAGACCGCGATCCTGTCCGGTGGTTTTACATTTTTCGCGCGGCATCTGCAGGAGCGCCTGGGGATCGACTACGTGTTTGCCAATGAACTGGATATTGTTGATGGTCACGTCAGCGGGTACGTCAGGACAAAGATTGTGGATGGTGTACGCAAGGCCGAGTTGCTACAGCAGATTGCGCGCAAGGAGAACATTTCCCTGGAGCAGGTGGTTGCCGTGGGGGATGGGGCGAACGATCTGCCGATGTTGGGCGTTGCCGGGATGGGCATTGCGTTTCGGGCGAAGCCGATCGTGCGACAGACGGCCGGGCACGCCGTGTCGTTTCTGGGGTTGGACAGCCTGCTCTATCTGATTGGAGTAAGGGAGCGGGATTTGAATATTGCGACGGCTCACAAAACGGAAGATGGCAGGAGCGTTTCATGATGCGGATTACGCGTGTTGCGACACTTCTTCTTGCGGGATTCAGTTCGCTTACTGCAGCTGGTGAAACAGTTTCACCGGCTGACCTAGTGGTCTATGGCGGAACCGCTTCCGGCGTGATGACTGCATACACGGCAGCGAAGGAGGGGCTCCACGTTGTATTGCTGGAACCGGGAAGCCATCTGGGCGGGATGGTGACGGGAGGTCTTTCCGCGACGGATGTTGCGCACTTTCAGATCATCGGGGGTTATGCGCGCGATTTTTATCGTGAAGCGGCAGCACATTACGGCGTGCATGACCTGGACACCCACGACGCGTGGCTTTCTGAGCCGCATGTGGGTGAGGAAATATTCAACGTATGGCTGAAGAAGGCAGGTGTGGAGGTTCACTTTCACTCACGCCTGAGGGAAAAAGGTGGAGTGGCCAAGAGCGGCACGCTAGTCACTTCAATCGCAACCGAAGACGGCACAGTGTGGAAGGCCAAGGTTTTTGCCGATTGCTCCTATGAAGGCGACGTGATGGCGCAAGCTGGCGTGAAGTACATGGTTGGCCGCGAAGGGATGGGGGTCTACGGAGAGGACCTTGCCGGTGTGCGCGTTGATACACCGAAGCATCAGTTTTTATGGAAGATTTCGCCCGTTGATGCGAGAGGCAAGCTCATGCCGGAGGTTGATCCGGGACCGCTGGCTGCAAACGGTTCCGGCGACAAGAAGGTTCAGGCTTATAACTTCCGGATGATCCTGACCAATGATCCGGCGAACAAGATGCCGTGGACCAAGCCGGAGGGCTACGACGCGTCGCGCTTCGAACTGCTTGCGAAGTATCTGCAGGAGTGGAATGCGCATATGCATCGCAACCCTAAGTTTGGCGATGTGATGAATCCTGTTGCGATCCCGAACAAGAAGGCGGACTTCAATAACAATGGCGCATTTTCGAGCGATTACATTGGGAAGAGTTGGAGTTATCCGGACGCGACATATGCCGACCGCAAGAAGATATGGGGCGAGCACCTTCTTTATACGAAGTCATTTCTCTGGTTCATCGCATCGGATCCGCGGGTTCCGAAATCGCTTCGGGACGAAGTGAATACGTGGGGCAGGGCGAAAGATGAGTTCACCGATTCCGACGGCTGGCCAAACCAGCTTTACATTCGCGAAGGCAGGCGAATGATTGGTGCGTACGTGATGCGTCAGGCCGATCTTCAGACAAACAGAACAAAGGCCGACTCCATTGCGATGGGTTCCTACAACAGCGACTCGCACAATATTCAGCGCGTGGCGATGGCGGATGGTTCGGTAAGGAATGAGGGGGATGTGCAGGTCTCGGTGCAGCCTTATGAGATTGCTTTTGGAACGATGATTCCGAAGGCTGACCAGACGGAGAACCTGCTCGTGCCAGTTTGTCTTTCCGCTTCGCACGTGGCGTACTCTTCGGTACGGATGGAGCCGCAGTACATGATGATTGGGCAGGCCGCGGGAGATACGGCTGCTCTCGCCATCAAGTCAGGGATGCCTGTGGGCAAGGTTGATATTGCGGCTCTGCAGGAGAAACTGCGGTCACAACATGCCATTCTGCATATCGAGCAGGAAGCAAAAGAGCGCGCCAGGTAAGAAATCTGGCGCAGGTTTATTCGCCTTCAGCTTTAGACGGTGTTGATTTTACGGATCGCCCGAATAAACTGCCTGCGGCGGTGAGTAGCGTGGCGATTGCGGCGATATAGCCGACGACCTGCTGAGAAAGTGCTGCTTGTGAGTACAACAGCCACGCGGCGAATCCAATTCCGACAGCAATGACGATGAACTTCAAGGCATGCCAGGTGCTCTGCTGTTCGAGCTTTACCCATTGTGCAATGTCATCGGCGTGTTCGGGAGAGAGCACGAAGCGGCGGAAGCTCTCGTTGATGATCTTGTACATCGGCTCTCTTTTGACCAACTGTTTGGCCTCAAGCTGATGCATGGCGGCAAGGTTCTTGGGATTGGACCAGCCATCCCTCGCCAATTGGTACAGGACAAGTCGTTCGGTCGAGCTCAAGCGTGTCCATAACGAGTGATAGTAGGAGTCTGCAAGACTCATGACTCTGCTGACGACCCACTCGCGTAAGGGTGAATTGCCGCCGGAATGCTCCTCCAGAATCAACTCGCCTAATTCGCGCAACTTCGAGGTGTGGTCGCACTCTTCTTTGACGCGGGCGGCGAAGATGGCGTCACTTGAATGCTTTTGAAGTGTACGCTCGAATTCGGGTTGCGATCGGTCTGCCAAGTGCACCTTTCTGAACTTGCTTAGGGCAGCGGCCCAGCGGCCAAGAAGACGTCGGGCCGGACTGTCCTGACCGTCGGCCATGGTGTCTGTAGCGTCGTCGGTAAGGGAATAAAGCGGGTCAATCGTGGAGATGATTATCAGCCTGAGGTCCGATTCGCAGAGCAGACTTTCGAGAAGGCTAAGCCGCGCCCGGTTATAGGCCTCGTCCTTCATGTTGAAGTCAAAATGATCGAGTATCAGGACACGCATCGACTTGTCCCAGCTGGGCCAGTACGTTTTGTCCTCATCCATCTTCTTCAATTCGATTCGTAGATCGAGGCGGTTAGTGGGAGGCAAATCGTTGATCTGCTTCCATAGCTTGCGTCCAGACTCTGCCTGATTGATCACCAGATAGTGTTCTTTGATGTCTGCAACTCCGGTCCAACCCAGGTCTGTAAAGGGCGTCACGTCTTCGAGGCTAGTAAACAGCACCTCTTTGAGTACAATGGCAAGCCAGAATCCCAGACCCACCCACAAGAGAACTAAGAAGATTCTGGGCCACCGCTGGAGGCCTTTCCAGTCTAGATATGTTGCAGTTACGGTTTGATTAGGCCATCTTGAGGACGATTTCCAGACGAGTTGGAAAGAGGTTGGGGTGGGTTCTTTCCAGCAGTGTTCCCAGTTGTGCCGGGCATCTGCCGTCGACGCAACGCCTAGTTTACTCATTTGTGATCCGAGCGAATTCGTCGGTAGCGTCAACGCGAGCGTAGCGTTCGCAACCACTCGTTCGATCACCTCATTTAGATCGTCGCGGGTGAGCTTTTTCGGTCCCGAGTGCGAGTCATCACTCTCGCAGGGGTTCGACGCGGGAGCCTCGCTCACTTCGAAGAATCGTGTTCCGGCCTGCGGCGCGTCGTTATCATAGCGGTCCCAATGTTCGCCGATGCGTCTTTTCACGATCGGCTCTTCTGATCCGACCGGCAGTTTCACGCCGTAGCCATCTGCCAGCCTTGCATCGTCGTAGTATTCGCGAATGGCCGCCGCTCTCCGGATCAATCGATCCGAGACTTCAATTTCGTCGCGCTTCACGGCAAGTTCGGAAACGGCATCGTAGGAGTACTTGAAAAAACCGACGCATGGAACCAGTCCGGCAGCGGTAATCACGCTCAGGACGGCCAATACGTAAGCCTTGCTGAAGTGATCCTCAACATGATCTAGGGAAAATCCGACCTTAGAGAGAGCCTTTGCGATAAAGGTGGTTGAAACTCTATCTGAGAGAAATACTGCAATCACACAGGCGGTGCTTAATACAACCCATACATATTCCCAATCGCGAGGATCGTTTGCGGCTCGCGAAGGGATGGCCAGTAAGGATATGAGCAAAATTGTTGCCAGACTTGCTCCTAAAACAAGTGGTCCTCGATTTGGAAAAGCAAGTTTTGAAATGGAGAACAGAATCGAGGCAACTGCCACTAAGGTAGTGAGTCCAAGAAGCGGCGCTTCGTATAATTTGGGATAAAACCACCAGAACAACAAGAGAATCACGACGTTTGCGAAGAAAATTTGTAGATAGGCGATTGCATTTGCTCTTTGGGGAAAGAGAAATCGCGGCATATAAACCCATTGCCCCGCCTTTCGTGCCAGTAAATGCCCGGCCGCGATCAGTAGGACAACGACAAAGTAACTGCCCATCAGAACTGCGCAGACAAGAACGATCGCAAGATTGAGAGTCAATGCGACCTCAGGTTTTCGAAAGACCAATAGGAACGCTTGCGTTGTGTTGGAACCTGCACTGCTTCCTTCCAGGGCGAACCGTGGTGATTCAAGAGTTGAAAGATAGGCGCGCTGGGTATTTCCCTCGTATGAGATGTTGAGCGCCGTGTCGACTCCGCTGAAGAGCCATGGCTGGAGCTCGTCTTTATCCAGAGAATTTTCGCAGAAGTCCTCTCTCATATTTCGGTATGACTCCGAATGAAAGAGCACATTGCAGTTGGCATCTATTACGACAAAACGGTAACCGGGAGGCAAAATGGGATCCACGAGTGACATGGGCCGGAAGCTGAGGACTTCAACCTGGATCTGCTCATCCTCCTTGAGCAGGTCTCCCTTCTTGTGGCGGCGGACTACGTCCGTCTGCTTTTCATGCAAGTACAAGCCAGCTACATCCACTTCGAACTCGTCGGTACTTCTCGTCAGGATCGGTTGCAGGTAATGATCGTCAATGTATTTCGCTTTTCCAGAGATCGCGTGCTTGAAGTAAGGGCGATTCGCAACATTGATGATTGGAGTAGGAGTCGATCTAACGTCGACCTTGTAGTGTTGCCAGCCATTTCCTTTCACCCAAAAAGCACTATCGAGATAGGGATAGGGAAAGGCTGTGCGATCCATAAAACCACTGGAATCTTTCAACAGGTCCTGCTGAAAGAGAAAGTCACCCTGGAGAACAGGGTAATCGCCCTGAAGAATTTTTGGAGGGATAGACAATTTATCTAGTTGCAGTACAGACGTCTCGATTTCGTCCTTGAGATTGGATTTGATAAGCTGCGCGAGCCCCTGCAACTCCTGGTCTAGTTTGTTTTTCTCGTGCCCGTTATAACTCGCGTTGAGTAGCATGAGCATGACGGAGGTTGCTGCAAGAAGAAGCGCCAAGACCAGATACCATCCGTCCGCCTGACTGAATCGCTCTGTCTTGGACATGAATCGGAGCTTGAACAGAGGCCAACTCAGACTGAGAAGAGCTGCAGCGATAAGCGCCGCCCAGATGAGTGCAGAATATGGGATCTTTCGACTGATCTCGTCAAATTGTTGAGCATCCCACAAACCAATTACGACGAGGTTCCAGGTCTTCCCGCCCGGCAATGGAATTGGTACCGGACGGGAGAACATTTCGTAGGCCCTTCCCGCTGCGGTGACCTCTGTGAAAGCGCTGGCGCCAAGGAGTCTGCGAAACTTTTCATCCGGATCTGAAACAGCGTTTTCTTTTGACTTCTCACCTGAATCTGCACTTTTGGCCTCTGTACTCTTCTCGGATGCGCCTTTCTTGTCTGCTTGGTTTTTCGGTTCGATCGAAGTGCTGCCGCTCAGCAGGGCTCTCACATTCGTGATTTGGGGCTTCGTGCTGGATTTCAGGAGAGTGGGATCTGTTCCGGTTACCGACTGCTGAAAGATCACGTTTCCCGATTCTTCCGCCACTAAGACATCATCGAAATGACCGCTCTGCTTGTCGAAGGCCCCACCGACCCACTTCATAAGATCTACGGTGTAGAGAGGTTGACTGGAGTCGTAGCATGAGATCGACAATGCCACGGTGTTGCTGACGGGACTGATCTTCGTAGGAGACGCCGCCGCATTCTCATGGCTTCTCAGCGAACAATTTTTGATCTCCTGCAGGGTTTTGGTCGAAATCGGTGAGTCCGTGACGTAAAGGCGCAAGAAGTTCCTGAGGGTTTTCTCTTGCTGTCGAGATTCCTGTTGTGAGTTTGGGGCGGCGAGTTTGAGGGAGGCTTCAGTCGACTTCTGCGCTTTTTGGATTTGGGCATTGAGCTCTCCGGAAAGGGTTGTGAGCGCGCGAAACCCATCCTCTTTCAAGAAATCCCGTTGACCCGTGACGAAATATCGCTCATAGGCGATGAAGAATGCGAAGAGCAATCCCCACGTGGCCAAGAGCATCAGCAGCTTCCGCAGCTTTTCGCCGGACTTTAGCATGGACTACTCTTTTGGAACTCTTTTACCGGGCCGTGATACCCAGGAGAGAGAATAGATCTAGCGATTTCGCGGTTTGAAGTCTTGTTGAATAAGGAGCATACACCTACTCGTTGATTCGCAGCGGGTATCCTTATCCCGTGAACAAACAAAGAAGGTGGCCGTAGCTGGTCTTAGCTGTTCATGAGGGGCGAGAATTTCTAGTTTCAATTCTTATTGTCGCGACTGCGTATTTGGCTAGCCGAATTTGGTGGCAACGTTTTTAGTACCAAAGTTTTGAGCATCGGGCGTCAAGCTTCGATTCCGACGACGATCGGGCCTCGCATCCTTTTAGCGAACAACGTGAAGGCGCTGAAAGTAGCGATTGAAGTTGAGCGATAAATTCGGCAAGCGAGATACACAACGCTCTATAACAGGGGTCTATCTTTCGTCTCAGGAATCCAGAACCAACAAAAGGCCGCCAGAACGAAGGCAATTCCTGCTATAGCAAAGGCGATTCCGAACCCGTGTTGCTGGGCGACGCTTCCAACGGCAAATGGGGCGGCAGCGCTTGCGACGCGGCCGACGTTGTAAGCAAAGCCCTGTGCTGTAGCGCGGATCGGGGTTTCGTATATCTCAGCCGTTACGGTGGCGAAGCCGGTGTAGTAGCCGGTTCCGAAGAATGCTACGAGCGGACCGAGTGCTATTAACATCCATGGAGTATGAACGCGTGCGTAAAGGAACATCAGTAGAGCTGCCAATACGAGATAGAGCACATAACAGCGCTTACGCCCGAACAGATCGCTTAGGAAGCCGAAGCTGATGTAACCCAGCCACATTCCAGCCTGCATCGCGATTACTGTGACTGACATGGCATGGGCTGGCAGTCCGACTCCGCCTCGATCGTGAGACAAAGAGAGGTAGGCGGGAACCCACAGATTGAAACCCCACCAAGCAAAGAGTGTGCAGGAGTTCATGAGCGTAATGGCGATGGTGATTGGGCGAAGATCGCGCTCAAAGATGCGGCGAAATCCATGCGTGAAGCCGCCGGTACGCGTTGTTCTGCGTTTCCACAACTCCGGTTCCTGCACACGACGGCGCACCGCCAGCGTAAAGAAGGCAGGAAGAATTCCTACAAAGAAGACCGCGCGCCAACCCTTCCATGGAAGGATGATGCCGGCAACAAGGGCTGCGAGAGCATAGCCAATGGCCCATGAGCTCTGCATGATTCCGAGCGCCTTGCCGCGGTGTTTGTCGGGCCATGTTTCAGATACGAGCGCGGCACCACTCGCCCACTCACCGCCCATACCGATGCCAAGCAGAATCCGGAAGATTGCAAGCTGGACGATGTTTTGAGCGAAACCGCAAGCGGCAGTGAAGACCGCGTAGATGAGAACGCTGCCTATAAGAGCACGAACGCGGCCATACCGGTCGGCAATAGCACCGAAAGCCAGGCCTCCTACCGCCGCTGAGAGCAGTGTGATAGATCCGAGGATCCCAGCCATCTGTTTGGTGATTCCAAGATCTACGATCAGCGAGGCGAGGACGAGTGCATAAAGCATCACGTCAAAGGAATCCAGCATCCAGCCGAAACAGGCTGCGGCGAGGGCGCGCCGAGCTTCGGGGGTTGATTGACGCCACCAATCAAAACGGCTTGGCTGCGAGATTTCGGTTACGTGTGACGTTTCGGTCATTCGATGCCCTTATCGGTATTGGCGGGCCCGAATCCGCCTCCGCCTGGCGTCTCGATCCGGAGCCGATCGCCACGCATCAGTTCGAGCGGCGCTTTAGCAGATACTGTTTCGACCGTACCATCGGCGTGGATAACTTCATTCCGTCCGCAAGCCCCGGGTTCGCCACCGTTCGCTCCGTAAGGGTGGCTAGAGCGCCGTTCGCTGAGTAACGTGATTGAGGTTTCGGTCAACATCTCATATTCGCGCAGAATTCCTTCGCCTCCGGGATATTGACCGGGACCGCCGCTATCTTGTCGCAGCGCATAGCGACGTATACGGACCGGGAGGTAATGCTCAATTGCCTCGATGGGCGTATTGCGCGTGTTGCTCATGTGGGTATGAATTCCGCTGAGGCCGGGCATGCCGTTGCGGCCGCCCATACC
>Ga0070665_100005030_pt1 | contig 13711 bp, 14 predicted proteins | sample KBSS13metaG_FD_65862 | JGI IMG/M metagenome (GOLD analysis project Ga0070665, IMG submission 65862) | Switchgrass rhizosphere microbial communities from Kellogg Biological Station, Michigan, USA - KBS S1-3 metaG | ecosystem: Host-associated > Plants > Roots > Rhizosphere > Soil ... | reverse complement strand
CGAAGGCGTGGACCAGCGCTTCATTGACCGCCACGTCACCCACCTCGTCAGCCTGGGCGACTTCGTGGTGTCTGGCGGCGAGATTCCGGCCATGGCGCTGCTGGACGCGGTCGCCCGGCTGCAACCCGGCGTGTTGGGCGACGAGGCGAGCCATGCGCAGGACAGTTTCAACCCGGCGCTCGATGGGCTGCTCGACTGTCCGCACTACACGCGCCCCGACGTGTGGCGCGACGAGGCCGTGCCGGCGCCGCTGTTGTCAGGGCACCATGCGCAGATCGAGCGCTGGCGGCGCGACCGACGCCTGGTCGAAACCGCCGCCCGACGCCCCGATTTGATCGAAGCGGCGCGCGCCGCGGGTCGGCTCGATCTCGTCGACGAAGCATTGCTGGCAAAAAAGCTATAATCGAAGGCTTTTCCGATCCTCTGCCCGGCCGCGGGCTGCACCTTGGGCGCAACAGCGCTTGCAGCATCTCCCGCCTTTTGTGTAGCGCGAGCACGATCGAATTTCAGGAAATCATGAACCTCATCCAGACCCTCGAGCAGGAAGAAATCGCCCGGCTCGGCAAGAAGATTCCGGGATTCATGCCGGGTGACACCGTCATCGTGAGCGTGAGCGTCGTCGAAGGCACCCGCAAGCGCGTGCAGGCCTACGAAGGCGTGGTGATCGCCAAGCGCAATCGCGGCCTGAACAGCGCCTTCACCGTGCGCAAGATCTCCAGCGGCGAAGGTGTCGAACGCACGTTCCAGACCTACAGCCCGCTGATCGCCGCAATCGAAGTCAAGCGCCGCGGCGACGTGCGCCGCGCCAAGTTGTACTACCTGCGCGATCGCAGCGGCCGTTCGGCGCGCATCAAGGAAAAGCTGCCGGGCCGCTCGAACGCGCAGGCCGCGTCCGCTGCGCAATAAGGCACGCAGTGCGTTGCGAAAAAGCCGCCTTCTGGCGGCTTTTTGCATTGGCGGCGCGAGCTTGCGCCACGATCGTGATTTTTGCCCCTGCTGCGACGTGCACTCACGACGTGCATCGCATTGAATAGAAAGAATTCCTCTGTCCAGACCACCTGCCATGACTGCCACCGACGCCGAACTCGAAGCGATCAACGCGCCGGTTGCGGTGCCGTTGCCGCCGTCGTTCGATCCGCGGTCGGTGGCAATCACCGGTATCGACTCGCACCTGCCGGCGGTCGCGTCGAGCCGCTTGGCGGCGGAGGCGCTCCGCGCTCGCTTCGCCCATCCGCCGGTCTGGTCGCCCGAGTTCCGGCGCGAGCCGCAGTTTTCACAGCGTGCGCCGGCGCAAGCCGCAGTGCTGATTCCGATCGTGCAGCGCGCCGTGCCGACGGTGCTGCTGACCGAACGCACCGCGCACCTGACGACGCATTCCGGACAGATTGCGTTCCCCGGCGGGCGGGTCGATCCGGACGACGCCAACGTCACCGCGGCGGCATTGCGCGAAGCCTGGGAAGAGGTTGGCCTGTCGGCCATGCACATCGAAGTGCTCGGCACCCTGCCAACGTACACCACCGTCACCTCTTTCATCGTGACGCCGGTGGTTGCGCTGGTGCAACCCGGCTTCGACCTGCAGCCCAATCCCTTCGAGGTTGCCGATGCGTTCGAGGTGCCGCTGTCGTTCCTGATGGACCCGGCCAACCATCGTCGCCATGCGATGGCGATGGACGGGCGCAATCGCGAATGGCTGTCCATGCCTTACCAGGACGGGGGCACCGAGCGCTTCGTGTGGGGCGCCACCGCCGGCATGTTGCGCAACCTCTACCGCTTTCTGGCCGCCTGAGCGGCGACCTGTGCTCGGCGCAGGGGCGAACAACCGCCCACTTATCATTGCGCATGAGCTTTTTTGCCATCTTGTGCGCCTTGCTGATCGAGCAAGTGCGGCCGTTGGCGTACCACAACCCCGTCTATGGCGGGGTGCTCGCCTGGACCCGCTGGACCAGCCGCAATTTCGACGCCGGCAAGCCGCACCATGGCTGGGTGGCGTGGTTGCTGGCCGTGGGATTGCCCACGCTGCTGGCAGTCGGCGTGCACTTGTTGCTGGTGGCGACGCTCGGGTTGCCGTTCGCGGTGCTTTGGAGCATCGCCGTGCTCTACGTCACGCTCGGGTTCCGGCAGTTCAGCCACCATTTCACCGGCATCCGCGATGCGCTCGACGAGGGCGACGAACCCCTCGCGCGATCGCTGCTGGCGCATTGGCAGCACGTCGAGGTCGCCGATCTGCCCCGCAGCGAGATCGTCCGGCATGTCATCGAACATTCCGTCATCGCCGCGCACCGGCATGTTTTCGGCGTGCTGGCATGGTTCTCGGTGTTGGCGGCGCTCGGCCTCGGACCGGCCGGCGCAGTGTTCTACCGGATGAGCGAATTCGTCTCGCGCTATTGGGCGCACAAGAATGGCGCGGCGATTCAGCCGTCCAGCCGCTGGGTGCAACGCAGCGCCGAGCGCGCCTGGTCGTTGATCGATTGGCTGCCGGCGCGCATCACGGCGCTGGGCTTCGCCGTGGTCGGCAGTTTCGAGGAAGCGATCGACTGCTGGCGCAACGATGCACAGCGCTTTCCGAATCCGAACGACGGTGTGATCCTGGCCGCGACGTCGGGTGCGGTGAACGTGCGGCTGGGTGGCGGCACGCTACGCGCGGTACCGGCCTACGATCCGCTGCCGCGGGCCCAAGCCGGCGATCCCGGCCTGGCTGATCGCGGGCCCGACAGCGGCAGCACGCCGGGCCGCGAGCCTGACCCTTCACACCTTGTCAGCGTGGTGGGCCTTGTCTGGCGGTCGGTCGTGATGTGGATGGTGCTGCTGGCGCTGCTGACCTTGGCGCGCCTGCTGGGCTGACCAAGCACCGCAAGCGCTCGCCGATTTTCAGCGCTGGCCGCTCAACTCGCGCAGCAGTGCGACGTACTGGTCGACGAAGGGGGACGGCAGGAATTGCCTGGCGCGCTCCCTGGCACGCGTCGCCAGCACGTGCTGCAACTCTGGATCGGCGAGCAGTTGCAACATGCGCTCTGCCAGCGTCGCATGGTCGCCGTTCGGAAAGGTCAGGCCGGCCTCGCCGGCGCACTCGGCCAAGCCGCCCTCGGCCGAGACTATCAAGGCTTTGCCGGCGGCCATCAGTTCGACCGTGATGCCGCCCATCGGCTCGTACCAGACCGACGGCAACACGCCGATCTGCCCACGCGAAACCCAGTCGACCAGTGCCTTGCCCGACTGCTTGCCGGCAAACGTGACCTGCGATCTCACGCCCAATTCATCGACCAGCTTCTCGATCGCCGGACGCCCGGTGCCGTCGCCGATCAACAGCAACCGCGGCGGCGTTTCGCCGCTGCGCCGCACCACCGTGGCAAAGGCCCGGACCAGGGTGTCGACGCCTTTTTCCTGCACCAGCCGTCCGGCATAAAAGAAAGCGTGGTCCGTCGGCCGGCCGTCGGCGCCGCGGAACTGTTCGATCGGGAACGGGTTGTAGATGTGCACTTGGCGCGGCAACGGCATCCGTTGCGCCATCCATCGCGTGATGGCGACGTTGCGCGTAACCAGATGCTTGGCGAAGAAGCGTCGGCCCATCAGCTTGATCCCGCCGATAAAGCCGGATCTCCATCCGCTGCGCCGCCCATGGAAGAGAAACGAGGCCCAGGGCGTCAGGGGCGAGCGCCCGCCATCGACCCAGCCAGCCCCGTCGATGCACGCCGCCTGGTAACCCGCATGGACCCACACGAAGGGCTTGCGCGAGAACAGCACCTGCGGCTGCATCGACATGCTGGCGCCGTTGAACAGCACGATGTCGGCCCAGTCGACCAGTTCGCGTACCCGCTGCCTGTCGGGCTGGCGGATCACCTCGAATGGAAACTGCATACCGGGCCCCGGGCTCTGCGTGACGACTTTGCACGGAATGCCGCGGGCGACAAAGCCTTCGGCCAGCGTTCGGGAGACAGTTTCTATGCCGCCGAGCGACGGATCGAACATGTGCGAATTGAGAAGAACGTTCATGGCGGCAAGACGGCGTCAGTAGCGCGCCGGACGACTCAACTCGGCAAACAGCTCACCGTAAATCTTGTAGCGCATCTCGCTGATGCTGCCCTGGCTGGCGGTCGATTTCACGTGGGGGATCACGCCACACCCCGGCTCGTGCAGGTGGGTGCAGTTGTAGAACCGGCAGTCGCCAGCGTGATCGGCGATGTCGGGCATCAAGCCTGCGAGTTCCATCGGCTTGATGTGGTTGAGGCCAAACTCCTGGAATCCCGGCGAGTCGATCAACGCGGTGCGACGGTCCGGGTCGACCCAATACCAGGTCGTGCTGGTGGTGGTGTGCTTTCCCGAGTGAAGGGCCTGCGAGATCTCGCGCGTCAGCGCCGTCGCGCCCGGCACCAGCAGGTTGATCAGCGTGCTCTTGCCTGCGCCCGAGGGGCCGAGCACCAGCGTGGTCTTGCCTTCGAGCCGCGCGAGCAAGGCGGCGCGATCGGTGTCGGCGCACAGCCGCAACGACAACGGCAGGGCGCCCAGATGCATCCGACGGTACGGCGCGAGCTTGGCCCACGCGCGCTCGAACGGCTCGACCAGGTCGCTCTTGTTGAGCGCGATCAGTGGCGCGATGTGCTCGGCCTGCGCGGCGATCAGCGCGCGCGTGAGTTGGTGCTCGGAGAACTCGGGGTCGGCAGCCAGCAGGATCAGCACCTGATCGAGGTTGGCGGCAAACGACTTGGTGCGAATCTCGTCTTGCCGGTAGAACAGGTTGCGGCGACTCTCGACGCGCTCGATCGTGCCCTCGTCTTCGCTTGCCTGCCAGCGCACGCGGTCACCAACGACGGCCTGGCTCTTCTTGCCGCGCGGGTGGCAGATGCGGCGCTCGCCATCCGGCGTTTCGACCAGGCAATGCCGGCCATGGCTGGCGACCACCAGGCCGTCCTGCAGCACGTCGTCGGGCGCACTGCTGCGGGCCACGCGCTAGCCGGTCTTCAGCAGGGCGTCGGCCTGCCGGGCGCAGTCGATGTCGCTGGCCGAAATGCCGCCGACATCGTGCGTGTTGAACCGCACCACGCACCGGTTGTAGTGCACCGACAGATCGGGGTGGTGGTCTTGCGCATGCGCGATGAAGGCCAGTGCGTTGACGAATGCGATCGTCTCGAAGTAATTGGCGAAGGTATAGGTTTTCTCGATCGCCACGTCGGCGCCGTCGCCGGTCAGCTTCCAGCCGTCGAGTGGCGCGAGGCTCGAGACGATTTCGGTAGCGCTGAGTGCGCGCCGGGTGGCGCCGCGCCAGTCTTTGGGGGTGAGCATGCTGGTCATCGGTCGAGTCTTTCCTGGGTTCGGCAGCTCATATCGGCGCCATTCGCGCGAGGCGCTCCGAGGCCGGCGGGTGCGAATAGTAGAACTTGACGAACACTGGATCGGGCGTGAGCGTCGACGCGTTGTCCTGGTAGAGCTTGAGCAGTGCGCTCGACAGATCGGCACCGCTGGTTTGCGCGATGGCGTAGGCATCGGCTTCGAACTCGTGTTTGCGCGACAGCAGCGCCGACAAGGGCGCCAGGAAGAAGCCGAAAACCGGCACGACGAGCAGGTAGAGCAGCAGGGCCAGCGCACTGTTCGGCGCATTCAGCGCGGGCTGCACACCCAGGCCCACGTAAAACCAGCTTTGCGTCGACAGCCAGCCGAGCAAGGCGAAGCCGGCCAAGCTCATCGCGAACATCGCGACCATCCGCTTGACGATGTGACGGTGCTTGAAATGCCCCAGTTCATGAGCCAGCACGGCCTCGACTTCGCTGGCGCTCAACTGCCGCAACAGGGTGTCGTAGAACACCACGCGCTTGCTGGCGCCGAAACCGGTGAAGTAGGCGTTGGCGTGTGCGCTGCGGCGGCTGCCGTCCATCACGTAAAGGCCCTTGGCCGAAAAACCGCAGCGTCGCATGAGGGCGTTGACGCGATCTCGCAAGGTCAGGTCTTCCAGCGGCTGGAACTTGTTGAACAGCGGCGCAATGAAGCTCGGGAACACCAGCATCAGCAGCAGGCTGAAAGCAGTCCACGCCGCCCACGCCCAGAGCCACCACGTGCTGCCGGCGGCGGCCATCAGCCAGAGGATCAGCGCAGCCAGCGGAAGTCCGATCACGGCACCGAGCACGACGCCCTTGAGCGTGTCGATCAGCCACAGACGCACGGTCATCTTGTTGAAGCCGAAGCGCTGTTCCAGGCGAAAGGTCTGCCACAGCGTGAACGGCAGATCGAGCAGCCCGCCGATCAACGCAAAAGAGGCCAGCAGCGCAAGCTGTTGCCAGAGGCCGGGGCCGATCGCGTCGAACAAGGCGGCGTTCAACCGGTCGAGGCCGCCGAGCAGCGTCCAGCCGAGCAGCAGCGCAGCGCCCCAAGCCATTTCCAAGAGGCCGAAGCGCGCCTTGGCGACGGTGTAGTCGGCAGCCTTCCGATGTGCCTCGAGCGTGATGGTCTGAGCGAACGCTGCCGGCACCGCATCGCGATGGCGTGCCACATGCGCGATCTGGCGCGTCGCCAGCCAGAACTTCACGACCAGTCCCAACACCAGAGCAGCGGCGAAGGCGTAGGTCAGTTGCAGGGAGGCAGACATGGGACGGCGAGTTTAGGGGATGCACGACAATCGACCGATGCCCGAAGCCATTGACCCCACCCTCAAGAAAAGCGATCAGAACCTGGTCTGGCTCGATTGCGAAATGAGCGGCCTGGACCCCGAAAAAGAGCGCTTGCTGGAGATTGCCGTGGTCGTGACGGGCCCGCTCCTCGAGCCGCGGATCGAAGGCCCCGTGCTGGTGATTCATCAGCGCGACGACGTGCTCGACGCCATGGACAACTGGAACAAGGGCACCCATGGCCGCAGCGGCCTGATCGACAAGGTGAAGGCGTCCACGCTGGACGAGGCAGCCGCCGAGCAGCAACTGCTCGAATTCATCGGTCGCTACATCCCCAAGCACGGCTCTCCGATGTGCGGCAACACCATCGGGCAAGACCGCCGCTTCCTGGTCAAGTACATGCCGAAGCTGGAAGCGTATTTCCACTACCGCAACCTCGACGTCAGCACGCTCAAGGAACTGGCCAAGCGATGGAAGCCGTCGGCTTACAACAGCTTCAGGAAACAGCAGGCGCACACCGCGCTGGCCGACGTGTACGAGTCGATCGACGAACTCGCACACTACCGGCAAACTTTTCTTCGTCTCGACGATTAGGTAAAAACCCGGATCGATGTCATAATCGAAGGCTCGCTGCAGAACACCACTGCCGCGTTTCTTGCATCTCCCCTCTCGCACACGGCCCCGGAATCAAATCGGGCCACGGTAGCTGAAGCTGCCGATTCGTCGTTGGATGGTTGATGTTTTTCTGACCACCCAACGCAGCATCGCCAGCGGCGGCGCTTTGCGTGTGTGAAGGCTATTCATGAGTGACGCATTCGAACAAGAAGTGCAGGGCGATTTCGCTCCTGCTGAAATCGTGGCGGCCCAGCCGGCGCTGCCCAACGGCTTCCTGAAGCTGGGCCTGGCACCCGAACTGATCGCCGCCGTCGAAGACCTGGGATTCACCCAGCCGACGGCCGTGCAATTGCAGACCATTCCCCTGGCCATGGCCGGCCATGGTGCCGATGCGGAGCCGGGTGCCAAGCCCCGCTTCGTCGACCTGATGGTTTCGAGCCAGACCGGCAGCGGCAAGACGGCGGCGTTCCTGCTGCCCGTGCTGCACACCCTGCTGCAACAACAAGCCGAGGCCGAAGAAGCCGCCCGCGCCGAGTACCAGCGACAGGCGGCCGAAGCCGCCGCGCGCGGTGAAGCGCCGTCCAAGAAGCCCAAGCGCAAGGACCCGACCAATTCGCGTCACTTCAAGGCCGCCACGCCCGGCGCGCTGATCCTGTGCCCGACGCGCGAGCTCGCGCAGCAGGTTGCGCACGACGCAATCGACCTGGTCAAGCATTGCCGCGGCCTGCGCATTGCCAGCGTGGTGGGCGGCATGCCGTACCAACTGCAGATCGCCAAGCTGCAGAACGCCAACCTCGTCGTTGCCACGCCCGGCCGCTTGCTCGACCTGCAGCGATCGATGCAGATCAAGCTGGACCAAGTTCGCTTCCTCGTCGTCGACGAAGCCGACCGCATGCTCGACCTCGGCTTTGCCGACGATCTGGCCGAAGTCAACCAGCTCACGATCGAGCGCCAGCAAACGATGATGTTCAGCGCTACCTTCGCGCCGCGCATCCAGCAGCTGGCGTCGCGCGTGATGCGCACCCCGCAAAAGCTGCAAATCGATTCGCCGCAAGAAAAGCACGCCAACATCAAGCAGGTGCTGTTCTGGGCCGACAACGCCATGCACAAGCGCAAGTTGCTCGACCATTGGCTGCGTGACGCCGGCATCAACCAGGCGATCGTGTTCGCCAGCACGCAGGTCGAATGCGACGGCCTGGCCAACGATCTGCAACAAGACGGCTTCGACGCCGTGGCGTTGCATGGCGCGCTGAGCCAGGGCCTGCGCAACCGCCGCCTGATGGCGCTGCGCCAGGGCCAGGTGCAAATCCTGGTGGCCACCGATGTGGCCGCGCGCGGCATCGACGTGCCGACCATCACGCACGTCTTCAACTTCGGTTTGCCGATGAAGGCCGAGGATTACACCCACCGCATCGGCCGCACCGGTCGTGCCGGCCGCGATGGTCTGGCAATCACGTTCGCCGAGTTCCGCGATCGCCGCAAGATCATGGACATCGAGCATTACAGCCACCAGCAATTCAAGGCCGAGACGATCGCCGGACTGGAGCCGCAGCAGCGCTTCCCGAGCACGTCGCGTCCGCCGCAAGGCGACTTCGGTGGCGGTGCGCGTCGCGACAGCCGCGACAACGGCCCGCGCGATCGCAATTACGGACCGCGCCCGGGCGGCTTCAACGACCGCGGTCCGCGCGGTGCCGGCGGTCCCCCGCCGCGCAGCTTCCAGGACAACGGTAGCCGCGGCTTCGGCGGTGGTGGCGGCAATGGCGGTGGCAATTTCGGCGGCGACCGTTTCGGCGGTGACCGCGGTCGCGAAGACGGCGGCGGCTTCGGCCGCAAGCCGGGCTGGGGCGACAGCGCGCCGCGCAACGCCTCGTTCGGTGCTCCGCGCGGCGAGGCGCACGCGCCCCGCAGCCCGGCCGGCAAGGTGTTCGTGCCGCGCGACGCCAAGAAGCGCGCCTACAAGCCGACGCGCTGACCCACGGCCGGCGCTAGCGCCGCTCCCGATGCCGCACCGCGCACCCGCGCGTGCGGCGTTTTTGCTTTGAGACTTCTCCCGTCGTCGTCTTGCACACGCTTCGATCCCACTGCGACGCTGGAAAGCGCGACGCCGATGCGCAGTGGTGCGGGCACGCGCTGCACCGCAAAGAAAAAAGCCTGCTACCGGATGGGTAGCAGGCTTTTCTGCGTTGGTGCGCGTGTGTTGGTGGTGGGCCCTGAGTGACTCGAACACTCGACCTACGGATTAAGAGTCCGCTGCTCTACCAACTGAGCTAAGAGCCCCTGATAAGCACTTTGGCTGCTCAGGCAATCCGACGATTATAGCCCAGCACTGTCGTCGCTCTGCGAGACTCGATGCCTCGAACAGGCATGTGCCCAAGGACTCACAGATGACCGACTCTTCTCTACGGATCGCGATCACGGGCGCTGCGGGCGCGCTGGGTCGGGCGACCGCGCAACACTTTCTCGACCTCGGCGCACGGGTCGCTTTGATCGACCGCAATGCCGACCACCTTGCTGCTGCCTTCCCGGGCTTCGACGGCACGCGGCATGTGCTGGTGGCTGCCGATGTGGTGTCTGCAGACGGCATGCAGGACGCTGCGGCGAGGGTGACGCAGGCCTTGGGGCACGTCGATGCGCTGGTGCACATCGCGGGCGGATTCGAGATGGGCGAGCCGGTGCATGCGCTGAGCCGCGCGGCGTGGGATCGCATGATGGACCTCAACGCCTGGTCCTTCGTCGCGGTGACGCAGGCTTTCGTGCCTTCGATGATCGAGCGCAAGGCCGGCCGGGTGGTGGCGGTCACGGCGAAGTCGGCAGCGCGGGGCGCGGCAGCCATGTCGGCCTACATCGCGTCCAAGAGCGCGCTGCAGCGACTGGTTGAATCGATGGCAGCCGAACTGACGCCGCACGGCATCGCGGTCAACAGCATTGCGCCCAGCGTGCTCGACACGCCTGCCAATCGCCAGGCCATGCCGGACGCCAATCCGGCAGACTGGGTGTCGACAGCTGTGGCGGCGCAGACCATCGGCTTCCTGGTTTCCGGGGGCGCTGCCGCGTTGCATGGCCAGCACCTGTCGCTGGATGCCTGATCACCAATTCCGGACGACGCTCACGACATGATCCATCCCGCCCGAGGACGTCGCGGCATCGCCGTGGCACCGCACGCACTGGCCTCGCAGTCCGCCCTGGCGGTGCTGCGCGACGGCGGCAATGCCGTCGAAGCCATGGTGGCGGCCGCCGCCACCATCGCGGTGGTGTACCCGCACATGAACGGCATTGGCGGCGACAGCTTCTGGTTGATGTCGCTCGAGGGCGCGGGCGGCCGCCAGGTGCTGGGCGTGGAAGGGTGCGGCGCCGCCGCGGCGGCGGTGCGGCGCGATCAGTACTCCGGCAGCGCAATTCCGTTCCGCGGCCCGCCCGCGGCGATCACCGTGGCGGGAACCGTGAGTGCTTGGGAACGCAGCCTGACCCTCTCGCGCGAAAAGCTGGGGGGTCGGTTGCCGTTGTCGCGCCTCTTGGCCGACGCGATCGACTACGCGCGCCACGGCGTGCCGGTCACTGCAAGTCAGCATCGCAACACGGCAGGCAAGCACGACGAGCTGCTCGGCGTGCCGGGTTTCGCGGACGCTTTTCTGCAGGGCGGGTCGGTGCCGCCCGTCGGTGCACTCTTCCTGCAGCCGCGCATGGCTGCGACGCTGGAACAACTCGTGCACGCCGGCCTGCGCGATTTTTATGCCGGTGATCTGGCGAACAGCATGGCGGCCGATCTGCAGGCATTGGGCAGCGTGCTGGCGCTGGACGACCTCGAACGCCACAGCGCCGTCGACCGCAAACCCCTCGTGCTCGAGCACAGCCTCGCAAGCGTCTACAACATGCCGCCGCCGACGCAGGGCCTGGTGTCGCTGATGATCCTCGGCCTGATGGACCGGCTGGCGATCTCGCGCGGCGACCCGCTCGGCGCCGGCTACGTGCACAGCGCGGTCGAAAGCGCCAAGTGCGCGTTTCGCGTGCGCGATGCGCACCTCACCGATCCGGCGCACATGCGGGTCGACCCGGCGTCGTTTCTGCAGCCCGCATTGCTGGACAACCTGGCCACTGGCATCGACACCCGGCACGCCTCGCCGTGGGGTGCGGGCAAGGGCCCGGCCGACACCGTGTGGCTGGGCGTCATCGACGGTGCCGGCAACGCGGTCTCGATGATCCAGAGCATCTATCACGAGTTCGGTTCGGGCGTGGTGCTGCCGCAGAGCGGCGTCAACTGGCAGAACCGCGGCGCGTCGTTCTCGCTCGACGCCGGGCACATCAACGTGCTGGCGCCTGGCAAGAAGCCGTTCCACACCCTCAACCCCGCCATGGCCTTGCTGCGCGACGGCCGCCGCATGGTCTACGGCAACATGGGCGGCGACGGTCAGCCGCAAAGCCAGTCGGCAGTGTTCACGCGCACCGTGGTGCATGGCATGAATCCGCAGGAAGCGATCAGCGCGCCGCGCTGGTTGCTCGGGCGCACGTGGGGGCAAACGTCGGACAGCCTGAAGCTCGAGGCGCGCTTTCCCGCCGCGACGATCGACGGGCTTCGGGAGTTAGGCCACGAGGTGGAAATCCTGGGTGACTTCGACGAGGCATGCGGCCACGCCGGTTGCCTGCTGCGCCATCCGGACGGCACGCTCGAAGGTGGAGCCGATCCACGCTCCGACGGCGCCGCGGTAGCCTACTGAGCGATCACGCCTGGCGCCACTCCGGCGGCAGCAGGTCCAGGGCGCTGCGGTCGGTCAGCGAGTAGTGGCGCACGGTCGGCTCCCGGTCGAACAGCTTGTGCTGGATGTTGGTTTCGACGATCGGCTTCATGGGCTCGATACCGGCGAAGGCCAGGATGCTCTCCATCGAGTCCCAGACCGACATCACGACCACCTCGGTGGTGCCGTCGCCCAGATCGCGAAACACCGCCGCGGCCCGCTGGATGCCGGGCGCCGAACGCAATTCCTTGAGCCGGGTGCTCTCCAGGTACGCATTGCACTCGTCACGCAAGTGCGAGCGAATCCAGAAGGTGAAGGCGCGAAGTACGTTGGCGGTGGCGGGCTGCTGCATGAAAGTCCTGGTGGTGACGGCCAGACGGCCGATCAAAGACAAGACATGTGGCTGCAGGCCCTGGGCCGTGATGGCCTGGCGCACCTGGCGGCCGTGCCTTGGTCGACTTGGCGCATGGTGCATCGTGCGAGCTTCGTTTGCGAGGGAGGAAGTCGCAATTGTTCGCGATGTTGTTCGCAAACGCCCTTGGTGCGCTACCGCACAGGCCCCGCGACGTCCGGGCGCCGGCGGGCAGCCCGGAACGACGGCGAATGGTTGGTGGAGAGGATGAGGATCGAACTCACGACCTCCGCATTGCGAACGCGGCGCTCTCCCAGCTGAGCTACCCCCCCAACACGGCACGAGTTTAGCGCGATCATCGGCGCTCCTCTACAAGAAAGCGCACCGATGGCCGCCCACGATCCCGCCTGGCTCGACCGGATGTACAACAACCGCGCACGGGTGGCCGACAGCGCGCGGCATCTTGCGCTGTGGGCCGACGCATCGCGCGCCGCCCGCGAGGCGCTCGGCCCTGAGCTGGTGCGCACCGATCGGCGCTATGGCAACGGCGAAGGCGAGACGCTCGACGTGTTTCCTGCGCTTACCGCGCAGTTCCCGGATGCTCCCAAAGCGCCGGTGCTGGTCGTCATCCATGGCGGCTGGTGGCGCTCGCTCGACAAGAGCGATCACTCGTTCATCGCGCCGGCGTTTCTGCGCAGCGGTGCCTGCGTGGTGGTGCCCAACTACGCCCTGTGTCCGGGCACGCAAGGCCGGCCGGTGACCATCCCGCAGATCGTGATGCAGATGGTGCGAGCCCTGGCCTGGGTTTGGCGGCACGCCGCAGAGTTCGGCGGCGATCCGCGGCGCATCACCGTGGTCGGCCATTCGGCCGGCGGGCATCTGGCCGCGATGCTGCTGTTGTGCCGATGGCAGCAGGTGGCACGCGATCTGCCGCCGACACTGGTGCGCAACGCGCTGTCGATTTCGGGGCTGCACGACCTGTCGCCGTTGCGGCACACGCCGTTTCTGCAGCCGTCGCTCCGGCTCACGCCCCCGCAGGTGCGCCAGGCCAGTCCGGCGTTATTGCCCGCACCGAAGGGGGCGCCGCTGTGGGCCGTGGCCGGTGGCGAGGAAAGCGAAGAATTTTTGCGCCAGAACATGCTGATCCGCGATGCGTGGGGCGAAGAGGCCGTGCCCATCGCGCTGGCCTTGCCGGGCCTCGATCATTTCAGCATCATCGAAGCTCTGGCCCAGCCCGGCCACACCCTGCATGGCATGGCGCTCGCACTGCTGCACGATTGATCCGGCAACCAAGCGGGTGCGCTAAATCCCCGCGTTGTCCCCGCCCAGGATCACGTAGTTCACCTTGCGGATGTCGGCCAGCCGCTTGCCGCCCGAATAGCTGATCGAGCTTTGCACGTCCTGCTCCATCTCGACGAGCG
>Ga0070665_100005029_pt1 | contig 13711 bp, 7 predicted proteins | sample KBSS13metaG_FD_65862 | JGI IMG/M metagenome (GOLD analysis project Ga0070665, IMG submission 65862) | Switchgrass rhizosphere microbial communities from Kellogg Biological Station, Michigan, USA - KBS S1-3 metaG | ecosystem: Host-associated > Plants > Roots > Rhizosphere > Soil ... | reverse complement strand
CCGATCTGGGTGAAATCCGGCGGCTACCTGCTGTTCACCGACGTGCCCGGCAACAAGATGTGGAAGTGGTCCGAGAAGGGTGGACTCGAGAAATTCCTCGATCCTTCGGGCGCCGCCACCTTCGATCCCAACATCTGGCGCGAAGCCGGCGCCAACGGCCTCGCCATCGACGGGCCCAACAGCATCCTGATGGCCGACACGGGCAACCGCGGCATCCAGCGCCTGGATCTCGCCACGAAGAAGAAGACGCCGGTGGCCATGAGCTTCGAGGGCAAGAAATTCTCCAGCCCCAACGACGTGACGAAGATGAAGAACGGCGTCATCTTCTTCACCGACCCGCCCTACGGCTTCAAGAAGTTCGACGACGCGCCGGAGAAGGAGATCTCGTTCAACGGCGTCTACCGCATGGTCCCGGACGGCAAGGTCACTGCCATCGAGAAGGAGCTCACGCGGCCCAACGGCGTGGCGCTGTCGCCGGATGAAAGCGTGTTGTACGTGGCGCAGTCCGAGGGTACCAAGGCCATCATCAACGCCTACTCGCTCGACAAGGCCGGCAACGTCACCGCGAAGAAGCTGTTCCAGGACACCACCGACCTCGCCAGGCCCGATGCACCGGGCGCGCCCGACGGCCTCACCGTCGCGGCCGATGGCACGGTGTTCACCAGCGGCCCCGGCGGTGTGCTGGTGATCTCGAAGGAGGGCAAGCGCCTCGGGCGCATCTGGGACGGCAAGCAGACCGCCAACTGCAAGTTCGGCGACGACGGCAAGACGCTGTACATGACGTCGAGCAATTTCGTGGCGCGCATCCGCTTGAACATCAAGGGCGCGGGTTTCTAGACCCGCACGCCGGAGGGGCGCATGGAAATCACGTACGTCTTCGCCTCGATCGTTTTGCTGGTGCTGTTGATCAGCTGGGGGAAGATCCAGCCCTTCCTCGCGTTCCTGGTGGCCTCGTCGGTGGCCGCGGTGCTGCTCGGCCTGCCGGCCGACAAGGTGCCCGGCGTGCTCGAGAAAGGCATCGGCAACCTGCTGGGCGGCCTGCTCGGCATCGTGTGCATCGGCGCCATGTTCGGCAAGCTGGTGGCCAACAGCGGCGCGGCGCAGAAGATCGCCATGGTGCTGATGCGCCTGTTCGGCGAGAAGAACCTCACCTGGGCGCTGATGTTCACCGGGTTCCTGGTGGGCATCCCGCTGTTCTACAACGTGGGCTTCGTGCTGCTGGTGCCGCTGGTGTTCTCGGTGGTGCAGCAGACCAAGGTGCCGCCTATCTACCTCGGCATCCCGCTGTTCGCGTCGCTGTCGGTGACGCACGGCTACCTGCCGCCGCACCCGGCGCCCACGGCCATGCTGCCCATCTTCGGCGCCGACATCAGCAAGACGCTGTTCTACGGCATCATCGTCGCGCTGCCCGCCATGATCTGCGCCGGGCCGCTGTACGCGCGCCTGTTCCGCAACGTGAAATCCAACCCGATCACGCTGTTCGTGGCGCCGCTGCGCCCCGAGGCCGAGCTGCCGGGCGCCTTCAACTGCTTCGCCAGCGCGTTGCTGCCGGTGGTGATCATCGCGCTGTCGATGGCCGTGCCGCTGGCGCCGGAGAACCTGCAGTCGGCGCTGAAGTTCTGGACCAGCCCGCTGATCGTCATGCTGCTGGGCCTGGCCGTGGCCACGTACACGCTGGGCCTGTCGCGCGGCATGAAGATGCAGAGCCTGATGGACGACTACGGCAACTCGGTCAAGGACATCGCCGTGATCCTGCTGATCATCGCGGGTGCCGGAACGCTCAAGGAGGTGTTCGTGGCCACCGGCGTGGACAAGAACATCTCCGCGGCGCTCACCGGGCTGTCGATCGACCCGCTGGTGCTGGGCTGGCTGATCGCCGGCGTGATCCGCGTGTCACTGGGTTCGGCCACCGTGGCCGGCATGACCGCGGCCGGGCTCATGGCGCCCGTGGTCGCCAACGCTCACGTCGACCCGAACCTGATGGTGCTCGCGGTGGGCGCCGGTAGTTTGATGTTCTCGCACGTCAACGATTCCGGCTTCTGGATGGCGAAGGAATACTTCAACATGTCCATCAAGGAGACCATCCTGAGCTGGACGCTCATGGAAGGCATCGTGGGCATCGTCGGCATCATCGGCGTGCTGACGCTGGAAGCCATCCTCTACTAGCCAGCAACAGTCCCAGCAGCGCCAGCGCCAGCGCGTCGAAGCGGCCGCCGCCGCCTCCACCGCTACTGGCCCCGCCACCGCCACCGCTGGCCGGCGGCGGTGGCGCGGCCACGGCGATCGCGACGTTCGCGGTGTTGTTGGCCGTCGCGCTGTCGTTGCCATCGATGGATACGAACGCGGCGACATTCACGTCCCCGGCCACCGCCGTACTCATCGTGTACGTGATGGTGGTGCTCGCACCACTGGCCAGCACGTTCAACGTGCAGCTGACCGTCGTGCCGCTGCTCGCGCAGCCGCCACCCGGCGTCGTTGCGCGACTCACGGCCGCCCCCGTCACCGCGAGGTTGGCGAGCACCGCCGTGGCGTCAGGTCCGTTGTTGCGCACGGTCGCCGTGTAGTCAAACGGAGTTCCGGCCACCTTGTTGCCCGCGGCGGCGGCGATCTCGATGCCCACGTCCGCGAGTGGCAGTACGCGCACGTAGGCGGTGGCCGCCTGGTCGTCATCCACGTCGATGCCGTCCGCCGTGGCGAGCGCGCCCACCGTCGAAGTGCCGACGGCGTCGCCCTGCAGCGTGAGATGCACGGTGGCGCTTGCGTCCGCGGCCAGCGTTCCCAGCTCGCAGTTCACCGTCGGCGCGGTGACCGTGCAGCTGCCCGCCGAGGCCGTGGCGCTGACCACGCTCAAGCCGGAGGCAACCTGCAGCGCCAGCTTCGAGCTGGACGCGGTGTCCGGCCCCTGGTTGTTCACCGTGATGTCCACGCTGGTGCTCTGGGTGCGGACCACGCCCGGATTCGCGGGCACGGCCACCGAGAGGTCGGTGCGCCAACGCGACTGCGCCGCGGCCATCGCCTGATTGTTCGAGCTCACCGGGTCGGCTTCGTGCCCTTCGATGTCGACGCGCACGTCCCCGCTGCCCGGGATGTTGTTGGCCGTGACGTTGAACTCCAGATCCTGCGAGGCCTGCGCGCGAATCACGCCCAGGCTGCAGCGCAGGACGTGCCCGCTCACCGTGCAACCGCTGGGTGCGTTGCTGGTGAGGAAGTCCGGCAGCGTCACGCGGAACTCGGCGGCCGACGAAGCGAAGGTACTGAGGTTGCGGGCCCGAACGCGCACCGCGCGCGTGCCCTGCACGGGCATGGGCGTGTCGAAGCCCAGCAGGGCCACGTCGAGATCGGGCGCGACTTCGTAATCGACGAGGCCCAGGCCCGTCACGCCGACGTGCAGCCTGCCGGGTTGCAGCGGGTCGAGTACCGCCTCGTCGAGGAACAGGAACTGGCCCTGCGGCACCGAAAACGGAAACCTCTCCCACGTCGCGCCACTATCTACCGAACGCAGGAAGGCCGGATCGCCTTGCGGCGACACGACGAACTGCGTCGACGGAATCACCGGGTCGACCAGGAACGCCATCGAGCGCAGGTAGATGCCATAGGGCGCTCCGAAGTCGATCTGCGCCCAGGCGTCGCCACCGGTGGTGGTGTGCAGCACGTCGCCGCCGGAGTACACCCAGACCTCATTCGTATTGGCGGGATTGAACGTGAAGCCGAGCACCTGCCCCGGCCGCGGCACGCCGGTGTTGGCGAAGGTGGCGCCGCCGTCGAGTGACTTGAACAGGCCCAGCAGCTTGCCGTCCGCCGTGGCGTAGCCCGCGACGTAGACGATGCGTGGGTCCGCCGGATCGATGCCCAGTGCCTCGACGCGGTCCGGCAGCGTGAGCCCGCAGCGAGTCCAGGTGGCACCCCGATCCACGGTCTTCCACAACCCCCGGTTGTAGGTCGTGATGTAGGCGACGTCGGGGTTCGACGGATCCACGGCCACGTGTTGCGCGTAGGTGTTGACGTCGAACTCGGTGGCAACCTGCGCCCAGCTGACGCCGCCGTCTTTGGAGCGCGCCACGATGTTGTTGCGCGTGATCACGTAGATCAGCGAGGCGTCGGTGGCGGCGGTGGCGATGTCGATCGGACTCGGCGCCCAGTAGATAGTCGAACGCAACCCGGCGTTGTCCAGCGGCAGCCAGTTGTCGCCCTGCCGGCGGAACACGCCCATGGGTCCGTACTCGTACAACGAATACAGCGTGCCGTCGTTGGCGGTGGCGAAGCCGCTCACGGTGCCGCCGCGAATGCCGGTGAAGCGCGGCGCGAAGGTGATGCCGCCATCGGTGCTCAGCGTGGGTCCGTCGGTGGTGCCGAGGAACAGGCGCCCCGCCGTGCCAGGCACGAACGCACCGCCGTTCAGGAAGTTCACGCGCAGTTCGGTGGGGTTGGGCTGCCACGTCGCGCCCGAGTCGAGGCTTCGCGAGACCTTGCCGGTGCCGCTGGCGGCCACCACGGTCGACGGTGCCGCGGGATCGAAGGCCAGGAACATGGTGGTGTCGAAGGGGCTGGGCCCCGTCCATCCCCAGGTGGCGCCCCGATCCGCGGAGGCGTAGACGCCGTCGCCGGTCCCCACCAGCAGGCGGTTCGAATCTCCCGGCTTGACCGCGATGCTGGCGATGTAGGCGACGCCACCGAGCCCGGTGCCCGGTGTGTTGGTCGCCGGCACGACCCACGTGGCGCCGCGATCCTCGCTGCGGAACAGGCCGAGCGTGGTCACGCCGGCGTAGATGCGATTCGGGTTGTTGGGGTCCACCACCAGCTCGTGGACCGAGAAACTCTGGGCGCTGCTCCAGGGTCCCGTCACTTCGGTCCAGTGCGCGCCATGGTCGTCGGAACGAAACACCTTGATGCCCTGGTCGGCCATGTAGACGGTGCCGTCGGAGGCCACCGCCATGTCGTTCACGTAACGGTCCGAAGGATTGGTGAGCCGCGTGAAATTGAGGCCGGAGTCGTTGCTGACGTATGGCGCATCGGAGCCCAGGAACACGCGTCCCGGCTGCGAGGGATCGAACACCACGCTGCCGACCGCGCCGACCGCGTTGGTCCCCGGCATGCTCCACGTCGTTCCGCCGTCCGTGGAGCGATACAACCCGCCCCAGGTTTGCGCCAGCACGATGTTCGGCTGCGTGGGATGAAACGCGATCGCCGTGGTGTTGCCACCCGCCGGCCCCCGCAAGGTCCAGGAATTCACACCGGCCTGTGCGGCACTGGTGCCCAGGACGAGTACCAGGAGACCGACACACGCGATGCGATTTGTCATGCGGCTCTTCTCATCGCGGCGCGGCCCAAGGAAAGCGCCGCCAGGGCTGCCAGCGCCAGCCAGTCGAAGCCGCCGCCGCCCCCGCCACCGCCTCCGCTGCCGCCACTACTGCTTCCACCACCGGACGACGAACCGGAGGACGGTGCCGGGTTGACGGTGGTGGTGATCGTCGCGGTGTTGTTGGCGGGAGTCGGATCGGTACCCGAGAAAGTCGCGGTCGCGGTGGCCGTCACGGTCCCGGCCGTGGCGGAGTTCACCACGATGTCGACGGTCGACGGTGAAAACTGGAACGGCGCGAAATCGCAGGTGACGGTGCCGGCCGCGACGGCGCAGGTACCACCCTGCGACGCGGTCGCACCCGTGACCGTGCTGCCCGTGACCGGCACGCTGAGATGCACCGCGCCTTCGCTGGGCCCGGCGGTAGTTAGCGTGACGCGGTAGCTGAGTACGCCGCCCGCCGTGACGGGATCCGCCGACTCGGCGATGGCCAATCCGATGTCCGCCACCGCGCGCACCTGGGTTTCGGCCGTGGCCGAGTCGTTGGCGGGATTCGTGTCGAGCCCGCCGAACACGGCGGTGGCCGTGGCGCTGACCGTCCCGGGCACCTGCTTGAATGCCGTGAGCGTGATGGTCGCGGACGCGCCGCTTGCCAGCGGCATGTTGCAGATCGCCGCGTTGGGAGCCAGCGCGCAGCTACCGGCCGAGCTGGTCGCGTCGGACACGTTCGCACCCGTGACCGGGATCGACACGCTGACAGGTCCCGCGTGCGGCCCGGCATTGCGAACCGTCACGGTGTACGTGAACGGCGGGCCGGCGGTCACGGGATCATCGCTTTCGGCGATCTCGACACTGGCATCACCGACCAGTCGCAGCGTCGTGCCGATGATGTCGGCGTCGTTCGCGCTGTTGGTGTCGAGGCCCTCGAAGCTGGTCGAGGCGGCCGCGGTGGCGATGCCCGCTCCCGTGGCCGTGAAGTTCACGACCACCGTGGCAGTCGCGCCCACGGCCATCGACGCGGCGCAATTGACCTGGCCGGAAACCAGCTGGCAGGTCATGCCGGCAGTCGCACCGATGCTGCTGATGGCCACGCTGCTGGAGCTGATCGTCAGCAGGACATGGCCGCCGTCACCGGATTCGTGCCGCAACGTGGCCGTGTAACTGAACTGGCTGCCCACGTCGACCGGGTCCGCGGACTCCGACAGCTTCACGCTGATGTCGCCCTCGGGCCGCACGAAGAGGTTCACGCTGGCGTCCTGGTCGGTACCGAAATCGGTGCCAGCGCCGTCCGCGTGTCCGGACACGGTTTGCGTGCCCGCACCGACACCCTTCAGGACGACAGTGACCGTCGCGTTGGCATCCACCGCCAACGTGCCCAACGCGCAGTTGACGGTGGCGCCGGTCTGCGCGCACGTACCCTGCGATTTCGCAATGTTTTCGACCGACAGCCCGGCCGGAATCTGCAACGCCAGCGTGGTCGCGCTGGAGGGGCTGGCGCCGTGGTTGATGACCCTGGCGGTGAGCGTGTTGGTCGCGCCCTTGTTGATCGGGCTGGAGCTGGCCGGAGTGAGCGAGAGATCCAGGTTGGCACGCTCATCCGCGCTGATGGCCATCGACGAGGTGTTGCTGAGCGGAACCAGATCCGGCTCATGAGTTGCCAGGTTGGCCGTGACCAGGCCGGTGCCGCCCGCCTGGGCAATGTTGATGGACAGCATCACGTCGTAGTACTGCCCGACATTCAACGCGGGGATGTCGCAGTTCAGTGTCTGCGCGGCGCGCGAGCAACCAGTCGGCACCGTCGGCGTCATCCACGCGGGCAGCGTCAGCGTGAGGACTGACGGCGATGCGCCATGCGGCCCCTGGTTGTAGATGCTCACCCGGCTGTCGATGGTGGTCCCGCTCGGGTGATCGAACGCCAGGTTGAACAGCGACATCACGAGATCGGTGGCCACTTCGTACTCGGCGATGTTCGCGCCCTGGACGGAGGCGATGATCTGGCCGGGACGCAAGGGATCCAGCACCACGCGATCCACGTAGGTGGCATCGCCGGGCAGCTTCAACGCGATCTTTTCCCAGGTGGTACCACCGTCGACACTGCGCGCCACGCCCGCGTCGGGAATGGCGCTGGTCAGGTAGATAGTGGTCGGAACTTCGGGGTCGATGGCGACGCCGCTTACGGCGGTCGGTGCATTGGTACCGGCGGGCATGAGAGCCCAGGACGTACCGCCATTCGTGGTCTTGTAGGTGCCATTCAGGGCGCCGGGCACATAGACCACGTTGACGTTGGTCGGGTCGATGACCATCTGCCCCAGCGATCCGGAGTTCGGTGCCAGCGCTGGCAAATTGGTGTTCGTCCACGACGTGCCGCCGTTCAGCGACTTGTAGATAGCCTCGACGGAGCCATCACCATTCGAGTCCGCGGAGACGTACACCACATCCGAGCCGCGGGCCGCCGCGATGAAGAAGGTCTCGAGCGGAAGGCCGCCGCCGAGCTGCGTCCAGGTGGTGCCGCCATTGATGGTTTTCCACAGTCCGCGATTGCGCGTGGATGTGTACGCGACCAGTTGATTGTCGGGATCGACCACCGTGTCGACGATATAGCCGGCCGGGGTGATGAACTCGGGAGCAACCGAGCCCCAGGTCGCGCCTGCATCCGTGGACGACACCAAGAGAGCCGATTCGATGCCCGCATAGAGCCGCGAGGAATTCGTTGGCGCGACGGCCACCTGCTTCATGTAGGGAGGACCGGGCATCGTGCCGGACAACAGGTCCTGGTTGGTGACCGGACCCCAGAGCTGGGTCAACGGATCACGGCGGAACACTCCAGTCGCGCCCAGCGTGAACGTGGTGTAGATCGTGCCGTCGTCGGCGATGGAAAAATCTCCGACCTGGCCGGCCCGCACACCGGTCTCACGCAAGGTCCAGCTCGTGCCACCGTTGGTGCTGAGGAAGGCGCCCTGGTTGGTGACGCCGAAGACGCGCCCGCTCACCTGCGGATCGAAAGCAAGCTCCGCCTTGCCGAGGGTGTACAGCGACCCGCGGAAATTCCAGTTCGCGCCGCCATCCGTGCTGCTCAACAACGTGCCACCCGGGCCGCTGACCGCGAGCACGTTGCTGCTGTTGCCCGGCGTCGGGTCGAATTTCACCGACCAGGCATTCGTCAGCGAGGTGTAGTTCCAGCTCGCGCCGCCATCGGTCGACAGCGAAATGCCCTTGTTGGTCGCCGCGAGCACGCGATTCGGATTCCCCGGCATCACGCTGTAGCCCACGACACTGCCGCCGGAGTGATTGCCTGGATTGTCGGCACCCGCCTGGATCCACGACGTACAGCCGTTGACGCTGCGCCAGGTGCCGCTGGGTGTCGGGGTCAGTCCGTAGCGCATCTCGATGAACAGGTGATCCGACGCGTTTGGATTCGGATCCACGGCGAACGCATAGGACTCGCCGTGCGCCCCACCCGGCAACGCGCAGGTGGAAAAAGTGTTTCCTTGATTCGTCGATCGGAACACTTGGCCATCGATGGAATGCACGTACAGCGTGCCTGCCGAGGAGAACGCCACGGTGTAGTACAGGGCATTCAGCGGATCGTCGATCTTGGTAAAACTGAAGCCTGCATCGTCGCTGCGCCACAGGGCGCCATTGACGGCGAACACACGATTCGGATTCGTCGGATCGAACGCGATGCTGGTGGCGAAGCTGTACTGGTATTCGTTCACCAGGAACCAGTGCGCGCCCCCATCGCTGGTGCGATAGAGGCCGCGGGTCGTGCTGATCAACGCGGTCTGCGAATTGGTCGGATGAATGGCGACTGCGTGCACCGAGCCCGCATCCGGCCCGGTCATGGTCCAGGTGTTGACGCCCGCGACGGCGGAAAAAGTGCAGGCAAGTGCGACGAGGCCGATCCATCGGGCCAGGCTTTTCGTGTTCAGCATGCAGACATCCGGATTGTTCTAGTTGGGCGGAGTCGCGGGCGATGTTGCCATACCTCCGCCGCGCTACCCGCGTTTTTCAGGCTTTCCCTTGCCTGCCAGGTTGTGTCACGAGTCCATGTCTCGTGACACCGGAAATGAACATAAGAGCGCCCTCGTGAGCGGCTCCGGTTGGGCGAACTGCGTCACACCCGCCTGCGACCCCCACCTACGGGCGAAACCGCCGGGTGCGGATTGTTGCGACCTCCGGCAACGATATTTCGTCACATCTGCGGCAGCCTGCGTCGATGCCGGAACGATCGGAACAACGCAGGAAAATCCACCCGCTGCGCGATGCGCTGCTGGCGGGTATCTGCACGTTCGTGGTTTCCGCGGTCGGCCTGGCCATCCTGTACCTGCGAGCGCGCGACGCGCAGGTGGATGCCGTGCGCACCGAGCTGCTGCAACTGGCGCGCGCCACGGCGGCGCAGGTCGACGGCGACCTGCTCGCGACGCTGGTGTCACCCACGCAGCAGGGAAGTCCGGAGCATCTGAAGTTGCTCGCGCCCCTGGTGCGCATGCATCGCGCCACGCACGACATCTACTACGTCTACACCGGCGTCTGGCGCAACGGCCGCATCTACTGGGTGCTCGATGGCGCAAACCTGTACCGCGTGCCGGGCAACAACCTGCCGCCCGATCCGATCATGTCGTTGTACCTTCAGCGTGACGCGGCCTACGAAGCCGCGTTCCGCGACGGCCTGGACTACGCTGATCCCGAGCCCCGCCCCGACGACGACGGCCACAGTTACCTGAGCGCCGCGGCACCCATCCATGACAGCGCCGGCAAGCTGGTCGGCATGTTCGGGCTGGACATGGTGCTCGACAAGCTCGAGGCGCGCATCGCGTCGATCCGCAAGGTGCTCTTCATGGCGCTGGCCGTGGTCACGCTGCTGTCCATGGGCGCGGGCGCGGTGGCGCACCACATGCGCCGGTTCGCGGCGGCCATCGTCGCCAAGATGCGCAAGGCGCGCGCCGAAGCCGAGCGCAACGCCGCGGCTGCCGAAGCGGCCAATCGTGCCAAGGCCAACTTCCTCGCCATGATGAGCCACGAGATCCGCACGCCCATGAACGGCGTGCTGGGGGTCGCGGACCTGCTGCGTGACAAGCTGACGGATCCGGAGCAAAAGAGGCTGCTCGACATCCTGGCGGGCAGCGGCGAATCGCTGTTGCGGATCATCAACGACATCCTCGATTTCTCGAAGATCGAAGCCGAGAAGCTCGAGCTGCGGCCGCATGCCTTCGAGATGGCCGGCCTGCTGGCCGAGATCGATGCCTTGCTGAGCACGCAGGCGCGCGCCAAGCGCATCCACGTGGTCATCGATGCCGAGCCCACCTTGCCCGCGGCCGTCACCGGCGATCGCCAACGCCTGTCGCAGGTGCTGCTCAATCTCGGCAACAACGCGGTGAAGTTCACCGACCTCGGCGAAGTGCGGCTGGTGGTGCGCAGGATCCCGGATGCGCGCGGCACCGCCCGCCTCGAATTCAGCATGCACGACACGGGCATCGGCATCGGCCGGGAATCCCTGCCGCGACTGTTCACGCCCTTCGCGCAGCTGGCCGATGGTCGCCCGCATCGCGGCGGCGGCACCGGGTTGGGCCTGGTGATTTCGCAGAAGCTGGTCAAGCTCATGGGAGGCGAGATCACGGTCAGCAGCGAACCCGGCAAGGGTTCGACGTTCCGCTTCACGCTCGATCTGCCGGTCGCGGAGATTGCCGCCCACGGCGGCGGCGACACCGCACAGCCGTCACACGACCAGCCGCTGTCTTTCCTGGTGGCCGAAGACAACGGCGTGAACCAGCTGATCATCGAGGCCATGCTCAAGCAGCTCGGACACCGGGTCACCGTGGTGCCCGATGGGCGCCAGGCACTCGTCGCGCTGGCACGAGATCACTTCGACGTGGTGCTCATGGATTGCAACATGCCTGAGCTCGACGGCCTCGAGGCCACGCGCCAGCTGCGCGCCGGCGCCGCCGGCGTCCGCGATCCCGACGTGGTGGTCATCGCGCTCACGGCCAACGCCATGGATGACGATCGCGTCGCCTGCCTGGCCGCCGGCATGAACGACTTCCTCTCGAAGCCCGTATCGATTCACGCCCTGCGGCAGGCTATCGACAAGGCGCGCTCGCGCGTGAGCCACACGGAAGAGCTGCGCGCCGCGAGCTGACGACTACTTCAGCGCCGCCTCGATGGCCGCGATCTCGGCCGCCGGGAACGTGGTGTTGTTCACCGCCGCGACCGCTTCCTCGACGTGCGACACCTTGCTCGCGCCGATCAGCGACGAGGTGACCACCGGATCCCGCAACGTCCACGCCACCGCCATTTGCGCCAGCGATTGCCCGCGACGCTGCGCGATGTCGTTCAGCTTGCGGATCTGGGCCACTCGTTCCGGCGACAGGCGATCGGCCGGCAGCGAGGTGTGCTTGGACGCACGCGAGCCTTCCGGGATGCCGTTCAGGTACTTGTTGGACAACATGCCCTGCGCCAGCGGCGAGAACACGATGCAGCCCATCTTCTGCTTGCGCAGCTCGGCGGTGAGTCCGTCCTCGATCCAGCGGTTGAACAGGCTGTAGCTCGGCTGGTGGATCAGGCAGGGTGTGCCGAGATCCTTGAGGATCTTCGCGGCGCGGGCAGTCTGTTCCGCGTCGTAGCTCGAGATGCCGGCGTACAGCGCGCGCCCCGAGCGCACGATGAAGTCCAGCGCCCCCATGGTCTCCTCGAGCGGCGTGTCCGGATCGAAACGGTGGCTGTAGAAGATGTCGACGTACTTGAGGCCCATGCGCGCCAGGGACTGGTCGCAGCTCGCCACCAGGTACTTGCGCGAGCCCCACTCGCCGTACGGACCCGGCCACATGAGATAGCCCGCCTTCGAGGAGATGATCATCTCGTCGCGGAACGGGTGAAAATCCTTCTTCATCAGCAGGCCGAAGTTCTCCTCGGCCGAACCCGGCGAGGGACCATAGTTGTTAGCCAGGTCGAAATGCGTGATGCCGAGATCGAAGGCGCGGCGCGCGATGGTGCGGCCGTTCTGGAACACGTCGACGTCGCCGAAGTTGTGCCACAGGCCGAGCGAGACCGCGGGTAGCCTGACGCCGCTCGCCCCGACGCGGTTGTAGCGCATCGAGCTGTAGCGGTTGTCGGCGGGCAGGTAATCCATGATCGAATCTCCGGAGGGTAAGAGAGTACTGCGTGGACGCGGCTGATCCGCGGTTCCGCTACGTCGTGGGGCGTGTCACCAGCCAGACGCCGCCGAGCAGCAGGACGACGCCGGCGAGGCGCGTCCACGAGATCGGGTTCACAGGCAAGCCGAGCCAGCCGTAGTGATCGACCAGCAATGCCATCGTGAGCTGCCCGAGCAACGCCAGCGCCAGCAGGCTGGCCGCGCCCAGCTCCGTCGCAACGACGGTGGAGATGGCCACGTAGAAGGCTCCGAACAGTCCCCCGAACCACGCCCACAGCGGCACGGCGGCGAGCGTATCGCGGCCCGGCATCGGTGGGCGCGTCACTACCAGCAGCGCCAGCAGCGCGCACAGGCCCACCAGGAAGCTGACCAGCGCGGCCGTGTTGGCGCTGTGCATGATCTTGCGCAGCTGCGCGTTCATGCCGATCTGCAGCGCGAGCCCGAAGCCGGCACTGATGCCGAGAATGTATGCCAGTCCCTTCATTGTCTAACTACCTCGCAGTCGTCGCAGCAGGCGCAGGCCGGCCGGGCTCTTCGCCAGCCACAGCACCATGCGCCAGAACAACCGCTTGCCCAGGCTGGCGCGCTGCTGCGGCACCACGGCGAACACCTCGGCGCGCACGTCGCGATGGCGCGCATCGCCCTGCACCGCGTCGACGGGTAACCGGGGTTCTTCCATGCGCGTGAGCATATCCCGAGCCTCAGATCGAGGCGGTTTCCATTTCCCACGCGGTCAGCGGCGCGCCGCGCCGGATCCAGAAACCCACGCCGCTCGACCGGAACCAGCGCCGCAGCCGCTGCCCGTACCATTCACCCTCGCGCAGGTACACGTCGGGGTCGGTGCGCGTGCGATCGCAGTTCTCGCGCCAGTCGCGCGCCGTCAGCGCCGATATATATAAGAGTCCGCGCGTCAGCCGGCCGAGGTTCGCGATGGCGCGCGCCGCCGTGCGGTCGTCGAGGTACTGCAGCACGTCGTAGCAGACCACGAGATCGAAGGGATCGGCGCGGAACGTGGCCAGCGAGCCCTGCGTCCAGCCGTAGCGCTGGCAGAGATACTCGCTGTATTCGAGCCCGGTCCAGGCCGCGCGCGGGAAAGCGCGCTTCAGCGGCGCGCCCAGCAGCCCGATGCCGCAACCGGCGTCGAGGATGCTGCGCACCGGCAGGCCGATGTGCCGCGCATAGGCCGCGATCAGCCCCGCTCGCTCGCGCATTTCCGCGCGCGAGATCACGGCGGTGCGGGGATCGAGATAGAAGCGCCGGTAGTA
>Ga0070665_100005026_pt1 | contig 13720 bp, 13 predicted proteins | sample KBSS13metaG_FD_65862 | JGI IMG/M metagenome (GOLD analysis project Ga0070665, IMG submission 65862) | Switchgrass rhizosphere microbial communities from Kellogg Biological Station, Michigan, USA - KBS S1-3 metaG | ecosystem: Host-associated > Plants > Roots > Rhizosphere > Soil ... | reverse complement strand
CCGAGCGTCCGGCTGCCCGGCGAGGTGCACGGCGCAGCGGCGCGCGCGACGACCTGGATCGTCGGTGCCGCGCCCGGCGGCGCCGCGACCGCGATCGCGGAGCGCCACGGCGCTCGTGCGCTGAGGCTCGGCGGGACGTACGTCGTCGCCCGCAACCGGGCGCGCGCGCTCGCGACGGACCTCCGCCGCGCGGGCCTCCTGCGCGAGGCGGAGCCCGACGTCGTGGGCCGCATGTCGTCGGCCTACGACGCGACCCCCTTCGGCTGGGCCCGCGGGTCCATCGTGGCGCCGACGCTCGTGCCGCCCGCGCCGACCGCGCAGATCGGCGTCCTGGACACCTACGTCGACGACACCCACCCGGACCTCGTCGGCCACGTCCAGCATCTCCCGGGCCCGGCGACCGGCGTGACGCACCCGCACGGCACGATGGTGTCGTCCGCGGCGGCCGGCGCGTACACCGGCGTCGGCGTCACCGGCGTCTTCCCGGGCGCGCAGATCGTCAACTACGGCGTGACCCCGGACCTGCGCTGCTCGGACTCCGTCAACGGCATCACGGCGCTCGCCGCCGCGCACGTCGCGGTCATCGTCGCCAGCTACGGCTTCACGGAGCCCTGCTACGCGGAGTACGACGCGATCGCGCTGGCGTACGGCGAGGGGACGATGGTCGTCGCCGCCGCCGGCAACGAGTTCGAGGAGGGCAACCCCGTCAGCTTCCCCGCGGCCTGGCCCCACGTCCTGTCCGTCGCCGCCACGAACCAAGCGAACGGGTCGTCGTACTTCTCCAGCGCGAACGCGTCGATCGACGTGGCCGCGCCGGGCGAGAACATCCCGCTCGCGATCCCCGGCGCCCTCGACACCACCGACGGGACGGCCGACGGCGTGACGCTCGGATCGGGCACGAGCTTCGCCGCCCCGATCGTCGCGGGCGCGGTGGCGTGGCTGCGCTCCGCGCGCCCGGAGATCAGCAACGGGCAGGCGGCCGACCTCCTGCGCCGCACGGCGATCGACATCGACAAGAAGGGCTGGGACCAGAACTCCGGCTACGGCCTCATCAACCTCGAGGCATCGCTGACCGCCCCCGTGCCGGAGTCCGATCCGCTCGAGCCGAACGACTCGATCGCGGAGATCGACGGCACCGTCTTCCGGAACCCCGACGACCCGGTCTGGAACGGCGGGCCGCGCAAGCGCATCCCGGCGTCGGTCGACTCCGTCGAGGACCCGATCGACGTCTACCGCGTCCGCATCCCCGCCCACACGCGCTGGAAGGCCCTCGTCCGGCCCCAGACGCGGACCGGCGACCCCGATCTCCAGCTTCTCCGCGGCGCCGCCACGTCGCTGACGCAGCGGCGCTTCGACGCCGGGCACAGCGACCACGGCGCGGGCAGGACGGACTCCGTGACGCTCACGAACCGCGAGGCCACCGCGCGCAGCATGTACGTCGCCGTCTACGTGCCGGACGAGGCCCGCTACGCCGACGCGCCCTACACGCTCGAACTGGCGCACATGTCCCTGCGCTGACGGCCGCCGTCGTATGCTGGACGGCATGGCCAGCCCCGCGGTTCCAGAGTCGATCCCCCAGCGCCTCACGGCGATCCGTGACCAGCTCCAGCTGCTCTCGGACTATCTTTGACCCAGCTCAGCTGACCACCCGGGTCGCGGACCTGGAGGACGAGATGGGGGCGCCCGGCTTCTGGGACGACCCCGAGAGCGCGGCGCGTCTCGGCACCGAGCATGCGCGCCTGCAGCGGCGGCTCGAGGCGTTCCGTTCGCTGGAGGCCGACGCGGAGGATCTGGCGGGCCTCACCGAGCTCGCCGATGAGGACCCTGAGCTCGCGGAGGGCCTGGAGGAGCAGTTCGTGTCCGTCGAGCGGCGTCTCGCCGAGCTCGAGGAGCAGCGCCTGTTCTCCGGCCGCTACGACGCGGGCGACGCGCTGGTGACCGTGAACGCGGGCGCCGGCGGCACCGACGCCCAGGACTGGGCGGAGATGGTCCTGCGCATGGAGATGCGCTGGGCGGAGCGGCGCGGCTTCAAGGTCGACCTGCTCGAGGCGAGCGCGGGGGAGGAGGCCGGCATCAAGTCCGCGACCTTCCGCGCCGCGGGTGAGAACGCCTACGGCCTGTACTCCGCCGAGAAGGGGGTGCACCGCCTCGTGCGGCTCAGCCCGTTCGACTCCGCCAACCGCCGCCAGACGTCGTTCGCCGGCGTCGAGGTCGCGCCCGTCGTCGAGGACGCCGGGGAGATCGCGATCGACACCGACGACCTCCAGGTCGACACGTACCGCGCGTCGGGCGCCGGCGGGCAGCACGTCAACAAGACGGACTCCGCCGTGCGCATCACGCACCGCCCGTCGGGCATCGTCGTGCAGTGTCAGAACGAGCGCTCGCAGTCGTCCAACCGCGAGACGGCGATGAAGATGCTGCGCTCCAAGCTGGCCGAGCGCCAGGAGCGCGAGCGCCAGGAGGAGATCGCCCGCGAGAAGGGCGAGGCCCAGGACGTGAACTTCGGGTCGCAGATCCGCTCCTACGTGCTGCACCCGTACACGATGGTCAAGGACCACCGGACGAACCACGAGATGGGCGACGCGGACCGCGTGCTCGGCGGCGACCTCGACGGCTTCGTGCGCGCGGAGCTGCTGCGCACGGCCGGGCGCCGGGACGCGGAGAGCCAGTGATCCCCTAGTGGCCGACCGCTCCGAGCAGCCGACCGCGCCCTACCTCGACGCCGTCGTCGGCTACGCCTTCCGGGGTCCCGGGCGCTTCCACGTCCCCGGCCACAAGGGCGGCGTCGGTGCTGATCCCGGGCTGCGCTTCGCGCTCGGCGACCGCGCGCTGGCGTTCGACGTCTGCCAGGACCTGGAGGGCATCGACGTCGGCCCCTCGCCGACGCCCTACGAGCGCGCCGAGCTCCTCGCCGCCGAGGCCTACGGCGTCCGCCGCTCGTGGTTCCTCACGAACGGTGCGACCCAGGGCAACCACGCGATGTGCCTGGCGCTGGCGCCGCTCGGCCGCAAGGTGATCGCGCAGCGCAACTCGCACGCGTCGATCGTGGACGGACTCGTCCTCAGTGGCGGGATCCCGTCGTTCGTCGCCCCCGAGTACGACCTCGAGCTCGGCATGGCCAACGGGGTCACGCCCGAATCGGTGGCCCGGGCGCTCGAGTCGACCCCGGACGCGGGTGCCGTGTTCCTCGTCTCCCCGACGTACTACGGGATGGTCGCCGACATCGAAGGCTGCGCCGAGGTGTGCCACGCAGCCGGCGTCCCGCTCGTCGTCGACCAGGCGTGGGGCCCGCACTTCGGCTTCCACCCCGACCTGCCGCCCAGCGCGGCGACGCTGGGCGCCGACGCGGTGCTCACGTCGACGCACAAGATCATCGGGTCGCTCACGCAGAGCGCGATGCTGCACGTCGTCGACGGTGACCGCATCGACATCGGCGCGGTCGGCCGCGCCATGCGGCTCCTGCGCACGACCTCGCCGTCCTCGCTGCTGCTCGCGTCGCTCGACGCCTCGCGCCGTCAGATCGCGGTCCACGGCGAGGCGATCCTGCACGAGACCCTCGCGGCCGTCATGCGCACCCGCGCGAAGCTCGCCGGGGTGCCGGGCCTCGCCCTCATCGGCGAGGACATGGTCGGGCGTCCCGGCGTGGTCGCCTGGGACCCGATGCGCATCGCGATCGACGTGCGCGGCACAGGCTGCAGCGGGTACGAGGTCGTCGACGCCCTGCGTCAGTCCTACGACGTGCAGCCCGAGCTGGCGACGCACGCGACCGTCGTGCTCGTCGTCGGCGCCGGCGAGCGCCCGGAGGCGCTCGAGCGCGTCGCGGGCGACATCGACGAGACCGTGAAGCGCATCTCCCGCGCGGGCGAGGCCGAGGCGCTCGTGCGCCCGCCGGCGGCGCTCGGCAACGAGATGGCCGTGGCGCCGCGCGAGGCGTTCCTCGGGATCGCCGAGCTGGTGGGCGTCGACGACGCCGTCGGCCGCGTCTCGTGCGAATCGATCGCCGGGTACCCGCCGGGCATCCCGGCGCTGCTGCCGGGGGAGCGCATCACGGCGGAGACGGTCGCCTACCTGCGCGAGCTCGTCGCGAGCGGTGCGCGCCTCCACGGGGCGAGCGACCCCGCGTTCGGCACGATCAACGTGCTCAGCGAACCCTGAACGTCAGCTTCCGGGCCGTCCCGATCCGGCCGGACCCATCGACCGCGATGACCGTGACCGACGCCGAGCCGCGCGGCAGGCGCGGGAGGCGCAGGGTCCACGTCGTGCCGATGCCCTTCGTGCCCGTCACGCGCGCGGTCTTCGCGCAGGTCGTGCGGCGGCCGTGCTTGCGGCAGCTCTGCTTCCACGTGACCGTGCCCGTGACCCTGCGCACGCCGGACGAGGGCGCGGGATCGGTGACGCGCAGGGACACCGTGCAGCGCCGGCTCGCGCACCGCGCGGTCACGCGCGTGACCCGCGGCGAGACGCCGTCGGTCGTGCTCGCCTGGCCCGAGAAGCCGATCGGCGGCGTCGTCGCGGGAGGCGCCGGGACGCGCGGGGTCTCGGGCGACGGGATCTGCGTGGTCGGGACCGTCGCGGGCGTCACCGGGGTCGAGCCGGAGGAGGCCCAGGCGGTCCCGCCGGCGTTGCGGGCGAGCTGGACGCACGAGAGCCCCGTCGTGTCGCCCGCGGCGACCGTGTAGGTGTTCGACGCCGAGGACTGGACGACCACGGTCGAGCCGTCGGCCTGCCGGCGGTGGAACTCGTAGGAGAAGACGAGGTCGTCGCCGGTCCAGGTGCCGGGGGCGCAGGTGACGACGTCGCCGACCGTCGCCGACGAGGGCATGGTCGGCGCGGTGACGTTGACGGGCGACCACACGGGGTCCGCGTCCGTCGCGAACGCGCGCAGTGCCGGTTCGCCGAGCCGCGCGTAGACGCCGGGGAAGCTCGCGCTGCCACAGCCGGTGCCCCAGGAGGTCACGCCCACGAGCCGCCACGCCGACGGGTTGTCGAGCTGGCCGGCGGTGCCCATCCGGTAGGCGATCGGCCCGCCGGAGTCGCCGAGGCAGGTGTCCGCGCCGGTCGCGCCGCGCGCGCAGAACATCGTCGCGCCCACGAAGTCGGCGCCGTAGTCCGAGGCGCAGACGTCGTCGGACAGGCGGTTGACGTTCGCCCAGTTCAGCGTCCGCTGCACGTCGTGGCCGGTCGTGTCGCCCGGGTCCGTCGACGTGTAGCCCCAGCCGGTGATGCGCAGCTGCGAGCCGACGGCCCAGAGAGCGGACTCGGAGGCGTCGATGACGCTCACGGGCGAGCCCGGCGCGCTCGACGGGATGCGGACGAGCGCGAGGTCGCCGCTCGGGGTGCCGTTCGGCGTCGCCTGCAGGTCCAGGCCGGGGAACAGCGCGACGGCGGTCGCGCGGGAGAAGGTCGTGTTCGAGAGCACCGTGCTGCCGCTGAAGACGGTGACGTGGCTCGGCACCGCGATGCGCCCGTCGTCGTCGATCACGCAGTGCGCGGCCGTGAGCACGAGGTCGGGGGCGACGCGCGTCCCGCCGCAGAACCAGTCCTCGTTGTCCAAGGTGGTCGTGATCGCCACCTGCCACGGATAGGACGTCGCGCTGCTCCCGCCCGAGACCTGGCCGCCGACGACCGCCTGCGCCGGGACGGCGAGCGCGAGGGCGGAGAACATCGACACGAGGGCGACGACGAGCGACCGAGGGACCATGCCCGACACGCATCGGCAGACATGAGCTGCCACCTTGAGTCCTGGACGATGATTTCTCCTGAGAGGTTGCTGAGCACGTACCGGCGCGCAGGCGCCGATCCGCCCTTCGGCGACCCCCGCCGTCATCACGGCGTGCCCATGGAGGGGTACTTCTGGCGGCTCACCGACGTGCGGTCCGGCGGGGTCGTCGTCGCCTTCACCGGGGTGAGCCGGGACGCAGCCGGCGCGACGTGGGCGACCGTCGGGCTCGCCGAGCATCCCGGCGGCTTCGTGCGCACGGTCGTCGCGCCGCACGCCGAGGCGGACCACGAGCGCCTCGGCGTCCGGGTCGGCACGCAGCTGCGCGCGGACGAGGACGGACTCGACGTCGACCTCGGCCCCGGCGCGTGTCTGCGGGTGCGGTTCACCGAGCGCGTCGGCTGGCCGCGACGCGCGCTCGGCGGCGTCGGGCTCGGGCACGTCGTCCCCGGGCTCGGGCAGTACTGGCACCCGCACATGCTGGACGCTCGCGTCGAAGGTGCGGCGCAGCTGGGCGAACGGCGCGTCGAGCTCACCGGCGCGCGCGCGTACGGGGAGAAGAACTGGACCCCGTACGCGCGCGGGTTCCCGTCGCTCTGGTGGTGGGGTCAGGCGCACGGCTTCGCGCGCGAGGACGTGTCCGTCGCCTTCGCGGGCGGGCGGATGTTCGGCATCCCGGCCGGCGCGGTGGTCGTGCGGCTGGGCGACGAGCTCGTGCACGTCGTCGGGCCGCCGGCGGCGCTCGCGATGCGGCTGGGCGAGAACCGGTGGGCCCTGCGCGCCAGGACGCTGCGCGACGTCGTCACCGTCGCAGGCGGCGCCGACGGCGCGCCGTTCCGCTTCCCCGTGCCGGTCCCGCGTGAGCGGCGCGCCGAGGCGGACGTCAGCGCGATGCACCTCGCTGGGCGCGTGCGCCTCGTCGTGCGGCGCGGGGGCCGCGTGCGGTTCGCCGGGACATCACGACTCGCAGGACTCGAGCAGGGTAGGGAGGGCTGATGCCGCCGATCCAGCACAAGCGCGAGGCCTACTGGTTCTACTTCGTCGTCTCGCGCGTCTACGACCGGTGGGTCAACCCGCTGTTCTGGACCGCGCGGATGCGCACGGAGGCGCTCGAGCTCGCGCGCCTCGGCCCGGGGATGGACGTCGTCGACGTCGGCGCGGGGACCGGCTTCGCGACCGAGGGGATCGTCCAGCTCGCCGACGCGGATCGCGTCACGCTCCTCGATCAGTCACCGCACCAGCTCGCGCAGGCGCGCGCGAAGCCCGAGCTCGCCCGGTGCGCGATCGTGCGCGGCGACGCCGAGGACCTGCCCTTCGCGACCGACTCCGCCGACCGCTACGTCTCGACGGGCAGCATCGAGTACTGGCCCGATCCGCAGCGCGGCATCGCGGAGGCCTACCGCGTGGTGCGGCCGGGCGGCGTCGCGATGCTCGCCGGGCCCGTGCGGCCCACCCATCCGCTGGCGCGCCGGCTCGCGGACGCGTGGATGCTCTTCCCCGAGGAGGACGAGTACCGCGCGTGGTTCGCCGCGGCCGGGTTCACCGACATCGAGGTACGCCACATCGCCCCGGACTGGTTCGGGGGCGAGTTCGCGGTCGCGATCGCGGGGCGCAAGCAGACGCCCGGCCACTCGCCCGTCGCCCTCGCGCCTCCGGAGCCGCCCGACGCGCCGATGACGCCGCGTCGCTGGCTGCGTTTCGCCGCGGGCTCCGTCGCGGGGCTCGCGTTCGTCCCCGTCGCGCTGGCGCTCACGCTGCGCGCGCGGCTCCGGCGCCGGTGAGGCCGCTCGTCCTGCTCTGGCGCTTCGGGCGCCCGCACACCCTCATCGGCACCACCCTCAGCGTCCTGGGGGTCTACGTGCTCGTGGCGGTCGACGTCGCGGAGGTCGGCGACCGGCTCGGCGACCTGCTGGCCACGCTCGTCGCGGCGTGGAGCGTGAACATCTTCATCACGGGGATCAACCAGCTCACCGACGTCGAGATCGACCGCATCAACAAGCCGTTCCTGCCCATCGCCGCGGGCGACCTCTCTCCGCGCGCCGGGCGCTGGATCGTCGCCGGGTCGGCACTGCTCCCGATCGCGATGGCGCTCACCCAGGGCCCGATCGAGATCGTCGCGGTCCTCACGGGCCTGGGCGTCGGCGTCGCCTACTCGCTGCCGCCGCTGCGGCTGAAGCGCTGGCCCGCGCTCGCCGCGCTCTCGATCAGCGGTGTGCGGGCCCTCGTCGTGAACCTCGGCGTGGCGCTGCACTTCTCGGACTCGCTCGCGGGCGTGCTCGTCGTCCCGGCCGGCGTGTGGGTGCTGACCGCCTTCGTCGCGCCGTTCAGCGTCGCGATCGCGCTCCTGAAGGACGTGCCCGACATCGAGGGCGACCGCCGGTACCGGATCGCGACGTACAGCGTGCGCCTCGGCGGCGCCGTCGTGCTCCGGGCCGGGCTCGCGCTGCTCGGCGCCGCGTACGTCGGGATCGCGATCGCGGCGCCGTTCCTGCTGGACGGCTGGCCCGCGGTGTTCCTGGCCGGCTCGCACCTGCTCGTCCTCGCCGCGCTGCTGGTCGCGGCGCGCCGCACCGACCCGGCCGACCGGGCCGTCTTCACCGGCTTCTACATGTTCGTGTGGAAGCTGTTCTTCCTCGAGTACGTGATCGTGCCGCTGGCGTGGCTCATGGCGTGACCTGCTCGGCGCGGGCCACCGCGAGGGGCAGCGGCTCGGAGCCGATGACACGCTCGAAGCGGCGCACCAGCAGCCACAGCGCGCGCAGCTGGAGGCGGGCGAAGCGGTCGGTCGGCGCGACCCGGGCCTCGCTGATCAGCGCGCTGCCGGCGTCGTCCTCCTCGACCCAGTGGCCGAAGAGCACGCGCACGGTCCCGGGCCGGGTCCACTCGCGGAAGGTCCTGACGTCGATGCGCGCGTAGTCGCGGGCCGATGTCCAGATCGGTCCGCACAGGCCGGAGATCGACCAGTCGGGCCCCTCGTCGAGGACCGCGAACGGGTAGCGCGCGAACAGGTCGGTGAAGCGCAGGTCGGCCGGGGTGTCCGGGATGCGCCAGCGGACGAGACGGCCGAGGGAGCGCGTGTCGTCGAGGCGGAGCTCCCGGGCGGCGCGCCAGAGATCGGCGGTATGCGCCGTCGACGTCCGGCGGTGGCGGCTCGTGACCTGCGGGTCGGCGAGCCAGGCGTCGAGATCCGGGGCGGCCACGATCAGCCCCCTACCCCGTCGGGCCTATGCTGCGCGCTCATGCAGACCGAGCTCTCCGACCTCGTCGCACGCGCGCTCGCGGAGGACGTCGGCACCGGCGACGTCACGAGCGCGGCGACGGTGCCCGAGACCGCGCGGGCCGTTGCGACCATCACGCAGAAGGCGCCGGGCGTCATCTTCGGCCTCGATGCGGCCGAGACGGTGTTCCGCAGCCTCGACCCCGGCGCCGAGATCGAGCGGCTGGGTCCCGAGGGCGAGTGGCGCGAGTCGGGGCCCGTGCTCCGGGTCGCGGGGAGCGCCCGCGCGCTCCTGGCGGGCGAGCGCACCGCGCTGAACATCCTGGGCCGGCTGTCGGGTGTCGCGACGCTCACCGCGAAGTGTGTACGTGCGATCGAGGGAACCGGAGCACAGGTCCTCGACACGCGCAAGACGACCCCGGGCCTGCGGGCGCTCGAGAAGGCCGCGGTCGCGGCCGGCGGCGGGCGCAACCACCGCTTCGGCCTGTGGGACGAGATCCTCATCAAGGAGAACCACGCGGCGATGGCCGGCGGCGTCGGCCCGGCCGTCCGCGCGGCCCGCGAGATGTTCCCCGACCTCCCGCTGGAGGTCGAGTGCCGCAACACGGCCGAGATCGCCGAGGCGCTCGCAGCGGGCGCCCCGCGCATCCTGCTCGACAACATGGATCCGGGGCGTCTGCGCACCGCGGTCGAGCAGGTGGCCGGGCGCGCGGTGCTGGAGGCGAGCGGCGGGATGACGCTCGACACGCTGCGCGCGCACGCCGCCAGCGGCGTCGACTTCATCTCGGTCGGGGCGCTCACGCACTCCGCGCCGGCGCTCGACCTGTCGCTGCTGCTCGTCCCGGTGGCCTGAACGCCGCCAGCGGCCGGGACACGACGAGCTCCGCCCGGCTGAACGCGAACTCCGCCGCCGGCCGCCCACCGGCGCTGCCGGCCGGGGCGCGCGTCGCGCCGGTCGGTGCGATGAGGCCGTCGCGGCCGAGTACGCGGCCGAGGTTCGTGGGGGAGACGACGTAGCCCAGCACCGCCTCGTAGAGCGCGGCGAGCTCGCGCAGCGTGAAGCGCTCGGGCGCGAGGGCGAAGGCGACGTTCGAGTAGGAGAGCTTGCCCCGCAGCCTGTCGTGCGCGCGGTGGACGGCGCCCTCGTGGCCGAAGGCGATCGGCGGGAGGTCGGTCACCGGGTGCCAGGCGGTGTCGGGAGGCAGCGCGCCCTGGACCCCGGGCGGGATGAGCGCGAGATACGTCGTGTCCAGGAGCCAGAGCTCGGGATGGGTGTCGGCGCTCGCCCGCGTGTCGAGCTGCTCGAGGTGCCCGACGACGGTCACCCCGACCTTCGACGCCAGGTGCCGGCGCGTCGCGTCGTCGAGCGACTCGCCCTCGCGCACGAAGCCCCCAGGCAGTGACCAGGTCCCGTCCGGGCGGCGCCAGAGCAGCGTCTCCAGGCGGTCGGTGACGCGCAGGACGACGGCGTTGACGACGGGGGCGGCGAGTGGGTGGCGGGGGGCAGGCATCGTTCAGGATCAGTTTACGACCGTCAGGCGAAAACAGTGCTACCCTCCCGGCCATGTCCCTGTCGCTGCCCATGGTCCCAGGCGCCGGGTCGCCCGCCGCGCCGCTGGAGCTGCACGACGTCGCTGCACTCCAGGAGGAGGTGCGCGCGCTCGCCGCACAGCGCGACGCCGTCATCCTCGCGCACAACTACCAAGTGCCCGAGGTCCAGGACGTCGCCCACTACGTCGGCGACTCCCTCGGGCTCTCCCAGCAGGCCGCGCGCACCGATGCCTCGGTGATCGCGTTCTGCGGCGTCCACTTCATGGCCGAGACCGCCTCGGTGCTCTCGCCCGACAAGACCGTCCTCATCCCCGATCTCGACGCCGGGTGCTCCCTGGCCGACTCCATCACCCCGGAGCAGCTGGCGGCCTGGCAGGCCAAGCATCCGGGCGCCGTCACGGTCATGTACGTGAACACGACGGCCGAGGTCAAGGCGCTCACGGACTACTGCGTCACGTCGTCGAACGCGGTCGGAGTCGTCGAGCACATCCTGCGCGAGCACGGTCCGGACACGGAGATCCTCTTCGGCCCCGACATGTTCCTCGGCGCGTACGTCGAGAAGACGGTCGGCCGCTCCCTGCACATCTGGGACGGCGAGTGCCACGTCCACGCGGGCATCCGGCCGTCGGACATCACGGCGATCCGCGCCGCGCACCCGGGCGCCGACTTCCTCATCCATCCCGAGTGCGGCTGCTCGACCTCGGTCATGGAGTACGTGGCCTCGGGCGACGTCGACTCCTCGGGCGTCCACATGCTCTCCACCGGCGGCATGAACGACTACGCGCGCGAGCACGCCGGCCACGGCGGCACCGCCATCATGGCCACGGAGATCGGGATGCTGCATCCGCTGCGCAAGGCGGCGCCGGACGTGGAGTTCATCGCCGCGAACGAGCGCGCGTCCTGCGTCTACATGAAGATGATCACGCTCCCGAAGCTGCGCGACGCGCTGGTGAACATGGAGCACGAGGTGCGGGTCCCCGAGGACATCGCCGAGCGCGCCCGCATCCCGATCGAGCGCATGGTCGCCATCTCGTGACGCGGGGCCGCCGAGGCGCGCACTGGACGCTCATCACGCCGGACAACCACTACGTGAGTCGTCTGGCGGCGCTCCAGAGGGCCACGGTGGTCAAGCTCGCCACACCCCGGATCGCGCCCGCCCGGTTCGGCCTGTACCTCGTCCGGCTCGAGGGCGGCGGCGGCACACGGGTGCCCCTGCTGGACGACCACGAGCACTTCCTCTACGTCCTCGACGGCGCGGTCGAGTACCTCGGGCCCGGGGGCTACGCGTACCTGCCGCCCGGCGCGCCGCTCGAGCTCCGCGCGCCGGAGGGCGCAACCCTCCTCTGGCTCAAGCGCCGGTACGAGCCTGCAGCGGGCTTCCCCGTCCCGGACGCCGTGTCGGGCAACCGCGAGGACGAGCCCTTCACGGAGACGCCGACGCCGGGCGTGCGGCGGCGCGAGCTGCTCCCGGTCGACGATCCCGGCCGCGACTTCGCGATGAGCATCCTGCAGTTCGACGGCGGCTGCGGACTGCCGCAGGTCGAGATCCACGACGAGGAGCACGGCCTGTGGATGACCGCGGGCGGGGGCACGTACCTCCTCGACGGCGACGACCTGCCGGTGCAGGAGGGCGACTTCATCTACATGGCGCCGTACTGCCCGCAGTCCTTCGTGGCCGGCCCGGACGGCGGCGAGTACCTGCTCTACAAGGACGCCTGGCGCGACGGGTTCTGATGGAGCGCGACGCGCCGGCGACGGCGTTCGACGTGTTCATCCCCGGCGGGTTCGAGGCGATGCTCGCGCCCGGGTGACCCCAGAACGATCACGACCCCGGATTTCGCCGGGGTCGTGTAGCGCTGCGCTCTTGGAGGAGGTTTGTGGCAGTCGCTGTATCCAGGTGGTCGGTCACGGCCTGGCGTTCTTGAGGCGGCATCCCTGTGTTGGCGCGTCGACGCTCACCATCGTTCGCAGTACGGTTCGGACTCGCCCATGCGCCTGATCCTCAACGTCATCTGGTTCGTCCTCTGCGGCCTGTGGATGGCCATCGGCTACACGCTCGCCGCACTCGTCTGCTTCATCCTCATCATCACGATCCCGTTCGGCGTGGCGTCGCTGCGGATCGCGATGTTCGCCCTGTGGCCATTCGGCAAGACGGTCGTGAAGCGCCCCGACGCCGGCGCGTTCTCCGGCATCGGCAACGTCATCTGGCTCCTCCTGTTCGGCTGGTGGCTCGCGCTCGGACACCTGATCACGGGCATCGCGCTGTGCATCACGATCATCGGGATCCCGCTGGGGTTCGCGAACTTCAAGCTCATCCCGGTCTCGCTGCTCCCGCTCGGCCGCGAGATCGTGCCGGTCGACCAGGCGTACCTCGTCGAGGGCGGCACCGCGGTCGTCGCGGTCCCGGCGCGCGGGCGATAGACGCTCGGCCGCCGCGGATGGGTAGAGGAAGGACATGAGCACTCCGCAGAGCGCGACCGCCGCGCAGATCGCCGTCGAGGACGTCAAGGAGTGGCGCGGCGAGACCGTGCTGGGCCCCGGCGACGAGAAGCACGGCAAGCTCGAGGAGGTCTACTACGACACCGAGACCGACCTCCCCGCGTTCGGCGCCGTCAAGAGCGGCACGCTGAGCAAGAAGCTCACGCTCGTCCCGCTCGCGGGGGCGACCGTCGGCCAGTCGCACATCCGCGTGACGGCGACGAAGGACGACTTCAAGAAGGCGCCGTCGTTCGACACCGACGCCGAGCTCAGCTCCGACGACGAGGTCGAGATCTACGGCTTCTACGGGATCGGCTACGTACCCACCGGCCAGGACGCGCGCCGGCTCGCCAAGCACTGACACCGCCCCGGAACGACCACGGCCCGGTGGGGGGAACCGGGCCGTGGGCATGAACCGTCTGAGGAGGAGGAGGACTGCATCCCTTGTGGTCGGACGGGCTCCGTCGTTCTTGAGGCGACCTTCTCGTGTTGGCGCGTTGACGCTCAAAAGGGCTTCAGCAGCCGACCGGACGGCTCGCCGGCGACCTCGCCGTCGAGCGCCACGGTCCGGCCCCTGAGCACCGTCCGGACGACCCGTGCGCGCAGCTCGCGGCCCACGTAGGGGCTGATCGCATGACGCGTCCGCAGATCCTCGGCGGCCAGCGCTCGCGTGGCGCCGACGTCGACCAGGACGAGGTCGGCGTCGCTGCCGGGCTCCGGCACGCCCTTGCCGCGCAGCGCGAACCGCCGCGCCG
>Ga0070665_100005022_pt1 | contig 13725 bp, 8 predicted proteins | sample KBSS13metaG_FD_65862 | JGI IMG/M metagenome (GOLD analysis project Ga0070665, IMG submission 65862) | Switchgrass rhizosphere microbial communities from Kellogg Biological Station, Michigan, USA - KBS S1-3 metaG | ecosystem: Host-associated > Plants > Roots > Rhizosphere > Soil ... | reverse complement strand
ATTTGGCCGATCGAAGAAAAACCGGTGCAGCAGTCGGACGTGCCGATGGAGAAGACGTCGCCGACGCAGCCGTTCCCGACCAAGCCGCCGGCCTACGGCCGCCCGTGGCTGAAGGTGCCTGACGATCTCATCGACTTCACGCCGGCCATGCGCGAGCAGGCGCTCGAGAACCTCAAGAACTACCGCGTCGCGGGGATGTACAACCCGCCGCTGCTCGGCAAGACGACGGGCGGACTGCGCGGCGCGATCAACGTCGGCAATGCGAGCGGCGGCACGAACTGGCCGGGAGCAGGAGCTGACCCTGAAACACATACCGTGTACGCGCAGGCGGCCATGGCGTTCGTGAGCGGCTTGTCGCTGCGCGAGACGCCCTCCACATTCGCCTCAGACATGAAGTACGTGTCGGGTGTCGAAGGCACCGAGTTCCGTGAGGCGCTCGGACCGGGGTTTGGCAGCGCGGCTGATTCGCCGCTGGCCGGACGCGGGCGCGCCGGAGCGCCGCCGGCGGCTGGCGGAGATGCGGCGGCGGCCGCGGGTCGCGGAGGACGGGGACGCGGAGCGGCAGCCGCGGCGCCCGGAGCGGCTGCCCCGCCGGCAGGAGGAGGCGGCGGGCTCCAGGTCGAAGGGCTGCCGATCGTGAAGCCGCCGTACGGCGTGCTCGCCGCGATCGATCTCGACAAGGGCGAGCTGAAGTTCCAGGTGCCGCACGGCGACACGCCCGACAACGTGCGCACCAATCCCGCGCTGCAGGGGATGAACATCCCGAAGACCGGACAGAACGGCAGCGTCGGCCTGATGGTCACCAAGACCCTCGTCGTCCTGGGTGATCCGCAGGTGACTGCGCCGCCGGGACGGCCGCGCGGCGCGATGCTGCGCGCCTACGACAAGAACAACGGCACCGAGGTCGGCGCGGTCTGGCTGCCGGCCGCGCAAAGCGGATCGCCGATGACCTACATGGCCGACGGCAAGCAGTACATTGTCGTGGCCGTGAGCGGCGGGATCTACTCGGGCGAATACATCGCGTTCGCGCTGCCGAACGCGCCGCGCAACACGAGCGTCGGGCAGCAGTAAGCACTCTTCTTCACATCGAAAAAAAGGGCAAACAGAAATGACACGAACATTCAAACGCAGCGTGCTGGCGGCCACCGCCATCGCGGGCGTGGCGGGACTGATGACCGCTGCTCCGCGCTTGACGGTCCACCTCTCGGGGCAGGCTCCGGGATTCCCGAGCACCAAGAACGGCGAGTGGGCCTACTACACCGCCGACGTCAGGGGCTCACGCTACTCACCGCTGGATCAGATCAACGGCACCAACTTCAACCAGCTCGAAGTAGCGTGGCGCTTCAAGACCGACAATCTCGGCACCCGTCCCGAGTTCAAGCTCGAAGGCACACCGCTGATGGTCAAGGGCGTCGTCTATGCGACCGGCGGCACGCGCCGGTCGGTGGTCGCGCTCGATGCCAAGACCGGCGAGTTGATCTGGGTGCATGCCGAAAAAGAAGGCGCACGCGCGGTCAACGCGCCTCGCCAGCTCTCCGGCCGCGGGCTCTCCTACTGGACCGACGGCAAGGGTGACGACCGCGTCATCTATGTGACGACCGGTTATCGGCTGGTCTCGCTCAACGCCAAGACCGGCGTACCGATCAGCGGCTTCGGCACCAACGGCGTCGTCGACATGAAGGTCGGCGCGGTCGTCGGCAAAGGGCAGCAGATCGACCTCGAGACCGGCGAAATCGGCCTCCACTCGACGCCGACGGTCGCCAGGGACGTCGTCATCGTCGGGTCGTCGTTCCGCGAGGGCCTCACGGTCAAGACGCACAACAACACCAAGGGCCTGGTTCGCGCGTGGGACGTTCGCACCGGAAAGCTGTTGTGGACGTTCAACACGATTCCGCGTCCGGGTGAGTTCGGCGCCGATTCCTGGGAGAAGGAGTCGTGGGCGATCAACGGCAACACCGGCGTCTGGTCGCAGATCACGGTCGATGAAGAGCTCGGCCTCGTCTATCTGCCGGTCGAAGATCCGACGTCGGATCTCTACGGCGGCCACCGTCCCGGCAACAATCTGTTCGGCGACAGCCTGGTCTGCGTCGACCTGAAGACCGGCCAGCGCAAGTGGCACTACCAGATCGTTCACCATCCGATCTGGGACTACGACATGCCGGCCGCTCCGCTGCTCGCCGACATCGTCGTCAACGGCAAGCCGGTGAAAGCCGTCGCCCAGGCGACCAAGCAGGGGCTCCTCTACGTGTTCGACCGCGTGACCGGCCAGCCGGTGTGGCCGATCGAAGAGAAGCCGGTCCCGCAGACCGACGTCCCTGGCGAAAAGACGTCGCCGACGCAGCCGTTCCCGACCAAGCCGCCGGCGTATTCGCGCAACGGCGTCCTCGAGAGCGACTTGATCGACTTCACGCCGGAGCTGAAAGCCGCCGGCCTCGAGGCGTCCAAGCGCTTCCGTCTCGGACCCGCGTTCCTGCCACCGGTCGTCAGCAAGATGGAAGGTCCGATCGGCGCACTGACATCCGGCACGCTGAGCGGCGGCGTCAACTGGCCCGGCTCGGCCTACGATCCTGAAATGCACGCGTTCTTCACGCACGCCTGCAACTCCTGCATCGCGCCGCTCGGTCTCGTAGCGCCGCCGAAGGAGTTCTCGGATCTCGACTACGTGATGGGCACCGCAGGCGCCACGTTCAGGCCAATCGTGGGCGGCGGCGAAGGCGAAGCGGCCGACGCTCCGCGCCCGGCGCGCGGCGCGACACCGCCGCCTCCGCCTCCGACACCTCCGCCGGCTGCCGCTGGCGGACGCGGCGCCGCTCCTGCCGGCGGTGGCGGCGGATTCGGCGCAACCGTCCAGGGCCTGTCGATCGTGAAGCCGCCCTACGGCCAGATCGTCGGGATCAATCTCGACAAGGGTGAGCTGATGTGGTCGACGCCGCACGGCGACACGCCTGACGCGGTGCGCAATCACCCGGCGCTCAAGGGCGTGAACGTTCCGAAGACCGGTCAGCAGGGCAACGTCGGCGTCGTGGTGACCAAGACGCTGGTCGTCGCCGGTGACCCGAGCGTGACGACCACGCCGGAGCATCCGCGCGGCGCGATGCTGCGCGCCTACGACAAGAACTCCGGCGCGCAGGTCGGCGCGGTCTGGATGCCCGCCCCGCAGAGCGGATCGCCGATGACCTACAGCGTCGACGGACGCCAGTACATCATCGTCGCCGTCAGCGGCGGCAACTACTCGGGCGAGTACATCGCCTTCGCGCTGCCGGCGTCAGCGACGCGTGGGACGGCAGGACAGAATTAAGAATTGAGAATTTCGAATTAAGAATTCGATTCTTAATTCCTAATTCTTAATTCCAAATTCAAAGAGGGCTCGAGGCGAAATCCTCGAGCCCTTTTTCTTTGGCGAGCAGCGTGGCGATGACCGACAGGAGCTCGGACGGCTCGATCGGTTTCGCGAGATGCCACTGGAAGCCACTCTCGAGCGCTCGCACGCGATCTTCGGGCCGCGCGTGCGCTGTCAGCGCGATGGCCACGAGCCGGCCGTCGCCCGCGATCAGACGGCGCGCCTTGTCGATCATTCCGTAGCCATCTTCGCCCGGCATCTCGATGTCGGAGAGCACCACATCGGGCCGCCAGGTTTGCAGGATCATCAGCGCATCTTCGGCGGACGCCGCCGCCCGCACTTCCGCGCCTGCGTTCTCCAGGATCGCCGCCAGCAATTCTCTGGCGTTCATATCGTCGTCGGTGACGAGGACGCGGACGCCGTCGATGCGGACCGCCGCCCGCGCGCCGAGTCGTGCTGCCGGGGGCTCAGGCCTGTCGAGTTCTCCCATCGTCATCGGTCGAGCGGGAAGGACGATGCGGAAGGTCGCGCCCGGCCCGGGGTTGTTATTCGAGGCCGAGGCCGTTCCCCCGTGCAATTCGACCAGATGGCGAACGATGGCGAGACCGAGACCGAGGCCGCCGTACTCGCGGGTCGTGCCCGCAGCGCCCTGGCGGAAGCGTTCGAACGCATGCGGCAGGAACCGCGGATCCACCCCAGGTCCTGTGTCGCTGACGACGATCTCGATGCCGTCGGCCACACGCGCCATCGCGACCTCAATCCGGCCGCCGGAAGGTGTGAACCGCACGGCGTTCGACAGCAGATTCCAGATCACCTGCTGGAGGCGTCCGGCGTCGCCCGACACCACGAGCTCGCCTTCGCCGGCCGTCGTGACGAGCCGGATATTCTTGGCCTGTGCTGCGGGACGAATCGTGTCAATCGCGGCACCCACGACTTCCGGCACCTGCACGGTAGCCACCTCGAGACGCAGCTTTCCGGACACGACGCGCGAGACGTCGAGTAGATCGTTGACGAGCTGCTGCAGCGCGCCGGCATTGCGTTCGATGGCGTCGATCGCGCGTTGCCGTTGCCCATCACGAATCTGGCCCGTCGACAGCATGCGCGCCCAGCCATAGATGGCGGTCAGCGGCGTGCGCAGCTCATGCGACACCGTCATCAGGAATTCGTCCTTCAGGCGGCTCGCCTCGTCGCGTTCGCGGTTGCGCTCGTCGAGCGTCTGCGCCGCCAGAACGAGTCCCGTCGACAAGTCATCGATTTCGGCGATCCGCGATGGGACGGCCGCAACGGCTCCTCCCCGCGCGAGCGCCAGCGCCGACTGCGAGGCAGAACGCATGGCTCGAACAATCACCTGACCGAGCGCCATTCCCAGCCCCGCGCCGACGCCAAGAATCACGACCCACGCGCCGGCCAGGATCCAGAGGATCCGGCGGATGGGTCCATCGACCTCGTCGCGTGGCAGCGCGAGACCGACGGTCAATCCGGTCAAACCTGAGCGGCTGAACGCCGCATAGACGTGCGTGCCTTCGCGCGTCTCGGTCTGCCAGCTACCCTCGTTCATTCGTGACGTCAAATCGATGAACGGCTGCGGGGCTCTCGTCCCGATGTACGACTCCTCCAGCTTGGTGCGGGCGACGATCGTGTTGTTGGCGTCGACGAGGGCGACGGCGCCGTTTGGCGGTGACTGCTGCTGGCGAAGAATGGCGCCGAGACTATCCGCGCGCACCCGCGCTCCAAGCGCGTGGGTCGCCTTGCCTTCGCGGATGATGGGCACCGCAATCATCACGAAGTGCCCGTGCAGACCTGGTACGTCGAACATCGGCGACACGAACTGGTCGTGCGTGGCGACGGTTTGCGCCCATCCGGTTCCCAACGTCACGACCTGGTCGACATCGCGATCCGGGGCCGCGGCGATCACGCGGCCGTTGAGGTCGGCCAGAACCAGCGCGGACCAGTTCGGCTCACGCACGATGAGACGGCGGGCCAGGCTGTCGAACGCGGGAATATCGGGAACGTCGAGGGCATGCAGGGCGGCGAACACACGGAGCGCGGCGGTGGTCGCCTCGATCTGGGTGTCGATCGCCACCGAGATCGCGCGCGCGGTCGCGATGTTCTGTCGGTCGACGTTGGCGAGCTGACGTCTCCAGGACCGCTGAACGCTGATGACGGACAGCACGCCGAGCGGAGCGACGATCGAGAGTGTCAGCGCAACGACGATCGCTCGCAAGCCGATGCGCTGAGGAATCACGGCTGGGACATGGTAGCAAAGATTCACAGCTGAGCTTTTGCCTTGCGACGCCGGCGTCCCGCTGGTACGCTCCGGGCACTCTCTCGCATAAGGATGTCCATGCGCGCGCTCACGTTGTCCCTCGCCTTCGTCTTCGCCGTCAGCCTGCTGTCGTCTCCTCTCAGCCTTCAGGAAAAAGGCGGAGAGGACGAGACCGGCCCTTACGCCGTCGTCGAGAACTGGCCCACGCCGTGGGCGAAGCCAGGCTACATCTGGGGTTCCCAGCCGGGCATCTTCGCCGAGACTCCGAACCGCATCTTCATCGCCGCGCGGGGCGAGTTGAAGCTGCCGGACACGCTGCCCCGGGGATTCAACGGCATCTGGGGATCGATGAACCAGCGTGCAACCGAGCCCAAGCCCGAGATGCGCAACTGCATCGTGATCGTGGACGGCAGCGGGAAGCTGATCGAATCGTGGACGCAGTGGGACAAGCTGTTCGAGGGCGGCGGCGGCCCGCACAAGATCCGCATCAGCCCGTACGATCCCGAGCGGCACGTATGGGTCGTGAACGATGCGCGGCATCAAATCTACGAGTTCACGAACGACGGCAGGCAACTGGTGCGGACGCTCGGCGAGGCGGATGTCGCGGGTAACGACGACAAGCATTTCGGCAGGCCGCAGGACATCGCGTGGCTGCCCGACGGCAGCCTGCTGGTCGCCGACGGATTGGGCAACTCGCGCGTCGCCAAGTTCGACAAGAACGGGGTGTTCGTCACCGCGTGGGGCACGCGCGGCAGTGGACCCGGTCAATTCAGCGGCCCGCATGGAATCGCCACAGACCGGAGCGGGCGTATCTACGTCGCCGATCGCACGAACCATCGGATTCAGATTTTCGACGCGTCCGGAACATTCCTGGATCAGTGGCCCGGGTTGCGGCAGGCGAACGACATCCTGATCTCAGCGGACCAGCACGTCTGGGTCGCCGACGGCACCAACGCGAAGGTGCTCGAATACGATCAGAACGGCAAGCTGCTCTATTCCTGGGGCACCTACGGGACGTTCCCCGGCGCGTTCTGGGAACTGCATCAGATGTCAATCGACTCGGAAGGAAATCTGTACGGCGCCGACAGCTTCGGCGGCCGTGTCCAGAAGTTCAGACCGCGCGCCGGCGCGGACCGATCGAAATTGATCATCACGCGTTAGCACCCGCTCGGCCTTGAGTAGTGCGGACCTTCAGGTCCGCCGTGGACGAGCAGGCCTGAAGGCCTGCACTACGCGGGAATGAAAAACGCCATAGCCGCTACAATTTGATGCCATGAATCCGTGGACACGATTGATTGGTGCCGCCGCCCTGGTGGGCGCCGCGGCCTTTGCTTCCGAACACCTGCTGGCGTCACGGCCCGCGCCGGCTGCCGCTGACAGCCCCGCGCCGCAAACCGCCGTCGCCGCCGCCGATCTCGTCCTGCGAAACGGCAGGATTGTCACGGTGGAGGACGCTCGGCCCGAGGCGCAGGCGTTGGCCGTACGCGGCGACACGATCGTCGCGCTCGGTTCGAACCAGGACATGGCGCCGTACATCGGCGCGAACACCAGGGTCATCGACCTCGGCGGTGCGCTGGCCACGCCGGGATTCATCGACGCGCACGTGCATTTCACCGGCGTCGGCGAGGCGGCGCGCAACCTCAAGCTCTCCACCGCGAAGAACTGGGACGACATCGTCCGCATGGTCGCCGATGCGGCGAAAACCGCGCGCCCCGGAGAGTGGATCCTCGGCCGCGGATGGCATCAGGAAAAATGGTCTGAAGTCCCGTCGCCCAACGTCGAAGGCTTCCCGCTGCACGAGGCACTCAGCCGCGTCTCGCCGAACAACCCGGTGTGGCTGACGCACGCCAGCGGGCATGCCGGCTTTGCCAACGCGCTCGCGATGAAGGCGGCCGAGGTCACGAAATCGACGCCCGATCCCGCGGGCGGCAAGATTCTCAAGGACGCCGACGGCAACCCGACCGGGCTGTTCAACGAGCGTGCGCAGTCGCTGGTGGGCGACGCGCTCGCACGAGATCGCGCGACGCGCACGCCGGCGCAGGTAGAAGCCGATCTGCGACAGGTGATCGAACTGGCCGCGCGCGAGAGCCTGGCCAAGGGCCTCACGACGGTCAGCGACGCGGGCTCGCCTCCCGCGACCATCGAGGTCGTGAAGCGCGTGGTCGACGAGGGCAAGCTGCCCTTGCGCGTGTGGATGATGCTGCGCGAAGACGCGAGCAAGCTCGCCGCCGACATGCCGAAGTATCGCGTCGTCAACTACGGCGACAAGCGGTTCACGGTCCGTGCGACGAAGCGGCAGATCGATGGAGCGCTCGGCTCGCGCGGCGCCTGGATGCTCGAACCGTACGCCGACCTCCCGTCCACGAGCGGGATGCTGACCGATTCGCTCGATGACATTCGTTCGGCCGCCGAGCTGGCGATCAAGAACGACTACCAGATGGCCATCCATGCGATCGGCGATCGGGGTAATCGCGAGGTGCTGAACATCTACGAGGAGACGTTCAAGCGTCACCCCGAAAAGAACGGCCGCGACCTCCGGTGGCGAATCGAGCACGCGCAGCACATCAACGCGGCCGACATCCCGCGTTTCGGAACGCTGGGCGTCATCGCCTCGATGGAAGGGATCCACTGCACGTCCGATGCGCTGTACGTGCTCGCGAGGCTCGGTCCACGTCGAGCCGAGGAAGGCGCGTATGTCTGGCAGAAGCTGATGAAGTCGGGCGCGACGATCGCCAACGGCACGGATGCGCCGGTCGAGGACATCAATCCGATCCCGTCGTTCTACGCGTCGGTGTCGCGCCGTGCGAGCGACGGCACCGTCTTTTACCCTGATCAGCGCATGAGCCGCATGGAAGCGCTGAAGTCCTATACGATCAACGCCGCGTACGCCGGCTTCGACGAGGGGATCAAAGGTTCGCTGAGGGCAGGCAAGCTCGCCGACATCACGGTCTTCTCGAAGGACATCCTGACCGTGCCCGAAGATCAGATTCCTTCGACGACCGTGGTCTATACGATCGTCGGCGGCAAAGTGCAGTACACCTCGGTGCGATAGCCGTCCACTCCAGTGGCCGGTGCGCGTGGCTTCGGGACCGGTGGCCGCATTCGCAGCATCTGGTGAATCAGCCACGAAACTCACGAAACTCACGAAAACGTTTTGGGTTTCGTGTCTTTCGTGTTTTCGTGTTTTTCGTGGCGGTTTGAACTCCGGTACCGAAGCAGCGGTGACACTGCACTAGGCGGTCGAGCGTTCCAGCACAGGCATCTCGAGCGTCACCACGAAGCCTCCGTCCGGGGCGTTGCTGGCCCTCGCGCTTCCGCCGTGCACCTCGAACGTGCGTCGTGTAATGGCGAGGCCGAGACCGGTCCGCTCCGGATTCGAACGGCCGTCGGTCAACACGCGATTGAACGGCACGAACAGCGTGTCCACGGTCTCGTCCGGCACACCGGGTCCATGATCGCGGACCGTGATGATCGCTCGCGATCCGCCCTCGGCTGGCTGGCGATCCAGTGACACTTCCACGCTGGTCCGGTCGCTCGTGTGCCGTACGGCATTGCGCACGACATTCTCGACCGCGCCGCGCAGCATCTCCCGGGCGCCCTCGACGACGCACTCGCCGCGCTGATTGAACTGCACGGCACACTCGCGAGTGCGTGCCTCGTACTCGGCGTCGGTACTCACTTCCTCGATGACGCTGCCCAGATCGAATCTCGTCGGCCGTTCGAGATCGACGCCGCTGTCGACGCGGGCCATGGTGAGCAGCTGGCCGATCAACTTGTTCAAACGCTCGGCCTCGGTCTCTATGCGATCGAGATGCTCCGTGCTCGGCTGACCGTTGCGCTGGCGCGCGAGACCGAGCGCGACGTTCAACCGGGCGAGCGGCGAGCGCAGCGCATGCGACACGTCGGCGAGCAGATGCCGCTGCGCCGTGACGAGATATTCGATGCGCTCGGCCATGCGATCGAAGTCGCGCCCGAGATCGGCGAGCTCGTCCTGCCGCTCGAGCACGCTCTCATCCACCCGCGTCTGGAGCTGCTGATTGGCGATGTTCCGAGCCGCCGTCCGAAGACGATCGATCGGACGCGCGATGTGGCGCGCCAGCAGAAAACAGAACAGGCCGGCGACCGCCAGCACGGCGAGAATTCGCCCCGACGCGCTTCGGCTCGGGCGCTCCTTGTAGATGTCTGGCGACAGGAACTCGAAGAGCGAACGATTCAACACGGACGGCCCCGGCCAGTCCACGACGACGATGTGCGTGGCGCCGCGGCTGTCGACGACCTTCTCGGCGATCATGCGCTCGTTCGGATCGATTCGTGGCTTACCCGCCGGCCAATCGCCCATCGATTCGAGCAGCTTGAGCACCGGGGGCGCCGGGTTCCGGCCGAGGACTTCGTGCCCCTCCGCGTCGAAGATGTAGTTCGCCACGCCCGGGTCCATTTCGAACGACCCGACGTACCGCTCGAGCGCGGCCGGTCCCTCGCGGCGCAGAATCTGCGATTCCTGCCGCGCCCACATATCGAGGCGCGGCGAGTACTTCTCCGCCCACGCCCGGTCGTCGTCTTCCCGCGAGTGGCTCAACTCGGTCAGCGACACGAGCGTCCCGCTCACGACCAGGATGCCGAGCCAGAACCAGAGGAAGATTTTGACGTGGAGTCGATGCATCAGCGTGCGTTCGGCGCAGACCGATCGTGGAGCGCGTACTGGTAACCGATGCCGCGGACGCCTTTGATGCGCTCGGTCCCATCGGCGGCTGGTCCCAGCTTCCGCCGCAGATTGCTGACGTGCGTATCGATGCTGCGATCGAACGGCGAGAATTCACGCCGCAGCACCGTCCGCACCAGCTCGTCTCGTGGAATCACACGTCCCGCGCTGCGAAGGAGCTGGTCCAGCAGATCGAATTCGACCGTCGTCAGATCGAGCGCGTACTCACCACGGCGCGCGACGCGCGCGCCCTTGTCGAGCGACACGTCATCGACCACGAGCCGGACGCCTGGCCGGCGGTCGATCGACGCCTCCGGCCGGGATCGACGCAGCACCGCGTCGATTCGCGCGCTCAGCTCGCGCGGATTGAATGGCTTGGCCAGGTAGTCGTCAGCGCCCATCTCCAGGCCGAGGATCCGGTCCTGCTCGTCGCCGCGCGCGGTCAGCATCAGCACGGGACGCCGAGACTCCGCGCGGACGCGGCGAAGCACTTCAAAACCCTTGAGATCCGGCAGCATCACGTCGAGAACGACGATGGCGTGATCGCCTTCCAGTGCACGCTCGACACCGCCGCGCCCCGTGTGGACGGCCTCGACCGCGTATCCTTCCGTGCCGAGGTATTCGGACAACAGTTGGCACAATTCGATGTCGTCATCGACAACGAGGACGCGAAGCTCCGCGGAGTCGGCGGGTATGCTCGGCATGAGTGGCAGATCGTCATTGTACCGAGACGCGCGGCTCGACCCAACGTCAAGATTTGTCAAGTGGGCTTGACACAGTCGAGCAGCGCTGCGGGCCTTCCGCATGTAGGCTGAAATACGAAGGAACGATACTCATGCTGCTGGTCATGACCTGCCTTTCAGCCGTGATCGCCGCCGCTGCTGCCGACAGCATCTGGCGAAGCCGCGCCGACGCCGATCTTCGCCGCCGCTGGCGCAGCCGGCCGCGCCAGCCGTGGCGCCTCACATGAGCGGGGCGCTGCCGCTGGTCGCGCTGACCCTGCAGCCCGAGGACGATCTCGCCCCCATTCCGCCCAGCCCGCTCAACGACGGCGATGTCGCCGTCTTCGCGGCGTTCATCGTCATCATCGCCGCGGTGCTCGGCTTCGACATGATCCGCACGTGGTGGAACACCAACGAATGGCGGCGCCGCCCTCGGCGCAGGGGCCGTCCGGTCCGGTAAAGGGGTATCCTAGAACCGTCCCCACGGTTCTATGGCCCTCTCAGGATTTCACCCTCTCGTTTCCCGATGGTTTTCTGAAACACTCGGCGAGCCCACGCGCGCGCAAGCGCTCGGCTGGGCCGCGATCCGGGAACGCCGCCACACATTAATCGCGGCGCCAACCGGCTCGGGCAAGACGCTGGCCGCGTTCCTCACAGCCATCGACGATCTGGTGCAGGAGTCGGCGAAGGGACCGCTGCCCGACGAAGTCCGCGTCGTGTACGTCTCGCCGCTGAAAGCGCTGAGCGCCGACATCCACAAGAACCTGGCGGAGCCGCGCGCCGGGATCGAGCGGCTCGGCGAGGCCGCCGGCCTCGCGCCGGCCCGCATCACGTCCGCCGTGCGCACCGGCGATACGCCGGCCTCGGAGCGGGCCGCGATGCTTCGCACGCCGCCGCACATCGTCGTCACCACGCCGGAGTCGCTGTATCTGCTGCTGACCGCGGCACGCAGCCGCGAGATGTTGAAAACGGTGCGGACGGTCATCGTCGACGAGATCCACGCCGTGATTGGCACGCGCAGAGGTGCCCATCTCGCGCTCTCGCTCGAGCGCCTGCAGGAAGTCGCTCAACAGCCGCTGCTCCGCATCGGGCTGTCAGCGACGCAGAAGCCGATCGAAGAAGTCGCCCGATTCCTGATCGGCTCCCGATCTGCGATCCAATCTGAAATCCAATCTGAAATCTGCCCCCTGAAATCTGAAATCTCAATCATCGATGAAGGCCACCGGCGAGCGATGGATCTCGGCATGGAAGTGCCGCGCTCGCCGCTGGACGCGGTGATGTCGCACGAGATCTGGGAAGAGTACTTCGCGCGGCTGACCGAGCTCATCGAGCAGCACCGAACGACCCTCGTGTTCGTGAACACGCGCCGGATGGCCGAGCGCGTGGCCCGGCATCTGAGCGAACGACTCGGCGAGGATGCCGTCACCGCGCACCACGGCAGCCTCTCGAAGGAGAAGCGTCTCGACGCTGAAGTACGGTTGAAAGGCGGACGCCTTCGAGCGCTGGTCGCGACGGCGTCGCTCGAACTGGGCATCGACATCGGATCGGTCGATCTCGTCTGCCAGATCGGATCGCCGAACCGTATCGCCACGCTGCTGCAGCGCGTGGGCCGATCGGGTCACACCATCTCAGGCACGCCGAAGGGCCGGCTCTTCCCGGTTTCTCGCGACGACTTGATCGAATGCACGGCGCTTCTGCGAGCCGCCCGACGCGGCGAACTCGATGCCATCGTCTCGCACGATGCGCCGCTGGACGTCCTCGCGCAGCAGATCGTGGCCGAGACAGCCTGCCGCGACTGCGGTGAAGACGAGCTCTTCGCGCTCGTGACGCGCGCGTGGCCGTATCGCGCGCTGACCCGATCGAATTTCGACGCCGTTGTGACGATGACATCGGACGGCTTCGCCACCAGGCGCGGACGCCGGAGCGCGCTCGTGCATCGCGACGAGGTGAACGCGCGCCTTCGCGGCCGGCGCGGAGCCCGAATGGTCGCGATCGCTTCAGGCGGCGCGATTCCTGAAGTCGCCGACTATCGCGTGATTCTGGATCCCGGCGACACGTTCATCGGGACGCTGAACGAAGACTTCGCGATCGAGAGCAACGCCGGCGACGTCTTTCAGCTGGGCAACGCATCGTGGCAGGTGCTTCAGGTCGGCACCGGCGTCGTGCGTGTGGCAGATGCGAAAGGCGCACCGCCGACCATCCCGTTCTGGCTTGGCGAAGCGCCGGCGCGCAGCGACGAGCTGTCCCGCGCGGTCAGCGATCTGAGGGCGGATATAGAGGTCCGGCTTACAGCCGATGCGGCGGACCGGGCGGGCCTGAAGGCCTGCACTACAACTGAGGACGTTCTGGAAAACGCAGGCCTGAAGGCCTGCGCCACACAGGATGTGGCGCACGGCTTTAGCCGTGCGGATCCGTCGTCGATCGCCGCGTGGCTCGTCGACGAAGCCGGAATCCCGGCGGCCGCGGCTGAACAGGCGATTGCTTATCTGGCCGACGCACGCGGCGCCCTGGGCGTCTTGCCGACGCAGGACACGATCGTCCTCGAACGGTTCTTCGACGAATCGGGCGGCATGCAGCTCGTGCTACACGCACCCTTTGGAAGCCGCGTGAACAAGGCATGGAGCCTGGCGCTCCGCAAACGCTTCTGCCGTCAGTTCAACTTCGAGCTGCAGGCCGCGGCCACGGAGGACGCGCTGCT
>Ga0070665_100005021_pt1 | contig 13726 bp, 12 predicted proteins | sample KBSS13metaG_FD_65862 | JGI IMG/M metagenome (GOLD analysis project Ga0070665, IMG submission 65862) | Switchgrass rhizosphere microbial communities from Kellogg Biological Station, Michigan, USA - KBS S1-3 metaG | ecosystem: Host-associated > Plants > Roots > Rhizosphere > Soil ... | reverse complement strand
TTGGGCCTCTACAACGGGGACACGGGTGTGACGGTGGTCCGCGACGATGCGCTGCGAGCGGTCATCGGCGACAAGATGTTTGCGACGAGTCGACTGGCGGATGTCGAGACGATGCACGCGATGACGATCCACAAGAGCCAGGGCAGCCAGTCCGAAGAGGTGACGGTGCTGCTGCCGCAGGAGGATTCGCGGCTGCTGACGCGAGAACTGTTCTACACCGCGGTGACGCGGGCGAAGGAACGCGTGCGCGTGGTGGGCTCGGAGGCAGCGCTGCGGACGGCGATCGAGCGGCGGGCGGTCCGCGCGTCGGGCTTGGCGCAGCGGCTACGCGAGTAGCGCGTCCCAGAACGCGGCGTCGTTGTCGGCCTGGCTGGCGATGATCGCGGCTTCCTCGCGAAGGTCGAGCACGCGCTGGTGTATCCGGTACTCGGTGCAGCGGGGCATCTCACCGGGGCCGTAGCGGCCGCGTTTGAGGCGGATGACTCGGCCGTGCGCGATCTCGGCGCGCAATGCGTCCGACACCACCTTCGAGGCTCGGCCGGGAATCTCGAAGCATTGGTATTCCAGTGCCTCGATGAGGTCGGCGACGGTCTTGGCGCCGTGTTGGAACAGAAACATGGTGAGCGCGTATCGGAGCTCGACACCGCGGAGCTGTCGTCTGTGTGTCATGGCTCGACGGTGCCAGGGGCGACCGACATCTCAGGTGCCGCGCCCAGGGACACTAGGTGAATTGCCCGGCTCTTGACGACAAAGTCGGCACCAGCGACAAAGTCGCCCAGAGCTGGGCACTTTGGACAATGGCCCCTAGGACAGCGCGCTCCCCTTGCGCCACTCGCTCCACGGCATCGTCCAGTCGCCGTTGTCCCACAGCTTCAACGGCGGGCCGCCGGTGTTGCGAACCTCGACGACATCGCCGGGAACCGAAAAGTCGTAGAACCATGCCGCGTTGTCGCTGTTGAGGTTCAGGCAGCCGTGGCTGGTATCGGTGTTGCCCTGCGCCCACACCGTCGCATTGAGCTGGTGCAGATAGATGCCGTCCTTGCTGATGCGCGTCGCATAGGGAATCGTCTCGCGATAGCCGAGCCGCGAATTGATCGGCAGCCCGAACGTCGACGAATCCATGATCACCGGATTGGCCTTGTCCATCACGGTGTAGACACCCGGCGGCGTCCAAAAGCTCAGCGTCGTACCGCCAATCGTCTCGGTGCCGCCCATACCCATCGAGGTCGGCATGGTGCGGACCAGCTTGCCGTTGTCGTAGACGCTCACCTGCTTGGTGTTGTCGTCCGCGATCGAGACGTGCGAGTCGCCGATCTTGAACGACACATGCTCGTCCTCTTGGCCGTAGAGTCCGTCGCCGACAAGGGTGCCGTACAGATTGGCCGACACGTCGACCGTTGTACCTGGGGCGTAATACTTTTCGGGCCGCCAGTGGGCGGTCTGATCGTCGATCCAATTCCACGATCCGGCCACGGGTGGGTTGGTCTTGACGACGAGGTGGCGTTCGGCGTTGGCCTTGTTGTCGATGGGTTCGTCGAACTTCGCGACGACGACCATGCCGACGCCGTACGTCGCGCCGTCCTGCATCAGACCGCCCGCGGTGGTCTCGAGGTATACCTCCGTCTGGTTGCCCGGCGACAGCGTGCTGAAGCTGGACGTCTGGCGCGTCGGCATGCCGTTGGGCCCGCGAGCGGTAATGCTCATGGTGTAGGTGCGGCCATAGCCGAGCTGAGCGGTCGGCTTCCACACCGTTCCGTCCGGGGTGAGCACGCCGGGGATCACCTTCCCCGAATCACTGCGCATCTCGACGCCGGTGATCGTCCCCGAGGTGGCAGTGACCAGTACGGGACCCGAAGGGCTGACCTCGTCGGCGCCAGGAGCCGGCGCGGTCCACACCGCGGCGGGCTGCGGAGCTGTCGGCTTCGATACCGCCTGCGGAACGGGAGCCGCCGTCACCGTCGGGCAGTGATCCCCGCATTCAGGAGTGGTTGACACCACGACCCCGCCGAGTACCGCGAGGATGGCGAGCACGACCGCCAGGCAGGCTCCCTGGACACGGCGAGTAGACGTCAACTGTTCTCCGTTGTGGTTCGGCGAGGGCCGGGACGGCTCATATCCTAGCCACACGGTAGCGAGCTCGTCGCAGCACCGCCGACCAGCACCAATTCGTAATCGTCTTGTTGCGCGGGCGAATTCAGGCCTTCACCGTGCAGCTGCCGCTAGGGCCGCGTGCCGCCCTCGCGAGGACCGGGAATCCACGTCAGGAGGTCTTGCACCCCATCGTTGTAAACGACGCTGTTGGGGACGTCGCCGACGACGTCGAAGTAGAGCTTGCCCGGCGCCGTGCCACCGATGACGCGGTAGTTCGCGCCGCTCTGCGCGCGGGCGTTGAACATCGTCACCATGGGAACGGCGCCCCGCGCGTCGACGTTCACGACCGCCTCGTACAACTGGCCGTTGTGGGGCACAGCGTCGGCACTCGGATTCAGACCCTCGACCGTATACGTGATCGTCGGAAAACCGGTGACCGGATCGAGCAGTGTCTCCGGCTGACCGAATGGCTTGATGTTGCTGGCCGCCGACGCCGGCGCGGTCGTGGCGACCCCCATGCCGACCGTGATCGCTATGGCGGCGACGGTTCCCGTTAACTTCTTCATTGTCCACCCCTGTGTTGTTGTCATGCCGAGTTGGCGTGGTAGTGGCAGCGGTACCCGCAGGGCGGCCGTCAAAACGCAACAACACAGGTCAGTCGGGTTTACGGTACGGCCGCCACTGCCCTTCCGGTTGAGCCAGACGGTCGCTGATCACACGCAAGGTCTCCACGTTGTGCCCGTAGCCAAGGTGAGTGCTGTGTACTTCGACGTTCTCGGTCTCGGGCGCAGGCAGGCTCAGGCAGCACTGCCACGCCACGATGCCGTCGGACTTGCTGTAGATGCAGGTGGTGGGAACCTGAAGGGGCGCCTCCCGCGCAATCCGGGCGGCCTCCGAAACGACTTGGCGCGCTTGTGATTTCCGATTCAGCAGCCGCCACATGCGCCACGCGTGAGTGGCTTGGTGGTTACCGCGGATCGGCGAGCCGAGCGTGATCACCATCCTCACGTCGTCCGGCTGAGCCCTCGCGAGCTCGCGGGCGAAGATGCCGCCCGCGCTCCAGCCGATGACACTGACTTTGCGTCCGTCATTGCGCGCTCGGATGTCGTCGAGCCGCGCGGGCAACTGCTTGATCATCCCGGGCCGGACTCCGAGGTTGGTACCGAGGCGCCAGTCATACGCGCGGTATCCGAGCCTGCGCAGTAACTGCCTCAAGAACTGAGTGGAGGCCGCACCCGCGAGGAATCCCGGCAACACCAGAACGGGATGACCGTCCCCGCGCGGCCAGTGCGCCATCTGGCTCACCGCCCTGCGGGCGGCGACAAATTCACCGACGGTGCGCCACTCGCGGGCCAGTAACCAGTAGTCCGGCGGCAGGGCGGCCTCGGCATCGGGCAGCTGGTCACGGTCGTCGCGCATCATGTCTCTACTACCCCATTGTGGTGGGTCTAGTGAGCACCTCGAGCACTACTCAGTGATCAACACGGGACCCAGCCAGCTCCCGGCTGGCTGGGCCGACCGCGCGAATTGCTCAGCGACGCCCGCCGCCGCCGTTGAACCCTGGCTCAGCCACTTCAGCGGGGGTGAGCTCGAAGGGCGCCGGCGCCTCGACCGCAGGCGCGGCTTCGTTGCCGCCCGTCTCTTCGCCGGCGCCGGTCGGGGCACCGCCGATCTCGTCGGTCGTCTCGCCCGCGACGTCCGGGGCTCCGCTGGAGATCGGCTTCGGCGAAACCCAGACGAGCAGATCCTGGACACCGTCGTTGTAGACGACGCTGTTCGGGGTGTCGCCAACGACGTCGAAATAGATCTTGCCGGGGATACCGCCGCCGACGATCCGATAGTTCTGCCCACTCTCAGCACGGGCGTTGAACAGCGCGGCGATGGGAACGCCGCCGTCGTTGGTCACCATGGCTTCGTACAACCGGCCGTTGTGGAACACCGCGTCCGAACTCGGCCTCAGCCCCTGAACCGTGTACGTGATCATCGGGTTGCCGTACACATCATTCAGTGACTCCGGCGTGCCGAACGTCTTGATGTTGTTGGCAGCCCCGGCAGGCGCGGCGGTGACTGCACCAAAGCTGAATGCGATTGCTGTGGCGGCTACTACTCCCGCCAGTTTGTTGACCTTCACCTTGACTCCCCTCGTGTGACGACGCTCTAACCTGCGCGAACGTTACCCCTCTGCAGGAAAATCGAAACGCAAATTTCTGATCTTGTTCGGTCCGTGTCGTGTTAACACATGACACCGCCGCCACAATTACCTCTTTGGCAACATCGGCCCCAGATCCAGGGGTTTCCGGCGCCGCTACCTTGGTCCCGTGGAGATCGTCCTCACCGACGAGTTCAAGCACGCGCTGGCTCTCCTTGCCGGGGGCGAGCACCTTTTCCTGACGGGCAAGGCGGGCACCGGTAAGTCGACGCTGATTCGCCGCTTCATGGCCGAGACCGACCGCAACGTCGTGGTCGTCGCGCCCACCGGCATCGCGGCGCTAAACGTCGACGGCTACACGATCCACCGGCTGTTCGGGTTCCGCACGACCACGACGCTGCACGACGTCCGCGACGGCGGCTACCGGCCTGGGCGGTTCACCAAGACGCTGGCGTCGCTGGACACGTTGATCATCGACGAGGCCTCGATGGTGCGGGCCGACGTCTTCGACATGTTGGCCGCGGCGCTCGAGCGGTTCGGGCCGTCGCCGGGTCAGCCGTTCGGCGGTGTGCAGATCGTGCTTGTCGGCGATCTCTATCAGCTGCCGCCGGTGGTCACCGAAAGCGAAGCCGGTTTCTTCTCGACGACGTACGAGACCCCGTACTTCTTCTCCGCCAACACTTTTCGGCGCGACGACTTCCCCACAGTGGCGCTGACTACGGTGTTCCGTCAACTCGGCGACGATCGAATGACCGCGATCCTCAACGAGATCCGCGAAGGTGTGCTGTTGGGTCATGCCCAAGAGCAGCTCAACGCCCGCACGAATCCCGACTTCGTTCCGCCCGATGGCGAGTTCTGGCTGACGCTCGCGCCGACGAACCGCCTTGTGACGGCGCGCAACCGTCAGCACCTGGAACGCCTGCCCGGCGACGAGTTGGTCCACCATGCGCGGGAATCGGGTGACCTGTCGTTGTTCGACCCGCCGGTCGAGCAGACGCTGCGGTTCAAGGTCGGGGCGCAGGTGATGATGCTCAACAACGATCAGGGCAATCGCTGGGTCAACGGCACCATCGGACGAATCGTCGGTGTGGACTACGACCGCTTCGGAGCCGTCGTCGAGGTGGAGTTTCCCGACGGGTCGTGTGCGGACGTGAATCCGTACACCTGGGAGGCGACGCGGCCCGTGGTGGCGGGTGGCTCGTTGACCCGCGAGGTGATCGGGTCGTACACGCAGCTGCCGTTCAAGCTGGCGTGGGCGATCACGATCCACAAGAGCCAAGGCCAGACGCTGGACCGGTTGATGGTGGATCTGACGGGCGGGATGTTCTCGACCGGACAGCTCTATGTCGCGTTGAGCCGGTGCACGTCGATGAACGGGCTGGTACTGAAACGCCCTGTGCTGCCGAAGGATTTGAAGGTCGATCGGCGCATCCCGCGGTTCCTGCGCGGCGCGGTGCGCGATGATCGGGTGCGGCGATATTGCGCGATCGGCATCCTGACGGTCGGCGACGAAGGCCGGATGTCGCGGCCGCGGCCGGTCGAGCTGGCGGTGGCCTTCGACGACGGGACGGCGCTGTCAACCGTGGTCAATCCGCAGCGCGATTTGGCCGACGCCCGTCAGGCATATGGGATCACGGTGTCCGACGTGCTGTTGGCACCGACACTGCGAGAGGCGTGGGCGGTGATCGCGCCGATGCTGGCCGGCTACACGCCGGTCGGGTTCGGGATCGACGAGACGCTCGGGCTGATCGACTTCGAGCTGAAGCGGCTGGGCCATGTCACCCCAATGCCGTTGGGGCTGAACATATCCGGAACCCCGCGGGCGTCGACGGCACTGGAGCTGGCCAAGGCTGCGCTGCAAGCGCATGCCGGCTCGCAGGTTGATGACGGGGGCGCGTCGGCGTTCGACGAGCCGGAGCCCGTTGAGTCCGTGTCCGGCTTGCTCGTCAGCCGCGACGGCGATGCACCGACACCGGCGGCGGGCCATCTGCCTGGTTTGTCGGCATTGCTACGGGTGAGTCGGGATGTCGGCGCGATCGTGTTGCGGGGTGCATCGGCTGCAGAGGTGCAGGGCGCTGAGGAGACGCCGTGGATTGCAGCGGCGCGGCAGTCGGTGGCCGACCAGCTCTGCGCGGCGGCATCCCGGGCGACGCTGACCGATGCTGTGGTCGAGCGGCTCAGGGAGGCGGAAAGATTTCTGGGCGCCGAGATTCTTTCTGGCGCTTGCATTTCCGAACGTCATGACATCGGCGCGACCCTGGTTCCGGGCGCACGGATCTGTTTCACGGGGACGGCGCAGGACGCGAGCGGGCGGATCGTCGAGCGCGAGGAGATGGAGAGGCTGGCATCGCGGGCTGGCTTGGCGCCGGTCAAGTCGGTGACGAAGACGCGATGCGAGGTGCTGGTGACTGCCGAGGCGGGCACGCAGTCGGGAAAGGCGCGCAGGGCGCAGGAGTATGGGAAACCGGTGTTTTCGGCCGACGAGTTCTTTGCGTGGGTGCGCAGTCGTCAGTAGGACGAGACGCCGTCAATGGAGACGAACATGCCGTGGCCGCTGACGTCATTGGTCAGCCGGGTGCCGTCGAAGCTCGGCATAACCGTCCACCCCTTGATCCGGTAGGTGTCGCCGTATGTCAGGACCAGATCTTGGTTCTCGGCGCCGCCGCCGATGTTGCCGTCGGACCAGTTGAAGTTGCCGTCGGCGTCTAGTCCTGCGTCGTGCCAGTGGCCGTACTGGCCGGCCGGGGCATCGGGAAACCCGTCGGGGCTCGTGCGTTCGCACGTGGCATGGGCCGCGCTGATGACGCACCGCACCTTGCCGGATTCGGTACGGACATATTGGTAGTCGTTGGGATCAGCGAAGGCCGACGGGGGCAACACTCCCACCAATGCAAGCGAAGTCAAACCGATGACTGCACCCGTTCTTGCACCCATGATTCCCCCTCGGTCACGACGATTGTGCGTCGAATCCGAGGCCGCCCGCAGCAAAAGCAGCAAACAGGCTGGCCTGCCAGGCGTAATGTGCCGATCGTGCGCGTCGATGTGATGACGGTTCCGCAGCCACTCGGCAAGGTGCGCGATCTGGCCCGGCGAACGCAGGCGGCCGGGTTCGACGGGATGCTGTTCACCGAGACCGGCCGCACCGCATATCTCAACGCGGCCGTGGCATCGCAAGCCGCGCCCGGCCTGGAACTGTCGACCGGTGTGGCCGTCGCGTTTCCGCGCAGTCCCTTCGTGACGGCGGCGACGGCGTGGGAGCTGCAGGAGGCCACTGGCGGAAAGTTCCGCCTCGGCCTCGGCACGCAGGTGCGCACGCATGTGGTGCGGCGCTACGGCGTGGACTTCGAGAAACCCGGCCCGCGGCTACGCGACTACGTCCGCGCGGTGAAGGCCTGCTTCTCCGCGTTTCGCACAGGCAAGCTGGACCATCACGGCGAGTTCTACGACCTCGACTTCATCACACCGCAATGGAGTGCGGGGCCGATCGACGCACCGGATCCGAAAGTGGATGTGGCGGCGGTGAATCCGTGGATGCTGCGGATGGCGGGCGAGGTCGCGGATGGCGTGCACGTGCATCCGCTCGGCGAGCCGGGCTATCTGGCGCGACACGTGGTGCCGAATGTGGCTGAGGGAGCGGCGAAGTCGGGCCGGTCGACCTCGGACATCGCAGTCATAGTCCCGGTGATGACGATCGTCGGCGACAGCGACGAGGAACGCCACAACGAACGCGAATTGGTGCGCGCGAGCATGAGCTTTTACGGCAGCACGCCGAACTACGCGTTCATCTGGGACGAGGCGGGGTTCGAGGGGACGACGGCACGCATTCGCGAGAAGCAGAAGGCCGGCGACTTCAAGGGGATGGCCGAGCAGATCACCGACGAACACATCGCCACCTTCGCGACCGAGTCCACGTGGGACGGCTTGGCCGACGCACTCACAACGAAGTACGACGGGATCGCGACGCGCATCGTGCTGTACAACGCGCTCGGTGATCAGGACTGCTTCGAGCGATATGGCGCTGTCGCGCAACGTCTATCGAACTAGTCCACCGAGCCGATGCTGGCATCGCAGATCGGCACGTCGACATTCATCGGGTGCGAAACGAATCCGTTGGGCGGCGTGACCACCAGATTGCCCCAACGCGGGCACGCGTTTCCAGTCGCGGTGTCGATCGCATAGGCCGTGATGTCAGCCGTCGCGACGTCGCCGGGATTCAGCGTCAGGTGGTGCGCGGCGTTGGCGGGGCGCCGCGGCACGTTGATCAGCAGACCACCGACCGGCGTGACCAGGTCCGCGCCCGGATAGCCGAAGAGCGTGCAGGAATGCGACGAGGTGTTCTTGAACGACAGGTTCACGTGCCGTTGCGTGTTCGCGGACTCCAGCGGCCCATTGCTGACCGCGAGATCGTCGTCAGTGCAGGGGCCCGCCGCCTCAGGTGCAGGCGCCTCAGGTGCCGGCGCCGCGGGCGTGGTGGTCACGGTGACCGTGGCCGGCGCGGCAGGCGACGCTGCGGTCACCGAAGCCGACGGCGTGGCCGTCACCGTGACGGTCGAAGCCGGTGCGGCAGGCGTCGTCGTCCGCTCGGCCGAACAGCCGGCCAGCAGAGCAACCGCCAGTAGGGGCAGCGCGATTTGCTTCATGTCCAACAGGATGGTGCCGTCCACTTGGCGGATTCTTGGAGTTTCGGGCCACCGCCACGCGGAAACACTCAGCACATGAGTCGGGCCGTTCGTACTGTCGCGGCCGCGGCCGCCTCCGCCGTGGGCGCTGTCGTCGCGCGCGACCTCTTCCAACGCAACCACGCACTCCTGCGCAACTTCCCGCTGCTCGGCCACGCTCGCTACCTGATTGAAGCCATCGGCCCCGAGCTGCGGCAGTACATCGTCGCGGCCAACGACGAGGAGCGCCCATTCACCCGCGATCAACGTCGCTGGGTGTACGCCTCGGCGAAGAAGGAGAACAACTACTTCGGCTTCGGCACCGACAACGACCTCGAGTACACCGCCGGCTATCCGGTGATCAAACACCGCACCTTCGGTCGGGCCGTGCCGCGGTCGGCACCGACGGCCTCGCACGAGGTCGACCTACCGAGCGCCAAGGTGATCGGCGCCGCCCGCGACCGGGCCAAGGCCTTCCGGCCGAAATCCGTTGTCAACGTGTCCGCGATGAGCTTCGGGTCGCTGTCCGGCAACGCCGTCGAGGCGCTCAACCGCGGCGCCGCGCTGGCCGACTGTCTGCACAACACCGGTGAAGGCGGAATCTCGCGCTATCACCGCCACGGCGGCGAACTCATCTTCCAGATCGGCACCGCCTACTTCGGCTGCCGCGACGCCGAGGGCCGCTTCGACCTCGACAGGCTGAAAGATGTTGTCGCAGGCGCGCCGGTGCGGGCCCTGGAGATCAAGTTGAGTCAGGGTGCCAAGCCCAGCCTCGGCGGGTTGCTGCCCGCGCCGAAGGTGTCGGCCGAGATCGCGGAAGCGCGCGGTGTGCCCGAGGGCCGCGACTGCATCAGCCCGTCGCGGCACGCGGAATTCACCGACACCGACGGCCTACTCGACTGGGTGGAACTGCTCGCCACCGAGACGGGCCTACCCGTCGGCATCAAGTCTGCGGTCGGCGATCTCGAATTCTGGTACGAGCTAACCGATCTCATGCGCGAGACGGGACGCGGCGTCGACTTCGTCACCATCGACGGCGGCGAAGGCGGCACGGGCGCGGCGCCGATGATTTTCACCGACGCCGTTTCGCTGCCGTTCCAACTCGGCTTCGCTCAGGTGTATCGGATCTTCGCCGAGCGGAATCTGCATGAGGACATCACGTTCATCGGCTCCGGCAAGCTCGGCTTGCCCGACAACGCCGTGGTGGCCTTCGCGCTCGGCTGCGACATGGTCAACGTCGCTCGCGAGGCCATGCTCTCGATCGGCTGCATTCAGGCGCAGAAGTGTCACACCGACACGTGTCCCACCGGTGTAGCCACCCAGAACGCATGGTTGGCCCGCGGCTTGGTGCCCGAGGTCAAGGCCGTGCGAATGGCGAACTACATCAAGACGTTGCGACGCGACCTGGTCAAGGTGGCACAGGCCTGCGGGGTGGAGCACCCCGGCCTGATCACCACCGACTCGGTCGATATCCTCGACGGCCGGACCGCCGCTACACCGTTGCACGAGGTCTACGGGTACAAGCCCGGCATGGGCCTGCCGTCGGCGGCCGATCGCGAGGAGATCGTCCGGTTGATGACGGCCACTGAGCCGCAAGGCGGTTCGGCACAGCCGTCGGAGTCCGCCGTCGGGTAGCGCTCAGGGCGAGTACGGCTGGGCAGCCCCCTCCGCACGGACCGAACCCCTGCGCCGCCGCTCGACGCCCTCAGCGGCCAGCGGGGTCGCGATCTCCTCCAACGACTTGCCTTCGGCGTCGACCGCAAGGAACCAAGCGGTGAGGCCACCGGCGATCATCACGGCGGCACCCAGCAGATAGCCAAGGAACAGTAGGAAGGGTTGAGAGCCGTCGCCGATCAGCGCGCCGTAGATGACCGGGCCCAGGGCACCGAAGCATTGCGCGATGGAGAAGAACACTGCAATTGCCTTGGCCCGGACCTCGAGCGGAAATATCTCGCTCACAGTCAGATAGGCGGCGCTGGCGCCTGCCGACGCGAAGTAGAAGATGATGCACCACGCGATGGTCTGGGTGATGGCATTGAGCATCCCGGCGTTGAACAGGACCGCGCTGACGGCGAGCAGAAGACCGGACAGCACATATGTGCCGGCAATCATCTTCTTGCGGCCGATCGTGTCGAAGTAATGCCCAATGGTCAACGGGCCGGTGAGATTTCCGACGGCGAACGCGATCAGATAGAGCGGGGTCGAGCCGGAGGCGACGCCGTAGAACTTGCCGAGCACCAAGGTGTAGGTGAAGAAGATCGCGTTGTAGAGGAATGACTGGCTGATCATCAGCGCCGCGCCGAGGATGGACCGAGTTGGGTAGTCGCGGAACAGGACTCGGGTCAACGCGATATAGCCGATCTTTTCGGTTGGCCGCAGCTCGATGGCTTTGCCCTCGTCGACCGGAGGCAGTGTTTTGCCGGTGGCCTCCACCTCTTGCTCGATGTAGGAGATCGACTGTTCGGCGGCGTCCACACGGCCGTTCATCACCTGCCAACGCGGGCTCTCCGGCAGGTTGCGTCGCACCACCAGAATCACCAGGCCCAACACGGGACCGATGAGGAATGCCAGCCGCCACCCCAGGCTGAGGTCAATGGCTTTGAGGAAGACGAACGTGCCCAGCGTGCCGAGAATCGCACCGCCCCAGTAGGTTCCGTTCACGGCGATGTCGACGCGACCGCGGAAGCGGGCGGGAATCAGCTCGTCGATCGCGGAGTTGATCGCGGCGTATTCGCCACCGATACCCATGCCTGCGATGAACCGCGTGATGTACAACCACACGACCCACCCAGGCCCGTTACCGAGTGTCAGCGCGGTGAGGCCGCTGCCAAAGAGGTAGACGCCCAACGTGATCATGAAGAGGTTGCGTCGGCCGAGCTTGTCCGAGAGCCGGCCGAAGAACAGCGCGCCGACGACCTCGCCGGCCAGGTAGACGCTGGCGATGAAGCCGACTGCGGCCGACGACAGCCCAAGCGTCTCGGGTTGGGTGAGGGTGTCGGCCACCGCGCTGGCCACGGTGATCTCTAGACCGTCGAGGATCCAGGCCACACCGAGCGCGACGACGATGCGGGTGTGGAACGGCGACCACGGCAATCGGTCGATGCGTGCGGGAATGGTGCTGCGGATTATGCCTTGCGTCTCTGCGGGCGCTGCCATGATCGCCTCCTTGCGAACAGGACAAATAATGGACACCGCTTTCCCGCGGCGGTGTGATCGCAAACCTCTCGCCATAACCTCCGGCTCGCGGCGCGTCCACAGACCAATGCAGAAATGCCCGGCTCGAAGCGACAATGTCGCTGGCGGCGACGCTGTCGCCAAGAGCCGGGCATTTCGACAACCACTGTGTTGGAGAGCGAGCCCTTGCAGCACGCAAAATTAGTGAAACCGCCGTCGGCGGACACCCCTAGGCTCGATTTGTGGGACGCAGTCACCTCGAGTTCCTGCCGTCCGGCGACGCCACGCTCACCCGGCGCGCCCGCAAGGCCAGCCGACTGTGCGACGCAGTCGCTATGAGCGGCAAGGCATTCTGGCCGAACCGCCAGCAGTCGAACACGCCGCACTCGAATGTCTCTCCGACGCCGGTGCCGTACGACTCGCCGTCATCGCGTCGGTTCGCCAGGTCGACACCGACTACGACGACCTGCTCATTGCGGGTCTCGACCGCGAGTCTCGACGCGTGGCGCGACGGGGTCACGATGCTCGACGGATAGCCCTCCGCTTGTCCGGTCCGCCGCCGTACCGTAGTGTCAACCAAGTTGATATCCCGCGGAGGGATGTCATGCCGTCCGTCAACGTGAAGCCGGTCGTCGAAAGGGTCACGGATGCAGCGGGTTTCCGTCGGGAGCCGATTGTTGCGACGGTGGATGGTGCTGGTGGCAGTGCTCGTCGTGGCGGTTGCTGGATTCGCTGTGTACCGGCTGAACGGCATCTTCGGCTCCAAGGACGTCACCGCCACTCCCGACGCGGCGGCCAATGAGATTCATCCGTTCAACCCCAAGCACGTCGTCATGGAGGTGTTCGGTCCCCCCGGCACGGTCGCGACCATCACCTACCTGGACATCAACGCCCAACCGCAGCGGGTCGACGCCGCGCAGCTGCCGTGGGCCTACGACACGACCACCACCCAACCGGCCGTCTTCGTCAACGTCTCCGCCCAGGGCGACAGCGACTCCATCGGCTGCCGGATCAAGATCGACGACGTCGTCAAGGACGAAAGAACGGTCAACACGTTGAACGCCTTCACCTACTGCTTGGACAAGTCCGGATGAGCCACTATGTCGCCGAACGCCCGACTCTGACGAATCGCGTTGCCAAGTGGATTCGCTGGTTCTGTGTGCCGATCGTGTTGTTCTGGGTGGCCGTCGCAGCGCTGACCAACGTGTTCGTCCCGCAGCTCGAAAAAGTGGGTGAAGAGCACAACGTGGCGTTGAGCTCCCCGAGTTCGCCGTCGCTGCAAGCCTTTCAGCGCATTGGCAGGGTGTTCCACGAGTTCAACTCCGACAGCGCCGCGATGGTGGTGCTCGAGGGTGACCAGCCGCTTGGCGCCGACGCACACCGCTACTACGACGAGCTGGTCAAGCGGTTCAACGAGGACACCACGCACGTCCAGCATGTGCAGGACTTCTGGGGTGACCCGCTGACCGCGGCGGGTTCGCAGAGCGCCGACGGGAAGGCCGCATACGTCCAGGTGTTCCTCGCCGGCAACCAGGGCGAGCAATTGTCGCTGGAGTCGGTCGACGCGCTGCGCGACATCATCGCCAAGACGCCTGCGCCACCGGGCATCCACGCCTACGTCGCCGGCTCGGCGGCCCAGATCGCCGATCAGTTC
>Ga0070665_100005020_pt1 | contig 13726 bp, 12 predicted proteins | sample KBSS13metaG_FD_65862 | JGI IMG/M metagenome (GOLD analysis project Ga0070665, IMG submission 65862) | Switchgrass rhizosphere microbial communities from Kellogg Biological Station, Michigan, USA - KBS S1-3 metaG | ecosystem: Host-associated > Plants > Roots > Rhizosphere > Soil ... | reverse complement strand
CCAATGCCATAGATTGTCTTTTTTGCGGAGTAAAAGGTGATTCTTTAATTACCCTATACTCTTGCAGCTGAACAGTATGCTTATCCGTAATTTTTTTTTGTAATGCTAAATCAAAACCTTTAGTAGGACTATCCTTTATTGATGCATGCGCTGAAGATAAAATAGCATACATAAGAACATCATCAGGATTTTTACCATAAATATTTTCTACACTCAATGCATTTTCTGTAAGAGTTCCTGTTTTATCGGTACAAAAAACTTCAATCGAGCCCAAATCTCCAATTGCTGAAAGACGCTTAACAATAACATTGTTATTTTTTAAAATCGCAGCTCCTCGCGAAAAACAAAAAGTAATCACCATAGGAAGCCCTTCAGGAACTGCTGTAATGGTCAATGCTGCGGCAAAGAGAAAAAAATCCATAAAATTAAGCTGGCCTTTATGAATAATGATATGCACAAAAGCCATAATCAATAAACTAATAAAAATTAAATAAATAGTAAGCCGTGCAATAGAAATAGAACCTTGCTCAATGCTATTTTTTGTAGACATTTTATTAGCTAATGCTGCAATAGTACCTAATGCAGTTGCTGAGCCTGTTGCAATAACCACACCAATACCTTTGCCCTGAGTAACCGTGCTTCCGGTAAAACCAATATTCTCCGCACGATACATATCAGCAATTTCTTGTTCCATAGCCTCGCTTTTTTTAATAACCGCTACTGACTCTCCCGTCATAGTTGATTCATCAACCGCTATATTATCTACTTCTATAAAACGACAATCTGCGGGAATAATATCTCCTGCATAAACAATAATAATATCTCCCGGAACAAGCTTATTAATTTCAACATTTATCTCAGTATTGTCACGTTTTACCGCAACTTGAGACATAAGACATTTTTGTAATAATTGCATGGAAGCATTGCTACGATACTCCTGAAAAAAACCAATACCTACATTAATTGCAATAATCATAAAAATGATAATTGACTCTGCTATTTTACCGGTCAATATATACGCAAAACCAATAACAAAAAAAATACACATAAAAGGACTTAATAGTTGCCCTTTTAAAATGTGTAACCACGTAACATCAACCTCTTTAATTGCATTGAACCCATAAATTCTCAACCGCTTATCAACTTCTGCAGAAGTTAAACCTGATGCTCGCGATTGCAAATCTCCAAAAAGCTCATTAATTGATTTATTAGTATAAAAAGAAAATTTTTTAGATTCCATTTATCACCCTTTTTTTTACTAATGTATGCAATCTTTTGAACGTGATGCAAGTATTTATAAAGGGTGTAAAAAAATACTTTAATTAAAAACATAGGGGCAAAGTTACATTTTAAATGCACATTTGCCCCTATGTTTAATATAACGACTCAATAATGATTCTCAATACGACTTAAGATATAAAAGACCCGTCATGTATCCTATATTCTTGTCCGCATCGAGCAATAACTAATTTTTTAGCCTCAAGGTCTTCTGATTTTTCTGACCAATAAGCACGCAATCTCTCAATAGGATAAGTCAGCGTATCTTTTCCTAAAAAAAATGTACCATAATGCATCGGAATAAAACACTTTGCATTAAGATTAATAAATGCATCAACTGCTTCTAAAGCATCTACATGGCAATGCTTATGTTTATTTTCACCTTCATTTGTTGGCCCAATTGGCATTAAGGCAACATCAATCGAAGAAAATTCTGCGGCAATTTCTTTAAAATGTTTACCATTTGCTGTGTCTCCCGCAAAATAAATATTCGTATCCTGAGTACTAATCATCCAACTAGACCAAAGAGCCTTACGATAACCGGTAAGAGAAAATCTAATAGACCAATGATATGCTGGCAAGCAGCTTATCACAACAGTACGACCATCTTTGACAATATTGGCTTTTTCCCACCAATTACGTTCAATAACATTTGTAAGCCCCATACTTTCTATAAGAGCCTTATTCCCTTCAGGAACAAACACTATCGGCTGATATTTTTTAGCAAGCGCCTTTAACGTCTCATTATCAGTATGATCTGGATGATTATGAGAAATTACAATAGCATCTATAGGCGGTAAATCTTCCAATCTTATTCCCGCGGGCATGACCCGATCGGTTAAAGTAAAAGGTCCCATTTTAACCGACCCAAAAATAGGATCTGTTAAAATATTAAAACCATCCACCTGAATTAAAAATGTTGCATGGCCGACCCATGTAATCTTTGGTTCAATACTACATGCAGCAGGGATTGTTTGTGTCGGATTTAACAGTGCAACAGGATCAAGTTTTTCCTTTTTTTCACATGAACACAATGAAGAAATTAATCCCTTAACCAATTTTTGTGGTGCAAATATCTTTTTTCTTAAAAATGACAAAGCCTTTTTAAGATTAATATGCACATATGTATCATTTTCATCATAATAATAACAGCCATCTTTTTTGATAGGCTGCATGTGAGCCACTAATGGTACTTGAGCTACAAAAAACCCTGCCATATAGGCACAAAATAACATTTTTTTACTATTCATCAAAAAATCCTCTTTTATTAAATAAAATACCCCTTATTAATAAACAATATCAAAAATAAATATTTTGTAAACAAATGCGCCAGTATTGTTTCTCATAGAAACAATACTGGCGACAATTACATCCCAATTTTTACCTTTAAAAGGCATGGTTAGCTACAATAGCTTGCAATGGTATAACAGATTTATTCATACTCATATAAAAACTTTAAAATGTATAAAACACTAAAAAAATGAATATCACGAGTGGGCGTTATACCATAGATATCAGCAATAGTGATAAAGTTTTATTTGGTAAATCTAACATCACCAAAAAAGACTTAATCCTTTATTACCAAGCAATTGCTCCCATAATGCTTACGCATTGTTATAATCGTCCTATTTCTATGCAACGATTTCCCGATGGCATTAACAAAGAAGGATTTTTTCAAAAAAATGCCGCTGATTACTTTCCTTCCTGGATAAAGTCTTTTGCAATACCAAAAGAGACAGGAGAAATTGTTAATTATGTCGTTATTAATAAAGCTGCAACACTGATCTACTTAGCAAATCAAGGATGCATTACGCCTCATCTATGGTTAAGTCGTATTGATAAAATTAAAAAACCAGATCGTCTTATTTTTGATCTTGATCCCGCGCCACGTGTTTCTTTTTCTGAAATTCAATATATTGCCCAACAATTAAAAAACCTCCTTGACCAATGCAACCTACCCTCTTTTTGTATGCTTACTGGATCACGAGGAGTGCATATTGTTGTTCCTTTAAAACGTATACATACCTTTGAAGAAACAAGAACATTTGCCTATGATATAGCAACAATTTTAGCACAAAAGTTTCCACAATCAGCTACTATCATCATGCAAAAAAATCGTCGTGGCACACGTATTTTTATTGATTGGTTACGTAATGGATTTGGGGCTACTACCGTTGCTCCCTATGCAGTCCGCGCACATGAAGGAGCGCCAATTGCAACGCCTGTTACCTGGCACGAACTATTATTACCACATACAAAATCACAAAAATATACTATAAAAAACATACTTGCAAGAATTCAAAAAATGGGCGACCCCTGGAAAAAAATACAAGAGCACGCAATTACACTTACAAAAGCTCGGACAATATTAAACAAAATTAAGGAAATCTGATGATAAGTATTATTATCATAGCATTGCTTGGTCTCATTATCTCAATCTATGGCATTATGGTAGAATATAAAATAAAACAAAATGGCGATTATACAGCAATATGTGATATCTCTGATAAAATATCATGCACGCGACCTTTTTTAAGCCCTTATAAAAAGATGCTGGGCATTTCTAATATTTGGGCATCAGCTATGTACTACGGGATACTATTTATACTGGCTTTATTTCATTTAAAAACAACTATTTTTATTATTACCTGCATTGGTATTGTAGTCTCAATAATATTCGCCTATATTTTATTTTTTAAAATGAGATTAATTTGTTTAATATGCGTATCATTATACATTATCAATATAGCTCTTGCTGTTTCTTGTTATTTATCTTGATAGTTTTTTAAACGAAAGGTATCTTCTAACATATGAAAATTTTTTTAGATACTGCAAATATACAACTTATAGAAAAATGGGCTGACACCGGACTTATTGAAGGAATAACAACCAACCCTACTCATTTAAGTAATGAAGGAAAAAATCCTGTACAACAAATTCTTGCTCTTTGCGATATTTTACCCTCCGGTATTATTAGCGTAGAAGTAGTAGAAACAGAACCAGAAAATGTGTATCTTCAGGCTCGTAAAATTGCATTGTTATCGGAAAATATTGCCGTAAAAATTCCCTGTCATAGGATCTATTATCCGGTCATTAAACAACTACTCAATGAAGGAATTTTTCTTAACATTACGTTAGTTTTTTCTCTTGCCCAAGGATTAATGATGGCAAAATTAGGAGCGCAATACATTTCTCCTTTTATTGGTAGATTAAATGATAATAATGGCAATGGAATTGAACTGATAAAACAGTTACGACATATGCTTGATTGGTACGATTTTGATACTCAATTACTTGCAGCATCTATAAGAGATACCAACATATTTGAACAAACAATTATGGCTGGTGCAGACATAGCAACGTTACCCGAAAACGTATTTGAAGAGGCTCTTAATCATCCTTTAACTGATAAAGGAATGAATAAATTTTTACAAGATTGGAAAAAACTTACTATCTCAAAATTCCCCTAATTGTTATGCGCATTTTTTTTGTAACCAACAATTATATTCCTTATTCTGGTGGCGTTGTCAGTTCTATTGTAGCAACAAGTGATGCATTACGCTCCCAAGGCCATGAAGTTTTTATTATTACACTCGATTTTTTAAAAGACCAACAATCTGATGATCCTCATTATGTTATTCGATTGTATTGCCCCATAAAATTCACCTACAAAAAAAATTATATGGCAATTCCATGGCGTCCTACCTCTAGCATTATACAGTTGATAAAAAAATATACTCCTGATATTATTCACGTACATCACCCTTTTTTCCTTGGTACTAGCGCATTAAAAGCAGCACGTATATGTAACATTCCTTGCGTATTTACCTACCACACCTTATACGAGCATTATGCTCACTATGTACCATTAATTCCCAAACATTATACCAAGCAATTAATACGCTCTCTTGTTAATCGCTTTTGTAATAAAGTTGATGGTATTATTACCCCAAGTAGAGAAATAAAAGAATATCTTATAAATCAACACATAAGTTGTCCCATTCATATAATACCAAGCCCTTTACGATCATTATTTTGCACAACAACAATAACCACAAGACCTGTTGCCACTGACCATATGTTTAAACTCCTTGTTGTCAGCAGATTTGTACCAGAAAAAAATATTCCTTTTATTTTTGATATCTTTAAAACACTTCCTGATTACTTTATCCTTACATTGATTGGATATGGCAACGATTATGAAGCAATGCAATTTTTGGCATTTAATATTCTCCACCTACCAAAAAACCGTGTGATCTTTATTCATAAACCAGCACAAAACGACTTATTAAACTATTATCGTAACGCAGATCTCTTTATTTTTTCATCAACAACCGATACCCAAGGAATTGTTCTGGCAGAAAGCATGTCACAAGCAGTTCCTGTTATTGCAATTGATGGTCCCGGACAACGCGATATTATCATAAATGGAATCAATGGTTTTATTATTAATAACACACAAGAAGCTGCAACAATAATAATACAAATTTCTCAAGATAAATTATTACATAATCATCTGAGGCAAGGAGCTTTAAAAACGGCCGGTCATTATAATAGTAATTATATTAGTCAAAAATTAATCAATTTTTATCATTATATTATAAATTCTATAAATTGTTGATCATTACGAGACTTTTGACATTGGAATAATAAAAAAATATATTATACATGAAATATATAAACAATGTTTTATTACAAAAATAGAAAAATTATGATTACCAAAAACTTCCAATTTATACTATCTAAAATAATATTCTTAAGCTTCTTTTTTCTTTCAACAAACGTAGTCTTTGGAATGGATAATCAAGAACAGATCGCAATTTATGTAAAACAAACAGAATATTGCAAGGATTTTTTCTTATTAAATGAGGAGGGGACAATAATAAACCAAACTTACACCGAGCCTCTATACTTATTTTATAGTGATGACGAAGCAAAAAATACAAAAATAATAAACAACAAGATATATCTTACAGGCACCGAGACTGACGAGCGACAAATCCCAATAACTCCACAACAAAACGAATATTTTATTAGAAGTAAGACACCTATTGAGGGTGTTATAAAAATAACTTATCCAACTTGCAAGATACCCACAGCAGAAGGCCATATATCTTTTACATATAATAATTCTAATAATAATCATTCTATTAAAGAGAAATCTCCAACAAACAACGGCCACAATGAAATTTCAAAAGCATTTAAGCAAGAAAACAAAGATCTCTCCCCATCATTCAACGCATATACAGTATCTGTATTAACAGCTATTATTTTAATTATATGTATAAAAATGTATCAATCTCTATCATAATTATCTTATTAAGATAATATAATTATCCATATTCAATATAAATTTTTTATTAAAGAAAAAATTAATGACTTACTCCATAACCAAATCATTTTCTATCAGAACAATACTCTTATATAGTTTATTATACCTACCTACTATAGCTTTATCATCACAGGTAACAAAAATAATTTTAATGCAAAGCAATCAAGTTCCAACTGATTACTATCAAGTAACAGAAACAGGTGACGTTATCTTTAAGCAACCTTATCCCATTGATAAAAAGCAAACAATAACTGAAGGTAGCTGCTATAAAAACAACAATGAATTAATCATAAACCATCATACTGTGCAAAACATTTCTTTATCTCAAGATCAAGCAAAGCTAATGGATCGAAATCACAATCGTAATTTTATACTTCTCATACAAACATCTGATTATAGTAATAATACTATTACAATCAATAGAGAATTTCTAAAAATTAGAATTAATCCTATAGCAAACACCACCCAAATAGATAATAACGTCAATAAAAAAAGTCAACCTAACAATATAATAGTTGCCACCTTGGGTGGATTAACTCTCATCGGGGTTATAGTTTTTTTTGCATTATATATACATTCACACAAATAACACAGGCTTATAAAATTTTTGTTATTCAAATAATCTTTACTGTCAAATAATGACTATGCTAATCTTGATTTTGTATAAATACTTATAGAGTAAAATCAAACAAAAGGATTATATAATGAAAAAGATATGTATTGTTAGTTTTGTTACTATTATATTATGTTCATCATCATTTATTCACTCTTCTTTTGTGCAAGAATTAATTCAAGCTCAAGAAGCTAGAGGTATTAGAGTTGCTAATCCGGAAGATATAAAATTTGAAAACCAAGTTAAAAATCTTTCTGTAACATTAACGGCTTTCCCCCTCGATTCTCTCCAAAACAACCAAGAAGCTCCAAGTGCAACCCTTATTTCTTTTTATAGTTTATTTTTTAATCCTGAGTATATAAAATTCAGCTCAAAAGGAATCATGAATGATTTTTTTGAACAACTAAAAACATGGCATGATACTTTAAGAAAAAATAACGTCACTGTAGCATGGCCTGTTACTACACAAAGCCAGGATCTTAAAAAACTATTAGTCCAATCTCTTAAAGAAATATGTTTATTTGGGCGCTACTCCAAACATAAAGAAGAAAACTTAATCACCTTTAAATTACGCTTGCAATATATCTTAACCAATATAATGCTAGATCCTTATCTTGCTTTATGGAAAAATGAATTGATTACAAACAATCAAGCTTTTTTCTTAGGCTCATTTTATTCATGGGATGTTGCAACACTTAAATCTGAATTTAAAGATTCTGTTGCTCTTACACCGTTATTCACTAGACTCACCGCTACTATAGATATAGTTGCTGAAGAACAAGCAACAAAATATCATGAACAAGAAGTTGCACGGGAAAAAGAACTAACATTGCAACGCCAACAAAGCGAAGCTTCTATTCTGGCTTCTTTGGTTTCTCAAATAGAACAAGAACAAAAAGACAAGAACACCGATAAAACACTATTATATAGTCATTATATATGGGTATTGTTAAATCCCGCATATCTTGATTTATCAACAGCCGATCGTAAACATATTGATGCTTTTCATGAACAATTTAAAAAATTACACGCTTCAATAGGAAAAACATTCATCCCTCTCTTTTCACCAGAAGAAATTAATGGATTACAATTATTAACGGCTAAATCTCTTGAAACTATTTCTTCTCCCTTATCAGGAAAAACAGGTGGCGTGAAATTCAAAAACCACATTGAATCCGTTTTAAAAACAATAATGAGTATTAATAGAAACCAAACCCTTACCGAAAATCAAATTAAATATCAATGGATAAAACCCCTTTATACTGATAATCACTTTTTAACCCCCGCAACAAAAGCACGCTTATTTAATTTATTTAATAATGAAAACTTCCAACGCTGGCAAGCTTCTACAAGAAATATGACTTTAAAAATTACTTCATCACCATACCTAGCCCAACCGACACCTGCTACAATAGAACCTTCTGTAATTCCACCCACACCACAACCAATTATAGAAGAAATTACAGAAAACTTACCACAACCAACTCCGGCTATTTTACAAAAAAGACCGCTGAGAAATCCCGTTATTCGTAAAACAAGCCCAATGGAACAAGTAAGGGTTTCAGAAGGCAGTACTCCAATAACATTTGAAATAATACAACCTCAACCAATAATTGCTGCTCCTGCGGTAAATGTTTCAACCAAAATCCAAGAAATAGGAAAAGCACTTATTAGTCAAGCGCTTATTGCTCCTGCTGCCACCATAACAAAAACATTTAATACCGTTACCCCAGAAGAACAACTTGATCTTTTAAATACTATTGATGAAATGGGATACACAGCAGTCCATAGTGCCGCATCTCTTGCACGAGCTGATATACTTGCTATATTTTTCAAAAATCTCGCTCCTCAACGAAAATTCATTATTATTACTCAACGTGAAAAAGATGGACAAACTCCGTTGCATCTGATTGCAGGAGCAAAAAGTGCACCGACTAAAGGATTTAATCCGGTCAATGCCGCTAAAGAACTTCTTAAAGATCTCTCTTTACAACAACAAGTTCAACTTATTAATATGCAAGATAACAATGGAAGCACCGCAATTGATATAGCTCAAGGCGTCAATAAAGCACTTGCAATTAACTTGAGACAAATTTTACAAAGAGCGGGTATTTAATACGACCAACAACTCTAAAACATTTGATTTAAAAGAAGGCATATTATTAAATATGCCTTCTTTTTTTGACAATAATAGTTAAGAATATACATTTATACTCAGATTGTTATGATAAATATATATAAAATAAGGCAAATATGACACATAAAATTAATAAATTAAAAATAGTTATTTTGTCTGTATTTCTCACCACAACAAATATATTTTCTTCTTCATATACTGCCACAAAAGTTTTCAGTATATTTAGTATAGATTATAAAACAGTTGAAAAGAGCGAACCTAAAACTGAGCTTATATTTAAAGCAACTACTTATAGAGACAGCACTCACGAATCAACCCAACAGAACTGTCAAGAGATAAAATACAACAAAGAAGAATTAGACTATGTAGGTAAAATCGGAAGTCATAAAGATGCAATAACAAAATTTTTTGAGGTTAAAAGATGCACCGGCACTCATAACATAGAAAAATTGTTTGAAGCTATAAAAAAAGAATATACCGAGGGCAAATTAGTCCTTTTGCGCGAGCACACCCAATATCTGCAGACCTTTTATCTAATACAGCCCATAGTTATCTCAGATGGACAACCATTCAATTTACCCAACTCAGAGCATGATAACAGATTGCAAATAACTACTGCTGAATTCAATACATTAAACATCAATCAGATTTTTAAAAATTTATTATCTTCTTTACCATCCAAAAAAACCATTGGCTTTTCTCTTGGTTTGATTGGTCTTATAATTATAACTTTCTATAAATTTCATAAATAAATAAAAAAAGGGCTTTTCTAAAAAGCCCTTTTTTTTATTAAACTTATTTTTTAATTACTGATGTGTTTAACTTGTTAACAATTCCTTTTAAAGGAGTAAGGTCCTTTTGTTGTGCAGCCTGAGCATTGGCAAGATTTTTTGGGGCTTCTATAGGCAATGATCCGGTTGATCTTAGTGTTACCTTAAGACCTCCAAATTGATTTGTTAATACTGCAACATGGTCTTGCACATCATTGTTAACATTATTAAGATCAATAGAGGTGTTTGTAATTTCCTGCAATGGAATAGGGCGCGTAGTTAGTGTTACTGTTTTTCTCAAAGGAAATTCAACTTTTAAATGAGAATCATCAAAATCAATAAAATAATTTTCTTTTTGTTTGTATAAGTCAGCTAATTGTTGATCCCTAATTTCTTGTTCACGTTTTCTTTTTTCTAACTTTACATTCTTTTGAGCTTGTTTGTAATTATCTTCTTGAACTATACGACCAGTATTTCTACGTATTCTTTCTGCTGGATACCTTTTTTCCATTGCAGAAGATCCAACATACAAACTTAACCCATTCATTACTATCAATGAATATAACAATTTTTTCATCATATTATTCCGAACCATACAAACCCTATCCTAAATAGATTTAAAAAATACAAACACTGCCAATAAATATATATAAATCAATAGAATTAACTATTCAATAAAACAAAAAAAATGTCAATAAGAAACATAGCTTCTTGATTTATCAGGTAATAAAGCCTAATAATTATAACAAATTATAAAATTTAACAACTAAAATTTATCTATATTTGACAGGCTGAAAAACATGTTGTTTTTATGTAAAAGTATGCTACTTTGTATAAAAGAATATCTCCAAAACCAATCATTATTTATAATGAGGTTAAACTATGTCTCTCTTTAAACTTCATACACCATTCAAACCTGCTGGCAGTCAACCGGAAGCTATCAAACAACTTTTAACAAACAGGCCTGGCAAATCAACTCTTTTAGGTGTAACAGGATCAGGCAAAACCTACACAATTGCCAATGTTATTGCACAGCAAAATAAACCAGTCCTTATTTTAGCTCCTAATAAAACTTTAGCTGCTCAATTGTATGAAGAATTTTCACAATTTTTTCCGGAAAATAAAGTATGCTACTTTGTAAGCTATTATGATTATTATCAACCAGAATCATATATGCCAGCACAAGATATTTATATTCCTAAAGAAACCAAAGTAAATAGTGAAATTGAAAGATTACGCGTAGAAGCAACAGCATCAATAATCAATCGTAAAGATACTATTGTAATTGCATCAGTGTCTTGTATTTATTCATTAGGCAACCCAAACGATTATCGAGAGTTGGCATTATCCCTTTCTGTAGGTCAAAAAATGTCTCGTGCAGAACTGATACGTCAACTTATTTTTATTCAATACACTCGTAATGATATAGAGCTTACAGCAGGAAAATTTTCTGTCTTTGGCAATACTATTAATATTTATTTACCGTATCAAAAAGATATTTTACGAATTGAGCTTTTTGGTGATAAAATAGAAAATTTATCATGGATAAGTAAACATAATAATACGCTCATAAAAGATCTTGATAATACTGTTATTTTCCCCGCACGTCATTTTGTTACCACTCAACAGGCAAAAGATGCCGCTCTTATAAGTATTAAAGAAGAACTAGAAGATTGGTTGCCACACGTAACTAATCCCATATATCATGAACGCATTAAACAACGCGTATCTCATGATCTGGAAATGATTGAACAAACTGGATATTGCAGTGGTATTGAAAATTATTCCGTACATTTTGGTGGCAGACAAAAAAATGACCATCCTTATTCATTATTTGATTTTTTTGGGGATGACTTTTTACTTATTATTGATGAATCACATATGGCTATTCCACAATTACGTGGAATGTATGCGGGAGATCAAGCTCGTAAAAAATCCCTTATTGATTTTGGATTCAGACTGCCAAGCGCTAAAGAAAATAGACCTCTACAATTTAAAGAAATAGAAAAATATTTTAATGATGTTATTTTTGTTTCTGCCACTCCGGGTGATTATGAGCTTACTCATTCTAATCAATTTGTTGAGCAAATCATTCGCCCTACCGGCCTCGTTGATCCGATAGTTACTATTCATGGTAGAAATGGACAAATTGATCATTTAATTGCATCAATTAAAGAAACAACTACGGCAGGATATCGGTCACTCATTATGGTTATGACAAAAAAATTAGCCGAAGAACTAGCCCGATATCTGGAAGAACAACAAATTAAAGTTTGTTATTTACATAGTGATCTTAAAACCCCTCAACGGACAGAATTGCTTCAAAAATTACGCCTTGGCACTTTTGATTGTCTCGTCGGAGTTAACTTACTACGAGAAGGAATTGATCTTCCAGAAGTTGCGCTTGTTGCAATCATGGATGCAGATTTAGAAAGTTTTTTACGTGATAAACGATCCTTAATCCAAATTATTGGACGTGCGGCACGTAATACCCATGCAAAAGTGATTCTTTTTGCCGATAAAATCACCAGGTCAATGGCTGCAGCACTTGATGAAACAAACCGTCGACGAGCTCTACAAATTGCCTATAATAAACAACACGGCATTACCCCTCAGACAGTAAAACGAGATGTAATCAAAAGTATTGTTAATATTCAAGAACTTATTGCGCAAGCATCAAAAAGTAAAAAAGAGAAATCTTCTGATAAAATTAAAACAGCTGATAACAAGCAAACAACTCAAGACATTGCTCTACGCATACTACAACTAGAAGAACAGATGACACAAGCCGCTGAACGTCTTGATTTTGAAACAGCCATTGCTTTAAGAGCAGAATGGCAAAAATTGAAAGAAAATAGCTAAAAAAACTTGTTTTTTTATTCAAAGGTCCTTGCAATCCCGAACTTAGATTTCGAAATTACAAGGAACTTTGAATAAAAACTTATCTATTAACTGAAAATATGACAGCTTTTTGCCTTGAAATCATTATAGCATAAATCACTATACTTACCCGATTATAAGTTATATTTTTTTCCGCTCACCCTGAGTTTTTTGTCTTCAAAAAGTATCGAAGGGTGCGGAATCAATAATTATATTTTCTACCATAGCTCTATAATAAAAAATATAATTATTATATACTAGTGTTATTATGAATGATTTTTATGTTTATATTTTACGATGTAATGATAATTCTTATTATGTCGGACATACTGATAATATTGAAAAACGAATATCTGAACATCATTTCAACCAATATAATTGCTATACTTCTAAAAGATTACCTGTTGAAGTCGTATTTGTTCAATCCTTCGGTACGCGAGATGAAGCTTTTATTGTTGAACGCCAAATAAAAAAATGGAATCGTCAGAAAAAGGAAGCTTTAATTGAGAACAATTGGGCAAAAATATCATTATTGGCAAAGAAAAAATTTGACTAACCATTGATTCCGCACCCTTCGATACTTTTTGAAGACAAAAAACTCAGGGCGAGCGGAAAAATATAACTTATAATCGGGTAAGTATAGTGATTTATACTATAATGATTTCAGGGCAAAAAGCTGTCATATGTTCACATTGCTTCAATTGGGGTCCCCATTG
>Ga0070665_100005016_pt1 | contig 13731 bp, 12 predicted proteins | sample KBSS13metaG_FD_65862 | JGI IMG/M metagenome (GOLD analysis project Ga0070665, IMG submission 65862) | Switchgrass rhizosphere microbial communities from Kellogg Biological Station, Michigan, USA - KBS S1-3 metaG | ecosystem: Host-associated > Plants > Roots > Rhizosphere > Soil ... | reverse complement strand
CGTTCCCGCCTTCACGTTCGGCTACTCGAACGGCTCGCACGACTACCAGACCGTGGTCATCGGCATCGGCGCCTGGCTCGGCACCATCATGCTGCTCAACGTGTGGGGCGTGATCTGGCCGAACCAGAAGAAGATCCTGGGCTTCGTTCCGGCCACCGATGAAGAGAAGGCCAAGGCACGCAAGACGGCGCTGTATGCCTCGCGCACCAATTTCATCCTCTCGATCCCGATGCTGCTGTGCATGGCTGCCACCTCGCACGGCTTGCCCATCTGATCGGCCGAGTTGGTCGAGCAGTTAGACAGTCAGCAAATCGCGCGGCAGGTCTCAGCCGCGCTCGCTGAAGATGTGGGCACCGGTGACGTCACCGCCGCCCTCGTCCCCCTCCAACAGCAGGTTCGCGCGCACGTGGTGGCGCGCGAACCTGCGGTTCTCTGCGGCACCCAGTGGGTGAGCGAAACCTTCCGCCAACTGGACGCGGCCATCCGCCTCGAATGGCAAGCCGCCGACGGCGAACGCATCGCCGCGGACCAGGTTCTTCTGAACCTCTCGGGCCCGGCTCGACCCATCCTCACCGGTGAACGCACCGCGCTGAATTTCCTGCAGACACTCTCGGCCACGGCCACGGCTGCCAGCCGTTATGTCGAGGCCATCGCCGGCACGAACTGCCGCATCATCGACACTCGCAAGACACTGCCGGGCCTGCGCCTGGCGCAAAAATACGCGGTGCGCTGCGGCGGCGCGCAGAACCATCGCATCGGCCTGTACGACATGGTTCTGATCAAGGAGAACCACATCATCGCGGCCGGTTCGATTGCCACGGCGATCGCGTCGGCGCGCCGGACTTCACCGGGCATCCCGGTCGAAACAGAAGTGGAATCGCTGACGGAATTCGACCAGGCGCTGGCCGGTGGTGCCGACATCATCCTGCTCGACGAACTCTCCCTCGACGACATGCGCACCGCGGTGGCACGCAACCGCGAGCGCGGTTCGAAGGCCAAGCTCGAGGCCTCCGGCAGCGTGACGCTGGCCACGGTGCGCGACATCGCGCTCACCGGGGTCGACTACATTTCCATCGGCAGCATCACCAAGCACGTGCAGGCCGTCGACCTGTCCATGCGCTTCGAATTCCACGCATGAGGCCCGCAACACTCATCGTCCTGGTCGCGCTCGCGCTCGCGGGTTGCGCCAGGAACGAGGCCTCCCTGCCCGGCACGGTGGAACGCGATCGCGTGGAGTTGGTGGCCGACGCCAACGAGACCATCGTCTCGCTGCCTTTCGCGGAAGGCGCCGCGGTGAAGGCCGGCGACGTGATCGTGGTGCAGGACCGCGCGCTCACCGGCGCCGAGGTCGACGCCGCGCGTGCGCAGCTGGCCGAGGCCGAAGCGCGCGTGGACGAACTCAAGAACGGACCACTGCCCACCACCATCCGCGCGGCCGCAGCGCGTCGCGACGCGGCCCGTGCGCAGCGCGACGATGCCGTGCGCGAGCGCGACCGCTTGTTAGGACTGGTGTCGCGCAGCCTGGTCAGCAAGTCCGATGCCGATCGCCAGGTGACCGCGGCCGACGCCGCGGAAGCCGCGCTGCACGAAGCCGAGGCCGACCTGCGCGAGTTGCAACAGGGCACGCGCGCCGAACAGGTGGCGCAGGCGCGCCAGGCCGCCGACAGCGCGCGCGCCAATCTCGCCGGCCTCGAAACCAGCTCGTCGCGGCTCGAAGTGCGCGCGCCCATTGCGGCCACCATCGACGCGCTGCCGTTCCACCTGGGCGAAAAGCCCGCCAAGGGCGCCACCGTCGCCGTGCTGCTCGCCACCACCGCGCCGTACGCGCGCATCCACGTGCCCGAGCCCATGCGCGCGCGCGTCACGCCGGGCGTGACGGCCACCATTCGCGTGGATGGCATCGACAAGGGCTACCGCGGCAAGGTGCGTTTCATCTCGAGCGAGGCGGAGTTCACTCCTTATTACGCGCTGACCGCGGCGGATCGTTCCAAGCTGAGCTTCCTCGCCGAAGTCACCTTCGAAGACGCGGACGCCGGCAACCTGCCCTCCGGCGTTCCGCTCGACGTGGTCCTCGATCTCCCCGACGCGCCATGAGCGACGAGGCAATTTCGGCGCGCGGGCTGACGCGCCGATTCGGCGCGAAGGTCGCCGTGGATCACATCGACCTCGACATTCCCGCCGGCCGCATCTATGGATTCCTGGGCCCGAATGGCTCCGGCAAATCCACCACGCTGCGCATGTTGTGCGGGCTGCTGACGCCCAGCGACGGCCACGCCGAGGTGTTCGGCCTGAGCGTGGCCAAGGACGCCGAGGCGATCCGCCGCCGTCTCGGCTACATGCCGCAGAAGTTTTCGCTGTGGGACGACCTCACGGTGGGTGAAAACCTGCAATTCATCGGCCGCCTGTACGGCCTGGGCACCACTCTCCAGTCGCGCATCGAGGCGCAGCTCAAGACCTACTGGCTGGTCGAATTGCGCGACCAGCGTGCCGGCAGCATGAGCGGCGGCCAACGCCAGCGACTGGCGCTGGCGGCCGCCACGCTGCATTCACCCGAGCTGCTGCTGCTGGACGAGCCCACCAGCGCCGTGGATCCGCAGAGCCGCCGCGATTTCTGGGAGCGGCTGTTCGAGCTCGCGGAAGCCGGTGCCACCATCCTCGTGTCCACTCACTACATGGACGAGGCGGAACGCTGCCATGGCCTCGCCATCCTCGCGGAAGGCCGCATCGTGGCCGAGGGTACGCCGCGCGATCTCATGCAGGGCGTCGACGCCGACGTGTTCGAGGTCGAGGGCGCCGAAAGCACCGACGCCGTGAATGCATTGCGCGCGCTGCCCTGGGTACACGGCGTCACGCAGCTCGGCGTGCGGCTGCGCGTGCTCGCCGACCGCGGCACGGCCGACGCGCGGAACAAGTTGCAACAGGAGCTGAAGCGGCTGGGCGTGGAAGCGAACATCACGCCGACTCACGCCAGTCTCGAAGACGTATTCGTCGTCGCGACGCGGCCAAAGAACGGCCAACCCAAGGTGGCCGCGGCATGAGTCGCGAAAAACCCGGCCGGTTCCGCGCGGCATGGCTGCGCCTCACCGCCGTGGCCGCCAAGGAAGTGCGGCAGCTGGCGCGCGACCGACCCACCTTCGGCATGATCGTCGGCGTGCCGCTGATGCAGATCACGCTGTTCGGCTACGCCATCAATTTCGACGTCCGCCACCTGGCCACGGTGGTCCAGGACCAGGCCAACACCTCGATGTCGCGTGAATTCGTCGCCGACCTGGAAGCCACGCAGGTGCTGCGCGTCGAGCGCCACGCCAGCTCCAGCGCCGAGGTCGACACGCTGATGCGCGAGGGACGCATCAGCGTCGCGGTCATCATCCCGGCCGACTTCGAGCGCCGCCTGCAGTCCGAGTCGCGGCCGGTGGCACAGATCCTGGTGGACGGCTCGCAACCCACCATCGCCGGCGTGGTCGGCGGACTCGCCGGCATGCCATTGATCACCCGGCACGCCATGGGCGCGTATTCGGGCGGCAAGCGCATGACGCCGCCGCGCGTCGAAGTGCGCACGCTGTACAACCCGGAAAAACGCACCGCGGTGCAGATCGTGCCGGCGCTCATCGGCGTGATCCTCACCATGACCATGGTGGTGTTCACCGCCAGCGCCATCGTGCGCGAACGCGAGCGCGGCAACCTCGAGTTGCTGATCGCCACCCCGCTCGGGCGACTCGAGCTCATGGTGGGCAAACTACTGCCGTACGTGGTCATCGGCCTGATCCAGGTGACCATCATCCTGATCGCCGGGCGCTTGCTGTTCGGCGTGCCGGTGGTGGGCAGCCTGCTGAACCTGTACGGCGCGGCGCTGGCGTTCATTGCCGCCACGCTCGGCCTGGGCCTGTTCGTGTCGACGCTGGCGCAGACCCAGTTCCAGGCCTTCCAGTTCGCCTTCCTGACCATGCTGCCGTCCATCCTGCTGTCGGGTTTCATGTTCCCCTTCGAGGGCATGCCGGCGGCGGCGCAGTGGATCGCGCAGGTGCTGCCGCTCACGCATTTCAACGTCATCATCCGCGGCGTCATGCTGCGCGGCGCGGACCTTCCGGAAGCCTGGCCGCAACTCGCCAAGCTCGCGGTGTTCCTGGTCGTCATGCTGTCGGTGGCCGTACTGCGCTTCAAGAAGCGCCTGGATTGAATCCATGAGACTCCTGCTCGCGATCCTGTCAGCCCTCGCGGCACTTCCCGCCGGCGCGCAATCCTTCTGGCCGGAGGGCAAGACCGCCGCCATCGTGCTGACCTACGACGACGCGATGAGCTCGCAACTGGACGTCGCCGTGCCGCAGCTCGCGACCGCGGGCCTCAAGGGCACCTTCTTCCTCTCGGGCGGAATGGCACCGGATTACATGCGTCGGTGGCGCGAAGTGCAGCGCGCCGGCCATGAGCTCGGCAACCACTCGCTTTTCCATCCCTGCCCGAAATCCATCCTGCCCGACCGGCCGCTGTACTCCACCGAGACCTACGACGTGGACCGCATGCTGCTCGAGATCGCCATCATGAACAGCATCCTGTACGGCATCGACGGCCAGGAGGCGCGCAACTATTCCGCGCCCTGCAGCCAGACGCGGGTCGGCGGCGTCGACTACACCGACGCCCTGCGCCGGACCGGCGTGTTCAAGCACCTGCGCACGGGCGGCGACGCGCTCAATTCCGTGGTCGCCGATCCCAAGACCCTGGACACCTTCAAGGTGCCGAGCTGGGGGCCGACCGACAGCCCCAACGGACCGCAGCTCATCGCCTACGTCGAGCGCGTGCGCGCGGCCCATGGCCTGGGCGTGCTGCAGTTCCACGGCGTGGGCGGCCAGTACCTGTCGGTGAGCGCGGATGCGCACGCCAAGCTGCTGGCGCACCTGGTCACCCATCCCGATGTCTGGGTGGCACCGTTCGGCGAGGTCATGGATTACGTGGTGACGCACAGTCGCTAGACTTGGCCCCCTCTGCCCGGGGGTAAACATGGACCAGGCTTCTCGCGCGAAGCGCTTTCGCGATCTGCACGCCAGCGGCACCTTCGTGATCGCCAATGCCTGGGACGGCGGTTCGGCGCGCGTGCTGGGCTCGCTGGGCTTCGACGCGCTGGCCACGTCCAGCGGCGCGGCCGCCGGCGTGCTGGGTCGGCTCGATCACGGCATCACGCTGGAAGAATCCCTGGCCAACGCCAGGCTGATCTGCGACTCCACCGACCTGCCCGTGTCGGGAGATCTCGAGAAGGGCTTCGGTGATGCGCCCTCCGACACCGCGCGCGCCATCATTCGCGCCGCGGAGGCCGGCCTGGTGGGCGGCTCCATCGAAGACGCCACGGGCATGAAGGACACGCCGATATTTCCGCTGACCCTGGCCGCCGAACGCGTCGCCGCCGCGGTCGAAGCGGCGCGCTCGCTACCCTTCCCGTTCACGCTCACCGCGCGCGCCGAGAACTTCCTCAATGGCCGCGCGGACCTGGACGACACCATCCAGCGCCTGCAAGCCTACGAGCGCGCCGGTGCCGACGTGTTGTTCGCCCCCGCGCTTCCCACGCTCGAGGCAGTGCGCACGGTGTGCGCGTCGGTTTCGAGGCCGGTCAACTTCATGGTGGGAATTCCGGGCAAGTCTTTCTCGGTGGCGCAGCTCAGCGCCGCGGGCGTGCGGCGCGTGAGCCTCGCCACCTCGCTGTACCGCGCCGCCATGACCGGTCTCATCAACGCCGCGCGCGAGATCCGCGAGTCGGGCAGCTTCGGCTACCTGGATCGCATGGTCAGCAGCGCGGAATTCGCGGGCTACCTCAAGAAACCGGCATGACGGACTGGTCGCGCCGACAAGTCCTGCGCACCGGGGCTGCCGCCGCGCTCGCGGGCGCGAGTATCCCGGGATACGCCGCGGCCGCCGGCGCCGATTCGCTGGGCGCGCTGGCGCATGCCAAGGGCATGCGCTTCGGCACGTCGCTGGGGGGCCGCAGTCTCACCACGGATCCGCGCTACCTCGAACTGATCCGTACCGAGTGCGGCATGATCGTTCCCGAGAACGAGCTCAAGATGCAGGCCATCCAGCCGAAGGCCGGTGAGTTCAGCTTCGAGCGCGGCGATGCGCTGATCGAATTCGCGAAGGCGAATTACCTGCTGGTGCGCGGCCACTGCCTGCTCTGGCATCACCCGCGCTGGGTGCCGCGCTGGTTGAACGACTACGACTTCGGCACCGAGCCGGCGAACAACGGCGAAAAACTGCTGGTCGACCACATCACGCGCACCACCACGCACTTCGGCAAGGACCTGGTGTCCTGGGACGTGGTCAACGAGGCGGTCGACAACGTCACCGGCGAGATGCGCGAGACGCCGCTGTCGAAGGCCATCGGCTCGCCCGACCAGGTGCTCGAGACCGCGTTCCGCGCGGCGCGCGCCAACCTTCCCGAGACCGAACTGGTCTACAACGACTACATGGGCTGGGAGCGCGACAACGCGCCGCACCGCGACGGCGTGCTGCGGCTGCTGGAACGCTTCCGCAAGAACGGCGTGCCCGTGAATGCGCTCGGCATCCAGGCGCACATCGGCGCGGGCAACCAGGACAGCAACGTCAACCGCGTGTTCGACGCGCGCGATGAAAAGGCCTGGCGCAAATTCCTCGAAGAAGTCACCGGCATGGGCTACGCGCTGCTGATCACGGAATTCGACGTGCACGACGCGCCGCTGCCCGCGGACTTCGAGGTGCGCGACAAAGCGGTCGCGGCGCTGGGCCGCGCCTTTCTCGACATCACGCTGTCGTTCCGCCAGGTCAATGCGCTGGTGTGCTGGGGTCTCATGGACACGCACACCTGGCTGCAGGGGCGCAACCCGCGCGCCGATGGCCTGCCCAAGCGGCCGACGCCATTCGACAACCACTACCAGCCCAAGCCGCTGCGCGAAGCGATGGCGGCCGCGTTGCGCGCGGCGCCGCCCCGCAGGCCGGCATCCATCGCGGGCCGCCTCGTATGAAGGGGGCCGCATGAAACTGGTCAGCGGCGCGCGGGTTCGGCATTCGAACGCCATCCTGGCGATCTTCAACGAGGCCATCGAGAACTCCACCGCGCTGTACGACTACAAGCTGCGCACCGACGCCGACATGCAGGCCTGGTTCGACGGCAAGGAACGCAAGAATTACCCGGTGATCTGCGCCGAGAGCGATTCCGGCGAACTCATGGGTTTCGCATCCTACGGGCAGTTCCGCGAGCGGCCGGCGTACAAGTACACGGTCGAACACTCGGTGTACGTGGACACCCGCTTTCGCGGGCTGGGCGTCGGGCGCAGCTTGCTCGTGGCCACCATCGAGGCCGCCGAGCGGCAGGACTACCACGTGCTGGTGGGCGGCATCGACGCGTCGAACACCGTCAGCATCAAGCTGCACGAGAGCCTGGGATTCACGTCCTGCGGCATCGTGAAGCAGGCGGGTTTCAAATTCGGGCGCTGGCTGGACCTGGCGTTCTACCAATTGATACTGAAGACACCGTCCGCGCCCGCGGATGGTTAGACGGGGGCAGTCTTGAAAACTTCCGGGTTGGTCGCCGCGATGGCGGTATGCGCAAGCGCGGGCGCGTGGGCCGCCGAGCCCATCACCTTCGAGTGGTTCGAATACAGCGGGCGTGACGCGGTCTTCACCGCCCCGCTTCCCAAGGGGGCCTTCCACAACCCCATCCTCGCGGGTTACTACCCGGACCCGAGCGTGGTGCGCGCCGGTGACAAGTACTACCTGGTGAATTCCTCGTTCGCCCACTGGCCCGGTATTCCCATCCACGAGAGCACGGACCTGGTGCACTGGACGCTGGTCGGCCACGCGCTCGGCGACCCGACCAAGGTCAGCTTCGATGGGCTGAACATTTCGCGCGGCGTGTTCGCGCCTTCGATCCACTTTCACGATGGCACGTTCTACGTCATCAACACGCTGGTGGACGCGGGCGGCAATTTCTTCGTGACCGCGACCAACCCGCGCGGCCCGTGGTCGGACCCGGTGTGGCTCAAGGGAATCGACGGCATCGATCCGTCGTTCTTCTTCGACGACGACGGCAAGGCATACATCCTCAACAACGGGCCACCTGAAGGAGCGCCCTTGTACGACGGTCATCGTGCCATCTGGATGCAGGAGTTCGACCTGGGCGGCAGGAAGCCCGTGGGTCCGCGCAAGGTGATCGTGAACGGCGGCGTCGATCTGGCCAGGAAACCGATCTGGATCGAAGGACCGCACCTGTATCGAATCAAGGAGTGGTACTACCTGATGTGCGCCGAAGGCGGCACCGGCCCCGGCCACTCGGAAGTCATCTTCCGCTCGAAGTCTCCGTGGGGACCTTACGAGCCCGGCAAAGACAACCCCATCCTCACGCAACGCGACCTGCCTGCCGGTCGCGAGTACCCGGTCACCAATGCCGGGCATGCCGATCTGGTGCAGATGCAGGACGGCAGCTGGTGGGCGGTGTTCCTCGCCTCGCGCCCCTACCGCGACTATCTATTCAACACCGGGCGCGAGACCTGGTTGCTGCCGGTGAGCTGGAGGAATGGCTGGCCCATGATCCTCGAGCCGGGCAAGCCGATTCCCTACGAGCTGAAAGGCCCGAAGGCCATGGCGCAGGACAAGGGCGCGCAGGGCGACGCCCTGGCGGGCAACTTCACGCAGCGCGACGATTTCAACCAGCCCTGGCCGGGCCCCGAGTGGCTGCAGATCCACGTGCCCAAACATCCGTGGTTCGAACTGCTGAATGGCAACCTGGTCATCACGCCGTCGGCGGTCAACCTGGATGCGAAGCGCAACACCTCTTTCTATGCGCGGCGACAGGCGCACCAGCGCTTCGCGGCCAGCACCGAATTCGCACCGCCCCGCAATGCCGGCACGGCCGCCGGCCTCGCTGCGTATCAGAACGAGGACTACTGGTATTTCCTGGGTGCCCGTCGCTCCGACGTCGGCCTGCAGGTATTCCTCGAGCGCCATGCCGGCAAGGACTTCGACGAGGTCGAGAAGACCACCATCGAAGTGCCCGATTCGCTCAAGCTGATGATCAACGGCGACGGCGCGAGCTACTCCTTCTTCTATGACGCCGGTGATGGCTGGCATCAACTGAAAGTGGATGACGACGGTTCGATTCTCTCCACGGAAAAAGCCGGCGGATTCGTCGGTACGGTACTGGGCCCTTTCGCTCGACAGGAATGAACATGCGCTTCAATGGAATTTCGCTGCTTGCCGCCCTGCTGCTCGCCTCCCAAGTTGGCGCCCAACAGGCTCCCGTGGTGACTAACCCGGATGCCGACAAGGAGGACTGGCAGGTCCTGTTCAACGGCAAGGACCTCACCGGCTGGACGCCGAAGATCGCCAAGCACGATCTCGGCGACAACTTCGGCAACACCTTCCGCGTCGAGAACGGCCTGCTGGAAGTGCGCTACGACAAGTACAAGAACTTCGACGGGCAGTTCGGCCACCTGTTCTGGAAGGATCCGTACTCTTACTACCGAATCGCCGTCGAGTACCGCTTCGTCGGCCAGCAGGCACCCGGCAATCCGGGCGCATGGGCGCTGCGCAATTCCGGCGTCATGATGCACGCGCCGGATCCGCGCACGATGCCGCGCGACCAGACCTTCCCGATCTCCATCGAGGGGCAGTTGTTGGGCGGGAACAGCGACGGCAAGCCGCGACCCACGGCCAACATGTGCTCGCCCGGCACCGAGATCGTCTACCAGCACAAGCTGTACAAGGACCATTGCCTGAACTCGAGCTCACCCACTTTCGACGGTGAGCAATGGGTGCGCGCGGAGTTCGAAGCGCACGGCTCGGGCACCCTCACGCACTACGTCAACGGCAAGCAGGTGCTCGAGTACGAGCTGCCGCAATTCGGCGGCGGCGTGGTCGACAATTTCAACACCGCCACCAAGATTGACGGCCAACTCATCGAGGGCGGATACATCTCGCTGCAGAGCGAGTCCCATCCCATCGACTTCCGCAAGGTGGAGCTGCTGAACCTCGCGGGCTGCATGGACAAGGCCGCGTCCAACTACAAGAGCTACTACATCAAGCACGTGCCCGCGGACTGCAAGTTCGCCGAGGGCGCCAAGCCCGCGATGCGGCGGCCGGGCGAATACACCTTCATGCCGGGCTCGCTGCCCCAGGAAGGCGTGCCCAGGGGCACGCTCGAAGGTCCGTTCGAATTCCACAGCAAGATCATCCCGGGGACGGTGCGGCAGTACTGGATCTACGTGCCGGCGCAGTACAACCGCAAGAAGCCGCAGCCCGCCAACGTGCTGGTGTTCCAGGACGGCCAGCGCGCCACCAACCCGGAAGGTGGCTTGCGCGTGCCGCAAGCCATGGAAAACGCCATCGCGCAGGGCAAGATGCCCGTGACCATCGGCATCTTCATCACGCCGGGGAATCTCAGCGAGACCTACCCCACCGATCTCGGCATGAAAAACCCCAACCACCGCAAGGAAGAGTACGACGCGCTCAACGACAGCTACGCGCGTTTCCTGATCGAGGAAATGCTTCCCGAGGTGGGCAAGAAGTACAAGCTGACGGACGACCCGGAGAAGCGCGTCATCGGCGGCACCTCGAGCGGCGCCATCTGCGCGTTCACGGTGGCCTGGCAGCGGCCTGACTACTTCCGCCGCGTGATCAGCATGATCGGCAGCTACACCTCCATCGGCTATTCGCCCGCCACGGCCACCGAGCCGATGGTGCCGGGCGGTGACCTGTACCCGACGCTGATCCGCAAGAACCCGATCAAGCCCATCCGCATCTATCTGCAGGACGGCGAGCACGACCTGTCGAACGAACACGGCAGCTGGTACCTGGCCAACCAGCAGATGCTGTCGGCCTTCGAATACGCCAATGCCAAGGCCGACAAGGACGGCAAGCTCGGCACGCGCTACGAGGTCAGGCACTTCTGGGGTGACGGCGCGCATTCCGACCTGAACGGCGGCGTGTTGCTGCCGGAGATCCTGCAATGGATCTGGACCAATGACTGATGCCAGGCTCGCAACCGCGACGCTCGCCCTCGTCGCGCTGCTGGGCGGCTGCGCGCGCGAACCGGCACACGCCACGGCCGATCTCGTGGTGCGCAATGCCGACCTGCGCACCATGGTCCCGGCAATGCCGCATGCCAGTGCGCTCGCGGTTCGCGGCGGCGCGGTCGCCTTCGTGGGCGACGAGAAGGACATCGGCGAGTGGATAGGTCCCGACACGAAGGTCATCGATTCCGCCGGCCATACCGTGCTGCCCGGGCTCATCGACAGCCACATTCACGTCGCCGAAGGTGCGCTGGCGCTCGACGGCTGCTCGCTGCACGACGAGCAGCTCACCATCGACAAGGCGGCCGCCGCCATTCGTGCCTGCGTGGCCGCCGACAAGACCTCGACCTGGATCGTGGTCAACGCGGTGAATGGCGCGGGCTTCAAGGCGACCCGCCAGGACCTCGACGCCATCGAGAAACAGCGCCCGCTCTTTCTATGGAGCACTGACGGACACTCCGCGTGGGTGAACACGCGCGGGCTCGAGTTGGCCGGCATCAGCCGCAAGACGGCGGATACGCCCGACGGGCGCATCCAGCGCGACAGCAAGGGCGATGCCACCGGGCATCTCGTTGATGCGGCGACGAGCCTGGCACTCAACGTGATGGACAAGCCCTCGCTCGACAAGCGCCTCGACGCGTTGCGCAAGGTGCTGCCCCAACTGCACGCCGTGGGCATCACCAGTTACCTCGAAGCCAACACCGACGAGCCCACGGTCGATGCCTACAGCGAGCTGGCACGGCGCCACCAGCTCGACGCGCGTGTCACCGTGGCATTCGAGAGCAGCGGCGCGAACACGCCCGAGGAGTTCAAGCGACTGGAGACGGAGCGTTCCAAGCTGGCCGCCGATACGTTGTTCCGCGCCGACTTCATCAAGTTGTTCGCCGACGGTGTGCTGGAGTATCCGACGCAAACCGCGGCCTTGCTGGCGCCCTACAACGACGCGCAGGGCAAGCCCGGCCAGTCGACTGGCAAGCTGTTCATGACAGCCGCGGACATGACGGCGTTCGTGCAGGAAGCGGGGCGCCGCGGCTTCAACATCCACGTGCACGCCATCGGCGACGCCGCGGTGCGCGAGACGCTCGACGCCTTCGCCGCCGCCCGCACCGCCGGCAGCCAGCAACTCTTGAGCATTGCGCACCTGCAGCTGATCGACGCCGCCGACCTGCCCCGCTTCGCCGCGTTGCACGTCTATCCTTCGCTGCAGCTCCTGTGGGCGAAGCCGGACAATTACAGCATCGATGCGCTCACGCCCTGGATCGGCCAGGAACGCATGGAGCGGCAGTATCCGGCGCGCTCGCTGGTGGCGGCCGGCGCCGAGATCGCCGGCGGCAGCGACTGGGACGTCTCCAGCTTCAATCCCTTCGAAGCCATGGCTACGGCCATGTCGCGCAAGGATCCGGAACATCCCGAGCGCGGTGCGCTGGTCGCCGCCGAAGCGCTGACGCTGGATGAAATGCTGACGGCCTATACGCTCAACGCCGCGAAACTCATCGGCCGCGACCGCGAGATCGGCTCGCTGGAACCCGGCAAGCAGGCCGACTTCATCGTGCTCGACCGCACCCTGGGGTCCAGGACCACGGCCGACGAAGTCCGCGCCACCAGGCCGACGCACGTGTTCTTCGCGGGACGAGACGTCACGCCCCCGGCGGACTGATGAACAACCGTCTGCAGACGTTCACGCACTCCTCGCCCATCGGGCACTGGAGCGTGAGCGTCTGGCGGACGGACCCGCGGCTGGCGGACATCGTCACCAGCATGTGGTTCGGTGAAGGCAGGACCGCCTATCAACGCGATCGCATCCTGCCGTCGGGGCAGAGCCAGTTGTTGATCAATCTCGGCCCGCCGCAGTACCGCGTCGAACCCGGCCCGCCGGAGGTACGCGTGCCTTTTGTCGACGTGTGGTATTCGGGCCTGCACCAGGGACCCATCGACACCGAGGCGCCGCATGGCAATGCCTTGTTAGGCGTGGCGTTCAGCGCGCACGGCACGTTCCCCTGGCTGGGCGAACGCATGGACGGACTCTCCGATCGCATCATCGCGCTGGCCGACGCGCTCGGCGACGGCGCGCTGCGCCTGCGCGAGCGCCTGCTGAACACGGCTTCGCTGGAGGCGCGGTTCCTGGGCGTGGAGCGCTGGCTGCTGGCGCGGCTCAAGCCGCGCGCCATCATCCACCCGGCAGTGCGCTGGGCGGTCGACAAGCTGGCCGCCAGCGGCGGGCGCGTGCCCATCGAGGAGCTCGCGATCCAGACCGGGTTCACGCGCAAGCATCTCGGCAACCTGTTCCAGCAGCAGGTCGGGCTCTCGCCCAAGGCGCTGGCGCGCGTGCATCGGTTCCGCGGCGCGCTCCAACTACTGGATCGCGCCAACGGCCAGGTGCCATGGGCGGAACTGGCCGAGCAATGCGGCTTCTACGACCAGTCGCACCTCATCAATGAATTCCGCCGCTTCACCGGCTTCTCGCCCGTCGAGCTGGCCAAACGCGACCGACCGGATTCCGGCAGCGTCGTGCTGCGCTGAAGTTCCTTTTTTTCCAAGACGCGCGCGCACCGCGGGCGCAAAATCCCGCCACAACAACAAGGGAGGCTCTCATGCCTGAAATCAACTGGGTCGCCGTGTTCGCCGCGGCCGTCGCGTGTTTCGCTCTCGGCGCCCTGTGGTATTCGAATGCGCTGTTCGGCAAGGCCTGGCAGCGCGAAGCCGGCCT
>Ga0070665_100005014_pt1 | contig 13733 bp, 10 predicted proteins | sample KBSS13metaG_FD_65862 | JGI IMG/M metagenome (GOLD analysis project Ga0070665, IMG submission 65862) | Switchgrass rhizosphere microbial communities from Kellogg Biological Station, Michigan, USA - KBS S1-3 metaG | ecosystem: Host-associated > Plants > Roots > Rhizosphere > Soil ... | reverse complement strand
CCACATTCGGGCCATACTCATCGCCGCGCGCAGCTCCCACGACTTGCCTTGCTGGCCGCGCGCGACCGTCAGTGCCTGTTGAAAACAGCTCTCCGCCCGTTGCGGGTCCGGGATGTGCTGCGCAAGTAGCAGTTCGCCCCGAATCCGATGCACCTCAGCCTCGTAGAGACGCTCGTCGTTCCGCTCCACCCAACCAAGCGCCTCTTCCAGCGACGACATCCCGTCCTCGACCTGCCCCGCCAAGCCTTGTACTTCTGCCAGCACCGCGAAGTACCAAGGCCACACCGCTCCCATGCCTATCGAGCTTCGGCGCTCCATTGACTCACGGATATCAGCGATTCCCGCATGGACATCGCCTCGATGAGCCCTGGCCCATCCCCTCGGCAAAAGACACCACAGTTCCAGTGCCGGAAGGCCATGCTCAGCAGCCACTGCCAGACCCTCTTCGGCGCGCATCGTGGCGGGCTCGGGCTCGCGGCGAAGCTGAGACAGTTTGGCGAGGAACAGGAGCGAAATTCCGACGCTATTCGGACTGCCGAGCTCACGTGCGTGCGCGAGAGTGTTCTCCATCGCCTGGAGCGCCTGAGTCGGGTAGCCCATCATCCAACTGCTGAGGGCGGTGAGATATCCGGAAACGATGCCGTGGTCCTGGTCATACGGCACAGCACCGGCGCCATGCTGCTGCGCGTTGTATAACGCCAAGGACTGACGGCTATGGTCGCGCACGTCAACGAAATCACCCTGCCACCATGCGGTGTAGGCGAGCATCGAATGCCCGACCGCCAGGATGGGCGGATCATCCTGTCGTCTGGCGAGCTCCAGAAATTCCTCTGAGAGGATCCGCGCTTCATGCATGTGTCCGAGCACCATCTTGGAGTGCGCCAGGCCGGAAAGTGCTGGGAACAGTTCCAGCGTCCCACCCACCTGCCGCGCCAGATCGCAGGCCCGGGCGTAGACGTCCTCGACCGATTGTGGGCCGGTCACGAAGCCTGATGCGCCCCCCAATGTGAGTTGCAGGGAAAGCTCGTGATGAGCGCGCTCGGGGGTCTCAGGCAGTGTGCTGAGCAACTCCAAGCCGCGGGCCGCGTGACTGGCGGCTTCTCGGTTGGCGGAGCGTTGCAGTGCTCGCCGGCCAGCCGTCTGCCAGTACAGGATCGCCTGCTCGGCGAGACCGGCTTCCGTGAAGTGGTGCGCCAATAACTCGGGCCTGGTGGCGACTGTGTCCGGAAAACCGGACTCGAGCGTTTGCGCGATGCGTTGGTGATACTGCTGCCGAGTGCTTTTCAACAGCGATTGATAGGCGGATTCCTGGACGAGCGCGTGCTTGAAGCGGTACGTCGCGTGCGGCGGGGCCCCCGCCGCGTACAGGAATTCCGACGCGATGAGTCGGTCGAGCCCGTGTTCGAGGGCAGCATCATCCCATGGTGAAACCGCTTGTAGCAGTTGATAACTGAATTCGCGGCCCAACGTCGCACCAAGTTGTGCCAGCCCTTTTACCGGAGCCAGTCGGTCCAGCCGCGCCATCAGCGAATCCTGAAGGGTGTTGGGGATGGCGAGTGGGGGCAGCGGGCCGGCCAGCGCGTATCGATCGAGGCGCTCTTCCAGCAGGCCCGACTCCAGCAGCATCTTGGTCAGTTCCTCGATGAACAGCGGAACACCGTCCGTCTTCGACACCACTTCAGAAAGCACTTGTGGTGGCAGCGATTTGCCGTGCGCGACTTGCTGAGTCAACTCGGTAGCGGCGTCAGCGGGTAAGCGGTTGAGGTCGAGCACGCTGATGCCGTCGGTCCACGGCGGCCGGAAGTCGGTCCGGCACGTGAACACTGCCAGGATTGGCGCGGCGTGGACGCTGTCGACCAGTAGGTTCAGATACTCCAGCGTGGTCGGATCGATCCAGTGCAGATCCTCAACGATGAGCATCACCGGCTGTTTCTCGGCCCTGCGGAACGGGATCGCCATCAGCGCGCGCATGGTCTCCTGCTTCTGCTGCTCGGCGGTCAGCTCCGGCGAAACACGTTCAGCGCCAAGCGGAATCGACAGCAGTGTGGCGAACAAGGACACGGACTCGGTCAACGGAAGTCCGGTTTCGACAAGGAACCCTTCCAACTTCGACAGCTTCTGCGCCGCCGAGTCCTCTCGCTCGAACCGTAGGACGACTCGCTCGAGCAGATCGATCAGCGGGTAGAACGCGGTGTGTTGGTAGTACGGCGAACACTGAAGATGTGTGAACCAGGCTTGCCGATCGGAGGCATGGTCGATCAGTGCCTTCACCAATCTCGACTTGCCGATCCCGGCCTCACCGGTGACAAGGACCACTTCGCCCCGGCCGCCGACGACTCTTCGCCAGGCCGTCTCGAGCTGCTGCAGCTCATCCTCACGACCGACAAGGGGCGTGAGACCGGTGTTCCCCAGCGCGTCAAGGCGAGTTCGGGCGGTGCTTTCATACAGCACCCGGTAGACCTCGAGTGGAGTTGCCACACCTTTGAGCGCCGGGGTGCCGATCGACTCGCATTCGAAAAGTCCGCCCAGGAGTTGATGCGTTAAGGCGCCAATTACCAACGTGTTTGGCATCGCCACGCCCTGCAGCCGGGCCGCGATGTTCGGCGTATCGCCGAGCACCATGTCGTCGTGCCCCGTCTTGCCGACTTCGTCACCGACGACGACCAGCCCGGTGTGGCACCCGAGCCGGACAGCGAGGGAAACCCCGTGTTTCTCGGACAATCCGGAGTTGAGCTGCCCGACCGCCTCGATGATGCCGAGCCCGGCGCGAACAGCGCGCTGCGCGTCGTCTTCATGCGCGCGGGGATAGCCGAAATACACCAGCAGGCCGTCACCGAGGTACTGGGCGATGTGACCGTCGAAGCGGGCGATCACCTTCGCGCACGCGTCGTAGTAGGCGCCCATGACGTCGCGCCATTCCTCGGGGTCGAACTGGCTGGCCAGGATCGTCGACCCCACGAGGTCGCAGAAGAACATCGTCAACTGGCGTCGCTCGCCGCGATGACCAGCTCCCCACACCAGGCCGTGGCCGTCCTCGCTGACGGTGTCGGGGTGTGAGTAGAGCAATTCGGTCCGCAGCGCGTCCAAGCGTGCGTCGTCCAGGCCGAAGTGTTCCTTCAGCGCGCGATAGGACACCCGGCCGCGAGTGCGCAGAAGCTCGACCATTTCGTCGAGCACCGCATAGAAATCCATCTGTCCCCCCGCTCCAGATGAAGCGTCAGGTCAATGGTGCGGCAAAACTCGCCGGCGTATCGCCTGATTTGCTAACGACCGGGGCCCGGCGGGCCCGCGAACGCCTGCGCGATCGTCAGCCACTCCTCGGCGTCGGCGCCGACGGCCTCCACGTCCAGCTCCGCCCGCGGCCTGCGCTGCGTGACCAGCATGCAGAAGTCCTCGGCCGATCCGGTGACGCGTTGCGCGGCGTCCGCGGGACCCCAGTCCCACACCGACCCGTCCGGCGCGCGCAGTTCCACCCGGAATGGGTCGGCCGGAGGCGTCAGCCCGTTGATGGAAAACGCGAAGTCGCGCGTGCGCACGCCGATGTGCGCGATCGACCGCAGCCGCGCCGTCGCGGCCCGCTTCACCCCGAGCGTGTCGGCGACGTCCAGCCCGTGCGCCCACGTCTCCATCAGCCGGGCGGTGGCCATCGACGCGGCGCTCATCGGCGGGCCGAACCACGGCAGCTTGCGGCCGTCGGCGACGGTCAGCAGTTCGTCGTGCAGACGGGTCCGGGTCTGACGCCAGTCCGCCAACAGCGCGTCAGGCGGCAGGGCGGCCAGCTCTTCGGCGCCCGCGTCGACGAAACCGGTCGGATCCTTGGCCGCCTCCGCCAGCACCTCCGCGAACGCGGCCTCGTCGGTCACCGAGGTCAGGGCGACCCGATCGGTCCACAGCAGGTGTGCGATCTGATGGGCGATCGTCCACCCCGGCGCGGGCGTTGTCTCGGCCCATCGCTGGGCGGCTAGGCCGGAAACGATTGCGTCCAGCTCGTCGCTTTCGGCACGGAGATCAGCCACGATCGGCCCCGCTGTCGACATGTCGGTCACCTTAGCCCTGCGCCGAAGCGCGACGGCCGACGCTTGCGTGGACCGCCAGCCCGGCGAGGTAGACCCCGACGCCGGCGAGCGCGAGCCCAGGTTCGTGACCGTCGGGCGGAATCACCGCCGCCGCCCCGGTGGTCGCGATGATGAAGGACATCCAGAACAGGGCGTCCTGAACCGTGAACACGTGCCCGCGCAGGGCGTCGTCGACGTCGATCTGCATCGCGGTGTCCGCGCACAGCTTCACCACCTGTCCGGCCGCGCCGAGCAGGAACCCGCACAGCACCATCACAGGGAGCTGGAGGCCCGAGCCGCACAGCTGCACCACGGCCGCGAAGGCAAGCGCACCGTTGGGGGCCGCGTAGCGGCCGAAGCGACGGACGAGGGCCGGCGTCAGTGCCGTGGACAGGAATGACCCGAGGCCGGTTGCGGCGACGAACAGCACCGCGCTGCCCAGCCCCGCGACGGCCTGAGTGTCGGTGTGCCGCACCGTCACCAACACCAGCAGCGTGTTGATGCCGAGCACCATCCGATGGGCCGACAGCCCGGCCAGCGTGGCTGCGACGGTCGGTTCGGCCAGCACGGTACGCGCACCGTGCACCCACCCGGTGGCTACTGCGTAGGCGACCGAACCGTGAATCGCTCGCCTACTTTCGTGCGGCCCGAGGACGTCTGGATGAAAGCGCACCGACAGCAGCAGCGCGAGCGCGACGGGTAAGGCGACGATGAAAATGATTGCGGCGGCCCCGGTGTCGTCGGAGCCGAACAGCCAGCGCGGCAACAGCATGAAGTTGGCGCCGACGAATGCGGCCGCGGCGCCGGTGGCCACGGCCACCGCATTCATCGTGACGACCTTCTCGGCAGGGACCACGTCCGGCAGCGCCGCCGACAGACCAGAGGAGACGAACCGGGTGAATCCGTTGACGATCAACGCGCCGCACAGTATCGGCATGTCGCCCGTTCCCGCCACCAGCAGCGCGGCGACAGCGAGGACCAGCACCAGCCTGCCGAGGTTTGCCCCGATGAGCACCAGTCGGCGATCCCAACGGTCGAGCAGCGCCCCGGCGAACGGGCCGAGCAGCGAGTACGGCAGGAACAGCACGGCGAACGCTCCTGCGATCGCCCAGGGGGTGGCGGCCCGCTCGGGGTTGAACAGAATGGCCCCCGCGAGGCCGGCCTGGAACAACCCGTCGCCGAACTGGCTGACCGTCCGCAGCTCGAGCAGTCGCCAGAATTCGGGTAGCGCACGGACCGAACGCCACAAGGCGATCGGCGCGCGTGTGTCGGCCACTGAGAATCACGTCCTGGTTGAGCGGTACTGCAGATCGGCAACCCGACCCACAGTACAAATATCCCGGCGGGCCGTGGTTGTTCGCCACCACGACCCGTTGCCGGTGCAATGATGGTGAGGTGGCGCACTCAGAGGACCCTGAGGATTTCGTCGCTCCTGCGGCGCACCGCGTGCGTGCCGGAACATTGCTGCTCGCCAACACCGATCTGCTGGAGCCGACGTTCCGGCGCAGCGTCATCTACATCGTCGAGCACAACGACGGCGGCACGCTGGGTGTGGTGCTGAACCGGCCGAGTGAGACCGCGGTCTACAACGTGTTGCCGCAGTGGGCCAAGCTGGCCACCAAGCCCAAGACGATGTTCATCGGCGGACCCGTCAAGCGCGACGCCGCGCTGTGCCTGGCCACGCTGCGGGTCGGTCTCGAGGCCAACGGGGTGCCGGGCCTGCGACATGTGCAGGGCCGGATGGTCATGGTCGACCTGGACGCCGATCCGGACACCGTCGCTCCGATGGTCGAGGGTGTGCGGATCTTCGCGGGTTACTCGGGCTGGACCATCGGTCAACTCGAAGGCGAGATCGAGCGTGACGACTGGATTGTGTTGTCCGCGTTGCCCTCTGACGTGCTGGTGGAACCGCGGGTGGACCTGTGGTCGCGGGTGTTGCGCCGTCAGCCGATGCCGCTGTCGCTGCTCGCCAGCCACCCGATCGACATCAGCCGTAACTGAAAGGCCGTCGGCGGCAACGAATCAGGCCGTGTTGCAGGACAGTGTGCAGGTTGCGCAGGCTCCGCCGCATGCTCCCGCCGCCTGTCCTGCCTCTGCGCGCGCGACCACCTTGGCGCTCTGCCAGCAGCCGGCCGCGACGGTGCTGATGGCCCCGATCACGCACACGATGACGACGACCAGCCCGGTCTGCGGCTTGGCCGACAATGCGACCGCCCCACCCGCGGCGAGCATCACCGCCGCCGCGAGTTGGATCGGCGCCACGCCGCGCAGGATCTGAAGCGCGTAGTCGCCGGATTTCGGTCGGGTCAGAAGCCATATGCCGAGACCGGCTGTCGCGAAAGCGGCGCACAGACACAGCACCGCGGCGATCAGCATGCGCCACACAATACGAGCCTGGTGCGCACTCTGCCGAATGAGGTCGCCCCCCGGGCGCCAGGCTTCGCCCGGGGGACGACGACTATCCCGTTTGCCTCGACAACTGCGGCAACGCCGGCAGCTGGGGCAAGCCCGGCGCCGCGGCTTGCGGCGCTGGGGTCGGTGGCCCGGGAAGGCTCACCTGGAAACCGTTGACAATCGCGTCGGTGGCATCGGCCGCGGCGACCACTTGGTCGACGCTGGTGGTGACGGCGAGAGACACCAGGTACTTGTCGGGGCCCGCCGTGACGATGACGTTGCGTCGCGAGGTGTTCAGCGTCATCGAGTTCTCGCGGTAGGTGCCCTCGATGACCGACGACGGCCAGCCGCCGAAGTCGGCGAGCGACCCGTCGGTGGCCCGCCAGGCGGGCAGCAGCTGGCTTTCGACGAAGCCGTGGCTGATGGCTTCCTTCGGGTCGAAGTCGCCGATCAGCTTGTAGACCTTGAGCTGCGCGTTGGTCGAGTAGAGACCGTTGCCACCGACCCGGTCGGCGATCACCGCGAACGCGTCGGGCACGTTCGGATCGGGCACCTGCGACCAGCCCTTGGGCATCGGCAGCACGATGTTGAGCGCCTTGAAGTCGCGGCTGTTCTGCGGTTCGGCCTTGACGCCCTTTTCTTTGAAGAAGTCGGCAAGCGTGCCAGAGGCCGCCGGGGTGATCGTCACGGGCGGCGGAGCCGGCACGGCGGGAATCGAGATACCACCCGGTGCCGCTGTGGCGGGCGCCACAGCTGGTTGCCCGAGCATCTGCGGAGCCGCGGCGTTGGGCGCCACGGTCACCGTCTGCGTGACGGTTGCGGGCATCGGCAGCGGCGGTTGCGGGAGCACCGGCTCAGCTGAAGCGGTGGTCCCTGCGAAGCCGACGACGGCGGCCAGACCGGCTGCCGCGCCACCTGCCAGAAGCCGCCAGCGGCGGGCGATCTCGTTCATCGACGGCGGTCCTTCCTGGTCTTCGGTGGGCTGATCGGGACTCGTCACATCCCAGGTCAGGCGCCGACCGTATCCCGCGCCGAGCGTTAGCCACCAGGGCCGGGACCGAGCTGGGACCAACCTCTGACCGCTCCGCAACGGAACCGAGACCAACCCGTGGCCGACGAAGCGCCCTGGCGCGTGCTTATACCCTGTTCACGTGACAGAGCCCGAGGTCGACACCCCGCAGCACCGCTATACCGCGGAGCTGGCCGGGCAGATCGAACACGCCTGGCAGCAGACGTGGGCCGAGTCGGGCACCTTCAATGTGCCCAACCCGGTTGGCTCGCTGGCGCCGACGGACGGCACGCCGCTGCCCGCGGACAAGATGTTCGTGCAGGACATGTTCCCGTATCCGTCAGGCGAGGGACTGCACGTGGGGCACCCGCTCGGCTACATCGCCACGGACGTCTACGCCCGCTATTACCGGATGACCGGGCGCAACGTGTTGCACGCGTTGGGCTTCGATTCCTTCGGTCTGCCCGCCGAGCAGTACGCGATCCAGACCGGCACGCATCCGCGCATCCGCACCGAAGCGAACATCGTCAACTTCCGCCGCCAGCTGGGCCGGCTGGGTTTCGGGCACGACTCCCGCCGCAGCTTCTCCACGACCGACGTCGACTACTACAAGTGGACGCAGTGGATCTTTCTGCAGATCTTCAACGCGTGGTTCGACCCTTCCGTCAACAAAGCCAGGCCCATCGCGGAGCTGATTGCCGAATTCGATTCCGGCGCGCGCACTTTGGATGACGGTCGATCCTGGGCGGAATTGTCGGCCGATGAACGCGCCGACGTGATCGACTCCTATCGGCTGGTGTATCGGGCGGACTCGATGGTCAACTGGTGCCCGGGGCTGGGCACGGTGCTGGCCAACGAAGAGGTCACCTCCGACGGGCGCAGCGAACGCGGCAACTTCCCGGTTTTCCGGAAACGACTGCGGCAGTGGATGATGCGCATCACCGCCTATTCCGACCGGCTACTGGATGATCTCGACCTGCTGGATTGGCCCGAGAAGGTCAAGGCCATGCAGCGCAACTGGATAGGCCGGTCCACTGGTGCTTCGGTGCTGTTCGGCACGGATGCGGGCGACCTCGAAGTGTTCACGACGCGCCCCGACACGCTGTTCGGCGCGACGTACATGGTGTTGGCGCCCGAGCACGACCTGGTGGACAAGCTGACCGCGGCCCAATGGCCGACCGGCGTCGACGAGCGGTGGACGTTCGGCGCGGCGACACCTGTCGAAGCCGTCGCCAACTACCGCGCGACCATCGCAGCCAAGTCGGATCTGGAACGCCAGGAGAACAAGGACAAAACCGGCGTCTTCATCGGCGCCTACGCCACCAATCCGGTCAACGGTCAACGGATACCGATCTTCATCGCCGATTACGTGCTGCTTGGCTACGGCACCGGCGCGATCATGGCGGTGCCGGGCGGCGATCAGCGGGACTGGGACTTCGCTCATGAGTTCGGCTTGCCGATCGTGGAAACCGTTGCCGGCGGCGATATTTCACAAGGCGCGTACAGCGGCGACGGTGAAGTGGTCAACTCCGACTTCCTCAACGGCCTGAGTGTCGCGTCGGCGAAAGAGGCGATCACCAAACGGCTCGAGGCCGACGGCCGGGGCCGCGCGCGCATCGAGTACAAGCTGCGTGACTGGCTGTTCGCGCGCCAGAGGTACTGGGGCGAGCCGTTCCCGATCGTCTACGACGCCGACGGCCGCGCGCATCCGCTGCCAGAGTCGGTGCTGCCGGTCGAGCTGCCCGATATCCCCGATTACGCGCCGGTACAGATCGACCCCGACGACGCGGACAGCGAACCGTCGCCGCCGTTGGCCAAGGCGACCGACTGGGTGCACGTCGAACTCGACCTCGGCGATGGGCTGAAGCCGTATAGCCGCGACACCAACGTGATGCCGCAGTGGGCGGGCAGTTCGTGGTACGAGCTGCGCTACACCGACCCCTACAACTCAGAAGAGTTGTGCGCCAAGGAGAACGAGGCGTATTGGATGGGGCCGCGGCCGGCCGAGCACGGTGCGAAGGACCCGGGCGGTGTGGATCTGTACGTCGGTGGCGTCGAGCATGCCGTGCTGCATCTGCTGTATTCGCGGTTCTGGCACAAGGTGCTCTACGACCTCGGCCACATCAGCAGCAAGGAGCCGTATCGGCGGTTGGTGAACCAGGGCTACATCCAGGCGTTCGCCTACACCGACGCCCGCGGCGCATATGTGCCCGCCGCCGAAGTGACCGAACGCGGCGGCAAGTTCTATTGGACCGGGCCCGACGGCGAGATCGAGGTCAACCAGGAGTTCGGCAAGATCGGCAAGAGCCTCAAGAACTCGGTGTCGCCGGACGAAATCTGCGACAACTACGGTGCGGACACATTGCGCGTCTACGAGATGTCGATGGGCCCGCTCGAGGCGTCGCGGCCGTGGGCCACCAAGGATGTCGTCGGCGCGCACCGGTTCCTGCAGCGGGTGTGGCGGCTGGTGGTCGACGAGCAGACCGGCGTCGAGCGGGCCGCCGAGCATGAGGCGCTGGACGACGAGACGCAGCGCCAACTGCACCGCACGATCGCCGGGGTGTCCGAGGATTACGCGGCGCTGCGCAACAACACCGCGGCGGCCAAGCTGATCGAGTACACCAACTACCTCACCAAGAACGAGGTGCGGTCACGGGCGGCGCTGGAGCCGCTGGTGCTGATGGTCGCGCCGCTGGCCCCGCATCTGGCCGAGGAATTGTGGAAGCGGCTTGGCCACGAGAAGTCGTTGGCGCACGGCCCGTTCCCGGTGGCCGACCCGCAGTATCTGGTCGAGGACACCGTCGAATATCCGGTGCAGGTCAACGGCAAGGTCCGCGGCCACGTGACGGTGCCGGCCGATGCCGACGCCGACACGCTGGAGGCGGCGGCGCTGGCCGACGAGAAGGTGCAGGCGTTCATCAACGGCGCGACGCCGAAGAAGGTGATCGTGGTCGCAGGCCGCCTGGTCAACATCGTCGTCTAGTCAGCGATTTGTGTGCGTTGAGGAGCGCTCACCGCTCCCAAACGCACACAAATCACGCCCAGCCGAGCTGGCGCATCGTGATGCCGTCGTTCCAGATCTTGGTCATGTGCCGGATCTTGTCTCCGTCGAAGTCCATGACGTAGACGTAGTCGGCTTCGGCGGACTTGCCGGTCGGCGGCACCGGGCCGCCGTCTCCGGTGTGCGTGCCGCGGAAGACGCCGAACGCCGCGACGTTGTTGCGTTCCTCGTCGACGGCGAACGACCGCACCTCGGCCCGACCGTCGGGAAGGATCGCCATCAGACCCTTCATCCATTCGGTGTAGGCCTCGAGAGTGGTCACATCAGCCAGCGCATCGGTCTGCGCTGCGAACGTCGCGCCGGGGTGACAGTACGGCTCGCACCCCGGCCAACCCTTTCCGGTTTCACACGCCTCGAAGAACTGCTCGGCGGTGTCTTTGATCGTGCTCATAGCGAATTGTGTGCCTCAGGAGCGCTGACCGCTCCCGAACGCACCGAAATCACCGGGGCCGGACGATGACCTCACGGATATCGGCGTCGGGCGGGGCGTTCACCGCGTCGGCGACGATCTTGGCCACCGTCTCTGGACTCAGGAACTGCGACGGGTCGTAGTCCTTGCCTTCGTAAGCGATCAGCCCTTCCTGCATGTCGGTCGCGATTCGTCCGGGGTGCAACGACGTCACGTGCAGCGACGGCTCGTCGTTGCGTAGCGAGTCGGCGAACCCCCGCAGCGCGAACTTGGACGCTGTGTACGCCGCCAAGCCCGGGGATGCGTTGATTCCGGCCCCGGAGTTGATGAACACGACGTGACCGCGAGCTGCGCGCAACGCAGGCAATAACGCCAAAGTCAGTGCGACCGCGCCAATGACGTTGACTTCCATGGTCATTCGCCATTCGTAGACGTCCGACTCGGCGACCCGGCCTGGGAACGCCACCCCGGCATTGTGGATCAGCACGTCCAGTTCGTCGATCGGCTCGACGGCCGCAGGAATCTCGTCGGTGTCAGCCAGGTCGACGGGCCACGTGGTGGCGCCGAATCGGGTGGCCACCTCGTCGAGCCGCGCCGACGGCCGGCCGGCCAGAAACAGCGTGTGCGTCGGGGCAAGCACCTCGGCAAGGGCAGTACCAAGCCCGCCAGAAGCCCCCGTGATCATCGCGGTCGGCATGTCGGAAACCCTACCGATCTGCGATTCGGGCAAACGCGTCGCATTATTAGAGCGATGCCACCCGACCACAGCTTCGCGCCGACCCAGCTCGCAGCCCGCGCCGCATACCTGCTGCGCGGCAATGACCTGGGCGTGATGACCACCGCGGCGCCGTTGCTGTACCCGCACATGTGGAGCTGGGACGCCGCATTCGTGGCCATCGGACTCGCGCCGCTGAGCGTCGAGCGCGCCGTCGTCGAACTGGACACCCTGCTGTCTGCGCAGTGGACCAACGGGATGATCCCCCACATCGTCTTCGCCAACGGCGTCGACGGTTATTTCCCCGGCCCTGCCCGCTGGGCCACGAGCGCGCTCGCGGCCAACGCGCCGCGGACCCGCCACACTTCCGGCATCACCCAGCCGCCCGTGCATGCGATCGCGGTGCAACGGATTCTCGACCAGGCGCGCTCTCGCGGCCGGTCCACCCGCGGCGTCGCCGAGGCGTTCCTGGATCGCCGATGGGCCGACCTCGTCCGCTGGCATCGTTGGCTGGCCGAGGCCCGCGACCCGAAATCCCGCGGCCGCGTCACGCTGTATCACGGCTGGGAGTCCGGGATGGACAACTCGCCGCGCTGGGACAGCGCCTACGCCAACGTGATTCCCGGCAGTGTCCCGGAGTACCAGCGCGAGGACAACACGATCGTCACCGATGCCAGCCAGCGGCCGAGCGACCTCGAGTACGACCGGTACCTGTGGCTGCTGGAGGAGATGAAGTCGGCGCGCTACGACGATGAGCTGCTGCCGAAAGTGATGAGCTTCGCCGTCGAAGACGTGTTCGTATCGGCGATCCTGTCCGTCGCGTGCCAAGTCCTCGCAGAGATCGGCGAGGACTACAAGCGGCCGCACGCCGACGTCAAGGACCTGTACGCGTGGGCGGAACGCTTCCGCCGGGGCGTGGTCGAAACCACCGACGAACGGACCGGCGCCGCAAGGGATTTCGACGTGCGTGCCGACCGCTGGGTGGCCACGGAGACCGTCGCGCAATTCGCTCCGCTGCTGTGCGGCGGGTTGCCGCACGACAAGGAGCGCGCGCTCCTGCGACTCCTCGAAGGGCCACGGTTCTGCGGGCACCCCGATCTCAGGTATGCGTTGATTCCGTCGACGTCACCGGTGTCGCGGGACTTCCGCCAGCGTGAGTATTGGCGTGGGCCCGTTTGGCCGGTGATGACGTGGCTGTTCTCGTGGTGCTTCGCCCGCCGCGGCTGGTCCGAACGCGCGCTGATGCTCAAACGAGAAGGCCTGCGGCAGGCCAGCGATGGCACTTTCGCCGAATATTACGAGCCCTTCACCGGCGAGCCGCTTGGCAGCATGCAACAGTCGTGGACCGCCGCCGCCGTCCTCGACTGGCTCGGGTAGCTATTCGGCCAACCGCTCCAACGGAACCAGCGCCTTGGTCAGCGTCTCGAGATCCTCCGGCGACAGCTTTGCCAAAAGTGCGGCGAGATGGGCCCGCCGCGCGGCCAGCGCTTCGCGATGCTGAGACAGCCCCTTCGGGGTGATGTCGACGAGCACGGCCCGCAGATCCGAAGGGTCGCGCGACCGCTTGACAAGACCCAGCTTCTCCAGCCGGCGAATCGCCACCGTCGTCGTGGGGGTGCGGACCCGCTCGTGTGCGGCCAGCTCCGTCATCCGGATCGGCCCCTGGTCGAGCAATGTCAGCAGAATCGACAGTTGAGCCAGCGTCAGATCGCCGGCTTCGTTGCGATTGGTATCCCCCCGGCGAAGCACCGAAAACACCTTGGAGAGCACGCGTTGCAGCTCGCCGGCGAGTTCGCCGACCTGCGAATCCGTCTCCACCATAATTCGCCAGTCTAACCTGTCGTTGCCTGCCACATGGGAATGCGCGTCAATTAACCTCACAAAACTTGCGACAAGAATCGGCGCAGGCGACCCGTCTCCGCGGCGTCGAAAATTTGCTCCGGCGGACCCGACTCGACCACCTGACCGTGGTCCATGAACACCACTGCATCCGACGTCGACCGGGCGAAGCCCATCTCGTGCGTGACGACCACCATCGTCATCCCGTCAGCCCCGAGCTCGGCGATCAACGACAGGATGCCCTTGACCAA
>Ga0070665_100005009_pt1 | contig 13741 bp, 10 predicted proteins | sample KBSS13metaG_FD_65862 | JGI IMG/M metagenome (GOLD analysis project Ga0070665, IMG submission 65862) | Switchgrass rhizosphere microbial communities from Kellogg Biological Station, Michigan, USA - KBS S1-3 metaG | ecosystem: Host-associated > Plants > Roots > Rhizosphere > Soil ... | reverse complement strand
GCGTTCGAACACGCGCGCGCGATGCCGAGGCCAATGCCATCGGAGGACGCGGTGATGTACGCGACCTTGCCTTTGAGGTTCTTCAGCGGCGGGGGCTGCGACACCGTCGGCTCTGGCAGCGGAGCAGGGCGCGCGCCATCCGGCGCACCCGCCGGCGGCGGCGCGTTCTGCGCGACAACCTGTCGCGACAGGCCCGCGAACATCGCACCCATGCTGGCCGCGCCAAGCGCCGCACCGGCTCCGAGGAACTGACGCCGATCGAGTGTCGAACCCGCGGCGGCGCGCGTCGTATCTTTTCTCTTGCTCATGCTCTGTGCGCTCCTCAGGCCGTCGTGCTACGGAAGGTTTTGCGAGGCTTCTTCCGGTGCTCGATCTCGCGGGGATAGATCCCTGCGTGCAGCACGCGCGCGGAGGCTTTCACGCGCGCTTCCGGCGGCGGCGTGTCCTCGACTGGCTCGGACGCGAGCATCGCGTCGAACCGTTCCTTCGTGCCCGGCATGTACTCCGGGTGTGTGACGATGAAGAGATCGTTGTTCACCACGCCGTTGAGCACGCGCTCGCCGGCTTCCAGCGGATCCATGCCCGAGGGCGGATTGCGCGGGGTGGCGGGTCGGCCGTTCTTGGCCGCCTGAGCCGCGCGGTACGGATTTTCCTCGCCCGACGCGGTGTAGTTGTCCGTGTTGACGCCGCCCGGCACGAACGCCGACGTGCCAACGGTGGTGCCTTCGAGCTCGACGCGCAGCGCTTCCATCAGCCCCACGGCCGCAATTTTCGTCGCCGTGTAGACACCGAGGTTGCCGCCCGGGAGCAGGCCACTCATCGAAGACGTGCAGAGAATGTGCGAGCCCTCGCCGTGCTCGAGCATGTGCGGCAAGCAGACTGCGACGCTGTTGTAGATGGCCGTGTAGTTCACGGCGACCGCGTTGTCCCAGTCTTCGGGCTTCGCGTCGCTGACCTTGGCGCGCAGCTTGGAGCCCGCGTTGTTCACAAGCAGGTGCAACTTGCCGTACTTGCCTTTGATCTGTTCCAGCACCTTCACCCAACCGTCACGATCGGTGACGTCGTGTTTGACCGGGAACACTTCCTGGCCCTTCTGGAAGAGCGCCAGCGCGGCGGCGAGGCGTTCCTCGTTGCGGTAGCCGATGCACACCTTCATGCCGGCGTTGGCGGCGGCGCGCGCGATGCCGAGGCCGATCCCATCCGACGAGGCGGTGACGTAGGCGACCTTGCCTTTGAGCACCTTCAGCGGTGCCGGCTGCGACACGGTGGGTTCCGGCGGCGGGGCCGGACGGGCGCCTGGCGGCGGACCGCCGGCAGCGGCGGCCGGTGCGGCAGGCTGGGCATTCTGGGCCACGGCGTACTGACTCAGCCCCATTGCGGCGAGCAAACTTGCGGCACCGGCGCCGACGGCGCTGTCCTGCAGGAACCTGCGACGCTCGGCGGCGAACCGATCCGTGGTGTGTGACGGGATGGAGTCTTTCTTGGGCATGCGTAGCTCTCGCTGTTGGCGCTGGCGAAGTATGCCGTTGGCGTCCGCGGCCTGCCGCCGAACCCGCCCGGACGACCGTTCGCAACAAATCCGCGCATTTACCGGCGCCTGGCGGCATCTTGCCGGTACGCGACTATGGAGCGGGCGGTTGAACGACTACACTGCCGCGCGTTTGGAAAAAGGTCAGGGGGCTGACAATGAAATACCTGCCACTCGTCTGGGCCGGTATCTGGCGAAAAACGAGCCGCGCCATTTTGATGCTTCTGCAGATCGCGAGCGCATTCCTGCTCTTCGGGCTGCTTCAGGGACTCAACTCGGGCATCAAACAGGCCATTTCCCGCACGCACAGCGACCGGCTGTATGTCGGGAGCAGTGTTTCATTCGGTGTCCCGGTGCCGATCAGCCTGCTGCCGCAGATCAAGGCGGTGCCGGGCGTGAAGTACGTGACGCCGCTCGTGCAGTTCCCCGCGATCTATCAGAAGCAGGGGCAGGGCATCCCGATGAACGGGGTCGACCCGGAAGCCTTCTTCGGAATGTTCTCGGATTACGTGGTGACGCCCAAATCGGCGGTCGAAACCCTGAGGAGCAGCCGCACCGGCGTGATCCTCGGATCGATCCAGGCGAAGCGCTACAAGCTGAAGGTCGGCGATCGCCTGATCCTGCAATCGCAGGTGCCCAGGAAGGATGGCACCAACGCGTGGGCGTTCGACATCGTCGGCATTTTCGACGTGCCCGACCAGCCGAACGGCGCCAATGCGGCCGTCGTCAATTTCGAATATCTGAACGAGGCGCGGCTTGCTGATCGCGACACCTCGCTGCTGTACATCGCGCTGGCTGCAAATCCGGCGACGGCCGGGGCGGTGGGGAAAGCAATCGACGCGAAGTTCGCGAACTCGACCTATGAGACGCGCACGCAGTCGGAAGGCGATCTGGTGTCGTCGCAGCTCCAGCGTATCGCGGACATCGACCTCATCGTCGGCGGCATCATCGGCGCGGTGTTCTTCGCGCTGCTGCTCGCCACCGGCGCCCTGATGATGCAGTCGATCCGCGAACGCGTGCCGGAGCTGGCCGTGCTCAAAACGCTGGGATTCTCGGATCGGAAGGTGATGGGCCTCATCCTGACGGAAGCCGTTCTGTTCTGCGTCTTCTCGGCACTGGTGGGCCTCGGGCTCGCGGCAGTCATTCTGCCGGCAGCAAAGACGTTCATCGGTCTCACCGCGATGCCGGCCATCGTATTCGTCGCAGGTGTCGGGTTCGCGATCGCGCTGGCGGTGATCGGCGGCTCGGTGCCGGCATGGCGGGGTCTGCGGCTGCAGGTTGCTGAAGCCCTGGCCGGTCGCTGAGCGCTGGAAGGAAAGCACACATGTCTTTTTTCAAACAGACTCTCGCGCTCACCGCCACGGGCCTGCAGGGTGTTGCCGAGAGGCGCGGCTCGTCTCTCGTCACGGTCATCGGCGTGACCGCCGTCGTCGGGGTGCTCGTGTCGCTGCTCGCGATTCGCGAGGGCACCGACATCTTCAGCGAAAAGAACGCGCGTCCGGATGTCGTGGACGTCATCAGCCGCGGCGCGACCTCCACCGCGCAGAGCGTGCTGACGCGCGATGCGCTGTCTGCGGTCGAGCGGGCGCCGGGCATCAAACACGCGCCGGACGGCCGCCCCTATGTGGTGGCGAACACGCTCGTCAGCGTCGACGTGATGAAGAAGGATGGCAAGCGCGGCAATGTGTACCTCGTCGGGCTCACGCCGGGCGCTGCGCTCGTGCAGTCGAACGTGAAGATCATCGAAGGGCGGCAGTATCGGCCGGCGCTGCACGAGGTCACGGTCTCGGAGCCGATTCGCCGCATGTACAGCAACATGAACATCGGCGACAAGCTGAAGTTGCTGAACACTGAATGGACGATCGTCGGCGTGTTTGCCGGCAACGACTCGATCGGCGACAGCGTCATGCGCGCGGATGCGGACACGGTGATGACGGCCTTCAGCCGCAATACCTATCAGTCCGCCAGCGTTCAGCTGGAATCGCGCGCGTCGATGCAGACGTTCAAGGATGCGCTGACCTCGGACCCGTCGGTCACGCTGGATGTCAGGACGCAGGCGGAGAGCATGAAGAACAACTTCGGGCAGCTGACCTCGCTGCTCGATTTCGTGGCGTACTTCGTCGGCACGGTGATGGCGAGCGGCGCCATCTTCGGCGCGCTGAACAGCCTCTATGCATCGGTGGACGCGCGACGCCGGGAAATTGCGACGCTGCGTGCGATCGGCTTCAACAGCGGGCCGATCATCCTGTCGGTGCTGCTCGAAGGCATGCTGCTGTCGTTGCCTGGAGCGTTCCTGGGCGCACTGGTCGCCTGGGTGCTGTTCAACGGCAATGTGGTCGACGTCGCCGGGCTCATCTTCAAGCTCACGGTGACACCGAAACTGCTACTGATCAGTATTGTCTGGGCGCTGACGATCGGGCTGATCGGCGGCTCACTGCCGGCACTGCGTGCGGCGCGTTCGCCTGTCGCGACGGCGCTTCGGGCGACCTGAAGAGCGTGGGAGTGGATGCCAGCGTCATTCGCTGGCATCCACTTCGACTCAACGGCGCTTAGCCGTTCGCCTTCGGCCGGTCACGCGAAGCCGTGACTACAACCTCTGGCATGTCCGCCGTGTCGGCGCTTTCAGACAGATGAATCGTCGCGGCATTTGGCGCGGGCTCGACTGCAACGTCGGACTTGGAGCAGCCCGAAACCAACGCCGCAAGTGCGGCTGCGTAGAGCACGCTGGCATAACGCGCGCGAGAATTGACCTTCCTGTAGCTCATGGCTGATCCCTCCGATGTGAATCGCCCCGTGTTGGAACTGGTGACGGCGGGCGAGTTCGTCAGCCTCTGTGAATCTTGAGTTAAGAAATACGCCGCGCCGTACGAGGCCGGCAGAGCGGTTCGTGCTGTGTAACGGTTGTTCATGGCTGCGGACCTGTGTTTCGGTAGGCTGACGGCGCCGCGTCAGGTGTGTGAATGGTGCGCGCAGCCAGCGCCACAGTCAGTCGGTCGGTTGACTCGAGAAAGCTCTCTCCAAAGAGGAGACCGCGCCTCTACAGGATGCGGTCATGGCGACAGCGGCGAACGCGCTCGTCGCGATCATCGTCGTGGCGAAGTAACCCCACCACAATGCGTCAGGGGTGCTGTATGCCGAAAGCCCGGCACTCAGCAGCCCGGCAGCGGCCAGTGCTACGGCGCCGCCGCGATAGCTGGCACCGCGGGCACGCACCGACTCGGCCGCGCCGAGGCAGCAAAGTGCCAGAAGCACCAGTCGCGTGTTGAGATCCAGCCCGAACCATTCGATCGTCGAGCTGCCGGGGAAGATGTTCCGATCGCCAATCGGATCGAACTGGACGCAAATCGCAGAGGCCGCGCAGAGCAGGGCGACTCCGGTTGTCGGAAAGGGCTCGCGTGTCGATGCGCAGGTCCAACGCCGCACGAGCAGCGTCGCCGCGCAAAAGAACAACGCACACGACAGCCAATCGGAGAAATGCCCTAACGCGGGCTGCTCATCCAGCGATGCGGTGAGCTGCGCGAGCGGCCAGGCGATCACGATCGCGCTGACGAGGATCAGCCAGCGGAACGCAGCGAGAGCACTGAACGCCGGCCCCCGCACCGGCCTCGCACTTTCAAACAGACCTGAAGAGTTCGGCAGGGTCGTGTAGATCAGCACCAGGATGCCCGTGAGCTCGCAGCCTTCCTCGAACGCAAAACGAAACGGCTTGAGGTACCACGGCAGCAGCACGAGGCGCTCGAAGAGCTCCAGCCCGGCGATGCTCACCAGCAGGGCGAACCCGAGCATCAGCCCGGGCACTCGCGGTCGCTCGGATGGCGTAAGCCAGAGCTGCAGAAAAGACCAGGCGCATCCGCCGAGCAGCACGATCAGGAAGGGCACGAACGAGAGGATGGGCCCGGTTTTCCAGAACTCGATGCGCTCGTGCAGGCACGCGATCTCATCGAGTGACAGGAACAGCAGCATCCCCGCGATCACCCACCAGGCGCAGGCCGCTTTGAGGTGCGTGTTCCGGAGCCGGAAGTAGCCATCGGCGGCCAGGAGGCTGGCGAGCAGCAGCAGAATGCCGGAAAACCAGGCGGCCGCGACATTCTCTTCGGTCAGGTTGAGCGGCGCGAGCCACAGAAACCAGGGCGTACGGAATCGAAAAATCAGGGTTGCGCCAACGAGCACCGCGCCAACGGCGATCAGCACCCTCATGAACTTCGCTCTCGGGCTCACGAACGGCCCGCAGCAAGTGGCGGACCCGAACCCACTTGACTATATCGCGATGCAGGTCAGGGGAGCTCGAACACGCTCACGATGACGCCGGCGGCAGGTGGAACTACGTCCGGCACGAATGCGCGACCGGCGGCGCCGAACGGACTGCCGCTTCCCGCGACCACAGCAACGTACTGTTTGCCGTTCACGCTATACGTTATCGGAAAGGACTCTGCCGCGGCGACGAGGCGCGTGCGCCACAGAGTTTTACCGCTACGCTCGTCGTACGCCGTGAAGTAGCGATCGACGTCCCCGGCAAACACCACGCCGCCACCCGTCGCCAGCACGGCGCTGGCCGGCGGGATGCGCTGCCGCTGCGTCCACAGAATCTTTTGCTTGCGGAGATCCACCGCCATCAGCCGCCCGTAGTTGCCGTCGTGATCCGGCGGCGTGCGAGCGCTGAAGCGCATGTCGATGCCGCCTTTCGCGGTCTGCTCGGCGCTGCGAGGCACGTAGGTGAAGTCCGCGCAATTCTCGAGGATCGGCACGTAGAGCACGTGCGTCTCAGGATTCAACGCGGTCGCGAGCCAGTTGCGCGCACCGACGCTGTTCGGACAGATCAGCTTGGCCTTACCGGCCTCCGGCTCGACCGCAGGATTCACGGTCTTCGCGCCCGTGACCGGATCCACCGCCGTCACGATGTTCTGCACGCCCAGGTCTTTCGAGAACACAAAAGCGCCGGTCGCCGCGTCGACCGCATCGAACATCGCCGTTTTGCTGCCAGTAACGACGAGCTTCTTCGGCTGCCCCTCGACCGGAAGCGTGACGAGAGACTGCTCGAACACCCAGTCCAGATCCCACACATCGCGCTTCTGATGCTGGAAGTACCACACGAGCTGACCGGTATCCGGGCGCAGCGCTACTGTCGAATCGGTGTAGAGCGCATCGTTCGAGCTGACGCTCGTGGCGCCGGGCCGCGGCTGGAGAAGGGTGGCGGTGTCGTAGGTATTTCCGATGCCGAAGTACACGAGATCGAGCTGCGGATCGTAGCTTCCTGCTGTCCACACGCCGCCGCCGAAGCGTTCTTCCACAGGCGCGCCGTTCCAACTATCGCCGCCGGGCTGACCGGGCCGCGCGATCGTGTTGAAGCGCCACTTCTCCTGCCCGGTCGCGGCGTCGAGCGCGATGATGAAGCAGCCGCCCGGATGCGAAACACCCAGACTGACACCGAAGATCAGCATTCCCTTCGCGACGATCGGCGCGCTGTTCAGCGCCAGGCCGGCGCGCGAGCCGTCCGGAATCACTTCCTGATCCCACACGACTTTCCCGGTGCGGAAGTCGAGCGCGATCATGTGATTGTCTGACGTCGAGGCGAACAGCTTCTCGCCGTAGATCGCGAGCGCCTTGCCGTGCGAGGCGCCGGGGCCGGCAGGACCGGAGACCGGGCGCGTGTATTGCCACAGCAGGTCGCCGGATGCGGCATCCAGGGCCTGAATAGCCGCGCCGCTGTACACGAACATCACGCCGTCATGAATGAGCGGCGTGATCTCGTTTGAGCTTTGCGGCAATACCCAGCTCCACGCCGGGCGCAATTGCTTCACGTTCGAGCGATCGATCTGACGAAGCGGGCTGTATCCCAGCGTCTCGTAGGTACGACGCCACATCATCCAGTCGCTGGGTGAGGGGTTCTGCAGCATCGCGTCCGTCACGGGCGTGAGCGCCGCGAGCTTGTCTTTGCGTGCCTTCATCACCGCCTGATGAAGCGGATCGTCACGCCGCTGGATCGGCGCCATCATCGCGGCGCCTTCGTTGCTGGAGGCGGATGCTTGCGAAACCTTGCTGGCATTCGCTTGCAGGATGTACGCCTCGATGTCCGCGTACGCATCGCCGCTCACCGAGCCAATCTTGCCCGGTGGCATCGTGGCGCGAATCTGCTCGGAAAACGCGGCGCGCGTGCGCCCGCGCCAGTGACTCTCGAACACGGCCCCCGTCAACGCCGCACCGAACTGCGTTCCCTCGAGCGCAGCGCCGTGGCAGGTCTGACAGTTCAGCCTGTAGGCCTGCTGCCCGCGCGCGGCCTGCTCCGCGGTGAGCTTCCCGGCCGCATCGTCAGGAAAGAGTCCCTGCGCGGGCGCCGGGCCGCTGAGGAGGAGAGCGATCGTCGCAAATACCGGGCGCAGCGGCGCCGGCGCACGCGGGCGCGTTGGCACGGAGGGTCCCCCTTTTCATGGCTAAATGACCCGCAAGGCGCAGCGGCCGTGCGGGTCACCATTGAATGATTATTTCGCGGGGTCCGGCTGCGCGCCGCCGCCTTGATACGACGAGCCCGCATCCAGCTTGCGTCCGTCTGGGAACGTCACATCACGAGCGCTGGCACGGAACGCCCCATCACGCGCCTGGAACGCGTTAACGACGATTCGCACCCCCGGTTGCACGGAGTTCTTGTTCCAACCCCGTCGCAGCAGCAGGCTCGGCGCGCCGCCTTCGATTTTCCAGTGCTCGAGCGTGCCATCCGGCTTCTTCACATCCATGTAGATCCATGAATGCGGGTTCACCCACGAAAACTGCACGACGGTACCGTCGAGATGCACGACCTTCGTCGCATCGAACTCCGCGGCAAAGGAGTGGTGGGCGTCGGCCGCGAGCGGCAGAACGAGAGCGGCTGCCAGCAGGCCCGCGGTGAACGTTGCATGTTTCAACATGGACTCGATTCTCCAATGAGCGACGAAGGCTCAGGGCTTCTTCGCCGGTAGTTCCAGATCTTTGTAAAGCAGCTCTTCGACGAACGGCACGCACTTGAACTCCAGGATCTCGGCGTTCTCCTCGATGTGCTTGTAGAGCGGCATGCGAATGGTCCACGGCGCGCTGTAAGTCTGTGGGTCCTCGAGCGTGGCTTCGTAGCGGATCACGTTCGGGCTCTCGAGCTTGAAGCGCTCGGTGACTTTCAGCGCCGCGCTGAAGTGATTGCCGGCGCGATCGAGCCGCGCACGACCGTTGAAGCCTGAGGTGACCACAACCAGCGTGTCGCCTTCCCAGCGGCCTTCGGAGCGCCCCATCCAGCTGTCGACGGGCGGCTCCTCGTGCTTACCCATGTGGACGGTGCGGTTGGCGCTGCCGTAGGTGTAGACCATGAGAATGTCACGATTGCCTTGCACGATCTGGAAGGGGTAGGGCATGTACGTGGCGCGCGGAATGCCGGGCAGGTAACAGAACGTCTCGGGATCGGACTTCGGCCACTGCGCGCGCTCTTCTTCGCGCTTCTTCAAGCTTTCCGGCAGATAGGGAATCTTGCCGCCGACCACCACGCTCTTGCCGCCGGGAATGGCAAACAGTGCACCGAGTTGCCATTGCGACGGGATCTTCTGCGCAGAGTGCGCTTCCAGGTTCCAGTTCGCGCTGTTCATCGCCTCCCAGATGCCATTCAGATTCGGCTTGCCTGAGACGCGTGGCGCATCAGCGGCGAACGCTGCCGGGCCTGCAGCGACGAGAACGAGTGACAGAAGGAGACCGCTTGCTTTCATGCCACGACCTGCTTTCGAAGGAGACCATTGTCTTGACAATGGTATCAGCGTGGCGGAGCCTTCTCAATCAACGGGTATTCGGAAGCCTGATACACAGGAGCGGATCATGAGCGTGCGCAACGCGTTGCAGGTGGCAGGGGTCGTGGCGGCGATGCTGCCGGTGTGTGCCAGCGCGGCCACGGCGTGGAAACAGCCGAAGACCCCGTGGGGCGATCCGGACCTGCAGGGCACGTGGCCCATCTCGCATCTCATGGCCACGCCGCTCGAGCGGCCGGAGATTTATGGCAATCGGCTGCAATTCACGGCAGAAGAGTTGGCGCAGCAACACAAGGTTGTCGAGGCGCAGAACCAGGGCTATCACAAGGAAGAAGAGCAGAAGAAGCTCGGGCTGGGTCACTGGGTCGAAGAGACCGGTATGCCGACGCAGACATCGCTCATCGTGGATCCGCCGAATGGCCGCCTGCCTGCGCAAACCGCCGTGGGCAAGGAAATGTCCTCGAAGATGGGCAGCGACTGGAATCGCGAAGTCTTCGACAGCGTTGCAGACTTCGGTACCTGGAATCGGTGCATCACGCGCGGGCTGCCGAACGGCATGTTTCCCAACCCGTACAACAACGGCATCCAGATCTTTCAGTCGCCGGGCTATGTCGTGATCAGCATGGAAATGATTCACGAGGCGCGCGTCGTGCCGATCGGCAACATGCCGCCGCTCGATGGCGCGATCCAGCAGTGGCTGGGCTCGTCGCGCGGCCACTGGGAGGGCAACAAGCTCGTCGTCGAAACGACGAACTTCAACGGCCAGACGAGCATGACCGACGTTCCCACGCGCGGCTCGCCGAAGGATCCGACTGCCTCGAGCACGCAGATGAAGATTGTGGAGACGTTCGAGCGCACGGGTGACGACGACCTCATGTATCGGGTCACGATCACCGATCCCGTCACGCAGGTGGCGTCCTGGACGGCGCAGCTGCCCTGGAAGCGGGACGAGAGCTACGCGATCTATGAATACGCGTGTCATGAGGACAACGAAGCCGTTCGTAACTACATCGTGACCTCGCGCTTCCGGCGCGCACAGGAAGCCGCCAAGGCTCAGGACGCGGCGAAGAAGTAGCTCGCCGCGTCCCTCGCGTTCAGTTCCAGTTCGTCACGTAAGCGGCGACATCGCGGATGTCGCGTTCGTCATCGCTCGTCCGCGGCTCGGGGAACAGCTTCGGCATGGCGCCCGTCGGCGTGATGAGGAAATGGCCGAGCTGCGCGGCGTTCATGTGCGACTTCACGACCTTCAGGGCCTTTCCAGCGATTCGATCCCCATCCGGTCCATGGCAGCCGCTGCACAGTTGTCCGTAGAGAGACTTGCCGCGTGTCGCGTCGGGTGCGGTTGACGTTGCGGGAAACGCCGCGCCGCCGGGCAGGGCGAGGATGACGACGCTCGGCCGTCCGACGGCGCCGAACGACGCAGGCGAGACGTTGCCTGACGTGAGCGCCACGTACTGCTTGCCACCGCGCATATAGGTGACGACACCGCCCGCGACGGCACCGCCGGTGTTTTCCTTACGCAGCAGCTTGCCGCTGTCGCTCTCGAAGATGAGGAAATTGCCTTCGTTGTCGCCGGTCATCACGAGGCCGCCGGCCGTTGCGGTCACGGCGCCGAGCACGGGCGTATCGGCATGGTATTTCCAACGTACGACACCCGTATTGGCGTCAACCGCCGTGACCCATCCGGTGGGCTTCTCCGGGGCCTGTCCGCCCGTATTGCCGCCGAGATGCAGACCGCGCGCGGTGTACGCCGTACCCGGCGTGGCCTTCACGAACATGCACATGTCGTTCGAGCCGACAAAGAGCGTCATGCGCCTGGGGTCGAGCGCCGGGCCGTTCCACAGCACGCCGCCGGCCGCGCCGGGACACACGCGAACGCCTTCCGTCGTCACTTTCTTGCGCTCGACGTCAACAGTCGTCACGGGAGTCTTGTAGCGCACCTGATGCGACGTGCGATCGACGATGTGCAGCAGGCCGTCTTTGCCGGCTGCAGCAAGCATGTTTTCGTTGCGAGCATTCCGGAACAGGATGGGTGCCGCGGCCAGATCGTGGTCATGATCGTCCGCGGCCTGCAGCTGATACCACCAACGCAGCTGGCCTGTGCGCGCGTCCAGCACCAGCACGCTGTTCGTGTAGAGATTAGTGCCGGGCCGGTCCATCGGCGCGAAGTCCGGAACGGGATTGCCGATGGGCGCGAAGAGCTCCGCGGTAACAGGATCGATCGTGATCGTCGACCAGGTAGCCCCACCGCCATGCTCGGCCCACTTCGAGTTGCTCCAGGTTTCCGCCCCCGGCTCCTTGCCGGTCGGGATCGTGTTGAAGCGCCAGACCTCGCGGCCGTTCTGCGCGTCATACGCAAGGATTCGGCCGCGAATCCCAAACTCGCCGCCGGACAGACCGACGATGACGAGCCCATTCCACGCCACCGGCGCGGCCGCTACGTACTCGCCCAACGTCGCATCGCCTACGACGTTGGTCCATAGCTCGCGGCCCGTCTCGGCATCGAGAGCGAACAGACGGCCGTCGTCCGTGCCGCGGAACACGCGCCCGCTGAGATAGGCCACACCGCGATTCACCGAAAGTCCCGGATTCGCCGCGCGGCGATAGGTGTGCTGCCACTTGATGCGGCAATTCACCGGATCGAGCGCGAACGTGTCGGTCGGCGTCGCCACGAACATCGTGTCGCCGATGACAACGAGGCCCGACTGGAGCGAGCCCCGCGCCGCGACCGGCACGCGGCACACCTCGACGAGACTGGCTGCATTGGCGGCGTTGATCTGGTCGAGAAGCGAGTACCGCTGGCCTTCGAGGGACTTGTTGTAGCCCTCCCAGTCGGAGCCGGGCGGCGTCGGATCAGGTTGCGCGTGCAACGACATGGTGAAAGAGATCGACAGCAACAACGCGCAGAGTCTCATCGCAAACCCCCTGAAGTGCTCCTGAGATCATTGTGGCAGCATCGATCTCCGGAAGATGCGAGCTTGCGCCAGAAGACGCACGGTATTTCGCTGCGAGACGCTTGTCCGATCGGGATTCCGGACAGAATCTGCGGGGAATGCGAGAGCACTGGGAGACGAAGAATGACGCAGTGGAAGAGCCTGTTCGCGGTGATGAGCCTGGTCGCGGCGACCGCTGTGCAGGCGGCCGGCGAGCCAATACGCACGGCGAACGGCCTGGTTTCCGGCACACCCGGCAAGATCGACGGCGTGATCGCATACCGGGGCATTCCGTTTGGCGCGCCGCCGGTCGGCGAGTTGCGCTGGCAGCCGCCGCAGCCGGTCGCTTCGTGGGAAGGTGTTCGCGCCGGAGACAAGTTCGGCCCGGTCTGCATTCAGCCCAAGCAGCCCCAGCGCACTCCGAACAACCGCGCAGTCGATCTCCCCGACTCGCCGCCGATGAGCGAAGACTGCCTCTACCTCAACGTGTGGACCGCCGCGAAGTCGGCTAACGCCAAACTGCCTGTGATGGTGTGGATCTACGGTGGGGCTTACACCGAAGGCGCCGGCTCGACGCCGTACAACCACGGCGACACGTTCGCTTCGCGCGGCGTCGTCTATGTGTCGTTCAACTACCGGCTCGGATCGCTCGGCTTCCTCGCGCATCCGGAGCTCACGAAGGAATCGCCTCACGGCGCCTCGGGTAACTACGCGCTGGCGGACACGCTCGCGGCCTTGCGATGGGTGAAGCAGAACATCGCGGCATTCGGCGGCGATCCGAACAAGGTCACGATCTTTGGCGAGTCGGCCGGTGCAGCCATTTCTTCCGCGCTCGTTGGGGTTCCTCAGGCGGCGGGGCTGTTTCGGCGCTCCGTCTCGGAGAGTGGAACGTGGATGGGACTGACTCTCTCGCCGATGCGTTCGCGAGAATCTGCCGAACAGCAGACGGTGAAGGCAGCCGAGCAGATCGGCGCAACGAGTCTCGCCGCGCTGCGCGCGCTGCCGGCCGACGACGCGGCGAACAAGCTGCCGAAGCAGGGCATGATCGTCGACGGCTGGATCGTGCCGGAAGATCTGTCTCGCACCTTCGCAGCCGGCCGTCAAAATCGTGTGGACATTCTCGTGGGGTCCAATCGCGATGAAGGCTCGTTCGCGGTGGGCTTGGCCCCGCCGATGACCTTGCAACGTTGGAAGGACGGCGCCACGCAGCGCTGGGGCGATGCCGCGGAGATCGGCATGAGGGCCTATCCGGCCGCCAACGACGCCGAGGCCGACGCCCGCAACAACACGCTGTTCACGGATAACCTGGAATGGATCACCCGGCTCTACGCCGAGCAGCAGCGGGCCGTGAGCAAGAACGTCTACATGTTCCATTTCGTCCACGAGCCGCCGTACGCGGCGGACGCGAAGAGCCTCGGCGTGTGCCACACATGCGAGCTGCCATACGTCTTCAACAACCTCGGCGTGCTGCGTCTCTACCCGGACAGCAGCTCGCCGGAGCTGGCCATCAAGTCGGCCAAGGACGC
>Ga0070665_100005008_pt1 | contig 13742 bp, 26 predicted proteins | sample KBSS13metaG_FD_65862 | JGI IMG/M metagenome (GOLD analysis project Ga0070665, IMG submission 65862) | Switchgrass rhizosphere microbial communities from Kellogg Biological Station, Michigan, USA - KBS S1-3 metaG | ecosystem: Host-associated > Plants > Roots > Rhizosphere > Soil ... | reverse complement strand
TCACCGAGGGACAATACCTTGACGGAAAGTTTCGTCGCCGCCTCCGGTATCCGGGCAAGTAAATCAACATCGTTGCGGCGACCAGAGCACAAACGATGACCATCAAAAGTCCGCTGATGATTACCGCTCGATGTGCCATGACGTGTACCTACTGCCGTTGATGGCGGTCTGCTGCCATTGGTTCGGAACCTCGTGCAACGGCCTTCGCCTCCCATAAGGAGGGGAGAATGACCCGGATGGGCGCCGCGGGTTCGACGCGAACGGCGGTGTTGGTCGGCAAGATCGGCTTCGAGTCCTGTGCATGAGTGGCAGAAGCTAACAGGAGGCTTCCCCCGATTAAGCTAATCACGGCCGGCAATTGTCGAGCAGAGTAAAAAAGTTTCATACATTGTCTCCCTCATTTTCTGGCCAACGCTTTCCTGCGGTGGAAGTTCGGGCCTAATGTCAAATTTGCCACTTTTTCCCGATTAACAGAGGAACCCTCTTCACCTGGGAACGTTTCATGACCGGCTAAGGAGGCTGGGAATGGCTGTACTCCATCAGATTATGAGCGCGGGGTTGACCGTGGCCTTCTCGGCACTTTTGCTCGTGGCGTCACAAAACTTTCTTGAGGCGCAATCTGCAAAGTCGGCGCTGATAACTCAGAAGTCTCCGATATCGCTTTCCAAGGTCTCCAACCTCAAGGCGGCGTCCGCCAGACGGTAGGATTAACAAAGAGCGTTAGGAGATTTTGTGGGAGATCACAGCCACACACTTCGCCGAAGGACAAATGCACGGCGTGTTCCCTGGGGCATTCGCAGTCGAGAAGTATCACATCAAGCGAAACAGCCACTCGCGCGCGATGGCACAGCAAGGGCTCGGTCATTGGCGCGGCTGTCAAAAGAAGTCGAAGAGCTCAAGCTTCAAATCCTGTTAGCCGAACAGGCGCAACGCCGGCAACAGACAGGTAAGTCTTAACTTCGCGCCTTCGCGCACCAATTATCGATCGCTTCGAGCCTTGAGAACACCGGCCTGCGAACGCCATAGGTCGACGTGAAGGGGTGCGATGCTTTCACGACAAGGTGGTTTCTAGGCCAGTGGAATCGATGCGTTCATCGTGCGTTTCGCTCGCCGGCGCTTAAGAATGTCGATGAGCGCCAAGGGAATACGCGACTAGGCGCCTTTCGAAACGCTTGACCGTATGCCTACACGCTGTCTTCGGGCGAAGTGCTTTTACAGACCACTCATGGCGTCTTAGGGTGACGGTAAACGCAAACCAAACGCGTTCCATGCCAGAGTTCGGCATCACCATTTCCGGTGTAATGCCTCATCTCCATCTTGGCCTGAAGATCGTCAATGCAACTCAGATCAACACGCTGGCGCAAGCGTCCCTCGGCATCGAACACATAGGCGCGATATCCTCCCGATTGCCTCACGTGTTCTTCCCCTCAATCCTCGCGCTTTGCGCCGGATATGTCTTCATCCGTCGTGCTCCTTCCCATAACTCGACGTCGTGGTGTATTGCTAAATTTGATGCCCTCATCCTGGCGTCACTTCCATCCGCGCACAGAAGGTCGAAGCGGTCGATAATGTGACCGTCTTCCCCAATCAGGTATGCCGCGAATTGGACCATCTTGGCGCTGGGACCTCAACGTGCCTTGCGGTTGACTGGAGTTCGAAGAAACATGCTCATATGTACGCCAACCTCTGCTTGCTCGGCTTTCCTAAGCATCTCTTCTTGGCGGTCGCCAGGTGGAAGCGTTTTCGCTCTAGCCCGAAGCCTCTTTGCCTCTTCAGCAAGCCGGTCCTCAAGTGCCTGATTATGATCGACGCGGGATTTACCGGACATGGAACGTACTTTCTGAACAATTGGGCTCATTTGCCAATGATGACGGCGTTTGCAAATATCTGGAACAGCACAAGCCCTGTCCAGAGGAAAATTACCATTTTTTCCCGAAGAAAAATTTCCGGAACGATCAGATGAAAAGTTGGCGCTTAGTGATTTATCCCGATTTGGAAGACAAGGGATCCCCGTCATACGGGTCGCAGCGCCGCCCGAGTTGCCGATTTTTCCCTCGAATTGGAACAAGTCCGTTGGTTTGTGCTTTTTGCCCCGGTCGTAACACACGGAGCAATATGATGAATGTCAAACTGCTTACTGGCGTCACTTTGGCGACGCTAATTTCGCTAACAGCAGCGCAAGCCCAGAGCGGGGCGGCAGCTGGAGCTACCACGGGCGCTGTGGTCGGAGGAGTCACCGGGGGGCCCGTGGGAGCCGCCGTCGGTGCCGGCGCGGGCGCCATTGCAGGCGGCATTGCTGATGAAAGCCGTCCTCGTTTCCGCAGCTATGTGAGCGAACGTCGCATCCCGTCCTATCGTTACGAACACGAGGTGCGCGTTGGCGCCGACTTGCCATCCAGCGGGGTAACTTACTATGACGTGCCTCGCGAATATGGCGTGACAGATTATCGCTATACGGTGGTGAACGAGCGTACGGTGCTCGTCGACCCGCGCTCGCGCCGCATTATTCAAATCATCGAATAGTTAAGCGATATCGTTCAGAAAGGCCGCCATGTTGGCGGCCTTTTTTGTGTGAGTGATCGCGAGCCTCGGCGTAAGGTAGCGTAGACTTAGGCTCGCTTGAGTATTGTCGTTCTACTGTCTTGCGATTGAAGCTATGATGCTCGGAATGCGCCAAAATCGCGCGCGGTGAGCTATTATAGTGCGCTATCGCCCAGAGGCTTCTGCGGATTGAGACGTTCACAGGCACGTATTCCAGGACGCAAGGCAATTGCCGTATCCCCGGCCAAGGAACAGGCCGCACAGGCCTCCAATGAAACGCGACCGAACCTTGCCCGACTGCTGGCGCGGCGGGCCGACGCAATCCATCCAGCGCGTTCGAACAGAGCGAAATGGGGCCTGATTGTTTCCGGGCCGCTTGTAGTATGGCCTCGAATGCCTCGTGTCCAAATGCCGAGAAAGCCGCTACCGAGCTGGCATGTCCAAAGGCGGGCGCATCGAAGAGCCCATCTCACCCCGCCATCGCGCCGACGACAAGCGTTTCCGTTAGCACGCGGTCGTATTCGTCGAGCGGTGGGGCGTCCAGAGCGCAGCGGATGCGGCAGAAGCGATGCGCCCCTTCCGGAGCCAAGGCGGTCCAACAGCTTCCCAAGGTGTCGAGACGAGACCACTTGGCGGGGAGAAAGATCAGATAAGGGATGTCCCGCCCGATTGAGCCGCTCGGTGCTCAGTTCCGGTTCTTTCCGTGACCGTTGCCGTTACCATGCCCGTTACCGTTTCCGTTGTTGCCATACCCGTTGCCGTTATTGCCGTTCCCATGACCGTCGCCGGGCTTCGGCTTCGGTTTCCCATTGCCGTTCGCCCCGCCATTGCCTTTGCCATTTCCGTTATTGCCATTATCATTTCCGCCGTTGTTCGGGCCGCTCGATGCAGCCACCGTGGGGTTGACGGCGGCCGGCATGCCAACGGCACCTGCGCTGACAGGAGCGCCTGGCGTGCCCCCGCTGTTACCTGGGTTTGCCGTGCCGCTGGACTGAGACGAATTGGAAGTGGAATCATTTGAATTATTGCGTGAATTGTTGCTGTGCGATGCCGAGTTGTCGCGCGCTAGACCATTTGTGACACGCTGTATATTGAGGCGCACGTCTCCGATGGCGGAAGTAATGCGCCCTGCCGGTTTGGTCGCGTTCACGCCTGACTGGCCCAGGACTGGGTTGCTACGATTCAAGATTGCCTGTCGTGGTCCGGCGAATCCATTCCGAGGCACGGGCACGCGTTCGACGGTGGGCGCGCGCGGTTGTCCCCGCTCGATGGGACTAAATGCTCCAGAGCCGCTGAGGACGATACCGGCCCGGCCGAAAGCGAACGCGGTCGCATGCTGACCCGCGATCACTTGCGCGATCTGCCCGGACTTGAAGCTGGCCACCTCGACCTGGCCGCGAGACACATCAACCTGTGTCTTTCCAGACCCCACAGTGACACGGAATTGCGTGCCTTTGACTACAGCGGCCGCGTAAGGGGTTTCGACTTCAAAATGCTTGACGTTCTTCTTCTCCACCTCGAGCAAGATCGAACCTGCTTGCTGGACAATCGTGGTCTTGAGCCCTTCCTTGCTTTGGGATGGAAGTCCGACCACTGAATTGGGGGCCAGGAGGATTGTCTCTTCGCCGCGCTTAAGCAGCACGCGCCCGTTTCTTCCAGTACGAATGGTTTCCCCGGCCTTTAAGACGTCTTCTTGTTTAAGAGCGACCTGTTGTACGTCGGTCCCGGTGCGCCAGACTTCACCGGATGATTTGCTGATCGTCCAATCCGCACCGTCGGCTGCCATTGCTACGGGAGACCCGGCTGCGAGAAGCGTAACGATCAAAGATGCCGAAAAGGGTCCGTGCGCGCGCATGTGCTTCCCTGAGAGTTGCCTGTTTTTCCCGAACAATAGTCGGTACGCTTCAACTTTGAATGAGCGGTCAGGATACTTTCAGTGACACTCAGTTAAGATTTGATTAACCATAAAAACCTATCAATTACAGATGGATAAAGAGCACCAGTCGCTGAAAAAGTTCCTGTGTTTCAAAGTGAACGCAAGGGAGCTTGCTGCCCTGAAGAGGCATTTTTCCCTTGGCTTGATCGCTTGCACTTGGCTCGCCACTCCAGTTCTTGCCCAGCAAGCCAACCAGCCCGGCTTCGATCCTCGGCAAACAGAAAAGCGCTTTGAGGATCAAGACGCTCGTCAGGGTTCACGCGGCGACCAGCCGCGCCTTCCCTCGTTACGCCCGACCAGAGCTGAAGAGAATGCAACCGCACCGATGATGCTGCTTCGGCAGGTCTTCATCGAAGGTGCAACCGCTATACCGCAAAGCCGCCTCGCTTCAGCATATGAACCCTATCTTGGTCAGAGGGTCTCGCACGCGGACCTGGCTAAGATCGTCAACGCGATTAGCGAGTCTTATCGCGTCGCCGGCTTTCACCTCAGTCGAGCGATTATCCCACCTCAGGATGCGGCCAATGGGGAACTTCGCATCAAGGTTATAGAGGGTGCGATAACCGAGTTGCTCATGACGGGTGACGAAGCAAATCAGTTCGGCGTACGCACCATGATGGAGCCCGTTATAGCGGAGAGACCGGCGCGGCTTGCGACGCTGGAGCGCCAGCTCTACCTGACGAACGCTCGACCGGGCATGAGCATAAAGGATACCGCCATAGAAGAAATCGGATCAGCATCAGGACAATTCCGCCTGGTTCTCTCCATCAGAACATGGCATTTCTTCGCTTCGGTCGGAGTTGACAATTTTGGATCATCATCAGTCGGACCGTGGCAGAGCTATGGGACGGTCGCTTACAACTCCGCTCTGACGCCCGGCGATTCTGTCGCGGTAAATCTGTCCACTACACCGGGGGACCCAAGACAACTGGCTTTCGGTCGGGTGGCTTACGAACTGCCGGTTGGAATCGATGGCGTGCGTATCGGCGCCTCGGGATACTATAGCGAAGTGCGACCGGGCGATTTCCGACGCCTCGATAACGATCATGTAAAGACGAGCACTTTTGAAATGCACGGCATTATCGCGCCGCTCCAGTCGCAAAAGGCAACGGTGACACTAACGGCGGCCGCCACGTTCACAAACACAAGCGAGGCCGATGTCTACGGCCTTTGGTATGCTGACAAAATTCGTACCGCCAGTTTCACTTTTGACGGTCGCTTGCAGGATGACCTTAGGGGTACCAATTATCTGACCGTAAATTATCGCCAAGGGCTAGATATATTTGGAGCTTCACAGAGTATCGACGAGTTTCTTTCGCGTGAAGGAGCGTCCGGGCAGTTCGCAGCAATGACGGTCTGGTTCACTCGCTATCAGACACTCTCTGACGCGTGGTCCATCAAAGTGGCCGCTGCTGGTCAGACTGCTTCCGGGCCGCTTTTTACGTCCCAGCAGTTCTATCTGGGAGGCCTGGCTTTCGGTCGTGGATATGGTAGCGCCGAGATCAGCGGCGATAATGGATTGGCGGGCTCGGCTGAGCTCCGTTTCGATCAACAGACCAGCCTTCAGCATCTCAATGGCTATCAGATTTACGGCTTTATCGACAGCGGCGTGGCATGGAACTCCGGCTATCAACTTCACGACGGCCTCTCACTGACATCAGTCGGTGGCGGAATTCGGCTTTTCTTAAAGGATGGCATACAGGCAGACCTGGGCGTCGCTGTACCCTTGACTTATCGTGCATATGACAACGACACTCGCGACGCCAGAGTGTTGTTCTCACTCTCCAGCGCCGTGCGGCTTTGTCCGGTGCGAAGTGCCACAAGGTGCCTATAGATATATCCGCTATTTTGGGATGGCATTGCCAACGTCTTGCAATCAATGATCTCATGTGCCTCGATTCGAGGCCCGCAACCGGCCACAGGAGATGATCTCAATGCAACGTAGGATAACAGCGGCCCGGCGAAGCCGCGCACCATAGGTCCGCAACGAAAGCTCGCAATCAATCCGTTGTCGGCAATCTCCTGGAAAGCCGACATTGGGTGGGCTTTGCGAGAACGATGATGGGGCGGACCGCGGCGTTGATCCTCGAATCCCACACAGGTGTGCCGGGTTGGTTGCCGTCGCGTCGACCGGCTGTGGCGGACGGACAGCTTTGCCTTGGTCTTGAGTAAGGGTGGCCAGTACACACGCTCATCGATTTCGTCGGTGCAACAGCGCGCCACGGGAGGCTCGCGCAATGCGCGGAAGAAACGCGGCGGCTGCGATGCTGCGCTATGCGAGCCAAAGGCACGATCTGCCAACTGCGCTATCGAGGTGAAGCGTACCAACTTGTCGCAGTGGCTTTGCCGAATACCGTATGCCGCGTTGTTCAGCCTCGGACCAACGACACAGCATCATTGACAATGATCTCGATTGCCGGAGATAATTCCAGCAACACATTGAACCAAACTTATTACTCTCGGTTGAACAGAAAATATGTGGGAGCAAGAGTCCGGCGACTGTGCCCGCGTCAGTGCGATGAATTTTCGGGCTTATTCGTACAGTCGAGATCATTGAAATGGGTATGGCCGTCCACGCGTTGCGATGTCGTCGCCAATTGCACGGCGAGACTCAGAACGCTCGCTCTGAGTTCGGGTTTGAGGATGCAGTAGAAAGCGAGGGCGAGCCTTGTTGCATCTTCGTCCGAGGGAGGGCCCAGCGCGCCAGCATCAGATTTAGTCATCTCAGGCCTCCGTGGCGGTTCCATCGAAAGAGCGTCTTATGGCGCCAACCCTCGTAGACCTTTTCAGGCAGATAGCCCAGCAGGCAGCGCTCTATAACGCGCCGTTCCTGGCGCATATTTGCAGAATGGCCGCCGTTGAGGCCCACGGAAAAGACATACCCGTGCCCTTGGCGAGCATGACAATTGTCGGCATGTGGGATTGGGACGCCGTCAACGACATTAATCATCTCGATGAAGGGTGCGCCGAGCTTTTTGGCGTCGATCCGGCGCAAGCCCGCCATGGTATGTCGATCAATGATTACCTGAGGGCCGTGCATCCAGAGGATGCGCAACGGCTCGGGGACGCCATCATGCGCACGCTTAAGCTCGGCGGTCCTATCGAGATTCGTTACCGCATTATCAGCAACGGACGGGTGCGACATGTACTTGCGCGCGGCATCTGCACGCTCGACAAAGCGGGACGCGCGCAACGCTTCCCCGGTGTCATCCTCGAATTCCCGGAATCCGCCAGCTAGCTCAATGCGGCGGGAAAGTCGCGCAGCTTGCTGGGATGAACCTAGTTCGATGCTGCACGAGGTTGGCTGAGCCATTCATTCATGCGGCAGGCGCTCTCCATCTGCTGCGCGCGCCGCAGAAGCAGTTCGCGCTCGAGGCCGGGGCGCGCATCCTTTGCCGCTTCCCTGAAGCGGTGTGCTTCCTCCATTAGTCGCTCATCGAAGCTTTTCTGATGCTTAACCCGCCGTCGCGGTTTCTTGGTCTTCTCTGCACTCATTTTGATGCCATCCGAACGGTCGCCCCGCCGGTCCCGGCCGTTTCTCGGCTATCCCATGGTTCGAGACCTTAACATTTGTTAGGTCGGCAGGCCGATGTGATCGATCGAGGACGGCAGTCACAAAGGCGCGCCTCGGTGGCAACGAAGCTTGCGCCGGGCAATCACCACCATTTGGTATCCTTCATCCGGGTGCGGAATCTCGCCGGCAGCTGGACAGTCCCAACAAAGTCATGCGGCGCAGCTCCCGTGTGACCTTGGTTCTATCCTCATGGTTACTCCTCGAACGCGACCAGATAGACGAATAGCGGCTCTTCAGGGTCTTCTAACACGCTGCACTCCTCGTCGTAGATGATCCATTCCTCTTCGAATGCGGGACGCACGCGCAACCGGGTGCCTCGCCGATACAGCGGTGCCCGTCCACCTTGAGCGCGGTCAATTCGGCAACAAGCCATCTCTTTTTAATCAAATCGCGCGCTTCGCCTGCGCTGGCCTCAAGGACCGCGACCGGTTTATCATCGGCGAGAATGGTATAAATCAGGGCTTTCACATTGGGCTTCATCAGGCAAGCCAAGGACTGATCCGCAACAGCTGTTGCTGCAACAGCGAACACGACCGGGCGTTCAATCTCATGGGCGCGAGCCGCAGCAGCTGCCGGGCAGGACACCTTCTCTCGCGTCCGTCATGCCGAAAGCATCTTCGCAGATCTGATGGGCATGGGCGGGATAGCCTACGATTATCCGTCGAAGCGATTATGTCCGCCTATCACCGTTTGAAAGCTTCGTCAGCGTCGATGCCTACTATGCAACGCTCGCCCACAAATGCACGCATAGGACCGGCCATAACGCGCGCCTTGGTCCTGCACTCAGCGATCGGTTTGGTGAAGAGGGTTATGCCAGAAAGGAGCTGACTGCCTGGCTCGGGGCAGCCTTCCCTTTGCAGATTTCGATCTCGTCCCTGAACCGCGCGAAGACCACGCCGCCGGGCAAATTGAATTCAGGTGCTGAAGATGACAAGCGCGCACTCTTGATCTGATCACGTCATTGCAGGCCCAACGGCGCCGCCGATTGTCCGCACAGCATGCAGGGGAACCACTAAACCGGCGGAGGAACCTAGACCTGGCGCGGACGTTATTTTGAAATAAGAAGGAGATTTTAAAATGAGCGTTGAAGGCAAAATCAAAGAGGGCGCCGGCTTCGTAAAGGAAGAGCTTTACGAGCATGGCAACTCGCCCGAAAGCCAGAAGAAGGCGCAGGAAGGCCGAGACCTTCGCAACGAAGGCCGTGTCGAAGACGGCAAGGCGCCGAAGACCACAAAGCCCGGCACCGGAAACTAGCATCGGTGATTTTTTGAACCGCCCCTCAACGAGGGGCGGTTCTGTTTGAGCCATATTGAAGCGACTAAAGAGAAAGTTCTGATGTCAGATTCTTACGACTATTTTCATGCGCATGCCGTCGAGGCCGTGCGCAAAGCTCGTGCCCTGCCGCCCAGCCGGGCAAAGCTTAAGCAGCGCGTTGTCGCGCATGTTTATCATTTGCTGGCAAAGGAAGCTGCAGTGCGGCCGAACATCCATCACTTGGACGACTTTCGTGCGGCCCAACGCCTTGAACGCGCGCTGTGAAGGGTACTACGCATTCCTCGGTATTCAGCTTGATACCAGGGACAGACGACGGGATCGTGATCGATACCTTTCGATCGCACGGTTCGCCAGCATGATCTTCCGGTTCTCGCCATTGAGCACCATCAGATCGACCTCACGAAGCAAAAGTCGACTTGCCTCACGGGGATCGCGCATCTCCAGCAACCTGCATCGTCAACTCCGACACTGAACAAATCTTACAACACGCTCGTGGAACTTTTGTTTCATCCAAGCGTTAGCGCGAAAAATAAGGGAGGAATTGATGGACCGCTGCCTGCACTGCAACAAGCGTATGCTCGCTGTGCTTGGCGAGACTGGCCGGACTGAGTTCAAGTGCCTGGAATGCGATAAGGTGGACCCGCTCAAAACTGACGCCGCCAAATGGGCAGAAAGCCCTCTGTCGACAAAGGCCGCCTAGCTGCTCGCAGCCATACTAATGGCTTAGGCATCGCACCTCTGAATTCAAGATCAAACGACGCAGAGCTCCGCGCCGCATCAGCGTTGGTGGTACCCACCACCTTCTGCGATAACCATCGAGCCGGTTAAGACCACGGGCTCCGGCAATCCCCTTCCTCCCGTTGGACAAGAGGAGTGTCGGGTGACTGATCTCAGCAAGCGCATTGAAGCTACCGAATGGAAGGCCGCCGAGAGCGATCTGTTGGCCCGCCTTTCCGCGGATGAAGAGGCTCGGCTTTATAACTGTGGCCTTTCGGTTGAACTGTGGGCTTACGCGAGAAAGCTCCGCAGTGAGCTCGCCAACGCGGCATGAAGCATGCGGGCAGCATGAGCGGCCGGGACGAAGTAGACACGACATCCTTGGCGCCTCGACCCTACGCCGATCCGGAGGCCGCAGCCCGGCGCTTGCTCGAGATCGCGAACGAGGTCGAAGCCTGGCAGGGACGTATCTATATCGAGCTCATCAACGGTCCCTTCCTGTTCCGCGATCGCGGATCAGCGATTGAGTTTAGCGCCGGGCTGAATCTGCTGCTTGAGCGCAAACAGCTGCTCATGCACGAGAGCGGCGCGTACCTGTCCTTGCCGAACACAGCCGGTCTGCTCTCGCAAGCGATGCAGACTTAACACTTGTTGCATGCGCCTGTCCTTCATGTCGGCGGATGTGGCGAGGAACATTTAGGCGCCCGCCCTGTAATCCTTTAGCTTTCCGCAAGCAGTAGTCCTCGCTTGCCGGTGACCGGGCTACGGCGTTCTCACAGCGTCAGCGCTCTTCGTGGCCTCACGCGAGAAGTGTCAATGAATGCGCTCCGAACGTTGGTCTACGTAATCGTGGGTCTCGCGGTCGCGTACGCCCTTGTGCGATTTGCTGTTCGGGGATTCCTTTGGTGGACCAGTCGCTACGATGAGTGATCAGGGAGATGTGAACTGGAGCTGGACGAGACGTTTCGCGCGTTTGGTCACTGCGGCCCTAACAAGGGCAGTCCCATGACAGCACCGAACGAAAGTACTCAGTCGAAATGCAAGCTGTTCCTCTGGCTCGCCCAAGAACGGATGCGGGCATTCGAGCGACGAAAGCGCGAATTCCGGAAGCGCAGTAAGGCAGGGGACGCCGAACCGCAGATACGCGACCAGATACAGCTCAAGATGATAGCTGGCCTGCGGTCCCCATTAGATACGTTGCCGGCAAACTCTTACGATCTGGAATCACTCTAAAACATTTGCTGCAATAGGCCGCCGCAGGAAACATTCCGCATCCTCCGACGTCTTGTATTCCATGACGCGTTACTATTTTGACCTCCGCGAAGGCGATCAGTTCGCTCCTGACGAAGAAGGTCTGGAATTGGCGTCCTTGCAGCGGGTGCAAGAAGAGGCCGCGCGTTCGCTGGCAGACATGGCGCGCGATTCCATACGTCGCGAGCCAGATGGCAGAGACCATGATATGGCGATCGAAGTGCGCGATTCGGACGGGCCAGTGATGCAAGTGCAGTTCAGCTATAGAATTAGCCATCAAAAAAAGTAGTCTAGGACGGCGCTCGACTTGTGGTCGTGCGTTTTGGGCGACGAACCGAGGCTTCATCGGGTCCAAGCGCCTTTTTTGGATGTTTTGCTGGGAACCTATTTTCGCGCCACTGCTTTTTTCACAGCGCCATGCCGGCGCATCAGGTGAAAGGTTATTGGAATGCCTTCCGATCCGCTCCAGCAACCAATCCTCGATGCCCGCAAAACTATCGCGTCACGTTACCAGTCAAGGCGGGCATTCTCGGCGCAGGACCGTATAGCGGCGGCGATTGAGGCGGTCGCGGATGAGACCACCTTGATCCGCGCGGAATTGGAAATCATGCGGACGCTGTTAGCGATGAAGGTCGCCGAGGAAAGTTAGGCAAGCCGCGGCCACGTTGCCGCCGTGAGACACGGGCCGCGAGCCCGGAACCGAAAAGCTGAGGCGCACACCGAAGCCGAGGGGAATCACCTTGAGTGGCGAAGCTCGTTTCTGATAAGGATCGCGACTATTCCCACTGAGCCGCGCATGTTCTCCGTCTAGTACTAACGCTGACGCCGCCTTCGCCAAGGCCAACGCCTTGAACGTCTGCGACTGAGCCTAATCTTGGGTATCAAACCATTCGCAGGTGACGTTCTCGCCAGTCACCTTTGTCGCAGTCATGAGCGGACCGCCGATGTCAAGCGGACAGTATCACCTTCGGTGATCGTTTGCGTCATCAAGCCTCTCACAAATCGATCCGCTTCGGATGCGAACTCATCTTTAACCATTGGCTGTCACACTGGCCGCAATCGCGCACCATTACATCGCGAGAGTATTGCGTAGGGCCGTCGCTGGGGACAGCGACGGCTTTTCTTTTCAGTTTGTCAGAAGCCTCCACGCGCTTTTCTGATCACGCGTCGCCTACGTGACGAGAGCCACGCACGAATGCTGTATCCAGCGGCGAATACCGCAATCAGAACAGCACCATCGATAAGCATTGAGATCCTGTCAGTTCGAAGCCACCCATTGGGCCGGGAGCATCCGCGAGAAGAGCTGCGTCGAATAATCGGAGTCAATCAATCACTGCGGTGACAGTTCCACGAGTCGCGGACCTTTAGGAACTGATATGAGCGCATATGTTTCTAAACCCAGGTCCGTGCGTTACGGCCATTCGATTAACCGCCGCGCCTTTTTGAATATGCCCGCCGGCCCTTTCCAAAGGTCGTCGCGAATAGCGGATGGATTCAAGAATGCAGGGCTAAGCCGCAGAGCCACGGCTCGACCGACCCACATGGCGGTCCGCACCGCTTCGATTTAGCCATCCGTAAGGCTGGGATCAGTAATCGTATTCGATCCAGTCGGTCGTCGCGTGAACAAGCGAGCTTGGCAAGCGCTCGCGCTCGCTCTCTTGTTGCGAGGAACCCTGTTCTCAAACGGGTGTTTCCGTCGAGCTGGTACGGGAGCAGGCCATGAGCATCATCTGGACAATAATCATTGGATTCATAGCCGGTGTCGTCGCCAAATTTATTATGCCAGGTGATAACGAGCCATCAGGCTTCATCTTGACTACCATCCTTGGCATTGTAGGTGCCTTCGTGGCCACTTACCTTGGCCAATCGCTCGGCTGGTATCGCCCGGGGGAAGGGGCTGGACTTATTGGCGCTGTAGTCGGGTCGATCATTCTGCTCCTTGTGTACGGAATGATCGCGGGCAGGCGCCGCGCGTTGTGAACACTTTGCACGGGTTAAACACTTGGCGCGGGTCGTGAGCAATGCGAGCCATTGGGGAGCGCGAACAACCGAAGATCTCGTCGCGCTAAAGGCTTGAGACGACATCGAGGCGATTTTTGTTATCGACAGCGTGCCGCGCGCTGTTATTTTCAGTCATCCTGCCCAACGCCTTCTCGATAATAATTTCTCTCAACGGCTAGGCGATTTGGGTGAGCGACGGCCGGACAAGTCCAGTAGGAACCATCGTCGCTAATTGCGCGAGGATGAGCGCCTCCCGATTACAATGGTGTATTAGACGCGCTATGATATCGTCGGCGCTACCAACAAATCGATCTCGTCAGATTTGTCATACCAACACTCGAAAATTGTTGGTATCCATGTTGGTAGATGTAGCAAGTTTCGTAGTATAACTTATTGATTTTGTAATAGGATATTTGCGATATTAGGTGCCGCCCCTGGGCACCACGC
>Ga0070665_100005003_pt1 | contig 13748 bp, 12 predicted proteins | sample KBSS13metaG_FD_65862 | JGI IMG/M metagenome (GOLD analysis project Ga0070665, IMG submission 65862) | Switchgrass rhizosphere microbial communities from Kellogg Biological Station, Michigan, USA - KBS S1-3 metaG | ecosystem: Host-associated > Plants > Roots > Rhizosphere > Soil ... | reverse complement strand
GACCACGCCCGCGGTCATGCGCATCTGGATCGTGTCGTCGTCGACATTGAGGAAAGAGAAGCCGGTGTTGTTGTCGAGACGCACGGCGGCCGGACCCACCTGCACTTCGGCGCGCGCGCCTTGCTCGGTCCACAACTTGTCGCCGGTGGTGAGCGGGCGGTTGAGGATGGCGGGCGCCCAGTCGTCTTCACCCGCGGGCTGCATCGTCACATCGCCCTGGATGTAGCTCAGTCGCGCGGCGCGATCCGGCGGGTCGGCCTCGACCGGGTCATTGTCCTGCGCGCGGGCCAGGCCCAGCACGAGACTCAGGGACAGGGCGGCAAACGTGCGAAATCTGAAGGTGGTCATGGTCTGCATCATCGATACATACCACTGAACCATCCCTGAACGGTTGATCTTGTTCTGTGGGAGGTTCCCCACGGATATTGTCAGGTCGCGGCGGCGGCCCGGGCACGCGCCTGCCACAGCGCATTCGCTATATATATGAGCAGGCCGATCCAGATCAGCACGAAGCCGGTGGCGCGCGCGGCGGCCAGCGACTCGCCAAAGACCACCAGGCCGCACAGCAGCTGCAGGCTGGGCGCGAGGAACTGGATCACGCCGATGGTCGAGTAGGGCACCTGGCGCGCGCCGAACGCGAACAGCACCAGCGGCACCGAGGTGACCACGCCACCCGCGAGCAACAGCGTATTCACCAGGGCCGTGTCGTGCCCGAACGCCGCCGCGCCGTTCAGCTCGCACCAGACCAGATAGGCCGCCGCGAACGGCGCGAGCAGGATGGTCTCGACAGCGAGTCCCGGCAACGCGTCGATGTTGACCGTCTTGCGGATCAGTCCGTAGAACGCGAATGACGAACCCACCATCAGCGCGATCCACGGCGGATGGCCCGCGATGAACGTGAGATAGAGCACGCCGGCCGCGGCAAAGGTCACCGCCAGCCACTGGGTTCCATTCAGCCGTTCGCGCAACACGAAGATGCCCAGCAGGATGTTCAGCAGCGGGCCGATGAAATACGCCAGGCTCACTTCGAGCACGTGGCCATTGTTGACCGCCCACGCGAAGCCCACCCAGTTCACGGCGATGAAGAACGCGCTGCCAACGAGGCGAATGAGCACGCCCGGGCGTTTGGCCGCGTCGGCCAGTTTTCCAAGATCACCGACCACCGCCAGCCATGCCAGCACGAACACGCAGGACCACACGATGCGATGCGCCGTGATCTCCATCGCCGGAAGGTGGCGCAGGCCGATCAGGTAGATGGGGAACAGGCCCCAGATGCCGAAGGCGGAGATGGCCGCGGTGAAGCCACGGCCGGCGGAGCTGGGGGACATGACGACATTCTGCACGTGCGCGGCGGCGCGCGTCGTCTATCGGATGAGGTACTCGTATCAGGTCATAACTGAATACTCCGCTGGAACGTCACCCTGACCACCGTTCCAACTCCCTCGGCCCCCGCGGCGATGTCGATCTCCGCCCGGTGCATGCGCGCGACTTCTCCCACGATGGCGAGCCCCAGTCCGCTGCCCGCCTTGCGCGCATTGCTCGCGCGATAGAAGCGTTCGAACACCTGGTCCAGCTCGGCGGGCGGTATGCCCACGCCGGTGTCGATGACTTCGATGAAGGGGCGATCTTCCGCTACACCGCAGCGAATCGTCACGCTGCCGCCGGGTGGTGTCGCCGCGATCGCGTTGTCGGCGAGATTGCCGAGCGCCTCTTCGAGCAGCCAGCGCACGCCGCGGGTTTCCGCCGGCTCGATCTGCGCGCCGATTTCCACCTGCGCGCGATCCGCCGCGCCGATGCGCGGCGCGATGGCCGCTTCCACCACGCCGGGCAGATAGACGGCCTCGAGGTTCACCAGGGTGCGCGCCGCGGTATCCGAGCGCGCCAGCGCCAGCAGCTGGTGAGTCGTGCGTGCGAGCCGCCGTCCGCCCTCCAGGATGTCGCGCACCCGTTCGCCTTCCGCCGGGGCGCTGTCCGCGGCCAGTAGTTCGAGATGCGCGAGCATGCCGGCCAGCGGCGTGCGCAGCTGGTGCGCCGCATTCTCGAGAAAACTGCGCTCGGCCTGCTCGGCTTCCTGCAACGCGCGCAGCAGCCGGTTGAGCGCCACGATGAGGCTGCGAATCTCGTCCGGCACGCCGTCGGTGGTCACCGGGTCGAGATCGCGCGCGCCGCGCATCGCCAGTTGTCGTTCCACGCGGCGCAGCGGCCGGAACGCGAATCCGACGCCGAACCAGATGACGATCAGCGCGGTGACCAGCTGCGCGGCGTCCACCGCCAGCGAGGACTGCAACACCTGTCGGCGCGCGAGGGCGCGCTTGTGCAGGGTCTCGGCCACCGTGACGATGGCCGCGCCGGCCGGCGTGATCACGCGGTAGTTGGCTTCGCGGATGGGTTCGCCCTGGTATGCGCTGTCCGTGAACGTGGGATTGCGGATGCGCTGGTGCGGCACCGGCAGTCCGGCATCGCCCGCGAGGAAGCGCCCGTCGCCGCCCGACACCCGGTAATAGATAGTGTCCTGGGAGTCGGAGCGCAGCACCTTCACCGCGTCGGGCGTCAGCGAAATCGCGGGGCGTGCGCCGCGGCCCGCCTCGATGTTGCTGGCGACGGCGAGCGCGGCATCCAGCAGGTCCTGGTCGTAGGCCGCTTCGAACGGCGACAGCGTGGTGCGATAGGCGCTGTAGGTCGCGAGCGCGGCGATCGCCGCCGTCGGGATCAGCAGCAGCGCCAGCAGCCGGCGCCGGATGGAGAAATCATTTACCCGGCTCACGGATCTGGTATCCCAGCCCGCGCACCGTGCGGATCTGCGCGGCCTCGCCGATCTTGGCGCGCACGCGCGAGACGTACACCTCGACCGCGTTCGGCGTGAGCTCGTCGCTCCAGTCGCTGACCGCGCTCATCAGCCGGTCCTTGGTCACCAGCCGGCCGGCGCTGAGCACCAGGCATTCGAGGATGGACCATTCGCGCTGCGTGAGATCCAGCGACACCCCGTCGGAGAAGACCTCCTTGCGCGCGATGTCGAGCCGCAGCCGGCCGAACTCGAGCGCTGAGCTCGCGGCGGCATGCGCGCGCCGGATCAGCGCCCGGCAGCGCGCCACCAGTTCGTCGACGTGGAAGGGCTTGGTGAGGTAGTCGTCGGCGCCGAGGTCGAGCGCGCTGACGCGGTCGGAGATGCCGTCACGCGCGGTGAGCATCATCAACGGCAATACGTGGTGGCGCGCGCGCAGGCTGCGCACCAGCTGCAGGCCGTCTTCGCGCGGCAGACCGATGTCGATCACCGCGAGATCGAAGCCCTCGGCCTGCAAGGCCGCGCGCGCCGCGTCGGCATTGTCGACCACGTCGGCCACGAAGCCCGCGCGCAGCAGGCCCTGGCGAACGCCGTTGGCGATCAGTGCCTCGTCTTCGACGATGAGTACGCGCATGCCGGAAGCCTAGCGGCATTAGCCGCGGCCGACCTTTAAGTCAGGTTCATGTAAGCCAGTTGCGCGACGCTGTGATCGTGGCCAGAAGGCCGAATCAACAGGAGACCTCACATGAAAATTTCTTCATTTGCCGCAGTCATGGGAATGCTCGCGGGCGGGGCGGCGCCGGCGTTCTCGAGCAGCAGTGGCGTGGATGCCGAATTGCTGAAGATGCAGCACGAAGCCCAGTTGCAGAACGGCGAGAAGCTGCTGATCGCGTACCACCACAGCAGGATCACGAACTACCGCGTGTGCATTCCCGAGCAGCCCGGCGACGTCCGGCTCGAGGTGATCCACGACGGCGAGGTCACCGAGGTGCTGGATGGCACCTGCGAAACCGTCAGCGGTCGCCACATCGACGTGATGGCGGGTTCGAGGATCCCGGCGGGTGATGACCTGGTACTGAAATTCGGGCGCGTCAAGGCAGCCTGATGAGGAGCACACACATGTCCACGCTTTCCAGTCGATTGTTGGCCGCGGTGGCGGTGCTCGGGCTGGTCTCGACCGGCGTTTTCGGATCGCTTTACGTCAGCGATCACGACGAGGCCCGCTGGGCCGGCATCGCGCCACCCGCGCAGGATGCGCTCACGCAGTCGCTCGACCTGAATCGCATTGCCGGCTTCCACTACGTGGACGATGGGCACGTGCAGGTCACGGACGAACTCGGCCACAAGTTCGCGATGACTTTCACGGCGCCATGCCCGGAATTCAGGACGGCGAAGGACTTCTCGCTGATCACCGAGGGGTTCCGCAACATGGATCGTTTCACGGCCGTGGGGGTCGCCGGGCACATCTGCACGTTCAAGGATTTCGCGCTGGAGCATTGAACGGTGGGGAGTTCCCTTGCGGTTCTCCCCATTCGTCGCCACCTGCCAACAGCGCGGCGCCGTGATGCGCGCTGGGAAAATTTTCAGCGCTCAGGAAAATTCTTACGAGAGTAGGAAGAGTTTTGGCCTGACTACCGGGGTCACCCTGACCCGTCGGCACTCCGCTCGTCCGAAAGCCCACCGCGCGCCCGCGATTCTTCTTTTGGCGACAGTCCCATGCGGCCGCAGTTTTGGACATCGACGTCCTCGTGCCGCCCGCCCGTCCCAACACTGGCGCCTTCGCCGGAAGCATCCCTGCTTCTGCATCGCTTGCCATGGGTTGGAAAATGCACAGACTCACAATCGCCTTTCGGGCGCTGCCTCTGCTCGTGCTCGCATCATGGGCGCACGCGCAAACCGCCGGAACCATCAATTTCACCGCGAACCAGACTTCCGCCACCGGCAGCCTGACGCCGGTACTCACGTGGTCGACGACGCCGGTGGCCTCGAGCTGCACGGCCAGCGGCGCGTGGAGCGGCACCAAGTTCGCCTCTGGCAGCGAAACGCTGGCCACCATCACCGCGAGCAAGTCGTACACGCTGACTTGCGCCTGGGGCAATGGCACCGCGAACCTGAGCTGGGTCGCGCCCACGCAGAACACCGACGGTTCGTCGCTCACCAATCTCAAGGGTTACAAGATCGTCTACGGCACCAGCGCCAGCGCGCTGAACAACTCGCAGTCGATCGACAGCAAGACGGCGACCAGCGCGACGATCGCCGCCCTGGGCGCGGGCACCTGGTACTTCGCGGTACGCGCGGTGAATACCGCCGGCGCGGAATCGGACAACAGCGCCGTGGTAACGCGCACCATCACCGCGGCCACCGCGGCGAAGACCGTGAACATCACCATCAACCCGACCACGACGACGACCTGGAAGACCATCGGGACGCGTGCGTACGACGTGTTGATCCGCAATGGCGTTCGCGTAGTCGGCCGGCAGGTCGGCACCGTGCCGCTGGGCACCAAGTGCCAGACGCACTACAAGGTGGGCGCGGACTACTACAAGGTGGATGCCGCGTTCGTGAACGTGACCACGCCGCCGCGTTCGAACACCATCATCGCGCGCTGCGCGAAGAGTTGAGGGTGCACGACTGATGTCACCCGCTGACGACAGGGGGCGTGCGCCTGCACTTTTGCGCATCGCGCTAAGCCCCGGTCGTTCGCGCGGTTAAGTTCAATACGGCATCGGAAAGTGCCGGCACGGCGGTGGTCGCATCAAGGAGCGGTGCGGCTGCCGCCCTCTGTCCGGAGATGCGTCGCCCCAAACGTGATCCAGGTAGCAGCCCGCGGCGGCACGGCGGCGGAGCATGCGGCGCATGGAACTGCGCCGCTCTCCCGGCTTCTGGACCTTTGCCCTGGGACTCACCGGTGGCGCCGCCGGATTCTTCGGCCCCCTGTACCTGAACCCCGATGCCAGCCAGGCGCCCCTGCTCGGCCTGGCGATCACCGGCCCCGGCGGTGCGCTGGCGGGTACCTTGCTCGGCCACCTGTTCCGCTTCCTGCCGTTCAGCGATTCGGTGCGCGGCCAGGCCCTGATGCTGTCCTGTACCTTGTTAGGGCTGGGCACGTTGTGGTTCGCCTTGCCCGAGGCGACGCGCCACGTTTTCCTCGACGTGGCGCAGAACCGCTAGCCGGGTAAGATTGCCCCAATTCCTTTCGGGGCAACCATGAACCAGAAACTCCTGGCCGCGTTCGCGGCGGTCTGCATTTCCTCCGTCTCCGTCGCGGCCGACACACCGGGCACGCGGCCTTCGGATCGCAAGGCCCGCGAGATCCTCGAGAAGGTCATCAGCATTCCCACCGAGCTGGGCCGCGCCAAGGTGCCGGAGATGGCCGAATACCTGGCCGGCGAATTTCGCGCCGCGGGTTTCCCGGCCGATGACATCACCGTGCTTCCGTACACGGTCACGGGGGACAAGACCGCCGCGTTGATCGTCCGATATCGCGGGACCGGCAAGAGTGGCAAGAAGCCCATCGTCGTCATGGCGCACATGGACGTGGTCACGGCGCGGCGCGCGGACTGGGAGCGCGATCCTTACCAGCTGGTGGAAGAGAATGGCTACTTCTTCGGGCGCGGCACGGCCGACATCAAGTCCGGCGTCACCGGCCTCACGGCCACGTTCCTGCGCCTGCGCCAGGAAGGCTTCAAGCCCAGCCGCGATCTCATCATCTATTTCTCCGGCGACGAGGAGACCGCGCAGGAGACCACGGTGGTGACCGTGCGTGATCACCGTGACCTCATCGACGCCGAATTCGCGCTGAACTCGGACGCCGGCGGCGGCGTGCTCGACGACGACACGGGCAAACCGCTGTTCTTCAGCCTGCAGGCGGCCGAGAAGACCTACGCCGATTTCACGTTGACGGCCCGCAATCCGGGCGGACACAGTTCGTTGCCGCGCCCGGACAACGCCATCTACGACCTGGCGACGGCGCTGGGCAAGGTGCAGGCCTATGCGTTTCCCGTGATGTCCAACGACATCACCATCGGCAGCTTCCGCGCCGCGGGCAAGACCACGCCCGGTGAGCTGGGCGCAGCCATGTCGAAGTTCGCCGCGAATCCGCAGGATGCCGAGGCCGCGGCCGTGATCTCGAAGAATCCCGCCGTGGTCGGCCAGTTGCGCACCACCTGCGTGGCCACGCGGCTCGAGGGCGGCCACGCCAACAACGCGTTGCCGCAGTCCGCCAGCGCCAATGTGAACTGCCGCATCTTCCCGGGCGTGAAGGTGGCCGACGTCGGAGCGAAGCTGCAGGAGATCGTGGGCAGCGGCGTCGAGGTGAAGGAATTGGGCAAGGCCATGTCCAGCGATGCCTCGCCGCTGCGCGCCGACGTGGTCGCCGCGGTGACGCGTGCCGTGCAGAAGCTGCATCCCGGCGTGCCTGTGGTCCCCGACCAGGCGTCGGGCGCCACGGATGGCCTGGTGTTCCGCGCCGCGGGCATTCCCACCTATGGCGTGAATGGCCTGTTCATGCGACCCAAGGACGAGTTCTCGCATGGCTTGAACGAGCGCATCCCGGTGGAGGGGTTCTATTCGAGCCTCGATCACTGGTACCTGTTGCTGAAGGATCTGGCGGGCAAGTAGGGCGCATGTCCGCACCCGCCGCACCGCTGGGCACGCTGGAAGTCGCGCTGGCGCATGCGCAGCGCCTGCTGGCGCGCGATCCGGCGGCGGCGGCCGAGCAGGCCGCCGAGATCCTGAAGGTGCATCCGGATCTCCCCGAGGCGCTGGCACTCTCCGGCCTCGCGCTCGGCCACCTCGGCAAGGGCGAGGAAGCCATCTCGGCGCTGCGCCGCGCGGTGCATTTCAAGCCCGAGTTGCCCGACGCCTGGCGCGCGCTCGGCGATCACTACACCGCGCTGGAGATGCGCGAGGCGGCGGACGAAGCCTTCGCGCAGCACCTGCGCTACTCGACGCACGATCCGAAGCTGATGGGCGCGGCGCTGGCGCTGGCCGAGAACCGCATCCCGGACGCCGAGTTCCAGCTGCGCGAACACCTGAAGCGCCATCCCACCGACGTGCTCGCCATCCGCATGCTGGCCGAGGTGGCCGCGCGCATCGGGCGCCTGCATGACGCCGAGAACCTGCTGAAGCGCTGCGTGGAACTGGCGCCGGGGTTTCGCATCGCGCGGCAGAACTACGCCATGGTCCTGCACCGGCAGAACAAGTGGACCGAGGCGCTCAATGAAACCGAGCACTTGATGGTGGACGAGCCGGCCAATCCCGGCCTGCGCAACCTCAAGGCGGCCGTGCTCAACCGCGTCGGTGAATACGAGGCGTCGATCGCGCTGTACCGCGCCGTGCTGAACGATTACCCGCGCCAGCCCAAGGTGTGGATGAGCCTGGGTCATGCGCTCAAGACGGCCAATCACAACGCCGAGAGCATCGAGGCTTACCGCCGCTGCATCGAGATCGCGCCGCAGTTCGGCGAGGTGTGGTGGAGCCTCGCGAACCTCAAGACTTTCCGCTTCACGCCCGAAGACGTGGCCACGATGCGCGCGCAACTCGAGCGCGCCGATCTCACCAACGACGATCGCTTCCATTTCCATTTCTCGCTGGGCAAGGCGCTGGAGGATGCGGGCGACTACGCGGCTTCTTTCGAGCATTACGCCAAGGGCAATGCCCTGCGCCGCAAGTTGATCCGCTACGACGCCGAGGAAAACGCCGGGCACATCGAGCGCTCGAAGCGCCTGTTCACGAAGGAGTTCTTCGCGGAGCGGGCGGGGTGGGGCAGCGATTCACCCGATCCGATTTTCATCGTGGGTTTGCCGCGCTCGGGCTCCACGCTGATCGAGCAGATTCTCTCCAGCCATTCGCAGGTCGAAGGCACGCAGGAGCTGCCGGACATCTCGATGATCGCGCGCATGATCGCCAACCGCACCTCGCGAGCCGAGGGCACGGCCTATCCGCGCGCGCTGGAGAAGTATTCGGCCGAGGAGCTGCGCGCGCTCGGCGAGCGGTTCCTCGAGCGCACGCGCATCCAGCGCAAGACCTCGCGGCCCTTGTTCATCGACAAGATGCCCAACAACTGGGCCCACGTGGGTCTGATCCAGTTGATCCTGCCCAACGCCAAGATCATCGATGCGCGGCGCCATCCGCTGGCCTGCTGCTTTTCCTGCTTCAAGCAGCATTTCGCGCGCGGCCAGACCTTCAGCTACGACCTGGACGAGCTCGGCCGCTATTACCGCGACTACGTCGAGCTGATGGCGCATTTCGACGAGACGTTGCCCGGACGCGTCCACCGGGTGTTCTACGAAAACATGGTCGAGGACACCGAGGGCGAGGTACGCCGCCTGCTTGCCTATTGCGGCCTGCCATTCGAAGACGGCGTGCTGCGATTCCATGAAAACCAGCGCGCGGTCCGTACCGCCAGCTCCGAACAGGTGCGCCGGCCGATCTTCCGCGAAGGCCTCGACCAATGGCGCAACTACGAACCCTGGCTCGGCCCGCTCAAGTCGGCGCTCGGAGATGTTTTGATTCTGTAGCGCCTGTCATACACTGCCTGCCATCACAATTCGGGGAGTGTCATGAGAACCAATAATCTCGCTCTCGCGGCCGCAATCAGAAAGACTCTGCCCTACGCGGGCGCGGTGCTGGCCGGCACCGGCGTCGCCCAGGCACAACAAGCGGAAGAAGCGGGACTCGAGACTGTCGTGGTCTCGGCGCAGAAGCGCGACGAAAGCCTGCAGGATGTGCCCCTCTCCATCCAGGCCATCGGCCAGGAACAACTCACCGAACTCAAGGTCGACGATTTCGGCGACTACGTGAAATTCCTGCCGAACGTCTCCTACCAGAGCTTCGGTCCCGGCTTCGCACGTCCCTACATGCGCGGCGTTGCCAGCGGCGAGAACGCCAACCATTCGGGCCCACTGCCCTCGGTGGGCGTGTACCTCGACGAGCAGCCCATCACCACCATCCAGGGCCCGCTCGACGTGCAGATCTACGACGTGGCGCGCGTCGAGGTGCTGGCGGGACCGCAGGGCACGCTGTACGGCGCCAGCTCCCAGGCCGGCACCATCCGCATCATCACCAACAAGCCGCAGGTGGGTGAATTCGACGCGGGGGTCGAGCTCACGGGCAGCACGCTGGAAAGCGACATGGGCTACGTGGCCCAGGGCTTCGTGAACCTGCCGATCGGTGACAAGGCCGCCATCCGCATGGTGGGCTGGACCAAGCACGAGCCGGGCTACATCGACAACGTCCGCTCGACCCGCGTCTTCCCGGTGTCGGGCATCGCGCTCGACAACAGCTCGCGCGTCGAGGACAACTACAACGACTGGACCAAGACCGGCGCGCGCATCGCGCTCGGCATCAACCTCAGCGATACGTGGACGCTGACGCCCACGATCATGGCGCAGAACACCACGTCGCACGGTTCCTTCGGCTACGACCCGCTCGAGGGCGATCTCAAGGTGGCGCACGCGCTGCCCGAGGGTATCAAGGACAAGTGGGTGCAGGCCGCGCTCACCCTGCAAGGCAAGCTCGGCAACTGGGACATGACCTACGCCGGCTCCTGGCTCAAGCGCGACGACGACACCAAGAGCGACTACGCCGACTACTCGTTCTTCTACGACGTGTGCTGCGGCTACGGCGCCTATGCGTACGACAACGACGGCAATCTCATCGATCCTTCGCAGTTCATCACGGGCAGCGACCGTTACAAGAAGCAGAGCCACGAGCTGCGCTTCAGCTCTCCCGCCGAGAACCGCTGGCGCGTCACCGCCGGCCTGTTCACGCAGCGGCAGAGCCACGGCATCCGACAGGACTACCAGATCAAGAACTGGGCCGAGGCACTGTGGGTGCCGGGCAATACCGACACCATCTGGCTCACCGACCAGGAGCGTGAAGACGACGACGATGCGGTGTTCGGCGAACTGACCTTCGACATCACCGACAAGCTGTCGATCACCGGCGGCATCCGCTTCTTCGAGACCGAGAATTCACTGAAAGGATTTTTCGGCTACAGCGCGGCATTCAGCGGCATGACCGGCGAGTCGCAGTGTTTCGATCCCGAACCTTTCCGTACGGCGCCCTGCCTGAATCTCGACAAGACGGTGAAGGAAGACGGCAATACCAAGCGTCTCAACATGACCTTCCATGCCACCGACGACATCATGTTGTACGCCACGTGGTCGGAAGGTTTCCGGCCGGGCGGCATCAATCGCAAAGGTTCTCTGCCGCCGTACACCTCGGACTTCCTCACCAACTACGAAGTCGGTTTCAAGACCACCTGGGCCAACAACCGGCTGCGCTTGAATGGCGCGTTCTTCGTGGACGATTGGGATGATTTCCAGTACTCGTTCCTCGGCGCGAACGGCCTGACCGAGATCCGCAATGCCGGCCAGGCGCGCATCAAGGGCTTCGAGGCCGACATCGTCTTCGCGGCCACCGACGGACTGACCTTGTCGACGTCACTGTCATTCCTCGATGCGAAGACCACCAAGGACTACTGCGGCGCGCTCTACGGCGGAGACAACGTCGACGGCTCGGATCCGTACGTTCAGCCGGGTGATCCGCTGTTCGGCCAGACGGTCCAGGACTGTTCTGATCCGCTGGCGCCCAACGGCACGATCGTCCAGGCGCCCAAGGGGCAGGAACTCCCGGTGCAACCCGAGTTCAAGGCGAATGCCATCGCGCGCTACGAATTCCCGGTGGGCGACAAGAAAGTGCACCTGCAGGGCGCACTGGTGTACCAGGGCAGCGCCTGGTCGGACCTGCGCACGGCCGAGCGCGACTTGTTGGGCAAGCAGCCCTCGTACAGCATCTTCGACTTCGCCGCGGGTTATTCCGACGACGACTGGGGCCTCGAGCTGTTCGTGAAGAATGCCTTCGATGAACGCGCCGAGATCGCGCGTTATTCGGAGTGCTCGACCTACCAGCCCCCGGGCACGGGACGCCCGGTGGCGTCGGTGCCGCTGTGCGGCCTGCAGTCGTACATCGTGACCAACACGCCGCGCACCATCGGTGTGACGTTCACCAAGCACTTCTGAGGAAGTAGCCGTGAGCGCGCCAGGACGCCCGCCGTTTCCGCCCTTCACGCGCGAGACGGCGGCGCAGAAGGCGCGGGCGGCGGAAGATGCCTGGAACTCGCGCGACCCCGAGCGCGTCTCGCTGGCGTACACGGTAGATAGTGCGTGGCGCAACCGCGCGGAGTTCTTCTCCGGGCGGCCGGCTATCGTTGATTTCCTGAGACGCAAGTGGGCCAAGGAGCTCGACTACCGGCTCATCAAGGAAGTCTGGGCCTTCGAAGGCGCGCGGATTGCCGTGCGCTTCGCCTACGAGTGGCGCGACGACTCCGGCCACTGGTTCCGTTCCTACGGCAACGAGAACTGGGAGTTCGACGAGCTCGGGCTGATGCGACGCCGGCACGCCAGCATCAACGACGTCGTGATTACCGAGGCCGAGCGCAAGTTCCGCTGGCCGCTGGGGCGCAGGCCCGATGATCATCCGGGATTGAGCGACCTCGGTTTGTAGCTTTCGGGCATGTCGAAATGGGGTGGGCCCATTCGGCTATCCAGGGACAACACCAGACACAGGAGATCGTCATGCCCGGCACCGTCAAACTTCATCGCATCCTGAAAGCGCCCCCGGAGCGCGTTTTCAAGGCATTTACCAACGCCGATGGGCTGGCCAAGTGGCTGCCGCCCGATGGCTTCACCTGCAAGGTGCATCACCTGGATGCGCGCGTCGGCGGCGGCTTCAAGATGTCGTTCTCGAACTTCACCACCGGCAACGGCCATTCGTTCGGCGGCGAATACCTCGAGATCGTGCCGAACGAAAAGCTGCGCTACACCGACAAGTTCGATGACCCGAACCTGAAGGGCGACATCGAAGTCACCGTGTTGCTGAAGAAGGTGGCCTGCGGCACGGAGCTCAACGTCACGCAGTCGGGCATCCCCGACGTGATTCCCGTCGAGATGTGTTACCTCGGCTGGCAGGACTCGCTGCGGCAGCTGGCGTCGCTGGTCGAGCCCAACATTCCGGACTGAAGCAGTGGTCAGAGGATGGCCGACAACACGTCGGCCACGACCTCGCTGCTGCTCACGCGGCCGCGCTGCTTGACGATGTCGAGCGCGGCGATGCGATAGGCTTCGGCCATCGTGGGGAAGTTGAAGACATTGTCGACGTAGGCGTCGACGTCGAGCTCGGCCGCGAGGCCGAGCTGGCCGATGTGCACGAGTTCGGTGGCGCCATCACCCGCGATCTGCACGCCCACCACGCGACGGCCGCCCGGATCGGCGATGAGTTTCAGCAGGCCGCGCTGGCAGCCATTGATCTGGCCGCGCGCGATCTCCTCGAAACGCGCCCGGCCGACCAGCGCCGCGCCGAAATGGCGGCGCGCGCCGTGTTCATCCAGTCCCACCGTGGCGATCTCGGGCAGCGTGTACACGCCCGAGGGCAGGCGCGACACCGGATCCGAGGGCACTAACAACCCCAGCGCGTGGCAGGCCGCGCGTCGACCCTGTTCCATGGACACCGAGGCCAGCGCAGGCGGCCCGATGACATCGCCCGCGGCATAGACGCCCGGCACCGTGGTCTCGAGGCATTCGTTGACGCGCACGTGGCCGCGTTCGGTGAGCTGCACGCCGATGGCGCCAAGGTTCAGGCCGTCGACGTTGGCCAGGCGTCCCAGCGCCACCAGCACCTTGTCGGCCTCGATGACCCGGCCGCCCTTGAACTCCACGCGGACCTGCGAGACGCCGTCGAAACGCGCCGCCGCCGCCTCGGCGCGCGGGATGTACTCGCCGCCGTTGCGGCGCAGCTCGTCCAGGTAAAAGGCCGTGAGCTCGGGATCGAGGAAGGCGAGAGGCTGATCGAGCTGATCGGCCTGCGTGACCTTGCAACCGAGCGCGGCGAACATGGCCGCGTACTCGCTGGCGATGACGCCGCCGCCGATCACCAGCAGGCTGCGCGGCAGGTAGACCAGCGA
>Ga0070665_100005002_pt1 | contig 13748 bp, 6 predicted proteins | sample KBSS13metaG_FD_65862 | JGI IMG/M metagenome (GOLD analysis project Ga0070665, IMG submission 65862) | Switchgrass rhizosphere microbial communities from Kellogg Biological Station, Michigan, USA - KBS S1-3 metaG | ecosystem: Host-associated > Plants > Roots > Rhizosphere > Soil ... | reverse complement strand
CCCTTGCCGGTGTAGCCGCCGATAATGCCGTTGAACTCGGCGGTCGGCCGCGCCCAGACCAGTTCCAGCACCGAGCGGCCTTTCTCGCCCGACGGCACCGACAGCCCGATCTCGCCGAGGAAGGTTTCCGGAGTCTCGCCGAGCGCGTCCCACGCCTTCTTGATCTGCGAGGGCGTTTCCTCGACGCCGTCATAGAAGCCGGGGATGGTGACGCGGCCATTGTCGTCGTGGATCGCCGCCAGGATTTTTGCGAGCACGCGGATCGGGTTGGCGGCCGCGCCGCCGAACTCGCCGGAGTGCAGGTCGCGGTTGGCCGCGTGAACCGTGATCTCGTCGCCGACCAGCCCGCGCAGGCCGACGCAGATCGACGGCGTATCGCTGTCCCACATGCCGGTGTCGCAGACCAACGCGAACTCGGCCTTCAACTCCTTGGCATTGTCTCGCAGGAACGGCTTCAGCGAAGGCGAGCCGGACTCCTCTTCGCCCTCGAACAGGATGGTCACCTTGCAGGGCAGCTTGCCGTGCACGTTCTTGTAGGCGCGGCATGCCTCGACGAAGGTCATCAACTGCCCTTTGTCGTCGGCCGAACCGCGCGCGTTGATCACTTTCTGGCCCTTGTCGCCGTTCCCGACCGACGGCGCAAAAGGATCGGCCTTCCACAAATCGAGCGGGTCGACCGGCTGCACGTCGTAGTGCCCGTAAAACAGCACATGCGGCCCGTCGCCGTCGTGATGCGCGACGACCATCGGATGCCCGGGCGTATCGCGCACAGACGCCTCGAAACCGATTGTCTTGAGGTCGGCGACCAGCCACTCGGCGGCGCGGCGGCATTCGGCGGCGTAGGCCGGATCGGTCGAGATCGACTTGATGCGCAGCAAGCCGAACAGGCGCTCCAGGCTGCCGTCGAGATTGGCGTCGAGGTGGTCAAGCACCGGTGCGAGAGCTGGCATGGGAACGGTTCCTTTCGAATCGGCGCACCCTAAAGGGGTGCAGCCAAAACTGAAAGGCCGGGCGCATTGGGCCAACTGGCAAAAAAACGGGCGAAAAAAAGCCGCCGTGGCGGAGGGGGATACCACGGCGGCGTTACTCAAAATGCAGCAGCCCGGAGAGGGGGGATGAGGCTGCCGCAGCGTCCGGCTTAGGCGGGGGACGGGCCGTATTCCGGACTCGACTAAATGTCGATGACCTTCATTTGGCTGCGGGAACGTGGCGATTCAAGGGCGTCAGCATTACATCTTTGTAACAAAGCCGTGAACATTTGGTGTCGCGTCGTGAGCGCCGAATTTGATGGCGCTTGCTGTCACCAGAACAGGCCCGTTCGGGACCTTCGCGATGGACAGCCGATTGCCATCAGGCTAGGCGTTCTTGCCATGAAACAGGGCGATCATCTCTTCCTCGTTGACGGCTCCGGCTACATCTTCCGCGCTTATCACGCGCTGCCGCCGCTCAACCGCAAATCCGACGGGTTGCCGGTCAGCGCGGTGCTCGGGTTCTGCAACATGGTATGGAAGCTGCTGCAGGATGCGCGCAACACGGCGGTCGGCGTGACGCCGACCCATTTCGCCGTCATCTTCGACTATTCGTCCAAAACCTTCCGCAACGATCTCTATCCCGAATACAAAGCCAATCGCTCCGCTCCGCCCGAGGATCTGGTCCCGCAATTCGGACTGATCCGCGAGGCGACACGCGCCTTCGATTTGCCTTGCATCGAGCTGGAGGGGTTCGAGGCCGACGATTTGATCGCCACCTATGCCCGGCTGGCGCGCGAGGTTGGCGCCGACACCACGATCATCTCGTCCGACAAGGACCTGATGCAGCTCGTCGGCAATACGGTGGCGATGTACGACCCGATGAAGGATCGCCAGATCGGCATTCCCGAGGTCATCGAGAAATGGGGCGTCGCGCCCGAAAAGATGATCGATTTGCAAGCGATGACCGGCGACTCGGTCGACAATGTGCCGGGCATTCCAGGCATCGGGCCGAAGACCGCCGCGCAGCTTTTGGAAACCTACGGCGATCTCGACACGCTGCTCGCGCGTGCCGGCGAGATCAAGCAAGACAAGCGCCGCGAGACCATCATCGCCAACGCCGACAAGGCGCGCATTTCGCGCGACCTCGTGACGTTGAAGGCCGACGTGCCGGTCGCCGAAGGCCTTGACGATTTCGCGCTGCAGCCGCCGAACGGACCGAAGCTGATCGGCTTCCTCAAGACCATGGAGTTTTCGACGCTGACCCGCCGCGTCGCCGAGGCGACTGGCACCGACCTTGCGGCGATCGACGCGGTGCCGGTCAAGGTGGAAGATGCTTCCGACGTGCATGGGCCGGATATGGGCGCAGGCGGCACCGCGCTCGGGGCGCAGACCGAGCTGGCGCTTGGCGACAAATCTGCCAGCCCGCGCCGCGTTGCGCCGGCGGCAGATGGCGCTGCCGCTGCCTCATCCTCCGACACCACAGCGGCAACCTCGCCTTCGATGCTCGCCGCATTGCGGGCCCAGGCGGCTGTCGCGGCCAGCATCGACGTCAACGCCTATGTCTGCATCCGCGACCTGCCGACGCTCAACGCCTGGATTGCCGAGGCGCGCGGAGCCGGGGTGGTTGCGTTCGATGCCAAGACGACGTCGTCGGATCCGATGCAGGCCGACATCATCGGCTTCTCGCTGGCGACCAAGCCCGGCCGCGCCGCCTATGTGCCGATCGCCCACAAGAATGGCGCCGGCGACCTGCTTGGCGGCGGCCTGCTCGAAGGGCAGGTCCCCGTGCGCGATGCGCTCGCCGCGCTGAAGCCGCTGCTCGAAGACCGCTCGGTGCTGAAGCTTGGCTACAACATCAAGTTCGAGCTGGTCGTGATGAACCGGCACGGGCTCGACATCCAGCCCTACGACGACACGCAGCTGATCTCCTACGTGCTCGACGGCGGCACGGCGGCCGGCCACGGCATCGACGAACTGGCCGACAAGTGGCTCGGCCACAAGGTCATCAAACTGAAGGATATGGCCGGCAGCGGCCGCACCTCGATCGGCCTCGACGGCGTTCCGCTGGACAAGGCGACGACCTACGCCGCCGAGGAAGCCGACATCATTTTCAGGCTCTGGCAAGTGCTGAAGCCGCGGCTTCCGTCCAAGGGCCTGGTGTCGGTCTACGAGCGGCTCGAGCGCCCGCTAGTGGCGGTGCTCGGTCGCATGGAGCAACGCGGCATTTCGATCGACCGGCAGATATTGAGCCGGCTATCGGGCGAGCTGGCGCAAGGGGCGGCTCGGCTGGAGGATGAGATCTACGCGCTGGCCGGCGAGAAATTCACGATAGGCTCGCCAAAGCAGCTCGGCGATATCCTGTTCGGCCGCATGGGCCTGCCCGGCGGCGCCAAGACCAAGACAGGGCAGTGGTCGACGACCGCGCAGTTGCTCGAAGAGCTGGCGGCCGAAGGCTACGAGTTGCCGCGCAAGATCGTCGACTGGCGCCAGATGACCAAGCTCAAATCGACCTATACCGACGCGTTGCCCGGCTACATCCACCCCGACACCAAGCGCGTCCACACATCCTATGCGCTTGCCGCGACCACGACGGGACGCCTGTCGTCATCCGAGCCCAACCTGCAAAACATCCCGGTGCGCACGGCGGAAGGCCGCAAGATCAGGACCGCCTTCATTGCCGACAAGGGCAACAAGCTGATCTCCGCCGACTACAGCCAGATCGAGCTCAGGATTCTCGCCCACGTGGCGGAGATCCCGCAATTGCGCCAGGCCTTTGCCGACGGCGTCGACATCCATGCGATGACGGCGTCCGAGATGTTCAGCGTGCCGGTCGAGGGCATGCCGGGGGAAGTGCGACGGCGCGCCAAGGCGATCAACTTCGGCATCATCTACGGCATCTCGGCGTTCGGCCTGTCCAACCAGCTCTCGATCCCGCGCGAGGAAGCGTCGGATTACATCAAGCGTTATTTCGAGCGGTTCCCTGGCATCCGCGACTATATCGAGGAGAGCAAGGAATTCGCGCGCCAGAACGGCTATGTCGAAACCATCTTCGGGCGGCGTGTGCACTACCCCGAGATCCGCTCGTCGAACCCGTCGATCCGCGCGTTCAACGAGCGCGCCTCCACCAATGCCCGCTTACAGGGGACGGCCGCCGACATCATCCGCCGAGCCATGATCCGCATCGAGCCGGCGCTGGATAAGGCCGGGCTGTCGGCGCGCATGCTGCTGCAGGTGCATGACGAACTGATCTTCGAGGCGGCTGACGGCGAGGTCGAAAGCTCAATCCCGGTGATCCGCGAGGTCATGGAGAATGCGGCGATGCCGGCGCGCGCGCTATCGGTGCCGTTGCACGTCGACGCCCGCGCCGCCAACAATTGGGACGAGGCGCACTAGTTTTCCTGGGATCGCCTTAAGCCGCGATCGCTGCGCACTTGCTGCAGGTGCCGCGGAACTCGATCACCGCCTTCTTGGCGACGAAACCCTTCGAGCCGACCCATTGATCGAGGCGCTCGCCGACCATTTCGTCGGAGAACTCGGTGACCTGCCCGCATTTGTCGCAGATCGCGAAGGCGGTCATGTTATGGCCGTGTCCGTGGCTGTGGTCATGCGGTTCGGCGCAGGCGACGAAGGCGTTGAGACTCTCCAGCCGGTGAACGAATCCCGATTTCAGAAGCGTGTCGAGTGCGCGGTAGACTTGCAGCGGCGCGCGGAAGCCGTGCTCGCGCAACTGGTCGAGCAGGGTATAGGCGCTGAGCGGACCGCTCGCCGTCTCCAGTCTTTCCAGCACCAACAATTGATTCTTGGTGAGCGCGTCCCGCCCGGCCATGGCGACTTTCCCGTTTCCTTCAGCCCATTCCGAAACAGTTTCGCATGTCCGGCGGCGATTGTCAGTGCTGACGGATAGATAGTGCCTCGGCTAACGGGTTGCTAATTCGTCTTGCGCACGAAGACGATGTCGCCGCCTTCATGGCCCGAGCGCTCGATCGGCCGGTATTGCGGCTCCTGATCGGCATTGCCGACCACCAGCGGGAGCAGGTAGCCGTCATAGAGCTCGCGCGCCGAAAATGAATCGTGCGGCATGTCCTCGAGCCCGGTCAGCAGCGCCTGGGCGAAGATCGAATGACCCTTGCCGCCGCGATCCTCGACCGGCTCGTTGTTGCCGGAGGAGATCAGGATGCGGGTGCGGCGCTGCGCGAGCGTCAGCAGCGCACGCTCGCGGTCGGCCTCGGCGATCTTCGGAGGCTGGTCGCCGCCGCCGCGCAGCAGCGCGCCGGAGAAGCAGGAGTCGGAGATGATGACGACCTTGTTGGCTTGCATACGCTGCACGGCCTCGGCGATAGTCGACGCCGACAGGTAGCTGATCGGCACGCCGGCTTCGGCATCCGACGGCACCCAGAAGGCGATGGTCGTCTTTTCCTCAAAGATGCCGTGGCCGGCATAGTAGATCAGCACCGTGTCCTTCTCGCCGGCGACCAGGCCGATCTTGTAGAGCAGGGTCTCGATATCGTGGCGGGTGGCGTCTTTCAGAAAGAGCTGCACGACGCTGCCGTCGGGCAGCTTGGCCTCGGTGCGGAACCCGTATTTGCGGGTCAGCAGCGCCGCCACCGCGTCGGCGTCGGCGATCGGCGTGGTCAGCGAATCGAAGCCCGAGCGCTTGCGGTCATAGTCCTGGTTGGCGATGATCACGGCATAGCGGACGCCTTCACCTTCCAGCGCCTTCTTGTCGCCTTCGAACACGAATTCGAGGGTCTTTTCGTGGGTGCGCCCGTCCGCCGTCAGCGCGATGATCTCCACCGCATTCATGCCGGGCTTGAGCGCTGCCTTGTAGCGGAACGTGTTGTTGGGCTTCAGCTCGGCAATCTTGCCGTCGACCAGCACGGCCTTGGTCGGCGCCGACCAGTTGACCGCACCTTCGATGTCGACCTCGGGTCGCTCCATGACCGCCGCGCCGCGCTTCGGCGCCGGATTGGTGATGACGATCGGCTCGGTCTGCGGCGCGGCCCGCGACAGGTCGGTGAACATCGCCAATTCGGGATCGGTCGCCTCGATCCGGTAGCGTTGCTCGCCAAAACCTTCGACCACGGGCAGCGTCTTCAGGCTCTCTGCCAGCGCCCGCACCGTGACGCTGTCGCGGTTCTGGATGACGTTGGCGAGCCGAAACGAGAAGGCGCCATAGACAGTTCCGTTGCCGTCCGGATCGTCGAAAGAGAGTTCGCGGGCATGAGAGTCGCCGACGCTGGCATAGAACGCGGCAAAACCGCCATGGTTGGGTAGCAGCGGCGATTGCTTCACGTATTCGTCCGTCGTGTCGGTCTGGCCGTCGCCGCTGGTCTCCATGCTCCACATCGTGGAATCGCCGACCTTGGCCTGGCGTCCCGCGAGATCGGCATCGCTGGCATAGCTGGTGTCGAGTGCGACTGTCACATCGACCTGGCGGTTCCTGACGTTGGTGACGAAATCGGAGATATCCGGCGCCGACAGAACCTCGAGCACCCCGTCCTCTTGCTGATCCAGCGCAAGGTAGAGGCCTGCGCGCTGCACCCAGCGCATCGCCGCAGTCGGCCGGTCGCCCGGCGCGTAGAGATCGGCGCTCCAGATGTCGGAGATGGCAACGTTGCTGTACTGGTCGAGCAATTCCTGCGGCAGCACGGAACTGAGCAGGTCGACGGCACGCGATGCATTGCCGCTGAAATAGAGCAGCACATGGTCGCCGCAGTTGATGGTTTCCAGCGTTTCGAGAAACGCGTCTGCAACCATCTGGCGGCTGGTATCCGAGCCGACCAGGGGAATGATATTGAAGTCGGCGACGCCGCGCGACGACAGCGACGAGCTGATCAGGTCGATGTCGTTTTCTGGACCATCGAGCTTGTTGAACGGCGCGCCGGCGTCGAGCGCCCCGATCAGGATCGCATGTACTTGCGGCTTGGCATTGCGGTCGCACTTTGCCGGTTTGGCGGCGATCGTCGAATAGTCGAAGATCGGATCGAGCATGCCGGGGGCATGTTCTTCGAGATAGGTGCTATAGGCTTCCGCGGCCTTGAGCGGATCGGACGAGTCGTCGCTGGCCGTTATTCCGGCAGAAGCCGGCGCCGTCGGCACCGCGATGGCGATTGTGGCTGCAAGCGCCATAATCGACGCCGGAAACAGCCCGAGCGATACAAGCCGGAACCTGCCCAAACGGCAAATCCAGTTGTCGAAGATGCGGATCGCAACCATAGCCACCCAGCCCAAAACCCTGATCCCGCGATCTTATTAGCCAGCAGCGATGATGGAAATGAGGCGCGGTAACCTTGCGCGAATATATCGGCGAGCGCATTCAAAATACTGACAAAATCGCAGCCGAGGGATATGCCGCTTGGTAATCTGGGGCTTGGGAGACGATCTATGATCAGACTGACACGGCGGACGTTCCTCGTCGGCACGACCGCGCTGACGGCTGCCGGCATGGTGCCGCTTGGCGCTTTCGCGGCGTCGCGCACCTATCACGCGCTGCTGGTCGCCTGCACGGACTATCCGAACCTGCCGCAGAAGAACTGGCTGATCGGGCCGAAGAACGATGCCGGGCTGGTGCGCGACTATCTCTTGAGGAGCGTTCCTGCGCCGGTCAAGTTCGCGCCCGAGAACGTCACGCTGCTTGCCGACGGCGTCGATGGCGCCAACGGCTCGCCGACCCACGCGGAGATCACCGCAGCACTGGCCGCCCTTGCCGCCAAGGTGCAGCGCGACGACTTCGTCTATTTGCATCTGTCCGGCCATGGCGCTCAGCAGCCGCAGGCCAAGACCGGCAACGAGACCGACGGGCTCGACGAGATCTTCCTGCCCAAGGACATCGACAAGTGGGTCAACCGCGACAAGGGCGTGCCCAATGCACTGATGGACGACGAGATCGGCGCGGCACTCGATGCCATCCGCGACAAGGGCGCCTTCATCTGGGCCGTCTTCGACTGCTGCCATTCGGGCACGGCGACCCGCGGCGCCGAGGCTGATGAGAGCGAGCGCAAGGTCGAAGCCGGCGACCTCGGCATTCCCGACGCCGAGATGGCGCCGGCCCAGGCTGCCTCGCGCGCCATCGACGACGACGGCCAGCGCGTGCCTGCCTTCAATCTCACGCCGACGGGAGCCGAGTCGATCACCAAGGGCAAGCTGGTCGCTTTTTATGCGGCCCAGACCATCGAGACGACGCCCGAGATGCCGCTGCCCAAGAGCAATCCCGATGCCGAGCGCTTCGGGCTGTTCACGTTCACCATTTTTTCGAAGCTCGCCGAGAACCCGAACGTCACCTACCGCCAGCTCGGCCAGGCGGTGCTGCAGCAATATTCCGCCGACAGCCGCACGCACCCGACGCCGCTGTTCGAGGGCGAGCTCGACGCGCGCGTTTTCGGCACCGAAAAGACCGACGCGATCATGCAGTGGCCGATCGTCATCAAGAACGACGCCGCCACGATCGGCGGCGGCCTGCTGCATCGCCTGACGCCGGGCACCAAGCTCGCCATCCTGCCGTCGGCGCTGTCGCAAATATCCGATGCGGTCGGCTATCTCGAGGTACAGTCGGCCAAGAATCTGGAGAGCCGCGTGAAGCCCGTCGAGTTCAGCGGCAAGCCGGCGCTGAAGCTCGCCGACATTCCGGCAAACAGCTATGCACGGGTTGCCGAGCTCGCTGTCGACTACAGGCTCGCCGTGGCGCGGCCTGGCCCGTCCGACGGTCTCGACGCCGAGGTCGCGCTGGTGAATTCGGTTCTCGACGAATTGCTGGCCAGCAAGGACAAGAAGTTCAACGTCACCCTGGTCGATCCCGGCCAGGGCGCCGACATCAGGCTCGCCGTGCTGCGCGAGAATGCCATCGCCGGCGCAGCGGCCGACGCCACCGATCAGCCGGCGCTATGGTTCCTGCCGGCGTCGGGCGACGTGACACTGCGGGACGGCAGCCGGCCGCCGCTGGTCATTATCCACCCGGACGACCGCGCCAAGCTGGCGGCCGCCACCAACGACAATCTGACGACGATCTTCAGGGCGACCAGCCTTTCGCGGCTGGCAGCGGCATCCGACTACAGGCCGGACGAGGTCAGCGTCGAGTTCCTGATCAAGCGGCAGACGAGCGGCGACATGGAGCCGCTGCAGGCTGCATCGGTGCCGCGCGTGTCGCCTGGCGACGAGGTTCACGTGCTGGCCAAGAACCAGTCGAACAAGCTGGTCGACATCAACGTGCTTTATGTCGGCAGCGACTATTCGATTACCCACATCGTTGCCGAGCGCATGGTTGCCGGCGCGACGCTGGAGGAGGGGCTGCTCGCCTTCACCGATTCCAGCTTCGGCATGGAGCAGATGATCGCCGTGCTCACCGAAGCACCGGCGATCAGCGAGATGGAAGATCTGAGCTTCCTCGCCCAGGGCGGTGTGCCGCAACAGAGGCGCGGCATCGGCGATGGGCAGCCTGGCTTCTCCGAGATGCTGCGCGACATCGGCATGGCGCCGTCGACGCGTTCGGCCATGAAGCTTGGTGACAGCGGCGGCTCGAAGGGTGCTGTGATGATTTTCCCGATCGAGACGGTGCGGCCAGCGGCCTGACGGTTGAACGAAACCGTCCGCGGCGCGGACGGTGCTTGCGCAAGAGCGCAAAGATGTGATCATTCCCCGGTCGGCCCGAGTGGGGCGCGCGGCCGGGAAAACCTGCATGAGGTGTTCCGTGAGCGGATTGACGTTGTTTTTTGACAGACCGGCAAAGACTGTGGCGATCGTCGTTGCGGCGGTGTTTTCGATATCGAGCGCAGCCGCCGGCGCAACCTGCGGCATCTGCGACACCGAGATCGTGATCAACTCCGAACTCGCCTCATGCTTCCTGGAGCAGTACGACAAGCTCGCCAAGCTCGATGAGGCGGCGATTGTCGTCGACCTGTCCGACTGCGCGGAATCGCGTGGCATCGTCGAGGCGTTGCCGTCGGCAAACCTAACGGTCGAGGAACCCGATACCGAGTTCATGATCTCGCCGTCGCAACTCGCATGCCTCAAGGCCAAGCTTGAGGATCCGAATATCCAGCTCGATCCCTCGGCCACGATCGATCTCGCCGCCTGCATCTGAAGAAACTGGATTGATGGACCCGGAAAAATCATCGATCGCCGGCAAGGACATGGTTCCCGGAACGATCATCCGGGACGCCGCCTTGCGCAAGGAACGGCTGCCAGCCAAGGACAAGGGCGGCAAGAATGACGAGCACGTCCCGGAAGGCGCCTCTCCGATCCCCGGCCTATCGGAATGGACGGAGAATATTTTTGCCGAGGGCGACTGGCGGGTTTCGGCCAATGCCTGGGCGGGTTTCCTGCTCCGCGTGCTGTTGATCTCCGGAACACTGTTCTCGGTCTATCAGTACATGGCGGCCAGGCAGGAGATGCGTGTCGAGCGGACGCTGCAGCTGGTCGAATTGTGGGAGCGTAGTGAATATCAGGAGGCCCAGAAGTCGCTGAAGACGCGTCTTGCCGGGCTCAACGAAAAATACTCGGATCTGCTTGGCAAGAGCCCGAGCCAGACCGAGCTCGCGGTCTATTACGAAAAGGTCGGGCTCGAGGCCATGAACAGCGACGGTGGCGTGTTGCCGTTGCCGGAATTCCAGGATCAATTCGACCGGCTGGTCTATTTCCTCAACCGCGTCTCGTTCTGCGTCGAAGGCCATCTCTGCGACCGCGAGATCGCCGATGCTTATTTCCAGGACTACGCCAGTTCGTTCTGGCGCTATTTCCGCGGCTATGTCCAGAAGCAGCGCAAGCAAGGCGCCGCGACCTACGCCGCCGCCATTGAACAATACGTAGCCGGCGGCACGGTGCCGACCGCCGGAAAATAGCCCGTGGTCAAAGCCCGTGCCGTGCAGGTGGATTTCAGCGGAATGCGGCGGCTCGCCATGCTGCTTCTGCTGCTGGCATCGGGCTTCGTGCAGGCGGCCAGGGCCGATGCACCGGACTTTCATCTCGATCTCGACACCGGCGGCCACCGCGCCTTCGTCAAGGACATCGCCTTTACTGCTGACGGCCAGTATCTGGTGTCGGCATCGGACGACAAGACGATCCGCATCTGGGATTGGCAGACCGGAGCGACCATCCGCACGCTGCGCGGTTTCTTGGGCTCCGGCAATGACGGCAAGATCTTTGCCGTCGCAGTTTCCCCCGACGGCAAGACGATCGCGGCCGGCGGCTATTTCGGCGCGGGAATAGGCGACAAGCCACCCTATGGCGACATCCGCCTGTTCGATTTCGCGACAGGCAAGGTCAAGGCGTCCCTGAGGGCCCCCGACTACGCCGTCTACGATCTCGCTTTCTCGCCTGACGGGGCCTTTCTCGCGGCCGGTGGGCAAGACGGCTACGCCTATATCTGGCAGCGCGACGAAGCGGACGCGACGGGCTGGAAACCGTTCACCAGGCTCGATGCCGATTCCCTGCACATCCAGCAACTGGCCTTCGCCGGTGGCGGCAACAGGCTTGTCGCGACCACCACCGACAACGGCATCCGGCTATGGAACCTGCCTGACGGAACCGAGATCGCCATGCCCGACGCCGACCCGCTGCGCGACCAGCCGGTGATGGCTCTAGCCGTGTCGTCCGACGGCGCGCTGTTTGCGATCGGCGCCAATGACGGCACGGTCCAGTTGCGCAAGACGGCCGACGGCACGCTGGTGCGCGCCATGCCCAAGCAGGATTTTCTCGTAGGGTCACTGACCTTCGCGGCCGGTGGCGCGCGCCTCGTCGCTTCCTGCGGCTACCGCTGCGCCGACCAGCACCGAACCGTCGTCTGGACGGTCGCCGACGGCGAGCAGGTGCTGGATTATCGCGGCCATGACGGCACGGTCTATGCCAGCGCGGCAAGCCCGGACGGGGCGCTGGTCGCAACGGCCGGCGGCACGCGCCACGCGATCCAGATATGGGATCCGCTGAACGGCGAGCAGAAGCACGTCCTGCAAGGCGTCGGCGAGCCGGTAACGGCGGTCGGCATCGATGCCGCCGGCAAAGCCATTGCCTGGGGTGTCGCCAACCCTTGCCCAGAGCGCTTCTCATGTCCTGACGTGATGGGCGATCTGACGATGAAGCTCGATATGCCGACGGCCGATCGCTTCTTCGAAAATCCGCTGCCATTGGATCGGGGGGCTTCCGGCTTCCGCCGTGCGGTGCTTGCGGCCGATGGCTGGACACTCGCCGCCAAACCGGGCGGCAAGGATGGGTTGGACAACGCCGTCCTCGAAATCGCCAGAGACGGCAAGCCGGTGCAGACCATCGAGAACGACGCCAGCAATGGCTATCTGCACGCCGCCTTCACGCTGGTCGGCGATGGTTCGCGCCTGATCACCGGCGGCAATGACGGCACGCTGATCGAATACGACACCGCGACCGGCAAGATCGCCGGCGAGTTCCGGCGCGGTCATACCGGCGAGATCAATTCGATCGCCATTGCCGAGCAAGCCGGCCTGATGTTGACGGGCAGCGCCGACCAGACGATCCGCTTGTGGAACCTCAAGACGCACGAGCTCATCGTCTCGATGTTTTTTGCCGGCAAGGAATTCGTGATCTGGATGCCGCAAGGCTATTATTACTCGTCGGACGATGGCGACAAGCTGATCGGCTGGCATGTCAACCAGGGCCGCGACAAGGAAGGCCGCTTCATCCGCGCCGGACAGCTCAAGAAATATCTGTGGAGCCCGGAGATGGTCCGCCGCGCCATCATCCTGAAGAGCGCCAGCCAGGCAGTTCAGGAAATGCGGCCCGGTGTCGACCACGAGTTGGAGCGCCTGCTCGAGCGCAAGCCGCCGGAGTTCGGCGTCAAGCTTGCCGACGATCAGAAGGGCGTGCCCGACGGCTTCGTCGCCGTCGAGATCAGTGGCGCCGATGAGGCCGGCACCGATGTCTCCGACTTCTCGATCCTGTCCAACAGCCGCAATGTCGGCGACTTCGCGTCGCGCTCGATCAGCGGCGACGGCAAGACGGCGATCATCCAGGTGCCGGTCGACGACGGCCAGAACCAGATCACCATCACCGGTGTCAACGAATATGGCTATCTGACCGAGCGCAGCGTGGTTGCCATCGCCAGGAAGGCCGACAAGGGCGCCAAGAAGGGCAAGCTCTACGTGGTCGTGGTCGGCGCGGACAAGTATCCGTTCCTTAAGACCGACTGCAGCGGCCGGCCCTGCGACCTGCGCTACCCCGTCGACGATGCGGCGGAATTCCTGAGCGTGCTGTCCGAAAAGTCGGCGCCGCTCTACACCGGGTTGGAAGCGCTGGTGCTGGTCAATCGTGAATCGCTGGACGAGAAGCCCGAACTTGCAGACGCCATCACAAAGATCACCGGCATCGACGCGGTGCTGGAGCCTGAGTCCGACAATATCGCCGACCAGATCGCCGACTTCCTCGACAAGCCTACCGCCGACGACACGACAATCGTTTTCGTCGCCGGCCACGGCATCAACATCGACGAGGATTATTACTTCATCCCCTCGGATGGACGTAAGTCGGACCCTGATAAGTGGAAGCGCTCGTCGCTGGTCGAGTGGGACGATATCCAGAAGGCGGTGGAGCGGGCCGAGGGCGTCCGCTTCATGCTGCTCGACACCTGTCACGCCGCCAACGCCTTCAACCCGCGGCTGGAAAAGGATGCGGCCGACGCCCGTATCGTCGTGTTCTCGGCGACCGCCGCCAACAGCACTGCTGCCGAGCTGCCCGAACTCGGCCATGGCGTCTTCACCTATTCGGTGCTGGAAGGTTTGCGCGGCGCTGCCGACACTGGCGGCGACGGCGTCAGGCTGC